>Ga0181528_10001563_pt1 | contig 14197 bp, 10 predicted proteins | sample PEATcosm2014_Bin_47_FD_119742 | JGI IMG/M metagenome (GOLD analysis project Ga0181528, IMG submission 119742) | Peatland microbial communities from MTU Mesocosm Facility, Houghton, MI, USA - PEATcosm2014_Bin10_10_metaG | ecosystem: Environmental > Terrestrial > Soil > Wetlands > Peat | place...
ACGACGCCGCTACCGGCCAACCTACGCAAAGCAAAACCCTGCGCGATTTCACCGGCGCTACCCTCGGTGTCTTTGCCTCCGGAACCGACCCCAAAGGTCCGACCGTCACGACCACCTATGACGGCAACACACTGTATCCAACCCAAATCAGCCAGTTGGGCGACAAAAACGGCGATGGGTTAATCAATGGCTCCGATCCTGCCGATACCGCCACGTTAAGCTTTGATCCGCTGGGCCGTAATACCCAAGGCATCGACGCCGACTGGCAAACCGTCAACACCACTTACGACGCCGACAGCCAAGCGCTGACCGGCACCGACCCGGCAGGCCAACAGCGTAATTTCTACTACGACGGCGACGGGCGGCTGGTAGACACCGAACTGGAAGTCAGCCAGAACGGCCAAAATCAGCTCTGGGACGCCGGTTCCCGCAGTTACGATCAAACCGGACGCCTGCAACAAACCCTGGATGCCGGCGGCAACGTCATGCAGTATCAGTACGACGCCGCCGGTAATCAGACCTTGATTACAGATCCCGATAATTACACGCTGGGCTATAGCTATGACCGGGCCAACCGCTGGCTTAAAGCCACCGACAAAGCCGGCCATAACGTCAGCCGCACGCTGGATGTCGCCGGCCGCATCAAAACCCAAACCGACGCCAACGGCAACACCACGACTTACAGCTATTGGGACGCCACGCAGAATGGCCGTTTAAAACAAGTCACCCAGCCTGTGGTCGGGACCTACACCAGCGGCGTCGCCCGGCAATTCAGCTATGACGCGCTGGGGCAGGTCATCCAAACCACCGATGTACCGGCGGGCGGCTCCACGGAAAGCAGCCGCGCCACCCTCAACACCTATGATGCTCTGGGCCATCTGCTCCGGGTGGCCGGGCCGCAAATCACCGACAGCGACCCTAGCTCCAACACCTACAATACCCTCATCCGGCCTCTGACCCGCTATAGCTACGATAATCTGGGGCAAGTCCTCAACATTCAGGCCGGTAAGACCGCTGCCGACGGCGGGGTCGCCGCCGGTATCAACGCCAACACCGGCGTCAGCAGCAGCGATACGGTCGCCCCCCAAGTAAGTTACGTTCACGACGACTTCGGCAGAACTTTAAGCGAAACCGACGCCAATAGCCAGATCGCCAACTATACCTATGATGTCAACAACAATACCCAAACCGTAAAAACCGCCAACGGCCACACCTTAAGCTATGTCTGGGGCTACGGCCATCTGTTGCAAAGCCTCACCGCCGAAGACGGACGCAACATTCATTACAGCCGCAACCCCCTAGGGCAAGTCACCCAAGTCCAAACCTGGAGCGCTAACCCAAACAGCAATCTGGATGTGGCTTACTACTACAGTTATGACTCAGCCCATCGGTTGGCCAACGTCACCGACAGCCGCGCCTATAAAATCCTCAGCTATGGATGGAGTCCCGGCGGCCTGCTCAACAGCCTCACCGACCCGGACGGCAACCTGACCGAATACCTCTATGATCCGGTCGGCAGGCTCATCAACCTGTGGGCGGCGAATTATGATAACTACGGTTTTGCTTATGACAATGGCGGCAGGCTCAAACAAGTCAGCTACCCCAATGGCGTCACCCAAGCCCTGAGCTGGAACGCCGATAACACCCTTAGCCAAATCAGCCATACCAACACCAGCGCCGCCACGGTTCTGGCGCAAAGCCAATACAGCTATGACGGCCTGAGCCGACGCAAAACCTTAACCGAAACCCTATCAGGCGCCGCGCTGACTTACACCTACGGTTATGACGCACTGGATCGCTTAAACAGCGTAGACAACGGCGCCGCGACACAAAAAGAAAATTACGGCTATGATAACGTCGGCAACCGTGTCCTGAAACAAATCGGCAACCCGGTCACCAACACCTTAGCCTACAAATTCGACGCCGCCCAGCAGTTCGTCGAAACTCATCAGACCAGTATCACAGGCACACTGCTAGAAGCTTATCTATACGACAACAGCGGCATACAAACCCAAAAATGCACAGGCGGAACGGTCACCCACGCCAGCACTACTGCCTGTACCGGCAGCACTGTGCAAGGCTATGTCTACAACAGCTTTAACCGCCTAAGCCAATACAACGGCAGCTTTACCGGCAACTATGTCTATGACGACCAGGGCCGAAGAATCCAGAAAATCGAAGGCGGCAATGCGTTCAATTATCTGTATGACGGTAAAAGCATCTACAGCGAATACCTGACCAGCAGTTGGAGTAGCCCGAATGCCGCTTATGTCCAGGCCGGAATTGATCACCCGCTGGCAAGACTGACCGGCGCTATCGGCAGCCCCAGCGCCACGGCGGCTTATTACCATCAGGACGGTTTAGGCTCGGTGTTGGCGACCACTAACGCCGCCAAAGCCGTGACCGCCAGCCAACGGTTTAACGCTTTCGGCGCAACTATAGCGACCAGCGGCACAATTCCGGTATACGGTTATACCGGACGTGAACCTGATGCATCAGGTCTTTTATACTATCGGGCAAGATATAACGATACGAACGGCAGGTTTACCCAGAGAGATCCACTGGGGTTTGCGGACGGCATTAACCGATATGCTTACGTCCACGGCAACCCCATCAATTTTAATGATCCGAATGGGTTGTTGGCTAATCAGGTGGGGAATTGGCTTAATACCCAAACGACGAGTTATACGGCGACGTTGAACAATGTGGCTAGTGATCTAACCTCTTTTCCACCTTTGCCTGCCAATTATTCATCGAATTACACTGTAAATCAAGCTAGTACTGATATTAATTCTGTTTTAGGAATTGTCGGGATTGGCAGCACTACTAATATCGCTTCAGGTTTAAGTAATATTGCGGCGAACTTCTCCCGTGATCTAACCGCCGCAGATCTTGGTATTCAAGGTACAGTCAATCAACTAAGCGGAAATTTCAGTGTTAATAATGGTGTTGCAACTGCGCAGGTAGGTATGATACAAGGAGCTATAAATAATCCACTGCAAATAATTAACAATCTGATGAATACAGCTAGTGCGAACGGCGCAACGGTGCTTAATATTGAAGCTATCCTAGCAAACGAACGGCTTTATAACATTCTCCAAAATCGATATGGACTCACAACAAACGGAGGTATCGATACGATTTCGATACCTTTGAGGTAAATTATGTTAGTAGATGTTTCTGTTCGAGCGCATCGCATCTTAGTTGCACTCGAAAATTACCAAAAAGCAGTTGGTTCAAACAATTTGTTATTGCAGTTTCACGATACTCGACTTGGTGAACCTGTTGGATATTATCGAAATCCTGGTGACCAGCGAGGCGAAGTAATTGGGATATTTGAAAATGGTCTAGGTTGGATTGATGGCGCTCATGAGATCACCCTTCTTTTTTCTGAAATTGAGAGCGTGAATCTTCCCAACGAGAAGGAAAGTCTAGAATTGGTGCTGAATTTACAGCACGGGAGGCAGCTACGGATGCCAGTCAATGGACAGCGCGGACGATTCTTCGATTCACTGGAAGTCCTAAGATTTCTTGATCGCGTGCTACAAGATAAACGTAACCTACACGACACAGCACAATAAAAAACTCGACAGAATTTAGAGGACGTATCACCTTTAATGAAAAAAGGGTCAGGTTGAATTACAAGTTAATTCAACCTGATAATCCTCTAGCCAGCACCAGTAGCCGGTGTTATCGGCAATAATTGTGAGCGTAAAGATGAGAAAGAATCGTAATTTATTAGGCGGCGGATTCAACTGCCCAAACCTCGGCTACATGCCTATCCGCGGTCTCTTTGAAATTCATTTTGCGTAGCCCTGTTGCCGCTGAAGGTAGGTGTACATTATAAACCAGGCAAACTATAAGGCATGCTTTTTAGTTCCGGATCAAAAAATATTGATTTGAAAGTCCAAACTGCGTTCCGCCAACCACACCCCGGCTACTCCGGCTATGCCTAGCGAACCCATTTTCAACACCAGCGGCGGATAATAGCGATAGCGGCTCAACCAGGCAATCAAGGGTAGCGCCAAGCTGACCAGCGCTAATTGTCCCGCTTCGACGCCCAGATTAAAGCCTAATAACGACCACGCTCTCTGGCCGTCGGCCAAGCCCATATCCAGCAATACGCCGGCGATGCCCATGCCGTGTATCAGGCCAAAACCGAAAGCAAACCAGGCGCGGCGCGGCACAAAGCGGGGGTAGATATTATTCAAGGCCGCGAACAATACCGAAGCGGCGATAGCCGATTCTATCCAGCGGCTGGGCAAGGCGATAAATTGCAAGGCGGTCAGGCTAAGGGTGATGGAATGCGCCAGCGTAAATGCCGTGACCACCTGAAACACATCCCAAAACACTGGGGCAAAACCCGGCTTGGGCAGCCAGACGCCTCTGTCTCTTACCAGCGCGGCCGGCAAAATCAAACTGAGCAGGAATAATAGATGATCGTAACCGGACCAGATATGGCCGACGCCTTCATAGGCAAAGTTCAGTAATTCCCGAAACGGCTGCCGGGCAATATTCAGAGTAAACTGTAATTGCCGGTGTTCCGGGCTAAAGATGGCGGTATCGGTGTGTTGCGGCTTGGTTAATTTTAATAAACCGCGATGCTGCGGATCGATATCGAAAAACAAGCGATAAGCCAATTGCAACTGCTGGATGACCGCCGGGCAAGCCGCTCGAAACTTTAGTACCGCATAATGGCCGTCGCTGTGTTCGTCGACCAGCAGCTCACCGGCAGTCAGCGGGCAAAGTTGTTGATCGGCGGAAATGGTCAAGCGGCTCAAGGCATAAGTAAACACCGCCGCTTGCTGCCCGCGCAATTCCAACCAGGTGATGGCGCCATCGTTATCGGCATCCAAGCCTATGGCGTACTCCAAGTCGCGCAAGGCGATATCCCATTGGCCTTGCAATTGTTGACCATCCACGGTAAACGCCAGATAACTATCGCTGGGTTTATGCGCCTGAGCGTCAAAACTCAGGCACAACAGCACTAGCAGATATAAGCCTTTCATTAGACACCGCCTTTATAGTGAGCGATTAAAGCTTGCAGACGCACATCCTGCACGCCGGCTTGCGCCAAAAACGCCAGCGCCGGTTGCACGGTTTGCCGGCTGTTGCCGACTGCCAAGGCCGCTTCCAATAAAATTCTGGCATCCCGCGGCTCATGTTGCACCGACCAGTTCGCCAGCGCCAAATCCAAAGCCGGCGCGGGCTGATGTAAAACGTGCAATAGAAACCGCGCTTCATCGCCCTGGTGCACGGTATCGCCCCGCTGCCGGCTGGCGGCAAACCGGGCGGTCAGCGCCTCGGCATGGGCAATGGCCGAGGCCAAGTTTAATTGCTGTTCCGCCACGGTTAGCCGCAACAACAAACCATCCACCCGTATTTCATTTTGCAAAAGCTGAACCGCTTCGGCATAACGGTGTTGGTCCAACAGAAAATCGGCATAGGTAGCCAGTAGATAGCCGTTGCGTTGCGCAAGTCCAAAGGACTGCTGATAATATTGCTCGGCGGCGGCCGGATCACCCTTACGTTCGGCAATTTCCGCCAAAGTAATCAAAGCCCATTGTTTATCCGTCACCGGCGCGGTTGCGGCCAATTCCACGGCTTGCTTTAGTTGTGCATAGGCCGCGTCTATTTGTCCGCTCAGACTCAAAGCCGAATTAATGCAAACTTGAGCAGTGAGCGGCGCGGCCAGTTTTAGCAAGGGCCGGCAACTGTTTAAGGCGGCGGCGTAGTTGCCTTGCACTTCCTGGATTAGCGCTCGGGTTAGCCAGGCTTGCGGCAGGCGCGGTTGTTGCGCCAAGGCCGCGTTTAAATTTTCCAGCGCGGCTGGAAATTCATGGCGGTTTTGAAATAAGGTGGCGCGTAAAGTAAGCGCCTCGGCGCTGGGCCGCTCGGTTTTTAGCCAGGGGCTTAACAGCGCTTCGGCATAGCCGTAATAACGCGGGTCGGATTCCGCGCGGCCTAATTCTATGTAACGCTTAACCAATTGCAGAGCGGCCGGCATATCATTTGGAGCGGCGGCGGCGGCCGCGCGTAAGCCGCGAATCTCCAGCCAGGCTTTGCCTTGCGCCGGTAGGGTTTCCAACACTTCCTTATCTTGTTGCGGGCGATAAGGTTGGGAAGCGGCTATATTGGCCGTGGCGAGCCCAAGCATGCATAGCGTGGTCAATAAGTATTTCACGAAACACCCCTATTCGACTTGGCGTTGAGGTTGAAAATCAGCATAACTAATTGTTTTGAGTTATTCAACTTGGTTCAATAACTTAGTTTTTGAGACAAATAAAGCATGCGGCAGCGAGCGCTACCGAAAATGCTTTGTCTTTATTAGCTACATTTAAAGTTAATTTAGCTGGTCAGCTGGTTCCCAAGCTCTGGCTTGGAAACCTGGTTTTACAAGCTCTTGCTTGCTTTAAATTTCTTCGGAAGCTAGAGCTTCCAGGGCTCGTTCCCAAGCTGGAGCTTGGGAACGAGCCGCGTCCCGCCTATGCAACTAGTCAATCGGGCACGCTATCATGCTTAAAACATTACTCGGATCGTAACAACCCGCTTCACCCGGATCCACATGCCGGCTTTGTCTAGCGCTATTGGCAGAGGCGACATAAGGAAAGGTTTCCTGATAAGTTCTATCATTGCCGTTAACACCGTCGGCGATACGATTATTAGGAAATATATTAAAGGCGGGATTCAACACGCCCGCCACCACTTGCGCGGCTATGTCGGTAACATCATCGGATACGCGCCGTCCGTTTGGAAAACCCGCCGTATCGCCAGCCAAAAAGCCCATGCGTTTGCGGTCAGCTTGCGGCGTTGGAGCGATACCGGTGTTTATCCTTAATAAATCGGCGACCGGGCCATGTTGCGCGGCGGAGCAACCGGGGCAGATGGGCGCGGCATAATACACCAAGGGAGCTAAATCCACTCTCGGCGCGGCGGGAATGGCGACTCCGCCGGCATAAAGAGAATTAATCACCCTAGCCAACAAAGGGTCCAGCAAATAATTGGCGAATTGCGCATCATTCTTTGGCGCGCTCATGCTGAATTTATCCTTGTCGCCGGTGCCGATCAATAACTCATTGATCAGCGGATTACCCATTCTTTGGATTTGTACATAATCATCGTCGTCGCCATCGCCGAAGAATTCCGCTCTAGCGCCGGGACGTCCGGAATAAACTTTAACCCGGGGTCTGGAGGTGGTGGCATAGGCGCCCAGCACAGCCAATGCGTCACCGGCCGCGTGTTGCTTGCCGTCTTTGGTCAGCAGGGAAATTGGCAATTCGATGGCAATGGAGTTGACATTAAAGCCCGAGACATCATCGGCGGAAAAATTTTTCCCGTCGGCGTTATATTGGCTGTCGGTGAATACCCCCGGAACGCCGGTGCCATAGGCTGATTTACGAAAATTCAGGGTATCAAAACTCGCGCCCAAATCAATGTAGAACGGATCATCCACCGTACCGGCAAACACGGTAACGCCATGACTTAGGTTATAAATACCCTGACCGGCTAAACTATTATAATCCGGCATGGTGCGCGGGCCGGCATTGGACGGCGCCGCATAGAGCTTTTGGCCTCTGGTCAAATCGATCACTTGTCTGTGTCTACCCGCGCCTTTAATCAGTGTTACGGTATAGCTTTGCCTCAGACCCAAGCCTTCGGAACCCGCTCCATCTAACGCAGTGACCGCCGGCGGCACGATCAAGGAACCGGCAGGGTATTTGTTTTGGTTGGGCGCATTAGCCGGCGCCTTGCCGCCGTTGTCGAAGCCGACAATACCGGTAAACACGCCGGGTAGGCGGTATTCGGTTTTAAACCGGAATTGCAAAGTAATATCTTCATCCGCATCAAAATCATTATCCACCTTCATTTCATAAAGGATTTCCGGATCAAACGGGAAAAAATTCGGGCCATTGCTGGGTTCCAATAACGGATCGACATTCAAGATCATGGTTAGCTTAGTGGGGTCGTCATAACTGACAAAGGCGAACCAGTCCGTGATATCGGCCTTGGTATCCAGCGCCGTTAACGGCGCTTCACGGTGATTGGCGGCTTCCGCTAATTGGAAGGTTGGCGGTAACAGGAATAGACCGAATAACAGGCAGAGCGGCAAATTGGGTTTTTGTGGTAACTTTTTCATAGCTGAGCTTCCTTAAATTGCTGAAAAAATACAGCCTTGCGCGGGCTGTACCATGCATACGAATTAATCTGCCGGATGGATGCCGAAAAAACCCGAATAATTTGCAAGTGTTTTATCGCCCGGCAAATAGTGATACGTAGCGCCGGCGAAAATAGATGCGCCGGTTTAGAAAAAATCTGGTAACTTTTTATTAAACCCGGCGCGGCGGCAGGCCATGCCTATGATAAGGGCCTAGTCGCGCCAAAAGCCTGTTTCGCGGGCGCGCCCGCCCCTCCAGGTAAAAAGTGAAGAACCCGGATAGATTATGTGCGCCGGCGCGCAATTAGCGGCAGTCTTTCAGAAATTCAGCATCCAATTGCGGCTTTTCTACGTATTACAAAATGCAGGATAAGGAAGGAAATGTCAGAATTGCCAGAGGAAAACCCTAGCGACAGCCAACAAGATCAGGAAACACAGAAACTTGCGCGGACGCCGGAAAGTGAAAATCAACTTCGGGCATGGCTGGACTGCATCGTGGACGGTGATCAAAACGCACTGGGTCTATTGTATGACTGTTTGGTCCATCAAGTTTACGGACTGTGTTTACGCATGCTTAAGCAACCGGCCTTGGCCGAGGAAGTCGTCCAGGACACTTTTTGGCAGGTGTGGCGGCAAGCGCCGCGCTTCGATCCGGAACGGGGATCGGTAAAAGCCTGGGTGATGACCATCGCCCGCAGCCGGACGCTGGATGCGTTGCGGGCAACCGAGGCGCAACGCGAAATGGAGGTCCATTCCGCGGACACGGAGGTGGATATTTTGGAGCTGATCGTTGCGCCCACGGCAAATATGCCGCCAAATCTGCTGGCAAGCGAGCAAGAAGACCAGCAATTGCAGGCGCTACTGGCGAAGCTGGAACCGGTCGCCCGGCAATTGGTGTATTTGGCGTTTTTTCGCGGACTTAGCCATGAAGAAATCGCCGCCGGCAGCGGTTTACCGTTGGGTACGGTTAAATCCCATATCCGCCGGGCTCTGCAAACCCTAAGGGAATTATTAAACCGCGCCGTAACAAGCCATGAGTAACAGAGACTGATTATGCACAATGTCAAACCGCCAGAAATAGACGAACTTAATAGTCTGTTATTGGACCAAATCACACCGCTCCCGATGATCGCCGCCCGCCAATCCGCCATGCGGCAAGGTCTGATGAGCCGCGTGGCGGGTAACCTCGCCAAGCAAGCCGGCTTTTTGACGGTGCGGGCTAAACATGGCGCGTGGCAAGCGCTCAAACCCGGCATACGCGTGAAACAGCTTTGGCAAGGCCGGCAAGGCAGTTCGGTGTTAATCGAGTTTGCGCCCGGCGCGAGTTTAATGCCGCATCGGCACAATTGGCTGGAAGAAGGCATAGTGTTAAGCGGTGAATTGCAAATGGCGGAACTGCATTTGGGGCCGCTGGATTACCATGTGTCGCCGCCCGGCAGCCGGCATGCGCCGATTAGCTCAAAACACGGGGCGCTGGCTTATCTGCGCGGCACCTCGATCGGCGATAACGCCAACATCTTGCTGGAAGTCATCGGCGGCATGCTGCCGTTCGGCAAGGACAACTCGCGCAGTGTATTCGCCCATGAGCAAGAGGCTTGGCTGCCGGTAGCGGCGGGCGTAGAGAAAAAAATTCTGGGTACGGCGGACGAGAGGACATCCGCATTTTATCGCTTTGCCGCCGGGGGTAGATTGCTTGGGCAATCGCATGGACTGGAGCAGGAATATATGCTGCTGGCAGGCGATGCGTTTATGGACGATACCTTGCTGCGCGCCGGCGACTATCGCTTGGCGCCTGCCGGCAGCAGGCATGAGGAAATTTTTTCCGATGTCGGGGCGGTTATTTTTATGCGCGGGGCGGGAGAGGATTAAGCTTACTGCTGTAGAAAACGGCTTGCGGCAGGCGCAAACTCAACAAGAAACCATGAATACCGAGGATCAACCCTACATCCGGATTATTGCCGCCATTGTTGATCAATAACGCACATTACGCATGATTTGGCGTATTATTTGCCAAAACCATACATATAGGAGCATCCCTTGCGCGTTACCATTAGCATAGACGATACCTTGCTTTTTTCCTTACCGATATACGCTATGGTAGACGTCGATATCAGTTTAAAAAGCTCGGATAATTTTAGATTGTTGCGTAAGCAAGCCATTACTATCCGCAAGATCATAAAGCCAACACGCCGTAATGGAATCTTTTGCAAAGTTGTTCGAGATGGGGTTGAAATGCTGTTAAAAGTGAGTGAAGCAGTCAAGTATGGCTAAATTTTACGATCATCTTGATACGGACATTAAAACGATATTGTTGGCGCAAGTTCGTAATCTTTGGACGCACAATTCCACCTCGCTTGAAGGCAACAGCCTGACACTCGGCGAAACCGATTTTATCTTGCAAGAAGGACTTACCATACAGGGGAAGCCCTTAAAAGATCATAATGAAGTATATGGGCATGCCAAAGCCATAGAGCGGATTTACAGCTTTTTAAATACGGCCAAACCGATTACCAAGCAAGACCTGTTTAAGTTGCACGAGACGGTTTTGACCGAGCGTATCACCGATATTGATCAACCGGTTGGGCAATGGAAAACGCAAAGCAATTTCAGCAACTATGTCGATGACAACAACAAACAAGTGTGGCGGGAATACCCTGCCCCGCGTCATATCGATTTGTTAATGAAGCAGTGGCTGGACAAGTTAAACACCTATATGGCAAAGGCACTTGATCTGGATGCAGCCGCTACGGCTTATGCCGATTGTCATTTGAGTTTTGTCACCATCCATCCTTTTTTTGATGGCAATGGTCGTATGTCCCGCTTGCTGGCTAATTTGCCGGTGCTAAATAGCGGATTGCCGCCGATTGTCGTTCCGCAGGAAGATCGTTTTCGTTACAAACGCTGTTTGTCTGATTATCAAAACACGGTTGAAAACTTACCTAGCTTAAGTGATTTATCGCTATTACCTGAAAATGACTTAAAACAACAATTCATCAGTGTGTGCCAGGGTTATTGGTCGCAAACCATTGCATTTTTGGACGAAGCAAATGCCATGCAGAAAAAACGCTTATGAACCCTAGTGTATTAGCCCAACAATTACAGCAAGCGGTTAGATTAACGTTTAACTGCCGTGATCGCCAACCAGGGTTGTTCATGCAGCGGTTTCCCTAAAGGCCGATAATAATAATTTAGCACTGCAAAACCTGCCGCCGCCAGAAAGTTCCGGCTGCTGTCGATTTGCATGTAATGGCCATATCTAAGGCCGGACCAGCCTTCGCCATCTCCACGCGGATTGGAGATAAATAAGATGCCGCCGGGTCTTAAGGCGGCGTTTAATTCTAACAGTACGCGCGGCAGTTCCCGGCTGGGGACATGAAACAAGGAGGCGTTTGCAAACACGCCATCGAAGGACGCTGGCGGTAATTCCAGGCTGAGAAATCTTTGTTGCAAAATCGGGCAGCCGGTATATTCCCGCGCCATGCGGCAAAATTCCGCACTGCCGTCCAGACCCGTCGGCCTGTGTCCCAGGGACTTAAAATAGTAAACATCTCTGCCGGGTCCGCAGCCAAAATCCAAAATATCCAGCTGTTTATCGTCTGGAAACGGCGCTAAAAACGCCGCATAGTTTTGCGTGACATCATGATCTTTAGTACCCTGCCAAAAGTCTGCCGCGTGTTGATCGTAATGACTTAAAGTTAGGGATTCGATGTCTGCCAATTGCGCGGTAATTTGTTGCATTTAATCTCATAGAGGGTTTGATTTTGGAGATTTTGCCATAGCTGTTAAGCTTTCCAAATTAATAAAACAGGCGTTAGCGTCCCAGCATTAATTTATGGGCATTATTGCTAGGGCCTATGGGCAATGGATGTTTATCCGTAGCCGAACCCAAGGCCGGCATTCTGCGTAGGCCTTTCCCGCCTTTGGCAAAAATGGGTCGTTCGGTATTTTCACCCATGGGCGGCATGTTGCGGTTACCGTGCAGGCCTTTGGGTGGCGCGGGGGTTTTATTGCCGGGAACGCCTGTTGCGGCGGCAGCCGATTTAAGCCAATGACTTTTCCCCGCCGCCAAGCCAAGCTTAGGCTGTACAGGGTTGGTTTGCGCGCTGGCTTCAGCGGCAAGCATTAACAACAGTATTAAAAATATTTTCATGTTACCCCCGTTACTATTTAAATTACAGAACCGTGGTTTAGCTTACACAAAAAAAGCCTCCAACCCGAACAAGGGTGGAGGCTGTAGAGTGATTTACTACAGGGAGGTACAACAATAAACCAGCAGGCCGCGCTTGCTTCAATATCCGGATTACGCGATAAGGAAGCTAAACCAAACAACGTGGTGGAAAGCACAAACTCACTTACCGGCGTACTAACCTAGCCAGGTAATTAGGTCTGCGTGCGGATAGTTCGTCATTTTCATTTCCACCTATGGCAGGTTTGTTTAAATTGCGGCGTTGGTTAAACTATACTACAGCTAATTTATTTTACAATCAGCAAAATTATAGATGGCTTATTTCACCATAAGAAACAATTTAATAATAGAATAATGTCGCGTAAACGCTAAATTTGTTCTACTATATTTAAAGATAAACTAATGTCCGGCAAAATCCATTTCAACCTTGCCGGCCACTAATTTTAGATTGGCTTCGAACACCAAGCCTTTACTGGATTTAAAGCCTTTTAATATGCCGGTTTCACCATTGCCTAGTAGTTTTTTAACCATTGCAACGCTGATTTTTTTCTGGGCGATGGTTTTCCAGATCACAAATTTACAGCCGTTGCGCCATTCGCTACAACCATAGGCTTTTGCAGTCTCCAGGATTTTGCCGTTACAGACCGGACAATCGGCAATAGCATCCGCGACCACGGTCCGCGCCCCGGATTGAACTGCGCCATAACCAATTTCACCCTGTTGATTCAGGGTCAATTGCGCGTTAACCATCCCGGCATCCGGCTTGAGCAAATAACTATGCCGGGTGCTCCTGTTTTGTAATAACTCGCTAGCCATATCTTGGGTAAGGGTTACGCCATAGGCTTGCTTCCATAACACAAACCGGCAACCGGTTTTCCAGGCGCTGCAACCATAACCTTTTTTGCCTGCAATAACCGGTTGACCACAGCAGGGACAGTCGCCTAAGCGCGTTTGATCATAGCTGGGTTGCTCTGCTTGGTGTTTAATTTGCCGGGTAAACTCAGCGATTTCGGTCATAAATTGCTCAGGATCATAGGCGTTGCGCTCGATTTTTTTCAGCTTGGCCTCCCATTCGCCGGTCATTGCGGCCGATTTCAATTTAGCGTCGCTGATCAGCGAGATTAAATGCCGGCCGGCTTCGGTACTCAGCAAACTCTTGTTGTGCCGCTGGATATAGTTGCGTTTCAGCAAGACTTCAATGATGGCCGCCCGGGTGGCGGGGGTGCCCAAGCCTTTTTCTTTTAAAGCTTCCTTGAGCTGTTCATCGTCGCAGGTTTTGCCGGCCGACTCCATAATGCTCAACAAACTGGCTTCGTTATACGGTTTCGGCGGCGTGGTTCTGCCTTGGTTTAATACCGGTTGCTGCGGGCCGGTTTCACCTACGACAAACGCAGGCAGGATTTTCAGCTCATTTTCGGCTTGAGTTGCCGCTTCGTTTCTATACACAGCCAGCCAACCCAAAGCTTCGATAATCACGCCGCCGGCTTTGAATCCGACAGGTTCCGGCTGGGCGGCAAGCATAACTTCCCCCAGCGCCGTGGTTATTTGCTTGGCGCAGGGCGGATAAAAGGCGGCAATAAAACGCTGGGCTACAGCTTGGTAAACTTTTGCTTCCTGATCCGACATGGCGCCCGGCAGGTGAGCCGTGGGAATGATTGCATGGTGATCGCTGACTTTTGCATCGTTGAAGAGGCGCTTGCTTAGGTTGAGTTTTTCCAGATCCAGGGCCTCAATATAGGCGCCGAACTTTTCGCGCAATTTCTCCAATAAAGGCCGCATGTCCGGCTGCATGTCCTTGCTTAAATACCGGCTATCGGTGCGCGGATAGGTCAGATATTTCTTTTCATAGAGTTGCT
>Ga0181528_10001565_pt1 | contig 14188 bp, 10 predicted proteins | sample PEATcosm2014_Bin_47_FD_119742 | JGI IMG/M metagenome (GOLD analysis project Ga0181528, IMG submission 119742) | Peatland microbial communities from MTU Mesocosm Facility, Houghton, MI, USA - PEATcosm2014_Bin10_10_metaG | ecosystem: Environmental > Terrestrial > Soil > Wetlands > Peat | place...
AATGCAAAGTGCGATCTCGATCACTACGTTGTTTTTGGATATCGGAGGCGTTTTGATCACGAACGGGTGGGATCATCAAGCCCGCAAACGGGCGGCGGAGCACTTCAAGCTGGATTGGGACGAGGAAGAGGTTCTACATCACCTGATGTTCGCCGCTTACGAAGAAGGCAAAATAACCCTGGAGGAATACCTGAGCCGAGCGGTGTTCAACGAGGAACGACCGTTCACACGCGAGCAATATCGGGATTTCATGTTCGCGCAGTCGCACGCTGATCCTAAAATGATCGAACTCTTCATTCAGCTTAAAGCCCGGCACAAGCTGAAGATCGCCGTAGTCAGCAACGAGGCGCGCGAACTAAATGCGCATCGGATCCGAAAGTTCAAGCTGAACGAGTTCGTCGACTTCTTTATTTCCTCCTGCTTTGTTCATTTGCGCAAGCCCGACGCGGACATCTTTCGGCTGGCGCTGGACATCGCCCAAACGCCTGTCGAACAGATTCTCTATGTCGAAAACACCCCGATGTTCGTCGACATCGCGGTAGGTTTGGGGATTCAAAGCATTCTTCACACGGATTACCAGAACACGTGCGCGAAACTGGCTGGATTTGGATTGCCGGCTGGCGAATGAGCCCTCCATGAAACCGTCTAATCATTTAACACCAGGTGAGCCCGGAACTCCTGCGCAGTGGACTTCCAGCGTTAAAACAAGCGTTGGTCTGGCACTTAGCAACGGTCGCCGCGACTGGTTCACGTCGAGCCACAGAATGCGCTAATTTGATTTCACCCGTTATTAACCCCAGTACCTTTTCGGAGTAAACAAAATGCAGATCTTCTGGCTTTTTACTGCGGCGGTTGTCCCAGTCCTAGTGGTGACGATGATCTACCGTGTCAGGCTTCGAGCCCTGATCGAAGCGACGGTGTCGAAGAAACGCTTTGACAACGTGAGTAACGACTGTAGTAAGCAGAAACATGACTTACAAATCCTCCACACGAGAAACCAAGAACTCCTCGATCAGGTGGAGAAGCTGCAAGCGCAAATCACCGGAATGCCGGCACGATTTAAAGAACTTGAATCGAGACACCAAGCGGCGAATCGACGGGCTGATGATCTAAAGCAACAGAACGAAATCGCCATCGAGGAACAGCGGAAAGCAACTGAAGCTCTCATGCATGCTGACCAGCAGTTGGGAAAAGCTCGAGCAGCTCAGGATGTCACCGAAGGGGCTCGTGCTCAGTTGAAGGTCGATCTCGAACAGTCGAAGCTCTGTTCGGAGAACTTGCAACGTAATCTAACGGAAGAGCAGCGCCAGGCCGAAGCCAAACTAGAAGAGGCTCGTACTGTCGCTCATGACCAACAAGAGTCCCGTCGTGAACTCTTGGCAGAACTCTCGTTCCTTCAACACCACTTTGGTGAAGCCGGAGACGCGGCAAGGGGTCAATGGCAGTCGTCAGTACCTGGCGATTCTTCCAGAGAGCCGTTTGAATGCGAGGTGGACCTCGCTCTGTCGACGCACGCGGATAAAGGGGCTTTTAACGGCGACTCTTATGATCATCTGCCCGCCAGCGATGATCTGGTTTCAAAGGTTGGCTGATCGAAACCTTAGATCGGAGCGTTGATGGCTCGTGACCGGCTTTTTGGAAAAATAACACGCGAAGACGAAATGGATCTGATCCAAGCTAGGTGAACCTGGTTTGCCTTGTTCTCGGCCTTGGCCGAAAAAAGGAGAAAAGAAGCCATGAAGTCCCGCGCGCTTTCTCGTCAGCAACCCGGGCGGTCGTGAGCGCGGCGTTGGCAGTGGGGACAAAATCAAAGAAGCCCCCGGCTGAGTCGAAGATGAAGGAAACAATGTGATCACCAATGAATTCGGCTGCTCAACCGTTCCCGCGCAGGGTGCGATGCATTCAAAAGCCGACTCGCCGATCCCAGAAATCGCGATCCTGTCCAATGGATCGTATCATGTCATGATCACGGACTCGGGAGCCGGGATTAGCTCGTGGCGGAATCTGGACGTGACGCGGTGGCGGGAAGATGCCACACGCGACTGTTGGGGGCAATTCGTCTACTTCCGAGATATCGAAGATGGGAAGATTTGGTCGATCGGGCGCCAACCATTGTGTCATGTTGGCGACGAATATGAAGTTGTCTTTCAGACTGATCGGGCCGAGTTCCACCGCCGGGATGCGGATATCGAGACCCGTCTGTCTATCTGTGTTTCACCGGATCAGGACGCCGAAGTTCGCCTGGTCACGCTTGTTAACCACGGAACTGGATCCAGGGAGTTGGATCTGACGAGCTATGCGGAAGTTTGCCTGAATACTCGCGGCTTGGACCGGACTCAACCGGCTTTTGAGAAGCTGTTCCTGGAGACGGAGTTCGTGCGAGGACCGGACGCTTTGATTGCCCATCGTCGGCTACGGGCCGCTGACGAAAAACCAGCCTGGGCAGTCCACGTTACAGCAGTGGACGATTCGCTGAGCGGAGAATTGGAATACGAGACCGACCGGGCGCGCTTTCTCGGCCGGGGCCGGACGTCTGCCAATCCTGCGGCGCTAAATAGCTGGTCCCATCTGTCAGAGACGACCGGTGCAGTACTCGATCCCATCTTTTGTCTACGGCGGCATGTCTTTCTGCTTCCGGGAGGGACGGCGCGCGTCGCGTTTGTTACAGGGGCGGCAGAGACTTATGAGGCTGCGAACGCCATTGCCGAAAACTTCCGGCAACTCGCCGCCGCCGATCTTGCCTTCAATCGCGCCCAACAGTGGGGGCGAGAGAGATTGAGAGAGTTGGGCCTGACGGCGGACGACGTCGACATTTTTAATCGCTTAGCAGGCAACGTAATTTTCACTGGCCCTGCATTGCGTCGGCCCGAAGCTATCGCCGCCAACCGGATGGGGCAGCCGGGCTTGTGGCGCCAATCCATCTCCGGAGACCGGCCCATCGTCCTGGTACTCGTCGCCGATGGGGACGAAACCCTGGTCCATCAACTCGTGTGCTGGCACGTCTATGCGCGTCGCCGTGGGCTCGAAGTGGACCTGGTGATACTGGATGAGCGCATCGGCGATAGCGTAGGTCGACTCAAGTCCGACTTATATGCTGGCCTTGAAAGCAGCTTCGTCGGCAAGCCTGGAGGAGTGTTCATTCTGGAAACCGCGAATGTTCCTAAGGACGATGCCATACTGCTTGCTGCCGCAGCCAGGGTAGTCCTCGGCGGCAGTCGTGGCACTTTGGCTGACCAGCTGCAGCACGGGTCGGAACCGATTTCACTACCGCCGCCGCTCTCGGTAATTTCCCCTTCCGCCTCGAAGGAAAACTGGCACCCCCACCCACAACCAGCCGCTCCACGTGAAAATCTTTTGTTCTGGAATGGCCACGGAGGATTTTCGGAGGATGGCCGCGAGTACGTGATTATCGTCGACAGAGAGACGCACGCCAACGCGACGCTGCCGCCAGCCCCGTGGTCCAACGTGCTCGCCAATTCCAGTTTCGGATGCCTGGTGACGGAAGCTGGCCTGGGCTGTTCGTGGGCGGGCAACAGCCAGCTGAACCGGTTGACTCCATGGAATAATGACCCAATCTCGGACACTCCCTCCGAGGCGGTCTATCTGCGCGATGAGGACACTGGTGAGGTTTGGACGCCGACGCCATTGCCGGTCGGCTCCGGGGCATTCGTGCGCGTTCGCCACGGTCAAGGCTACACCTGCTACATCCGCCAGAGCCACGGGCTGGAGCAGGAACTGGTGGTGCTGGTGCCGTCCGACGACCCCGTCAAGCTTGTACGCCTCAGCGTGCGAAATAACAGCGACCGGCCCAGACGGCTGTCAGCGACCTTCTACGCGGAGTGGGTACTGGGGGGCGTCCGAGATAACGCTCCGATGCAAGTCGTATGCGAGTACAACGCGGGTCTTGGCACCATCCTGGCCCATAGCGCCTGGGCGGGTGACTTTGCTGGTCAGGTCGCTTTTGCCAGCGTCGGGTCGCGGGTACATTCCGCGACAGCCGACCGTGCGGAATTTCTAGGCCGATGCGGCTCAATGTCCGCTCCGGCCGGTCTCAAACGCTCGTTCCTGTCCGGCCGTGACGGTCCTTTACTCGACCCCTGTGCCGCACTAATGACGCCATTCAGCCTGGCCGCTGGCCAATCGGAGGAAGTCGTTTTTGTCCTGGGACAAGCAGAAACGGCGGAACAAGTGCGATCTCTCGTCACCGACTATACCTCTCCGGGCCGTGCCCAAGAAGCATTGCGGACGGTTCAGGACCTGTGGGACCGTGTGTTGACGACAGTTCAGGTGCGGACACCCGACCCTGCGATGGACCTGATGCTGAATCGATGGCTACTCTACCAGGTGCTGGCGTGCCGGGTCTGGGGGCGTTCGGCATTCTACCAGTCGAGCGGTGCCTACGGCTTTCGCGATCAGTTGCAAGACGTCATGGCCTTGGTCACCAGCGTCCCACAGGAGACCAGGGCGCAGATCCTGCGTGCGGCCTCACGGCAGTTTGAAGAGGGCGACGTCCAGCATTGGTGGCACCCGCCCGCCGGCCGCGGCGTGCGTACTCGCATTACCGATGACCTTTATTTTCTCCCACTGGTGGTGCACCATTACGTGATCACGACGGGCGACATTGCGCTTCTCCAGGAACGGGTGGCGTTCTTAAAGTCGCCCGTGCTGCGGGCCGATCAGAAAGAGGACTACGGCCTTCCGGCGGTCAGCGAGCAAACGGGGACTGTCTACGAACATTGCGTACGGGCGCTGGAGCACGGCTACCAACTCGGATCGCACGGACTGCCTCTGATGGGTGCCGGGGACTGGGACGATGGCATGAACATGGTTGGTGTCGGCGGCAAGGGCGAGAGCGTTTGGAACGGCTGGTTCTTCATCACAGTACTTAAGTCATTCGCGGAATTAGCGGCAGGACACGGCGACGCACAGATGGCGGCTTGGTGCCGTGAACGCGTCGAGGCACTGCGGGCCGCGCTGGAGACACATGCCTGGGACGGCGGCTGGTATCGCCGCGCCTACTTCGACGACGGTACGCCTCTCGGCTCAGCCCAGAACGACGAGTGTCAGATTACCGCCATCCCGCAAGCCTGGGCGGTGATCTCCGGCGTTGCGGATCCGGCGCGATCGCTTCATGCTATGGCTGCGGTCGAACAGCGTCTGGTGCATGTCGACGACAAGTTGATCCAGCTCTTAGACCCGCCATTCGACAAAGGGACGCTTCAGCCAGGTTACATCAAGGGTTACGTGCCAGGCATCAGAGAGAACGGCGGCCAATACACGCACGCCGCCACCTGGATCGTGTTGGCGACAGCACTGCAAGATCGTGGCAATCATGCCTTCGAACTTTGGAGCCTGCTCAACCCAATCAATCATGCCACCACACTCGCAGAAGTGGATCTTTACAAGGTCGAGCCCTATGTCGTTTGTGGTGATGTTTACGGTGTTGCGCCGCATACGGGGCGCGGCGGCTGGACGTGGTACACCGGTTCGGCGGGCTGGATGTACCGGGTCGCCTTGGAGGCTATCCTCGGGATACGCCCAGCGGGAGACTCGTTGCTCGTCGATCCGTGCATCCCGGAATGGTGGCCAGGATACGAGATCACTTATCGACATCAGTCGGCGACGTACCGAATCGTGGTGGAGAATCCGTCCCATACCGGCTGCGGCGTTCTTTCCGTCACGGTTGACGGAAAACCCACTTCGGACGGTCAGGTGCCCTTACGGGACGACGGCCAAGTCCATGATGTGCGAGTGATGTTGGGTTGAACGCTTTGCCAAACCAAGAATCTCTAATTGCGAGTCGAGAGTCCCAATTCACAGTCGTACAGGCGAAAAGAAGAAATAAATGTATTGGACAGTGTTTATTGTGTTGCTGCTCTCATGGCTGCTAGGAGTGGTCACTTGGAATCCGTTCGGCGGATTTATTCATCTGCTACTGTTTCTCGCCATCGCCCTCGTGCTTTTCAGAGTCGTGACGAGCCGGCCTGTTTAAGTTCGGCGAAACTGAGGACTCTTGGCGCGCCGTGAGAGCTTTTCGACAAAGAGTTCCGTCGCCTCAATGGCTGATTCGAGCAATTTTATGTTCCACGCGTTTGAAGGGAATGAAATATCACAAAACGACTCTGCTGGTCAGTGGCAATCGCAATTGGCCTGCTCGCCACCGTTTTTCCATACAGATGCGCCCAGGCCAGCGGCCCCGAATTAGCAGGTCATTTTCAGGGTGAGTGGCGATGGGGGAAGATTCGAAGCTTGCTTCACAAGGAATACAAAGCAATCCGCGAGAAACTTGCTTCGTTCGAGTTCGAGAAAAGGTAGATGGTCAAAATCTTCAAGATTTAAAATATTATGGATTCTGAAATAAATGAGATGACAGCTTGCTATTCCTCCTGGATGGAATATCATGCTCGCAGTCAAGGAGGCCTGAATTTACGGAAGGCCTTCCAACGATAACGGAAGACTGAATTAAGAAAAGCTCGGCTTGTGCCGGGAAGTTCGTAAGTAAGTAAGCCGACGCGATGAAACACCTCAGGGTGTTTCATCGCGTCGGCTTTTTTCGTTTCCAGCAATTCGAAACCAGCCGTGAATGGCTGTGTTTTCCAGTGACGGCAGCAATTCCAATCGGGTCGTAGGGTTTGCCGTCTTTTCGCAAGACCCACTCTAAACGAATGAGGGAAAAATCATGTTCAGCACAAACTCGGTCGTCGCGTCCTTTAAATCTCACGAAGAAGCTGAAGAGGCTATTCGTGAACTTCAGCAGGACGGCTTCGACATGAAAAAGTTGTCAATCGTTGGAAAGGACGCCCACACGGAAGAGCACGTCGTCGGCTATTACACCAGCGGTGATCGCATGTTGTATTGGGGTGAGTTGGGAGCCTTCTGGGGTGGCTTTTGGGGCCTACTGTTTGGCTCTGCCGCCTTCTGGGTGCCAGGCGTCGGTCAACTTCTCGTCGCGGGGCCGCTCGTGATGTGGATCGTCGGAGCGCTTGAAGAAGCCGCCTTGGTCGGGGGCGTTAGCGCTCTTGGGGCAGGCCTGTACAGCATCGGCATTCCGAAAAATAGTATCCTGCAATACGAGACTGATGTGAAGAACGGCCAACTCCTTCTTGTGGCCCACGGCACGGCTGATGAAGTCGAACGCGCGAAGGAAATCCTCGATCAGGCACACGCAACGACAACGACACTTCACGGCAAGCAAACCACTGTCGGTGCCCGATAAGACGGCCACCTTATTTTCCAGTAAGACCTGTTCAAAAACAGAAACGATCAATGCTGTCGTCAGCGAGCGTCTGGGCGACGGTCGCCGCGCTACTTGTGGCCCACGTAACGTCTGAGAAATGCGAATCTGCCAATTTAGTTCCATTAACCCAAAAGAGGAGTCTTTTCATGAACACAGGATTTCAATCGAAACACAAATTGTTCTGTCTAATCGCATTAGTGGCGGCGTCGTTGTCGCCATCACTCGGCTCTGCGGCCGTTTCGGATGCCGACATCAACTACAATGTTTCAGACGCATTGCTGTCAGACCAGCGGGTGAACAGTTTCGGGATCAATGCCACAACCGTGAACGGAATCGTGACGATTTCGGGCAGTTGCGATAATCTTGCGGCAAAGACCTACGCAGTCAAAGAAGCCAAGAAAATCAACGGTGTTGTCGGCGTGATTGACAAGTTGACTGTGACGCCCAGCTACCGTTCGGACACCGACATCAGCAACGCCGTCAGACGACGTTTTCTCAACAGCGCCGTGATTCAGTCTCAGGCATTGTCTGTCACCTGCAAAGACGGAGTTGTGACGCTTTCCGGCACCGTCGATAGCTATCCACAAGAAGATGAAGCTGGAATGTTGGCCAGCGAAGTTCGCGGGGTCAAGGAAGTCACTAACAACATCAGCACCAATTGGGGCAGCACGCGCAGCGACCTCGAAATCAAGAACGATGTTGTGGCCATACTCGGCCGTGACGTCTATTTGACTGGTATGCCCATTACCGCCACCGTCCAAGACGGCATTGTTTCACTCAGTGGCTCGGTTAGCAATGCCTATGAAAAAGACCGCGCGGCCGACGACGTGCGCTGGGTCGAAAAAGTGGTGGATGTGAAAAATGGTCTGACCGTCGAGTGGTATGACAACCACGGCGTGAAATCCAATAATGAGACACCCTCTGATGATTCCCTTAAGCAGGCCGTACGAAAATCACTCGACCAGGACAGCCGTCTCGTGTCCGACGATATCACGATTCGGACTTCTTTGGGTGAAGTCACGCTAAATGGATCGATTGGCAGCTATTACGAGAAAAAGATTGCTGGCCAGGATGTCAAGAACGTCGTTGGGTATGCCTGGTTGACGAACAACCTGGTCGTGCGCGGCGATGAACGCGAAGATTGGGCGATCGAGGACGACGTTGATTTCAATCTCGATACTGATGCTGTCACTGAGGGATTCAACCTGGATGTAAGAGTCAAGAAGGGTATTGTCACGCTCACGGGCAAAGTCAATTCGTGGTATCAGTGGTCACATGCTTACGACGTTGCCTCCCGAGTTCGTGGCGTCACATCCGTGATCGACAACATTGACGTGTCCGGAGCGTATTCTACCAATGGTTCGAATTGGAATCGGGATGCGAACCTCGTGAAATCGATCAAATCCCGCCTTCGTTCTGATTGGACAACCTGGTGGGTTGCTGACAAGATCAACGTCACTGTTCGCAGCGGGGTGGCGACACTAGACGGCGATGTGAATACCTGGAAAGAGCGTGAGGAAGCTGCCGATCGTACACTGCAGACGTCTGGCGTCTCGGAAGTCGACAATCGTCTGACAATCAAGGGCATCGCCTATCCCTGGGATCAACACCAGTTCAAATTGGCGAGTTTCTGACCGCCTTTTTAATCAATGGTCGTCGGACTTTCCGACGACCACTATCCATTGAACTAGCTCTAACGAACTCAATTGCAGTTCATCACAAACGCGTCGCTCTGGGGATGTGAATCACTAAAGCCGACGGGACCCAAGGCTCCGGACGATCTGCGACCGGAGCGATAACCGCATTTGGTGATGAACCGTGACGATTCTGTCCGGACAATCGAAAGGATTCCTGCCATGAGAGAAGTCCAAATGACGCTGCCGGAACTTGCCTTGCTCGTCGGCACCAGAGCGGCGCTCGGCACTGGTCTCGGCCTCTTGCTGGCAGATTGCCTTCCTGAAGGCCAACGCAAGGCCGTTGGATGGACGCTCATTTTAGTGGGCGTGGTCTCCACACTCCCACTCACGTTCGAAGTGCTCGGTAAGTCTCATACCCGGACTGCGGCTGGTTTGCTTTAGTAATTCAGCCGCAGGTTGTCAGCGGGCTCATTTTAATTCTGTGTCCTCGCCACCCTGCCAGTCATTGGCGGTGGTAACTGATTCGCAATTGTTTAGGAGAGTGTTGTGAGAACTGACGTATTGATCGCGGAAGCCGATGCCAATTTATGCGGGGCTTACGAACGTATGTTTGCCGGATCGGGACTCCTTGTTGAAACCGCAGTTGACGGGCTGGACTGTTGGTTCAAGCTCCAAGCTCGTTGTCCCGATGCATTGATGATTGACATGGACCTCCTCTGGGGAGGTAGCGATGGAGTTCTCGCTCGTTTGCGAGAGGACTCCGACCAAGCAGTCAACCCGGAAGTGTTTGTCACGGGTGATGAACCACCAGACGTCCTCTCAATCCGTGCTGGAGTAGCGCTCGGACGTTGTTTTCAGAAACCGCTCGAGATGCGCACGGTTCTGAATTCCATTTGCGATGTGTTTTCCTCTGACGCCGAGATCACGCTTTTAGGAGTTCGAGTTTGATGTTCATAGCAGAACAGTTGGAGAGTCTCTCGAATTCGGATGCAGCGACTCGGAACGAAGGTACCGATTTCTCTTTGGTGAACGAGGTTAAGAGAGCTCTGCGATCAACGGGATACCAGGGCCTGCGTGGCGTCGAAATACTTGTCCATTACGGCGTCGTATTCCTCAGGGGACAGGTATCAAGTTTCCATTTGAAGCAGGTAGCGCAAACTGCTCCACGAGCCTTGTCAGGAGTGCGCGAGGTTCGCAACGAATTGAATGTCGTCTGCTCGAGATAGTCGGACATTCGTGCGCATACGCGGGCTTTACTCACGACTGCTTTTTGATCACTTCACTTTTGAGAATGGAGATTCAACATGCCTCTAGAATTTAATGAACTTGCCGAAGGAAAAATTGTTGTCGTTCAAGCAAGCGGAAAACTTTCCAAAGTCGACTATGAGGAGTTTGTTCCCGAAACGGAGCGGCTGATCAAGGAGTTCGGGAAAATTCGAGTTCTCTTCGAAATGCACGACTTTCACGGCTGGGAAATGGTGGGGGTATGGGAAGACATGAAATTCGATTTGAAGCACTTCCGTGATATCGAACGTCTCGCCTTCGTCGGTGAAAAGTCGTGGGAACATGGCATGACCGTGTTCTGCCGACCATTCACGACCGCCACAATTAAATATTTTGACAGCAGTAAGGCGGAAGAAGCCGCGAATTGGATTCACGAAGGGATTGCGCAACCCGTTTGAATGGGTGCGTTTCGGAGATGACCTGCTGCCGACGACAGGAGCGTTGATCGAGAGATGAACGCAGGCATCGTCGTTTGCTCTTTTTAGAGATTGTGGTCTTATGCGAATCTTGATTTCTCAAATGCCCCGGTTGCTTGCGATCGTGATTTTGGAAACGGCGTTTTGCTGTTCCGTAGATGCACAATGGGGGTCGCTCAAGGGGCAAGTGATCCTCGACGGTCAAATACCGAAGATCCCGCTGCTGGTGGAACAGGGTAACTCAGCAGCGAAGGATGCTGCGGTCTGCGCTGCCCAAGACATTCCTGACGAAAAGCTGGTCATGGACCCAACGACCAAGGGAATTGCGAATGTGTTCATCTACCTTGCGAAAAAGCCGGCGAAGGTTTATCCCGACCTCGCGCATAGTAAGGATAAAGAGGTCAAGTTCGACCAAAAGGGATGTCGCTTCGTACCACACGCCATGTTAGTGCGCACTGATCAGCGGGTTCGCGTGTTTTCAGAGGACAGCATCGCCCACAATGCGCACACATATCCTCTCAAAGGCAGTTCAGAAAACTTCATCGTTTCGCCCAACGACCGCACGGGCGTCCTCTTAAAGCCGATGACGTTGATGGAAAGAGCTCCGATCAATATTCGCTGCGACATCCATCCTTGGATGTCTGCCTATTGGCTGATCCTCGACCACCCCTACGCCGCAATCACCGACGTGAACGGCAACTTCGAAATTGCAGAACTTCCTGTGGGAACTCACGAGTTTATGATTTGGCAGGAATCATCCGGATGGCTCGAAAAGAAACACTCAGTCGCGATTGAAAAAGGACTGAACGAGCAGAAACCATTGAAATTCACAGCGGCACAGTTTCTGAAATAAAGGCCACTAACATGGTCACATCCCGCTCATTGCGGTGGTTGCAAGAGCATCATCTTCTGGCAAGTAAGTGAAATCGCGGCCCCCATTTGGCCGTGTTGATTCGTGTCCGCTTTAAAGCAGCTAAAAATGAATAACACACTCTCTCCCGATCTTCTCCACCGGATGAATGCTTATTGGCGTGCCGCCAATTATTTGTCCGTCGGCCAAATTTATCTTTACGATAATCCGTTGCTGCGGGAGCCGCTAAAGCTGTCGCACGTAAAGCCACTCGTTGTTGGACACTGGGGTACCACACCGGGTCAGAACTTCATCTATGTCCACTTAAACCGAGTGATTAAGAAGTATGACCTGGACATGTTCTATGTCGCCGGTCCAGGTCACGGTGGCCCGGCAATTGTGGGCAACGTCTACCTCGAAGGCACCTGGAGTGAGGTTTATCCGAATATCACTCAGGACGAAGCCGGACTGAAAAAACTCTTCAAGCAATTCTCGTTTCCCGGTGGGATTTCCAGTCATGTCGCACCGACGACGCCTGGGTCAATTCATGAAGGCGGCGAACTTGGATACTCACTCAGCCACGCTTTCGGAGCCGCGTTCGACAATCCCGAATTGATCGTTGCCTGCGTTATCGGAGATGGTGAAGCGGAAACGGGCCCCTTGGCGACTGCCTGGCAGTCCAACAAGTTTCTCGACCCGGTCACTGATGGAGCTGTCCTGCCGATCCTGCATCTGAATGGCTTCAAGATCAGCAATCCGACGGTACTGGCGCGAGTCGAGCATGAAGAACTGGAGCAATTCATACGCGGCTGTGGCTGGACACCGCATTTTGTCGAAGGCGATGAGCCTGAGAAAATGCATCAGCTCATGGCAAGCACCCTGGAAAAGGCCATCGAGGAAATTCGGCAAATCCAAAGTAATGCACGGAGCAAAAACGACGCCACTCGTCCGCGCTGGCCCATGATCGTACTCAGGTCGCCCAAGGGTTGGACTGGACCGAAATGTGTCGATGGTTTGCAAGTGGAAGGGACGTTCCGCGCACACCAGGTGCCCCTATTGGTCGATTCCCAGCACCCCCAACACGTCAAGCAACTTGAAAGCTGGATGAAGAGTTACAAGCCTGAAGAACTGTTCGACGACCATGGACGACTGATGCCGGACTTGGCCGAGTTGGCACCGAAGGGCGACCGCCGCATGGGGGCCAATCCTCACGCCAACGGTGGCATCCTGAAACGTGAACTGCGTTTGCCGGACTTTCACGATCACGCAGTCAACGTGCCGTCGCCGGGCGCTGTTGACGGCCAGGACACGCTTGTGCTGGGCAAGTTCCTACGTGATGTGGTCAAGCTGAATCTGACGAATTTCCGCATCTTCGGTCCTGATGAGACCCTCTCGAATCTCTTGGGAGCCGTGTTTGAAACAACCAATCGGCAGTGGGATGCTCGAGAAGTGCAAAATGATGAGTTTCTCGCGCCCGCCGGACGAGTGTTGGATTCGATGCTTAGCGAGCATCAGTGCGAGGGTTGGCTCGAAGGCTATCTGTTGACCGGCCGGCACGGTTTGTTCAACAGCTATGAAGCCTTCATTCGGATTGTCGATTCGATGTTCAGCCAACATGCCAAGTGGCTGAAGGTGACTTTGGAACTGCCCTGGCGCCGTAAGATCGCGTCGCTGAACTATCTGCTCGCCTCACACGTCTGGCAGCAGGATCACAATGGTTTCACGCATCAGGATCCTGGCTTCCTCGATCACGTGATCAACAAGAAGGCCGACATCGTGCGTGTTTACTTGCCGCCCGATGCCAATTGTCTGCTATCGGTGTTTGACCATTGCTTGCGTAGTGAACACTACGTCAACGTGGTCGTCGCAGGCAAACATGCGCTGCCGCAATGGCTGACCATGGACGCCGCCGTTGAACATTGCACGGAAGGAATTGGCATCTGGCAATGGGCCAGTAACGACCAGGACACGGAACCGGACGTGGTGATGGCCTGCTGCGGGGACACTCCCACACTGGAAATCCTGGCTGCTGTTTCCATCCTCCGCGAACATCTACCCGATTTGAAGATGCGGGTGATTAATGTCGTCGATCTCATGCGGCTGCAACCCAGCACGGAACATCCACACGGGCTGAGCGAAAAAGATTACGACTCGCTGTTCACAACCGACAAGCACATCGTCTTTGGCTTCCACGGATATCCTTGGCTTGTTCACCGGCTGACATATCGCCGGACCAACCACAAACTGCATGTCCGCGGCTACAAGGAAGAGGGAACGATCACGACGGCCTTTGATATGAGAGTCCAGAACGACCTCGACCGATTCCATTTGGTGCAAGATGTTGTTGACCGAGTACCAGGGCTGGGCGCGAAGGGGGACTACCTGAAACAGATGGTCCGAGACAAACTCATTGAGCACAAACTGTACATCGACAAACACGGTGAAGACTTGCCCGAAATTCGCAATTGGAAGTGGCAAGCCGCTCATTGAATCGCAGAATTTTTAGAAGCGCTCGCAAGGTGACTCACTCCGTCAACGCCGGGCTGGGGGGGACGGGTTGGAGTGGGCGGTCGCTCGTTGCTTCCGCCTGAAGAATCGTACGAATTACAAGGAGACAATTATGACAGAAACATGCACGAAGCCTCACGAAGGAAAAACGCACGAGGGCAAGGTCGTCAGCGTCGTAGGAGATAAGCTCACGACGACCTGCAGCGAAGGCAAACAACACTGTCACACGATCGCCAAGGACGCAAAGGTGACCTGC
>Ga0181528_10001566_pt1 | contig 14187 bp, 14 predicted proteins | sample PEATcosm2014_Bin_47_FD_119742 | JGI IMG/M metagenome (GOLD analysis project Ga0181528, IMG submission 119742) | Peatland microbial communities from MTU Mesocosm Facility, Houghton, MI, USA - PEATcosm2014_Bin10_10_metaG | ecosystem: Environmental > Terrestrial > Soil > Wetlands > Peat | place...
CGGCTCCAATTTCGCAAACTGCTCGTCGCTGAGCCAAAACAAGTCACCACTCATGATCCGCTCCGTTCGGAGCCATGAATCACAGGCCGTTGCCAAAGCCAATCATTTTATGGGTCCAAGCCCTAGAACATACGAAGCCCTCTGCGACGCCGCCGCCGAGACGCTCAAGGCATATTTCCCGCAGGAGTGCGCCGCCTATTTCAAAAATGCTGGATATGCGTAATACCAATCGCAGAAGGCTCTAGGCGGCTGGCAGGTGATCTCCTGGGCGCTGGCGCTTGCCTCGCCGCTGATGGTCGTCATCGCGGCGACGACCTTGCCGCAGGGGTTGAGCGACATCCGGCTTCCAGCATGGCTGGGCCTCGCCTATGTCTCGGTCTTCAGCATACTCGTAGGTTTCGTCTTTTGGTATCGCGGGCTTGCGCGCGGCGATATCGCGGGCGTCGGCCAGCTGCAACTCTTGCAGCCGTTCTTCGGCCTGTTGCTCGCTGGATTGCTGCTCCACGAACCCGTCGCCTGGAGCATGACGGCGCTCGTCGCTCTCTGCGTCGCAGGCGCCAAGCGGTTTGCGTGAAGGGTTCGGTTAGGCGGCGTCTCTTACGCGGCGACGTTTGGGACGGGAGCGACGCTTGGCACAGCGTTCTGAAGCCTAATCGCTTGCCACCTCGCGGATAGGTAGCTCGGTCGTGCTTTTGCTGACCGTCAAGACGATTTCTCGCTGATGGACGCCATCGAATGCGGCATCGTCAAGCTGCCGCGCGTCCCCGTGGCCGAGAACATCCCCGGCACCGAAATGCCGATGTTCCGGAACCTCTGGGAAAATATCCGCAAAGACATGCCCAAGAAGGGCCGGGGCAAGAGCGAAGACCTCGATCCGCTCGAACTGCCGACCCGATTGCAAACGGCGCTGCAAGCCCTGTACGGCCACTACGAGAAGACGTTCAAGCTATGGGACGAGAAGGGCATCAAGGCGCCCCCGTGCTTCATCATAGTCTGCCAGAACACGGCGATCTCGAAGCTCGTCTACGATTTCATTTCCGGCTTTGAGCGCACGAACTCCGACGGCACGACGACCCTGGAAAATGGCCGTCTCGCCTTGTTCCGGAATTTCGACGATGTCACTGGCAATCCGCTGCGAGTCTGATAACTATGTCGATGTTGTTGCGTGTCGCTTCCGAGTACGGGCAAGTCTTTTCAGCTTCGTCGATCAGCTCCTTCGCGACGTTGTGGGCCAAACCCGGCAGCCTGACGTTGAGCCGAACACTCAAATAGTATCCCCCGCCTTCGCGGTTCAGGTCCACTTCGGCGCCGATGCTCACTTCGGCCGGCAGGGCAATTCCTCTTTTGCGCGCCGCAAGCGCGATGGCGCTTTCGAAGGAGGCCGACCATCCGGCCGCGAACAATTGCTCCGGGTTGGCGCCAATACGCGCCGAACCGGGGACTGAAAGCCTGATGTCTAGCAGGCCGTCAGAGCTGCGCGCGGCGCCATTTTCGCGGCCGCCAGTGGTCTCGGTCTTGGCCGTGTACACGACCTTTGCAATGCGGCTCATTGTGCATGCTTTTTTGAGGCCGTAATTCCAGCCCGGGACAGTCGGCGCGCGCCTTGCGCGCGCCGAAGTTTTAGGCCGATTTGCGGAGCGATCTGAAGCTCGCGCGAAGCTCCTCGGTAAAGAGCTTCGGCTGTTCCCAGGCGGCGAAGTGCCCGCCCTTCTCGAGCTTGTTGTAATAGATAAGTTTGGGATAAGCGCGCTCGGCCCAACTTCGCGGGGCTTGATAGAGCTCGTCGGGAAAGACGCTCACGGCAACCGGGACAGAGACACCTTTGACGCCGAAGAAGGAGACTTTGCTCTCGAAAGCCTCCCAATAGAGGCGCGCTCCGGAAGTAAACGAGTTCGTCAGCCAGGTCAGCGTGACATTGTCGAGGACATCATCCCGACTCAGGCCTTCGGACCGCCCGTCAAACGCCCGAGAGATGAGCGCCAAACTCTGCGCGTCATGATCGAGGAAGTAACCGGCAATGCCGACGGGGGAATCCGCAATCCCGTACAACGCCTGCGGGCGCAAGCCCATTTGGTACCCATAGCCGATGCCCTTCGCATATTCCAAGACCAGCTGTTCGTACGCCACTTTCTCATCGGCGGAGAGACCGGAGGGCGACGGACCGCCCGTAAGGGCAGCTTTGTCAATGTCGGGCGGAAAAATGCCCGGCATGTTCGAGTGAATGCCGAGCAACTCCGGATGCCCCTGCGCACCCATCACGTCCGTGATGATCGCGCCCCAATCGCCGCCTTGAGCCACGAACTTCGTGTATCCGAGGCGCTTCATGAGCCCGGCCCAGGCGCGCGCGATGCGCTCCGGCCCCCAGCCAGTCGTCGTCGGCTTGGTAGAGAATCCGTAGCCAGGGATCGACGGGATCACGAGATGGAAAGCATCCGCTGCACTCCCGCCGTGCGCCGTGGGGTTGGTGAGCGGATCGATTATCTTCAGCTGCTCGATGATCGAGCCGGGCCAGCCGTGCGTGACGATGAGCGGCAACGCGTTCTCGTGGCTCGAACGAACGTGAATGAAGTGGATGTTCAGCCCGTCGATCATGGTCACGAAGTTCGGCAGAGCGTTCAGTCTCGCCTCTACCTTGCGCCAGTCGTACTCCGTCACCCAATAGCGCGCGAGTTTTTGCAGCGTCGCGAGCTGGGGGCCTTGCGATTGATCGGTGACTGTTTCCCGGTCGGGCCAACGCGTCGAGCTTATCCGCCTGCGCAATTCTGCCAGCTCGGCGTCGGAGAAATTCACCCGAAATGGATGAACGGCGTCGTTGGCCGTCGCACCGACCGATCGGCGAACCTGCTCAACCGCTTCGAGCGTCTCAGTCGTATCCATGGCTTTCTCCTCTTGTCGATGGTTTCTCTTGACGTTGGATCGGCGCTCGCTTCGGGGGAGCGTCGATCCCTCTCAGGCCGCTCAGATCCGCAGTGATCTGAAGCCCGCGCGGACTTCTTCCGAAAAGAGCCGAGGCTGTTCCCAGGCCGCGTAGTGTCCGCCTTCGTCAAGTTCGTTGTAATAGATGAGCTTGTGATAGGCGCGTTCCACCCAGCTCCTCGGCGCCTGATAGTTCTCGCCGGGGAAGACGCTCACGGCCGCCGGGATGGAGACGTCGGTGGCGTTGTAGAGGTTGACATGACTTTCCCAATAAAAGCGAGCCGCGGAAACAGCTGTGTTTGTCAACCAATAGAGCGTAATGTCGTCGAGGACGTCGTCGCGTGTCAGGTCGCCGGCGCGATGTCCGTTAATGGTGCGCCCGAACACCGCCGAGGTCACCGGCGCCGCCGGTTGGCCATAACCGTCGCCGTGGTCCAACATCCAAGCGGCCAGTCCGACCGGCGAATCCGCCAGGCCGTACAGCGTTTGCGGGCGCGTCCCCATCATCTGGGCATAGGCGCGTCTCTTCGCGAATAGGATGCTCAATTGGTCGTACGCGCGTCGTTCGTCGGCTGAAAGATTGGTCGGCGGTGAGTCGCCCGACTGGAGCGCCTTCGCGATATCGGGCGGAATGGCGCCTGGAAAATTGGTGTGAATAGCCAGTAACTCTGGAGGCGACTGTTTGGCCATAAGGGTGCAGACACCCGCGCCCAGATCGCCGCCTTGCGCTACGAAACGCACGTAACCGAGGCGCTTCATCAACACAACCCAGGCGCGCGCGGCGCGGTCTGGACCCCAGCCGGCTGTTTTCGGCTTCTCTGAAAACCCGTAGCCAGGCAGCGAGGGAATCACCAGATCGAAGGCGTCCGATGCACTACCGCCATGCGCTGTCGGGTTGGTCAATAGATTGATTATCTTCAGCTGCTCGATGATCGAGCCGGGCCAGCCGTGCGTGACGATGAGCGGCAACGCGCGCTCGTGTTTCGAACGAACGTGAATGAAATGAATATCGAGTCCATCGATCTTAGTGATGAACTGCGGCAAGGCGTTCAGCTGCGCTTCGATCTTCCGCCAATCGTAATCAGTTCCCCAGTAACGCGCGAGCTCCTGCAGTGTCGCCAGCGGCGCGCCTTGGGATTCATCGGAGACCGTCTCCTTCTCAGGCCAACGGGTCGCGTTGATGCGCCTGCGCAACTCGGTGAGCTCAGCTTCTGGAGCGCTGAAATGAAATGAGCGAATTGCGCCCGTATCAGGAGCCGTCTGTTTCAAATCGTAATTCACCGCCATACTCCTTTCCGGAAACAGAAGACCAGCTAGACCTACCTGGCCTACAGCAACTGCCGCCGCCCCACCAATGAGGCGGCGGCGATTGACGTTCGACCCTTCCTGCATAGCGAGCTCCTCAGTCACGGATTGGTGGATTAACGCTATCCGACGCCGCTTCTGGCGATGTCCTCCTCCGTAACGTGGTCTGTGACGCCCTGGCTGGTGGCGTAGTTCGCGACAACCAAAGCTCGTTCTGCTGCCAGCTCGCGGGCGACCTCCGCTCCGATGCCATCGGACGCCCTCATCGCGACCGCGGCTTCGTGCACAAGCTTGCGCATCGAACCATCCGGGCGCCGATATCCGTCACCCTCAGCGAGGCGGCACGTTCGCAAGCAGCGGCCCCAGCCCCTCAGCCGTTGTCAGGTGGGCGATGACCGCGTCACGAAGCTTCGGGTACGGCAGCCCCGCCAGCATCGCCGTCTGCATGACGGTCACGACCTCGCCCGCATCGGCGCCGATCATCGTGAAGCCAAGAATACGGTCGTCGTTCGCGCCGACAAGGACCTTCATGAAGCCTAGCGTCTCGTCTGTCGCTGCCCGCCGGTTCACGGCGCTCATCGGCAATTTGCCGACCCGCACGGCAATGCTCTGTCGCTGTGCGTCCCGTTCGTTTAACCCGATGTGCGCGAGCGGCGGATCGGTGAACACGCAGTACGGCACCAGCCGGTCGCCCGTGCTGCGCGCGCCGCCCGCCAGGTTTTCGCGGATGATGCGAAAATCATCGACCGAGACGTGCGTGAACTGCGGGCTGCCGGCACAATCGCCAACTGCCCAGACTTCGGGCGCCGTCGTCTCCAGCCGTTCGTTGACGCGAATGTAGCCGCGCGCATCCAATCCGATCCCCGCCGCCTCCATGCCGATGCCAGCGGTGTTCGGAATGCGCCCGATCGCGACCAGGATGTCGCTCGCCTCGATCGTCTGCGCGCCGGCGCGGGTACCCACAGCGAGGCTGACGCCGTCCCCGGATCGGCCCTGCACGGCGGCGGGCTCGGCAGACAACACGAACTGGATGCCTTCTTCACTCAGTATGCTGTGTACCGCCTCGACGATATCCGGGTCCTCCCGGCTCATGATCTGCGGCCCCGTGTCGATCACCGTCACCCGGCTGCCGAAGCGGCGGTAGGCCTGCGCCAGTTCCAAGCCGACATAGCCGGCGCCGAGCACGATCAGGTGCGAGGGTGCGTAATCCAGGTCCAACGCCTCGATATGCGTGAGCGGCCGCGCTTCCGCGAGGCCAGGAATGCTCGGGATCGCCGCATGCGAACCGACATCGATGAAGACCTTGTCGCCGGTCAGAAGTCGCGCGCCCCCGTTATTCAGCTGCACTTCAAGCGTTTTTGGCGCGACGAAGTTTCCATGGCCCATGATCAGTTCCGCGGCGCTCGACTTGAACGGCGCGAGATGGGCGGCGATCTCTCGCTCGACCATGTCGCGCTTGCGCTGGCGCACCCTCGCCATGTCGGTCGTGACCGGGCCGGTGATTGTGCCGAAATGCGCCGCGTGCCGGGTTAGGTGGGCGATGCGTGCGCTCCAGATTTCGTTCTTGCTGGGCATGCAGGCGATGTTGGGGCAGGAACCTCCGATATAACGTCGCTCGACGACGGCCACCCGCTGCCCAGATCGCGCCATGTGCCACGCGAGTGAATTTCCGCCCGGCCCGCTTCCGAGAACCAGGGCATCAAGATGTTCCGCTCGAGCCATCTTCACCTCCATGCTCCCACCGCAATTGACGCGCCGTCGCCAGCTCGTTGCCACTGCTGCCGCGGGTGATCGGGGCCGTTTTCCCCGGAAGCCTCATTGCCATCTACTCCGCGAAGTGGACTCACCCGGAACGGCCGAAAGTTATGCGGGGCCGCCGCATGGATTTCCCGACCAAGTGGGCCGAACGGAGGACCTTGTTCACGTCAGTAGGCAATGCGTGGACCGCCTACCTTTTTCCCGGGCGTGAAAACAAATGGCGCATGCTCGTAGCCGGCCACTACTGCTGACACTGGCGAGGGTCGCAGCCCGGTCTCCTCGACGCGGAAGTCGGGCATGCGTTTCAGTATCTGCTCAAGCATGATCCGAAATTCGAGGCGAACCACATCGGCGCCTATGCAGCGGTGGGGGCCGTGCCCGAAGGCCATGTGTCGCCTGTTGGCGCGTTCGAAATCCACCTCTTCCGGACTCTCGAACTCGGTCTCGTCCAGGTTCCCCGATGCCCAGCACAGGAGTGCGCGGTCGCCCGGCTTCAACGACTGCCCGGCCAACTCGACGTCGTGCATGACTGCGCGGCTGCGCCCGTGAGCGGGCGAAAAGACGCGGAGGAACTCCTCTATCGCGTGCGGCAACAAATGCGGCGTTTCGGCAAGTCGGCGCCGTTGCTCCGGATTACGCGACAGCCAGACGAAGCTGGACGCCATGCCGGCCTGCGTCGCGTCCAAGGTGCCGATCATCACCCAGACGTAGGCTTCGATTTCCCAGCAATCGAGCTTGCGCCCTTCGACCGTCGCGCCGAGCAGATGGGAGATCGCCCCGTCCGCCACCGGCTGGGTGCGCTGGCGAGCCACCTCAACCGCGACTCGTTCGCGCAGCTCGCGTTCTGACGGGTTCTTCGTTCTCGGCTGGACGCTGCTGGACCCGCCGAGCGCCGATTGGATCAACGAGGCGTAGTCCGACCAGTCCTCAAGCGGCAGACCCAGAACCTTCATCGTCCAGATGCTGGCCAGCGGCGTGCTCAGATCGCGGGAGAAATCGCCTTCGCCCTTCTCGATGATGGCGTCGATCAGCTGGTCGGTCAGCGCCAACAGCCACGGCGTCAGTTCAGCGACCGCGTAGGGCGAGAACAGAGGGTCTATGGCTTTGCGGTATGGGCCATGCAGCGGAGGATCGAGCTCGAGCGGGAGGAGACTGAGGCGCGGAGCTTCGCCATTCGGGCCGAGCGGGTAGGCCGTGGCGAGCGGTCCGGTGCGCTCTTCGCCAAGCGACCCGAAGGACGCTCTGGACGGCGTCGGTTTGACGCTCAGCCTAGTCCCGTAGCGCGAGGAGAAGGCTTCGTAATCGCCGGCCGCGCGCATGATGTCGGCATAGCGCGTCACGACCCAGAAGCCGCCAACCTCATCCGTGTGCGCAACCGGGCAATGGGCGCGCATGTGCCTGTAGATAGACTTGAAGTGAGGTCCATAGTCGGGACTGAATTGGTCGAACTGTTGCGCAAACGTTGCGGCGTCAAAGCCGTCATCACTCTTGTCCATGACTTCCTCCACGATCAGTCATTCGTCGGCCGGAACGGACGAGGCCTTCGGTCACGAACGGACGCGTCGCTGCAAGCCCGGCGCTGCCGCCGCCGGTGTTCGTCGCCGTTCTCCGTTGAAGCCTCACCGCTTTCTCCTCTGCGACCCGAACGTGGGGGTCCCGGTTAAGTCGTTCATCGCGGCAACTCTTTGCCGGAGTGCTCAGCCACCATGTAGGCGGCGTACCAATCTCTCCAGTTCGCGTCGCGCTGACCAATGCGCTTCTCGTGCTCGCCGTGAGCGGCCTCCGCACGCTGAAGCGCAGTCGCGAGGTCGCTTGCGGAGCTGAAGGAAGTCGCGCCAGGTTCGACGCGCCCGGGTAGCCGGGTCGTGACCTCCTGCAGGTGCCAGCCGTTGCCGTCGGGATCACTGAATAAGGCGCGCGAGCGGTAGGTGAGACGCGTAGGGTGCAGGCCGCTGCCCCGGCCTTCCGGGCCGTCGTGGAAGAACTCGCCGACCTCGACGCCGGCGGCGAGCAGTTGGTCCCGGGCCGCCACGATGTCGGAGACGATCAAGAATCCCTTGGCCGAACCGGGAGCGGCCGACGTGACTTTCTTGCCGAACTGGACCGAGCACCAAGAGCTCGGCGGCGTGAACTGGACCAAGCGGAAGCCGTCGTCGGTGGAGCGGTCGAAATTGAACCGCCATCCGATCTTCGCGTAAAACTCCTTCGCGCGGTCGACATCCGCAACAGGGATGACGACCACCTCGAGCTTCATGTCAATTCTCGCGACGCCCGCGTTTGTTTTTGCGTCATCACTGCGCACATCATTGCTGCTCATGGGCGCCTCCTGTGTTCTGTTAGGGATTTCCGTCACGGTTCAATCCACTTGGGAATGAGGCGGCGGATCCGTGCTCAAACAACTTGTATCTTCGATGGGCGGCATTCCGCGCCTAGCCGCGAAGAATCGGCGCCCCGAAGGGAGCGCCCGTCAATCCGCCGTCCACAAGCAGCTCGACCGCGTTGATGTACGAGGAATCCTGGGAAGCCAGGAAAAGCACAACTTTCGCGATTTCCTCCGGTTCGCCCCATCGCCCCAGGGGAATCGTCGAGGAGTACAGATCAACCAGCTTGGCGGACTGTTCCGCCGACATCGAGGCGCGAGCCCCGCGCTTCCAGATGGGAGTCATGGTCGCTCCCGGCGCCACGACATTGACGCGAATGTTGCGTGGCGCAAGGTCGGCGGCGATCGCACGCGCCATGGAGACCACTCCGCCCTTCGTCGCCGCATAGGCCGCGAGGCCCGCTTGGCCGATATAGTTGTGCACCGATCCGGTGATGACTACGCTGGCGTTATTGTTCAACAGAGGAGCGGCGGAGTTGATGGTGAAGAATGCGCCATTCAGGTTGGTGTGGACGATGTTCTCAAACACCGATTCGTCCGTGTCGCCGGTTGGCGTCCTGCCGCTTATTCCGGCATTGGCGAAGACGATATCCAACTTGCCGAAATCCTTCGCGAGATCCGCGAACAGCCGTTTGCGGTCGTCCGCCACGGTTACGTCGGCGCGGTAGCCGCGCGCGTTGGATCCGAGTTCCGCGATGGCTTCATTCAGCGTCTTCTGGTCGCGGCCGGTGATCGCGATTTCAGCGCCTTCCGCAACGAAGAGTCGGGCGGTGGCCAGGCCGATGCCGCTGTTTCCGCCGGTGATGAGAGCCTTCTTGCCGGTGAGTTTCATGATTGCTCCTTGGTGACTGGCCCATCAACTTGAAGCGCCGACCCGGGTGCCTCCGCCACTATGTACGCGACGCACCAGTCCGGCCACTTGGGGGCCTTTTGCCCGATACGCCTTTCATACTCACCGTGGGCCGCGGCGGCGCGCCGCATCGCGCTGGCGAGCTCGCTTTCCGAGCCAAACGACGTCGCACTGGGGTCAATTAGCTCAGGAAGCCGGGCTGTGATCTCCTGCAGAATCCGGGTGTTGCCGTCGGGATCATCGAAGCAAACTCGGGAACTATACGGGCGGCGCTCGGGCTCGAGACCGGGGGACACGCCGCTTTGACCGAGAACGTGGAAGAACTCGCTTACTTCAATGGCCCCAGCGACCAGCGCATTGCGGGCGGCCACAATATCGGAGACGATGAGATACCCCTTGAATGAACCAGGTGCGGCCGAGGTTATAAACCCCTCCCGCCCAAGGTCTACGGGTTCCTGCGTTTGGTTCGTCCCGAAATGCACCGAGCACTCGGAGCCGGGCGGCGTGAACTGGATGGCCCGCACTCCATTGGCGAATCGGAAGTCGCGGTCGAGCCGCCATCCCAATCTCGCGTAGAATTCTTTGGCGCGAGCGGCGTCCGATACGGGTATCACGACAACCTCAACCTTCATATCTGTTCTCGCGTCGCCGCTCGTTCCGGCTGCGTCGCCAATGCCGATTTCAATTGCACTCATGAGCGCCTCCAGCCTGCAGGCTCGTGGGATCGCCGTTTGCCGGCCCGAGCGCGGACATGTAGCGGCCGAAGTTCAATTCGAAGTCGCTGGGAACGCCGTAACCGACGTTGCGGAGCTTGGCGCGGCGCGCCTGCGCGGCGGGCCGAGCCAGGGCAGGGAAGAACATATCGATGCTCGATTGCAACTCGGTAGCTGTCGGAGTCCCGAACCGATTGATCTGGGCCTTCGCCGCGGCCAGCGTTTCACGGTCGAACGAGGCCAGCCGCCGACCGAGGGCATCGACAAACGAGTCGAGGTCGTCATCGTCTAGCGCGCGGTTCACCCAGCCATAGCGCTCAGCGGTGTCCGCATCGAAGTCGTCAGCGCTGAGGACGATCTCGAGCGCGCGCGAGCGGCCGACCACGCGCGGCAGCCATTCCAGCGCTCCGCCGCCTGGGACCAGCCCGACGCCGATCTCGGGGTTGCCGAATTGGGCGTTTTGTCGGCTGGCGAAGCGCATGTCGCAGGCCAGCACGAACTCGTTGCCGATGCCGCGCGCACGGCCGCGAACCTTGGCGATGCTTACGACCGGCGCGGACGAAAGACGCAGCACAAGGTCGCGCCAAAGCCCCAACGCTTCTGGCCGTTCAGCCGCCTTCGATACGTCGAGATGGGCGATGAAAAAGTCGAGGTTCGCCGATTGGAACACCACGACTTTTACGGACGTGTCCGCCTCGAGTTCGCTCATCAGCGCTCCCAACTCGACGATCGTTGTCGGGACAAACACGTTGATTGGCGGATTGCTAAAAGTGACTGTCCACCGGCCCGGATAGGTGCGGTCGATGTTGAACTGCGAAGGGTCGGGCATAGCGTACCTCTTGTGCGTGTGCTGCGCCTTTTGGCGTGTTGGCATGGCGTCGCTCGTGGGTGGAGCTGCCTCGGGCGCGCCGGAAAGTCGCCAGCGATCCCAGTCGAGTCCTTCGGCGGTCTTGGGCTTGTTCATGCTTCTCTTCCCGACGTCGTCGGCTTGCTTGAACACGCTTGCGCGCCATGAAGCAGTTACCCCGACAAGTCGAGAATAGCCCGTTATGCGTCGTGAGACGCCGTGAGATGTCGTTGGTCTCAGCCAGCTCCGCCTCGTTTTGGACAGATTTGAGCGGCGACGGCCCCAATACCAGCGGCCTCCTATGGCGCAGACGTGGCCTTTCCTTTAAACTCCGGCTCGGCTGCGGGCGGCTCCGAGGGAAGACGCCATGACGGAGGCGGCAGGCGGACTGTCGTTTGGACCATTCCGGTTGGTTGCGAGCGAACGGCTGCTCACGAGAGACGGGGCGCCGTTGGAGGTGGGCTCGCGCGCTCTGGACATTCTCATCGCACTGATTTCCGCGCCGAACGAAGTCGTCAGCAAAAAAGATTTGATGTCGCGGGTTTGGCCCGACGTCGTGGTTGACGAAGGCAGCTTGCGTTTTCACATGGCCGGCCTTCGCAGGGCGCTGGGCGATGGTCGGCATGGCGCGCGATACATCGCAACGCTTCCAGGGCGGGGCTATTGCTTCGTCGCGCCGGTCTCGCGCCCAAAGCATCTCCCCGACGATGCGTCGGTGCTCGCCGCGGTCTTTTCGCATGCGAATCTGCCGAACCGCCTGACCCGACTGGTGGGCCGCGATGACGACCTTCTCAGGTTGTCGGCTCAACTGAACGCTTCGCGATTTGTCACCATCGTCGGCGCCGGCGGCGTCGGCAAAACCACAGTGGCGATAGCGGTCGCGCATCACCTGATGCAGGCATTCGCGGGCACTGTGCTGTTCGTCGACTTGGGAATGGTCGGCGATCCCGATCTGGTCACGACGGCGGTGGCCTCCATGCTCGGGCTGACGGTACAATCGGTCGATGCGACGCCCATTTTGACCGCTTACCTGCGTAACAAGCGAATTCTATTGGTTCTGGATACTTGCGAGCATCTGGTGGAAGCTGTGGCGCCCTTGGCTATGAACATCATCGCCGCCGCGCCGCAGGTCCACATTCTCGCGACAAGCCGCGAAGCGCTTCGGGTCGAAGGCGAGCATATATACCGATTGAATTCGCTTGCCTGTCCTCCCGACGAACCAGGCCTTACTGCGGATTTTGTCCGTACTTTCCCGGCCACTCAGTTGTTTGTCGAGCGCGCCGCGGCGAGCGGCGCGCTATTGGACATCAGCGATGCGGAAGCTCCGATCGTCGCAAGCATCTGTCGAAAGCTCGACGGAGTGGCGCTCGCAATCGAACTAGCGGCCAGACGCGTCGAATACTATGGGCTACGACACACCGCCGCGCTTCTCGATCAACGGCTGACCCTGCTTTGGCTCGGGTCACGAGACGCGCCGCCGCGTCAGAAGACGCTTCAAGCCACCATGGATTGGAGTTTTGGGTTGCTCACTGAGCTGGAGCGTTTGGTGCTACGCAGGCTCGCCGTGTTCATTGGTCACTTCACGCTCGATGCGGCGCTGGAGGTCGTCACAAGCGCAAAACTCGACAGATCGATCGTCTTCAGCGCGATGGATAGTCTCATCGGGAAGTCGATTGTGGCGACGCGACCCGTCGGGGCGATGATGCGCTATCGTTTGCTCGACACTACGCGAGCCTACGTTCTCGAGACAAGAATTGACGAAGCCGAGGCTACCGATCTGGCCGTTCGTCACGCGGCATATTATCTACGCTGGTTGGAGCAAAGTGGGATCGAGTGGTTCGCCTTGGCGACCGGCGAGGAGAAGGTCCCGCACTTTGCCGCCATCAACAATGTCCGCGCCGCTCTGGAATGGTGCTTTGGCGCGACCGGGAATATCGACATAGGGTTGGAACTCGCCGCTGCCGCCGCTCCGGTGTTTATGGCGATGTCTCTGCTAACGGAATGTCATCGTTGGTCCGAACGCGCGATACTCGCTCTCGACGACGGGGCGCGCGGCGAACTTGGCGAGATGCATCTTCAAGCCGCTCTCGGTGTGTCTTTGATGTTCATTCGGGGAGGGCGCGACGCGGCGCGCGTGGCCTTGGAAAGAAGCTTCGCAATCGCTGAAGAGCGCGGCGATGCGTTGGACCGAATGCAGCTATTAGGTCCACTGAACATGTACCATCTGCGGGCCGGCAATTTCGCAACTGCTCTCGAATACGCAAAGCGTGGTTTTGGAGCGATTGGGACAGTGGAGGATTCGGTCGCCATTGCCGTGGCGCGCCACCTTTTCGGAATCTCTCTTCATCTTTGTGGCGACCTCGTAGGCGCCCGCGTCCAATTGGAAGCAGCGTTGGATCGTAGACCAGGGCCACAGCGAACCTCGGCGGCTTATCTTGGTTTCGAGAGCAAAATCCTGGCTAATGCGATATTGGCAAGAAACATGTGGCTGCAGGGCCACCCAGACGAGGCGATTGAATGGGCTCACAGGGCCGTAAAGGAGGCGAGTGCAGTAGATCATTCGTTGACGCTGGCCATTGCCTTGATCTGGGCGATATCAGTATTCCTGTGGACCGGAGAGCTACAAAACGCCGTAGCCTATATCGATTTGCTGATTTCACGCGCTGAATCCCATTCTCTGGCCCCCTACCTATTGGTGGCTCGCTGTTTCAAGAGTGAAATCGCCATCCGTCATGGCGACGCCAAAGGCGGGGTCGAGAGTTTGAAGGATGCTCTGCAAGGGCTTCACGCGACGCCGTACGAATTGCTCACGACCGAGCTCAACCTCTCGCTTGCTTGTGGATTGTCAGCCAGCGGCCAGATCGATGAAGCAATTTCGCTGATCGACGAGTCGCTTGCCCAGGTCGAATCGAATGGCAACCTCCTATACGCACCGGAATTGCTGCGGGTGAAGGGAACCGTCCTCCTTCGTCTACCGGGCTCCGGTCTCGATAGCGCCGAGGCTTGCTTTCTACAGGCCATCGAGTTGAGCCGCCGTCATGGCGCGCGAGCCTGGGAGCTGCGCTCTGCAATCGATCTTGCCAAACTGCTGGCCGCTCGGGGGGAAATCCTTGCAGCACACGACCTCTTGCGACCGATATTTGAGTATTTCGTTGGAGGCCTTGGCACCACTGATTTGAAGGCTGCGGAACGCCTACTAGCGACGCTGCGGTAGGCAAGCATCCAACCGCAGCTAACGCTTGTTATGGCCCGTCATCTGCCATTCCACTTACGCCCAAAGCGGACGGGCAGCTTCCCGCCCAAGGACTAAACCGCTCACGCGGTAGAGGCGGCCAGCGGCGGTGGGGCGCCGGGAGCGGGGAAGTTTCGAACCTGTCTCAAAATCGTGGGGTCAACCCCCATGGAGACAGGAGCTTCC
>Ga0181528_10001567_pt1 | contig 14187 bp, 12 predicted proteins | sample PEATcosm2014_Bin_47_FD_119742 | JGI IMG/M metagenome (GOLD analysis project Ga0181528, IMG submission 119742) | Peatland microbial communities from MTU Mesocosm Facility, Houghton, MI, USA - PEATcosm2014_Bin10_10_metaG | ecosystem: Environmental > Terrestrial > Soil > Wetlands > Peat | place...
CCCGATCAGGTGGCCGGAACGGTGCGAACGTCCGTCCCGCGGTGACGGCTGGGCCGCGTACCGTGTCACGGTCCTATCGACCCAACGCACGACGGGCTGTAGCGCCGCCGGGGGCGCCGACGGCGTCCTCCACCGGGGGCGCACGGGCATCCGCACTCCGCGCGCCATGTGTTGCGCCGCCGGCCCGGCGGCGATTCCACCGACCCGACGCCCCGGGGGCCTGGCCACCAGGGCAATCGTCAAACTTGAGGATGCCGAACGTTCGTCGGCGGACTAGTGTCTAGGCGGGTCGACAGTTGAGCCACGAGGGATCCACGGGTGACGTCAAGGAGCGGGAGGGCGCTCCGAAACGGTGCCAAAGGGCAGTTGCGGCATCGAGGGGCTACGCGCAGTCATCAATGACGGCGCAGCTCGATGTGGCGTCGGGATAGCAGGGGGTTCGTAGATGGATGCGTCTGCAGCACAGGGGGACTCGGGACAGCCGACCGCCCCGGCCGAGGCGACCTCCTCGGGGACGGACATGCGCCGGGTGGCGATGGCCGCCAGCCGCATCCGGGCCTCCATCGTGTTCATCCTCCTCGACGCGGTCTGCGTCGTCGCCGGCTTCGGCCTCGCGGAGGTGGCCTACTTCCGCGACAAGGCCCCCGCCCACTACTGGGAGCACTTCGCCGGCTTCCTCCTCGTGGCCGTCGTGGTCACGCTGCTGTCCAACCGGGTGTTCGGCCTCTACGGACGCATGTGGCGCCATGCCGGCTCCGAGGAGGCCCGCCAGATCGTCCTCTCCTCGGCGACCATCCTCTGCGTCCTGATCGCCTTCTGGCCGGTCGGCCGGGCCCTCAACGTCGAGCTCGTCCCGCCCATCGTCGTGGTGGTCGGGTGCATGTTCAGTGCCGCCGGGCAGGGGGTGCTGCGGTTCCACTCGCGCCTGTTCGCCTGGCAGCGCGGCTCCAAGCGCATGGGGCTCCGGGTCGCCGTCATCGGGAGCCGTGACACCGGGGCCGCCGCCATCCGCGAGATGCTCCGCAGCCCGGGTGCCGGGCTGGTGCCCGTCGCCGTGTTCGACGACGATCCCCGGGCCCACGGGCTGTCGGTCATCGGCGTGCCGGTGGTCGGGACGATCGCCGACCTTCCCGAGGCGTCCAGCCGGTACACGATCCAGCAGGTCCTGCTGGCCATCCCGTCGCCGTCGCCCGACCTCGTCGAGCGCGCCCTGCTCGCCTCCGAGGCCGCCGGGGTCTCGATGAAGATCCTGCCCGGGGTCCAGGACATGCTGAACGAGCCGGCCCACGTGGCCGCCCTCCGCCAGGCCCGAGAGCCCCGCATCGAGGACCTGCTCGGGCGCACACCAGTGCCCACCGACCTCGAGTCCGTGCGCCGCTCGCTGACCGGCCACCGCGTTCTCGTGACGGGCGCCGGCGGCTCGATCGGATCGGAGATCTGCCGGCAGGTGTCCAGCCTGGACCCGGCCCTCCTCGTCCTGCTCGACCACGACGAGACCCATCTGCACGATGCGGCGGCCACGCTGAGCGGACCGTGCACGCAGGCCCTGGTGGACATCACGGACCGGGCCGCGGTCCTCGAGGCCTTCGAGCGGTACCAGCCCGAGGTGGTGTTCCACGCCGCCGCCCACAAGCACGTCCCCGTGCTGGAGGACCACCCGTCGGCCGCGGCCAAGACGAACGTCCTGGGCACCCGCAACGTGGTCGACGGCTCGGTCGCGGCGGGCGCCTCGCGCTTCGTGCAGATCTCCACGGACAAGGCCGTCCGGCCCTCGAGCGTCATGGGCGCCTCGAAGCGGCTGGCCGAGCAGACCGTGCTCGCCCACGCCCCCGAGGGCGCCGCCTACAGCACGGTCCGGTTCGGGAACGTCCTGGGCAGCCGGGGCAGTGTCATCCCGACCTTCGCCCGCCAGATCGCCCAGGGGGGACCCGTCACGGTGACGGATCCCCGGATGACCCGGTTCTTCATGAGCGTGGAGGAGGCCGTCCAGCTGGTCCTCCAGGCCTCCGTGCTGTCGAGGGGCGGCGAGATCTTCATGCTCGAGATGGGCCAACCGGTCCGGATCCTGGATCTGGCCGAGCGCATGATCCGTCTGTCCGGATGTCAGGTGGGCATCGACATCCCGATCGAGATCACCGGGATCCGCCCCGGGGAGAAGCTCAACGAGGTCCTGAGCACCCCGGACGAGGAGGTCCTCCCCACCAGCCACCCCTACATCAACCGCCTGGTGCCGATCCGGGCCGACTCGGAGCTCTTCGAGTCCGAACTGGCGAAGCTCGAGGCGTCGGTCGGCGCCCGGGACCAGGGTGCGGTGCGCTCCCTGCTCTTCAATGCCGCACTGGTACCCGAGTCGACCCCGGCCGCCGATGCCACCGCCCCGGCCGACGAGGTGATCGAGGTCGGTTTCGAATGGCCCAAGCTCGTCGAGTCGAAGCCGGACACCGACCAGGTGTCGGCGTGACGGCCAGCCGGTCCGACCCCGGATGAGCGGACCAGGAGCAGCGACCAAGCTCGTCGTCGTCGGCCAGGGGTACGTCGGCCTCCCCCTCGCCCTACGCGCCGTCGGCGCCGGGTTCACCGTCGTCGGGTACGACCTCGACGTGGATCGGGTCAAGCGTCTCTCCGACGGCCGGTCCTACGTCGAGGACATCCGCGACGACGAGCTGGCGGCGGCCCTGGCCACCGGCCGGTACCTGGCCACCGACGACCCGGCCGGACTGGCGGGCTTCGACATCGCCGTCATCGACGTGCCGACGCCGCTGCAGGACGGCAACCCGAATCTCTCGTACGTCGAGGAGGCGGCGGCCACCCTCGCCGTCCACCTGACGCCCGGGGCCACGGTGGTGCTCGAGTCGACCAGCTACCCGGGCACGACCGAGGAACTGGTCGTGCCCATCCTGGAGGACGGCTCGGGGCTCCGGGCCGGACGGGACTTCCACGTCGGGTACAGCCCCGAGCGCATCGACCCGGGCAATCCCACCTGGCGTCTGGACAACACCCCCAAGGTGGTCTCCGGGATCGACGCGCCGTCGCTCGCGGCCGTCTCGGACTTCTACGGCCGCCTCGTCGACGTGACGGTGCCCGTGTCCGACACGCGGGTCGCCGAGTTGACCAAGCTGCTCGAGAACACCTTCCGCCACGTCAACATCGCCCTCGTCAACGAGCTGGCCATGTTCGCCTCGGACCTCGAGATCAACGTGTGGGAGGCCATCGACGCGGCCTCGACCAAGCCCTTCGGCTACCTCCGCTTCACCCCGGGCCCCGGGGTCGGCGGGCACTGCCTGCCGATCGATCCCAGCTATCTGTCGTGGAAGGTCCGGCGCAGCCTCGGCCAGCCCTTCCGGTTCGTCGAGCTGGCGAACGACGTCAACGAGCACATGCCGGACTACGTCGTCCGCCGGCTCATGCTGGCGCTGAACCGCGAGGGCCGCGCCGTGAAGGGGAGCCGGATCCTCCTGCTCGGCCTGGCGTACAAGCGGAACACCGGCGACGCGCGCGAGGCGCCCGGCACGACGATCGCCCGGTCCCTGGTCAGCCTGGGGGCCGACGTCCGCGTGGCCGATCCCCACGTGCTGGGGGAGACCTCGTCGTTCACCTTCGTGGAGGTCACCGCCGACGAGGTCCGGGCGGCCGACGCCGTCGTCCTGATCACCGACCACGACGGCTTCGACTACGAACTCATCAGCGAGCACGCCCGGTTCATCCTCGACACGCGCAACCGACTCGACGGCCCCGCCGTCGAACGACTGTAGGGCGACCCCCGTGGCACCCCTGACCGCGGGCACCGTGGACGCGCGTCATGGCCACCGCGGCCCCACCGGTCCCGACGACCGGCGCCGGGGTGCGATCATGGCGGGGAACGGAGGACGGTGCGCATGATCAACGTGGTGACGGTCCACTGGAAGGAGGCCAAGTGGATCGACCCCCAGCTGAGCTACCTCGAGCGGAACATCGACCAGCCCTTCCGCGTCTACACGGCCCTGCACGGGATCGACCGCTCCGAGTGGAAGAAGTTCCACTACGCCGTGGACATCGCGGGCAGCCACCCCGAGAAGCTCAACGCGCTGGCCGAGGTGGTGATCGAGCGGTCCGACCCGGATGACATCCTGCTGTTCATCGACGGCGACGCCTTCCCGGTCCGGCCGATCGGCGAGTGGATGAGGCACACCCTGGAGGAGTACCCGCTGGCCGCCGTCCGCCGGGACGAGAACAACGGCGACATCGAACCGCACCCGTGCTTCTCCTTCACCACCTGTGGCTTCTGGAAGGAGATCGACGGCGACTGGCGGGAGGGCGGGACGTGGACGAACTCGCTCGGCCGCACCACCACGTGCCCGGGCGGCAACCTCCTGTACATCCTGGCCGAGCGCGACATCGAGTGGCTGCCGCTGCTGCGGACGAACACCGACAACCCCCACCCCCTCTGGTACGCCGTCTACGGTCACCACGCCTATCATCACGGGGCCGGGTTCCGGCCGAGGTACTCGCGGATGGACCTCCACACGAGCGAGGTCGGCGGCCCCAAGACGACGGGGGCGAGCCTGGAGGGCCTCATGATGCGGGCGGTCCGTGACCCCTCCCTCCTCACCCAGGTCCGCCCGCGGCACCTGGGTGCCATTCCGCGGGCCGCCAAGATGAGCGTGGTCAAGCAGAAGCGCCTCCGGGAGATGAAGCGCTGGGAGGAGCAGTACGACCAGGCCGACCCCTTCGAGCAGTCGATCTTCGACCAGCTGGTGAAGGACCCGGACTTCTACCTCCAGTTCGAGTCCGACCCCGGCGGGCCGGCGTAGTCCGCCTACTCCCGCCAGAACGGTCGGCCGAGCAGCTCCTCGAGGTCCCGGTTGTAGGGCACGAAGTGGGCCCGCAGCGAGGCGATGACGTCGGCATCGGCCTCCTCGTGCCGGGTGGCGTCGTTCCCCCACGGGAAGGGCTGCTCCGAGGGACCGAGGCCCAGCCACTGCAGGATCCCGTCGGCGGTCTCCCTCGACTCGAAGAGGTCCTCGCTCTGCACGACGAGGACCCGGTCCCGGTCGACGTGGTCGAACCAGCGCACCAACTGCTCGGCGTACTGCCCCCGGGAGGCATAGGAGAACCGCTGGTAGCTGTCGCTCCGCTCGCCCCGCAGGACGACCTCCTCCTGGCCCACGAGCCGATCCTGCTCGGTCTCGATGGCCGTCCGGAAGGACTCCGTCTCGTGGTGGCGTCGACGGTTGAGCCAGTACTGGGACACGGCCCGCTCCACCGGGTCCCGCAGCAGGACGATGAAGCGGGTGGTGTCGGGCAGATCGCGCGCCGCCCGCCCGGGGGCCAGCGGATGGAAGAGCATGTACGGGGTCGACTCACCGGTGAACCGCCCGTCGTGCCGGATCGGGAAGTTGGACCGGTACCAGCGGAGGCCCCGGTCGTAGTTCAGGTCGAAGAAGTGCACCTCGCGGGTCCGGGCCGGTCCGACCTGGGGATGGGCGAAGAGCCACTGGGTCAGCGACGTCGTGCCCGCCCGTTGGGCCCCGATGATCACGAAGTCGGGCCACTGACGCAGGCCGGCGGTGAGGCCGCGGGCACCCAGGCGCTGCAACGGCGAGTTCCGGAGGGCACGCGCGGGAGCCGACTGGCGCAACCTTCCGGCCCTCGATCCCTCCACGGCGGTCCCCTGATGCCAGCTCATCCGCCCGACGACGTCGGCGCGACCGGGGTCATGGTAGCAGCCGGGCGCGGGCGCCCACGGGGCCGCATCCGGGCCACGCGCCCGGATTCCGGGCGCCGTCCATGGCCTAGCATCGCGGGAGGACGACACCCCTCCGACGAAGGCCACCGGTACCCCTGTGCAAGTTGCAACCCGATGATCGGACACCGGCCATGAAGGTGGTCGTCACCGGTGGCGCCGGCTTCATCGGCGCCAACCTGTGCCGCACCCTCGCCGGGGCTCCCGGCATCGACGCCGTCGTGGCCCTCGACGACCTGTCGACGGGGAGCCGCGACAACCTCGCCGGGGTGGGCGGCGTCACGTTGGTCGAGGGGTCCATCCTCGACCCGTCCGCGCTCGACGAGGTCGTAGCGGGGGCCTCGGCGGTCGTCCACCTGGCGGCCCGGCCGTCGGTGCCCCGGTCGCTGACCGACCCGATGGCCAGCCACGACGCCAATGCCACCGGGACCATGCAGGTGCTGGAGGCGGCCCGGCGGCAAGGGGGTCCCCAGGTCATCGTGGCCTCGTCCTCGTCGGTCTACGGCGCCAATCCCATGCTGCCCAAGCGCGAGGACATGGTGGCCCGGCCGGTCAGCCCCTACGCGGCGAGCAAGCTCGCCGCCGAGTCCTCGACCCTCGCCTACGGCTACTCCTTCGGACTCCCGGTCCTCGCCTTCCGCTTCTTCAACGTCTTCGGGCCGCTCCAGTCGCCCGACCACGCCTATGCCGCCGTCGTCCCGGCGTTCCTGGCCGCCGCGTTGGCGGGGGAGCCCGTCACGGTCCACGGCGACGGCGGCCAGACCCGGGACTTCACCTACGTGGGGACGGTGGCCGGGGTCATCGCCGAGGCGGTGCGTCGCCCGGTGACGCACCCGACCCCCGTCAACCTGGCCTTCGGGACGAGGGTGTCGCTGCTCGAGCTGATCGAGCGCATCGAGGCCGTCCTCGGTGTCGCCGTCGACCGGCGCCACGTGGACCCCCGGCCGGGGGACGTCCGCGACTCCCAGGCCGACCAGACCACCCTCCGAAGCCTCTTTCCGGACACGGTGGCGGTGCCCCTCGACGACGGGCTGCGCGCCACCGCGGCGTGGTTCGCGGAACGGTCGTGACCCAGACCGGGGACCGCGTGGCGCCCCCGGCCGGCGCGGAACGCCCCGACACGCCCTCGGGGCGGGGCGAGCTGATCGCCGGGGCGGTCCTCCTCGCCTGGCTGCTCGTCGCCTCCGCCGTCGTCCACCACTCCCCCGCGCCGAACGCCCTCGACCGGTGGGGGTTCCGGCTCTTCCCGGTGGTCCGGCACTCCACCTGGATGTCCCGGGTCACCGAGGTCGGCGGCCTTCCCGTCCTCGTCGTCGGGTCGCTCCTCGCCGCCGCCGTCGCCTTCGGACGGGACCGCGTCCGGGCCGCCGCCTGCCTGGTCGGACCGGCAGCCGCCGTCCTCCTGTCCGAGTGGGTCATCAAGCCGGCCGTGGGCCGCCACTACGCCGGGGTCCTCACGTTCCCCTCCGGGCACGTCACTTCCGTCGCCTCGTTGGGCACGGCCTGGGTGGTGGCCGTCCCACGGTGGCTGCGGTGGCCGACCGCGGCCATCGCCGCGGTCGTCACCTTCCTCATGACCATGTCGGTGGTCAGCCTGGCGTGGCACTACACCAGCGACGCCCTCGCCGGAGCGGTCTGCGGCGTCGGCACCGTCCTGCTCGTCGACGGGATCCTCCACCTGGCCTTCGGCCCACCGGTCGGAGCGTCGACCCCCTCCCGGGTGCGCCCCGGCCCGCCGTACGGTCGTGCCTCTCCTCAAGAATGAGGAGAGGGCTGGGCCGACGACACCGGTCGGCGGTAAGGTGGTCGTCCGGCTCCGTCGACCGACGCGACGGCAGGGGGACTCCGACCTGATCGGACGACGCGTGGGGGCACCGTGGAAGACCTGGAGGACGAGGTGGGCCGGGCGGCACCCGACGGGAGCCGCACCCCGACCCGTCGCACGGTGGCCTGGGTCGACGTCGCCCACCTCCGGTCCGTCGCCCCGGCGATCGCGGGCACGGTCCTCGAGCGCCTGCGCCAGGCCGTCCGGGACGACGACCGCATCTGCCCCATGGCCGTGACCCGCCTGGCCGTCGCCTTCGGACCGTCCGTCGCCGGCGTACCCCCGAGGGTGCTGGCCGGCCGGCTGGCCCGCGCCATCGACGGGGCCGGTCACGGGGCGGAGGTACCGCTGCCGGTCGCCGTCTCGATCGGGGTCGACCGGACCGACCCGGGTGCCGGCGCGGCCGACCCGGCCCGCCGGGCCGGCTCCGCGGCCCGCGTGGGCGCCGACTCGTTGGCGCAGTGGGCCACCGGGGGGATCCACCGGCAGCTCGCGGTGGTCACCGTGGACAGCCTGGCGACCCAGGCCCCCGACCGCCCCGCCCTGTCCGCCTGGCGGTCGATCCGTCGCCGGAGCCTCCACTGCACGGACCTCGGCCGGACCTGGGTGGGGCCCAGCTCGCCGCCGGTGCCCGCCCACCGTGCCGCGGTGGCGTCCGGGCACGACACCCCGGTCCTCGACCTGTCGGTACTCGTCGTCGATCCCATCGGCACGGCCCACCGCGGCCCCGGACTGGCGGCACTCTCGGCGGTGGCCACCGCCGAGCAGCTGGGCTGTCGCGCCGTGACCCTGGTGGTCGCCCCCGCCGTCCTTCCCCCGCCGACCATCGTGGACGACCCGGCCGACGTCGTCGTCGTCACCCTGGACGGGGGGTGGGAACACCCCCCGTCCAGCTGGGCGACGGGAACCTGGGGGGTGCCGGCCCGCGTGACCGCGGCGTTCCACGCCACCGGGGTACCCGTCCTCGCCCTGCACGCCGGCTCGGGGGCCGGCGCCCTGGCCGGTTGCGTCGCCCAGGGCGCCACGGCCGTCTTCAGCCCGGACCAGCTGCCCGACGCGCTGCAGGCGGCCGCCTCACCCTCCGGTGACGACCCGGCGGCCGGCGACCCGGCGTACCCGCGGCACTTCCGCGCCCTCGTGGGACTCACGGCGAGTGAGCGCCGGGTCCTCTACTACCTGACCGAGGGGTGGGCCGCCCAGGACATGACCGACGAGCTCGTGGTGTCGCTCACCACCGTGCGCTCCCACATCCGCTCGGTGCTGCGCAAGCTCGGCGTCCGCTCCCAACTGGCGGCGGTCGCCATCGCCAACACCCGTGACCTGCGGCGCGACGGCAGCCGACCCGCGTCCTAGTGCCGATCCCGACCCCTTCCGACCCCGACCGCACGGTCGTCCTCCTCGCCGGGCCGGGGGACACCACCGACATCGTGGCCAACTACCTGGCGGCACGCCTTCCGGACCTCGTCGTCATCGTCGAGGCGTCGCCCTCCCGACGCACGATGGCCATCCGCCGGGCGGCCCGCATCGGGTGGCCCACCGTGATCGGACAGGTGCTCTTCGTCACCACCGCCCTCCCCCTCCTGCGGTGGCGCGGCCGTCGCCGGATCGCCGAGATCGTGGCCGGAGCGGGTCTGGACGCCACCGCTCGGGTGCCCGTCCACCACGTCACCTCGGTCAACGGTGACGAAACGGTGGCCCGGCTCCGCGAGGCCGCCCCCGCGGTGGTGGTCGTCAACGGCACCCGGATCATCTCGAAGAACGTCCTCGGGTCGGTGGACAGCCAGTTCGTGAACACCCATGCCGGCACCACACCGCGCTACCGCGGCGTCCACGGTGGGTACTGGGCCCTGGCGGAGGGGCATCCGGAGCTGGTCGGGACGACCGTGCACCTGGTCGACGAGGGCATCGACACGGGCTCGGTCCTGGCCCGGGCGCCCTTCACCGTCACCCGGGCCGACTCGATCGCCACCTACCCCTACCTCCACCTGGCCGCCGGGCTCCCACACCTCGCCGACCAGGTCGCCCGGGCCCAGGGGGGCGAGCGGCTCGCCCCCCTGGTCGAGGAGCCACCGGCGGAGGGCTCCCGCCTCTACCTGCACCCGACGCTGTGGGAGTACGTCCGCCGTCGGATCGTCGACGGGGTGCGCTGAGTGGACGGCCGCGCCCCCACCTCCGACGGGGCCCGTCAGGTGCCCGACCCCATCCGGGGTAACAATTGACGGCGGGGCGACCCGCCGCCCGGCACGACCCACGGATCGAGGAGCGTCCACGGTGAACGACAGCGACTCCCCGGGGGCCCTGGTCATCTCGCTCGACTTCGAGCTGCACTGGGGCATCCGGGACCACGCCGGCCGTACCAGCGCCGCCTACGCCGACCTGGCGCCGTCCCGCCAGGTCGTGTCGGACCTGTCGGCCACCTTTGCCGAGCGGGGGATCCGGGCCACCTGGGCGACGGTCGGGCTCCTATTCGCCTCGACCCGGGAGTCGGCCGAAGCCGCGCGGCCCACGCGGCGGCCCACCTACCGGCTCGCCGAGCTCGACCCCTACCGCGAGGCCATCGGCGAGTCGGAGGACCTGGACCCCGAGCACCTCGCCGGGTCGCTGGTCCGCCAGCTCGCCGCCACGCCGGGCCAGGAGGTGGGTTCCCACACGTTCTCCCACTTCTACTGCCTGGAGGACGGCCAGGACGGCGACGACCTGCGCGCCGACCTGGCCGCGGCCCAGACCATCGCCGGGACGCTCGGTCTAAGCCTGACCAGCCTCGTACTGCCGCGCAACCAGTGGAACCCGAGGTACGCACCGATCGTCCAGGAGGCGGGGTTCACCTGCATCCGCGGCCCCCAGCCCTCCTTCGGCCACGAGGCCCGGGCCCACGGCCAGCACGGGATGCTCGACCGGGCCGGCCGCCTCGTGGACACCTATGCGGGGGTGTCCCCCCCGCCGACCACGGCCTGGGACGCCGTCCGACGTCCCGACGGGCTGTGCGACGTGCCGGCGAGCGCCTTCCTCCGTCCCTACTCGCCCGGGCGGCGGCACCTGGTGCCCCTGCAGTACCGCCGCCTCGTCTCGGGCCTGCGCGACGCGGCCCGTCGGGGCCGGATCTTCCACCTCTGGTGGCACCCGCAGAACTTCGCCCGGCATCCCGAGGAGAGCTACGCCCTGCTCGACCGCCTGCTCGACGAGTTCGACCGGCTCTCCGAACGCGAGGGCCTGCGGTCGCTGTCCATGCGGGACGTGGCCACCACCGTGGTGGGGGCCGACGCGCCCGGCCCGACGCCCGCGCCCTGATCCGGTGCTGAACATCGTCACCGTCCACTGGCGGTCACCCAAGTGGATCGGGCCGCAGCTGTCGTACCTGGAGCGCAACGTCGACGTCCCGTACCGGGTGTTCGCGTCGTTGAACGGCATCGACGACCGTGCGCTGTGGGACCGCTTCCACTTCGCCGCCGATCTGGAGGGCACCCACGCCGAAAAGTTGAACGCCCTGGCGGCCGTCGTACTCGAGCAGTCGGACCCCGACGACCGGCTCGTCTTCCTCGACGGCGACGCCTTCCCCGTGCGTCCGATCGCGGGCTGGATCGACGACGTGCTCGGGTCGTATCCACTGGCCGCCGTGCGGCGGGACGAGAACCTCGGCGACATCCAGCCCCATCCGTGCTTCACCTTCACCACCGGCGGCTTCTGGGCCGACCTCGGTGGCGACTGGCGCGAGGGCGGTACGTGGACGCTGGCCACCGGTGAGGAGACGACGGACGTCGGGGGCACCCTGCTCCATCAGCTGGCCGACAACGGCCACCGCTGGCTCCCCGTCCTGCGCACCAACGTCCACAACCCCGAGCCGCTGTGCTTCGGGGTCTACGGTCACCGTGTCTACCACCACGGTGCCGGGTTCCGTCCGCCGGTGACCCGCGTCGGCGCGGCCGAGGCGACACCGTTGCCGGCCTCCACGGCCTGGGGCACCAGCCTCGAGGGACTCGTCCGACGGGCGGCCCGTCAGCCGTCGTCGATCACCACGGTCCGGCCCGCCGACGTGCCCCGCATCGGCCGGGCGGCACAGGTGTCGCTCGGGAAGCAGACCCGCCGGTGGCACGAGCGCCAGCGGCTCCGGCGCCTGGCCGCCACCGAGCGCCGCCAGGACGCCGTGTTCGAGGAGCTGACGCGCGACCCGTCGTTCTTCACGGCCTTCGACGACGTCGCCCCGTAGCCGGGGCCGCTCCGCTCAGCAGTGCCGCTGGAGCACCAGGGCCTTGGCCAGGGCGCCCCACTCGTAGAGCACGGCGAACGGCAGGCGGGAGGGCGACTCGCTCTGGGGCACGATCACCAGCCGGGCGTCGGTACACCGTTCGAAGAGCAGTCGGGCCCGCGTGGCCTGGGTCCGCCCCGGGACGATGATGAGCGTCGTCCAGTGGTTGCGCGCCGCCACCCGTCCCACGTACTCGGCCTCGCCCCGGGTGTCGAGCGGGTCCGCCCGGAAACAGACGATCCTCACCGCCGGCTCCGGGCGCGGGCACGCCGCCTCCACGGTCCCGCCGAGGGAGATCAACGCCTCGGGGGCGTAGCCGGCGCGGACGAGGGCGATGGCCTTCTGTGCCCGCAGCTGACCCGGGTCACCCCCCAGGGCGACCACGGCGTCGGCGTGGACGGGACGGTCGGTGGGTGGCCACACGAAGAGCCGGGCCGACGCCACCACGAACAGGCCGACGCACACGCCCCCGAGCAGGGCGATCCGGCGGAACGCCCGGGAGTGGAGGATCGGCACCGCTGCAGAGTAGTGGTGTCGGGGCCGTCGCCCCGGGCGGGACGGCCCGCCAGCCGTCACCCGGGGCCGGGCCTGACGGCCCGCCAGCCGTCACCCGGGGCCGGGCCTGACGGCCCGCCACCGTGCGGAGGTAGAATTGCCCGAAGGAACTTCCATGGACCGAACCCGCAGACTGGCCATCAGCCTCGTGCTCAACCTCGGGCTCGTGGTCGCCCAGGTGGCCTTCGGGCTCGTCGCCCACTCGACCGGACTGCTGGCCGACGCCGGCCACAACCTGACCGACGTCGGTGCCCTGGCCCTCTCGCTGGTCGCCGTGCGCGTGGCCCTGCGCCCGGCCAGTCCCGCCCGCTCCTTCGGCAACCACCGGGCCACCATCCTGGCCGCCCTCGCCAACGCCGTCCTCATCGCCGCCGTGACGGTGCTCATCGTGGTGTCCGCCGTGCACCGGCTCCTCCACCCCGGACACGTCGACGCCGGCATCGTGGTGGCGGTGGCCGCCGCCGGACTCGTGGTCAACGGGATCGCCGCGCTGGTGCTGGCCGAGCGGGGTGGTGATCTCAACATGCGTTCCGCCCTGCTGCACATGGTGGGGGACGCCCTGGCGTCGGGGGCCGTACTGGTGGCCGGGCTGCTCCTGCTGGCCGTCCCCTCGGCCACCTGGCTCGACCCCGTCTCGTCCCTCGTGGTGGCCGCGCTCATCGTCACCCAGGCCGCCGGGGTGTTCCGGTCCGCCGTCGCCGTGCTGCTCGAGTCCACGCCGGGCGACGTCGACCTCGGCGACCTGACCACCGCGATGTCCGACGTGCCCGGGGTCGAAGGGGTGCACGACCTCCACGTGTGGAGCCTGTCGAGCGAGGTGCGGTTGCTCTCGGCCCACCTCGTCCTGACCGGCCACCCCAGCCTGGAGGAGGCCAACGTGGTCGGCGACCAGGTGAAGCGGGCCATCGGCACCCCCTTCGGCATCGCCCACAGCACCCTCGAGCTCGAGTGCGAGCCGTGTGCCGACGTGGACGTCGACCCGTGCGCCATGGACCTCGACGCGGCCCCGGTGGCGACCCACCACCACCACTGATCCGATGGCGCGGAGCCGTCCCCGGACGCGACGCAGCCCCGAGTAACCGGACGGCCGAAGCCGCCCCAGCTCCTCGGGGCCACGTACCGGTGGCCCGGCTCCACCCGTCGCAGATCGTGTCGGACAATCCGCGCCAGGCGTCCGTCCCGACGTGCCCAGGGGCACCCCGGTCCGTCCCCGGACCTCCGTGCCGGTCGCCTACGGCCGTCCCGAACCTCCCCGGTCCGGCCCCGGGAGCCGGTCTTGCGACCGCTTTCCTGGACCTCGCCCGGAGCCTCGATGGGCTTCGGCTTCCCGACAGGAGTCACTCTGAACCGGGGGCCCGCAAGGGTCAAGACCGCGGCGCGAAATCCTGAGCTTTTCCTCCGGATTTCTCGATCCTTCCCCAGATCCGTCGAGGATCTCCACCGTTCTTCCCCAGCCGCACCGGACGACGCGGCCGCGGACCGGGCCGTTTCGCCGGGCCCCGGGGAAGGTAGTGTCAGGGGAGCCGGACGGCCCCCGGGGGGAACGGGGGCCCGCGGCCCACTGCGGTGGGCCCGTCCGAGGGGGAACGTTGGGGGAAGCAGTGGCAGTCGACGACGAACGAGGGGCCGGGGCCGGTGTCCGGACGCGGCGCCGCCCGACCGGGCGCCGCCGGGTGGTGGCCTGGTCGGTGGTGGGGGCCGTCCTCGCCACGGGTCTGGCCGCCGTCTCCCTCGGCCTCGGGTCCGGGCGGGCCGACGCCGACGCCCATGCGGCCCACGGTCACCCGGCGACCCACTCCCCGACCCACTTCCCGACGGAGATGGCCTCGTTCCTCGACCCCG
>Ga0181528_10001568_pt1 | contig 14185 bp, 18 predicted proteins | sample PEATcosm2014_Bin_47_FD_119742 | JGI IMG/M metagenome (GOLD analysis project Ga0181528, IMG submission 119742) | Peatland microbial communities from MTU Mesocosm Facility, Houghton, MI, USA - PEATcosm2014_Bin10_10_metaG | ecosystem: Environmental > Terrestrial > Soil > Wetlands > Peat | place...
AGACATCAAGGCCAACATAGGTTTCTGGCTGGGACATAGGCGTTCCTCCTCAAGGGGTTGCTCGGATCGCCAAGCCTAAGCCTGTTCGGTGATTCGGCCCGAGCGATTACGCCATGTCCCGACGCCTCCTGAACACCGCCACGCGCAGAAGGGGTCAAGGGGTCGTGGAATAAATGGGGGGCACCGCCTGTCACTCACTCACGACGAAGCGTTCCGGTTAGATGCTGGCGTTTGGGTGAGTGAGTGACAGGTGGGGGAACCCGTTTATGCCGCGAAAGCCCCTTGAGGCCTTCAAGCATGGCGGTAGGCTCGCATCAGTCGGCGCGAACAAACAAATGGGAAAAAGTGCGCCTTCAGGCGCTCCGCATGAATGTGCGCGAAGCGCTCCGAATTCTTCTTGAGTGCCTTTTCGAACTTGTGAACATATTCACAAATTCACAATTTCAAAATATATAAGCTTTCTTGTTGTCGAGAGCGGCTTCAGGAAAACGCAATTTTGTTGCGCTGAATCCGCTATCAAAAATCAGTTTTTTGAACTACAGTTCATTGAACTAGGGAGATTTGGTGGCTATATACAAACTCAAAACCTTTGCCCGTTTTGCTCGTAGCGAGGACATTTCCGACAAAAGCCTGCGCGACGCGATTGATCGGGCGGCGCGAGGGCTGGTGGATGCCGACCTTGGCGGCGGCCTGATTAAGCAGCGCGTGGCGAGGAAAGGGCAGGGGCGACGCGGCGGCTTTCGCGTCATGGTCGCGCTTCGGTCGGCGGATTTTGCGGTGTTCCTGTTCGGCTTTGCGAAGAGCGCACAGGACAATCTCGACGACCGCCAATTGAACGTGCTTCGCGGCTTTGCCGCCGCGTGGCTTGGGGCGGACGCCGCGACAATCAAAAGAGCCGTGGAACAGGGAGAACTGGTGGAGGTGCTGAAATGATGAAGGAAACAAAACAGGCGTTTGACGCCCGCTTTGCGCAAGAAATGGCGGAAACCGCCGACGGCATGCGCCGCCTTGGGGTTATCGACGAAGCGGCGCACAAGCTCACCCTGCGCGAGCTGAACCGCTCGGCGGCCGAGGAAACGGTTTTGCCGATAACCGGCTCGGAAATCAGATGGCTGCGCGAACGCGCGAAGCTAAGCCAAGCGGTTTTCGCCCACTATCTTCGCTTGACCGCTGACCACGTGTCGAAACTGGAGCGCGACGAAAAGCGTCCAACGGGTCCCGCGCTCGTGCTGCTCAATGTCATTCGCCGCAAAGGGATTGAAGCTATTCTGTAGTCTCCAACGAGAGGTAGCTTTCGGGCTTCCGACGCGTCCTCTCCGCTCGCTCCTTTCTTTCCCGAATGACCCTTCGCCGCGCTCTTGCGCGGCGGTGCGCCCGCGCCCCTCTTGGGGCGCATATGGCGCACGCAGAAAAGGCGACGCTCTTGCGTCGCTCCGATTAGCGCCCGAAGGGCGCACTGTCTTTATCCACAGCCTGCAATTGTTCTACTGTTCTAACTGTTCTTCTGTTCCCCGTCATATTTCTGCATTATTTCAATGAGTTGAGACGCTTGCGGGGGAGGAAATCAGCGGTGCGGGGGAGGAAATCAGCCGTTGCGGGGGAGGAAATCAGCGGTGCGGGGGAGGAAATCAGCCAACTATCCACAGCCATTGAGGGGGAGGAAATCAGCCAATCCTCTAGCCATTTGCGGGGGGCAAAATCGGCCTTTCGGGGGGCGGATTCGGCGACGCTTGCCCCCGAAAGGGGGAGGTGCGTTTGCGCTTTACTACCCCGCAAATGTTCGGCAGTTTTAATGGATGACTGATTCGCGCCCACAATTGCCGCTCGGTCTCAAAAATCCGCCTAAGCCCACTGGCGATATTTGGGAACCATCAACGACGCATCCGGCCACGGTGCCCGTGCCGTTGCCTGTCATTATGGTTCGCGTTGATGGCCCGTTCACCGCGCTCGATCGCAAGCTCTGGCTCTTGCTACTTCACAACGCATGGGACGAACTGGATTCCGACAAGCCGTATCATGAGATTTCCATTTCCGAATTGCTGCGCCTGTTCCGCAAATTCGGTCGCACCGATCTCGGTACGCGCGGCAAACTCAGAATTGGAAAGACTGAAGAGGACACCGAAGCCGCCGCGCTTTGGGACAGCGTGCGCCGTCTCGTCAGAACGTCGGTTGAATGGGAAGATGAAGAATATCAGGGTATCAGCGGCCTCGTGAGCGAAGCCCTCCTGAGCAAACGCTATCGAGAAACGGGCAACATCTATTATGCCTTCGGCAAAGGTCTCTCGAAAAAAATTCTCGCGCCGCGCGCGTTTGCGCGGCTTCGCGTTCATGTCGTGCTGGCGCTTCGCAGCAAATACGCGGTAACGCTCTATGAGATTTTGGAAGCTTATGTGAACCGACGCGAGAATACCTTTACGGTTTCAATTGAAGATTTCAGAATGTGGCTAAAGGTACCGGAAACGGCATATAGCGATTGGAAGAATTTCAAGCGCAACGTAGTGCTGCCCGCCGTGAATGAGATAAACGAGCATGGCGAGGATGGCGGTTTCTTCGTCGCTTACGAGGGAATCCGCGAGGGCAAGGCTTTCACGAAAATCAAATTCACGCTGAGCAAATCGGCGTCGCGGGGTGACCGCGACGCCGTGCTGCAAGGTAAAGCGCGACGCGCGAAATCCTTCACGGCGTCGGCGGCCGTCGCGGGCGCGGCCTATGAGCCGTCCGACGCGGTATTGACCCAGCTCCGCACGCTCGCGCCCGGCTGGGATCGCCAAGCCCTCCTCGCCCAATATCGCGAGTGGTGCAAAGGCAAGGAACCCCCGGCAAAGCCGCACGGCGCATTCGTCGGCTGGGTGAAGCGTTTCACCAAGGGCAAGGCGGTTGCGTAAGTGGGGTCACCAGACGATCTGTTCAAAATCGTACGGTAAGGACGATGCAGGGCAGCAACTATCCGGCGAACGCGGGAGTGCGTAAGGGTTCTAGCCGACGCTTACATCAAAACTACCATCAGGAACGACACGGAAAAGAATATCACCATCACGTCGCGTCGTAAGAACATGCCGCCGTTGCGGTCGATTGGTGACCACAATTCCTAGTGGATTAACGACGGTTCTATAATCTGGGACTGTTTCTTGGGTACTATGCACAATCGATTTATCCGAAATAACAACAGCTCTGAATTTAAGATTACGAAATGCCTCCTCGGAGAAGCCATTATCGCGACCATGGTGCGACGCAACAAGTATAGTTGTGCTTTGTAGTTCCGCGACGAACTGAGGATTGCGCAAATGTTCTCGCCATCCGGCTTTTTCTAAATCGCCAGGAAACATGATTTTAAACGATCCATAACTAATAAAATAAACACAACTCAAATTGTTCGTATCCGTGAAAGTTGGATAAGAATGATTAAAAATTTTGTATGTTATCCCGCCCATCACTTGATTAAACGGTACGACGCCAACTCCTGGCGCTCCAAAATTTTCTCTCATATTTATAAATTCATCCATATCTGCAGTAAGTGGCCCATATTTAAGTTTAATTTGACGTAATGCGTTATTTGGGAACAACGTATTCGAAACCAAATTTGATATTGCAATTCCGCTTTTACGCAGCCCCGCTAAGTCGCTCAGATGATCTTGATCCGTATTAGTGATCAACAAATAATCAACATTAGTTTTACCCAAATTATTTTTTATATATGTACTTGGCGACCACCCTGTCGTGATGTTGTCGCCGCAATCAACCATTGCCAATGCTGATCCGTTTTCCTTCATAATCATGGCGCATGCGCCATGCTCAACGTCGAATATGCGCAAGAACATCGTCATTTGATTGACTCGCTTTTATGCTCCTGCACGCGGTGCTCCTTCAATTCGTCGCCGAGTGCCGAGCGTGATTTTTCAATCCCAAACACGGCTTCGCCTACGTCCTCAAGCTTCTTGAGGAATTTATCCACGTTATACCCGGCCAAAAACGAGAGGGCATAGAAGCCGAAATCATTCGAATCTTGCTGCGTGTGGGCTTCCAAAATTAAGAGGCCTGCCTTCAGGAACATGTAACTTATCCCTCCGCAGCCAACGCTAACTAAAGGCCTCAAATAATACCAGATTTGCCATTCGACACTCCAAGATTTTCTTACTGAAACATTTAGATATACCGCTCGTATGCAATACAGACATCCGCCAAAACCTCCTACAAAAGCAGATAAGAGGCCAGTTTTGTAAGGTAAAAGCGCCGTGTTTTGGTTAAGCAATAGCGCTATTACTGCTGTTAAATAGACAGCGGTCACGATAAGAAGATAGGCAACTATTGTTTTCATTTTTCTAGTCACATTCTCTTTTCAGAGTCGCGCAATCGTCCAGCGACTAACATTATACGACCGTGCAATTTCGCCAAGCGTCTCTTTGCCCGCGTTGATGCGCTTTATTGCCTCGGTGCGCTGGTGATGTGTGAGCGTCGGCTTGCGGCCCAGCTTGACGCCGTTCGCCACGGCTCGCGCTCTGCCTTCGCCTGTACGGGCGCGGATAAGCTCGCGCTCAAACTCGGCGAGGCCGCCGAGAACCGTGAGCATCAGTCGCCCGTGCGCTGTCGTAGTGTCCGCCCATGCGTCGCCAATCGAGCGGAATCCGGCTCCGGCCTTCGTCACGGTGTCGAGCGTGTTCAACAGGTCGCGAGTCGAACGGGCGAGGCGGTCAAGGCGTGTCACGAGGAGAACGTCGCCCTTGCCGATTTCCGCGAGAAGGCGGCGGAGCTGGGCGCGGTCGGTCTTGGCTCCGCTCGCCGTTTCGCGGAACACGTCATCGGCTCCGGCGTCGCGCAACTGCTTAACTTGCGCGGCGACGCTCTGCCCGTCCGTCGAGACTCGCGCGTAACCGAAAATCATTCGGTCATTCTGCTCCTATATTCTGCACATGAAAAGCCCTTTTACATCAAAGGGTTTTTGCATGTGCGGAATCTATGATTTTTGCACCCAATTGCGAATGGCGGCGGTTCCTTACCGCCATAACGCACCCTGTGGAAGCATGGCAAAGTATTGTTGATCGAATCGCAGAAATCAGCTACGCAATTTCGCATTGGTGATCGGTTCTTTCCCTGAACACCCTCCCGACGGTGACCCGTCCTGAGCAGAGCCTGTCGAGCGAGAGCGAGGCGGCGGCGAAGCTCAGCGACACAGCAGAAGCGTCTATGACGCGGTGCTGGTGCCACTCAAACATGGAGGTTCCAATGCCTGAGGTACATAACCGCAAGAGCAAGGCAAAGGGCTTTCATGACGGAGGGTCGAGGGGGCGGGGGCGACGCGCCAAATCGTCACGTTCACGGTTTGTTCTCGCCGCGCTCGTCGCGTCAGGAACCTACCTCGCGGGTATCGTTGGGATTTCGGTCGGCAACTTTCTAGTTGCCAACACCCTCCCGACGGTGAACAGTCCTGAGCAGAGCCTGTCGAGCGAGAGCGAGGCGGCGGCGAAGCTCAGCGACACAGCAGAAGCGTCTATGACGCGGTGCTGGTGCCAGTTCCAACGGGCTTAGGTGTACCTAGATGCTCGCCCCTCAGCCCGGGCAGAACCGGAAGTTTCCAAGACCAATAAAAATCATCTCAAAAGATGCGCTCGCTCGCGAGTGGAAACTTTCTCGCGATGCGACTAAAAATTCAGGCAGCAAGGGCGTCGATAACGTCTCGGCTGCTCAATTTGCCCAGAAGCTTGATTCAAATCTAGATGGACTTGCTCGCTCTCTGAGGGAAGGAAAATTTGGCTTTTCAAAATTACGAGCTGTTTTTATACCCAAACCAGATTCCGAGAAAGAGCGCGTGATTTGCGTGCCAACCGTCAAAGACCGACTGGTTCAACGTGTTATCTCACAATACATTACCTCTAAGAAGGTTTTTCCGATATACAATTCGTCCTCATTCGGATTCATCAAAGGCCTAGGAACTCGAGAGGCTATAAATAAAGTTGTCACATTACGCGGTAAATATCAGTGGTGCTTAAAAACCGATATTGAATCATTTTTCGACAAAATACCCCGCCCTTATTTGAAAAACTGTGTTCACAAATACCTAGGCGTCCATAGTCTTACCCCGCTTATTTGCAATGTAATCGACACCGAAGCAAAAATAACGCCGCAAAATAAACAAAAATTTGCAAAGCAAGGAATAAAAACGGGACTAGGTGTACGTCAAGGTATGCCCTTGTCTCCTCTACTCGCAAATCTCGTTCTTGTCGATTTTGACCGCGCGATTGCAAAAAATAAATTAGAAATGGTTCGATACGCAGACGATCTTGTGTTATTTTTTCATTCCAAGGACGATGCAATCTCTGGGCAAAAAATTGTGGCGGAGTTGCTGCAGACGCTGCAACTAACAATTCCACAAATTGCCGTTAATTCTAAAACAAACATTCTTTCACATGCCGATCCTTTGATATTTTTAGGTAGAGAAATTGTTTATCTGGATTCAATAGGTACTTTCGTTGCACGTGTTGGTAATAAGCAAATTAGCAAAATCAAATTGCGCATAAACAGCGAATTTTCTTTTGCTGAACGCTCTAAAAAAGGAGATAATTTTCAAGATACACTCGTTGATCTTTCAAAATCGATTGCCGCTTACCTTGGCATATATAAAGATGCTTATAACTTTAAACAATTTGAGGCCGATCTTCGTGGACAGTCCCGCGCTGTCATCGTCAGATTGTTTGAGGAATTATTTGGACAACATGCCTTGGGCTCCCTCTCTCCGGCTGGCCGAAAATTTCTCGGCATAGAAATACTCGACAAGGTTGAGCCAAATCCTGAATTGGATGTTTGATTATAGATTTGGTCGCCGTCATTTGGCCTGTCAAGACACAGAGCAGGTCACCCCATGCCCCTTGGGACGCCGCGCCGCCCTTGCCTTCCGGCGCTTGCGCACCGCCGCCAACTCCGACGCCTGCCGCTCGCGAAGCGCTCGAATGATGGCCTCGATTTCGTGGCGGGGCTTGGTCGAGCGTCGCGCGTCATCAATCGCCGTCGCGTACCGTGCGACAATCGCGGCAACTTCCGCCTCGTAGCTGCAAGGCTCCGGCTCCGGCACAAGGCGGCGCGTGGTCTGCGCGGCGGCGGAACGCTGGGCGGCGGTCATGAGAAGAGCGCGAAGCGGATGCGCCGGGGCGCGGGTTTCGGCATTGGCTCCCGTCAACGGCGCGGCGGGTTTTGACGCTCGAACCTGTCGCAATCCACCATGTCCGCCCATACCGGCTCCCTGTCGAGCATACAGACGGTGACCATGCCGCCCTTGGCGTCTGTCCGCGTCCATCCAGCCTTGCAGATTTTGCAATGGGTCGTGACATAGGGCGATGAAGTCGCTGACGATTCTTCCTGTGCTGTACTCATGTTCCTCCTTGGTTTGTGGTTTCAACGCCGAACGCGCGGCTGCTTGCAAAGCGCCGCGTTTTTTGCTCTCCCCGCTCTCCGTTTCTGACTTACCGCCGCGAGGTGGGCGGGAAGCCGTTACCGTTCCCGCTCCCTCCCCCAGTCGTTTTCGCGCTGTCGGTCGCGCTCGATGCGCTCGATGAGCTGGCGCAAATAGTCGTCGCCGTGGCTGGCGATGTTCTGCAAATGCATCGGCGTGAGATTGCGAATGTCCGACGCGCTCAGGCTCTCGCCGCGTTCCATGCTCTCGCGGATGTTGTCGAGCGCGGCGGCGGCTTTGCGCTGCGCCTTGAGTTCCGCCCATGCGTCCACGGTCGCGGGGTCTTGGGACGGCTGGCTTGCGCCGCCGCCCAAAAACGACAGGACAAAGTCCGTGAGTTTTTCGGCGGTTCCGGTCACCGCATCGACGACGGAAAGCGCGGCACCGACAGGCGACGGCGCGTCCTCGCCCTGCGAAACTTTCTCCGCCGTCTCCTTGCGCCTGTGGCTATGAACGGCCTCGGTCTTGCCGTCGCGCCGTTCGTTCACGCTTTGCCAGAAAGCGTCGTTGTCGCCGTCCCGGCGCATCGCCTCCTTGGTGCGCCATGCCTCGAACATGTCTTTGGGCGGCTCGTTCGCCGACGGCGCGTCGCGATCGGGCGCGGCGGTCGCTTTCGGCTCCGGCGTCGCAATCGGCTCGGTACCTTCGGCCTGTCGCGCGGCTTCCTTCTTCCGCCACGCCTCGAAAATGTCCTTGGGCTGCTCGGTCGTCGCCGAGGCTTCGGGGCGCTCCTTGGCGGCCTCGCGCTGCGACGCTCGCGCCTCGGCGACGCTCGGCAGACTGTCGCGGTCAATGTCGGCCATGCGCTCGCGCACGTCCTTCGCTCTCACGCCGTCCAGCCGCCGCGCCAGACTGTGCGCGTCGCCCGCCTGGTCGACGATGCAAAAATCGCGACGGTCGCCCCGCGCCAAAACATACCCGCGCTCTTCGACGGCGGCGGCGAACGCCTTGCCGTTATCCGTGCGCCGCCACAGCTCCGACAGTTCCTCTTTCAGCGCCGCAGGGTCGATGCCGCTGCGCTCCGCCGCGCGGACTTCCCAAAGTTCGAGCGCAGGCTTGCGGTCGAGCGCGGCGGGGGTCGGCGTCGGCGACAGGTCGAAACGGTTTTCGAGTTCGCGGGCGGTCGCCGTATGGACGCGCCAGTTGCCGCCCATATCGACGACGCGCAAATTGTCCACGTCCACGCGGTTCCACACCACATGCCGATGCGTCCGGCCTTCCTTCTCATGTTCGACGACGACGCGCTGGTGACCCTCAAGCCCAAGATTCTTTTCGAGGGTGTCAACCGCTTCTTTCCATTTCCTATCTGTTAAATGCTCGTCGGCGCGGGGGCTGATATTCGCTTGGTACATAAAATTCCCGTGGCTTCGACTCCCCGCCGCAATCGCTTCCATCTCACGCAACGCCGTCGGCAAATCCTCCGCCAGCAAGCCGCCGATCTCCACCACCTTGACGCGCTCGTTGGTGTCGTCGCGCATCAGATGCTTCGACCAGAAAGCGACGCTCCCGGCGGGGTTGCCCTTGATGATCATGGCTTGCGCCCCAAGGCTTCGAGCAGAAGCGGCAGGGTCGCCTTAAGCTGCGTCACCGTCGCCAGCATTTCGTATTTTTCGAATTGCCCCAGATGCGCGGCATGGGCGATTTGATTCAGGTTTGAACCAATCTTGCCCAACTGGCCGAGGGTCTTCGCCAGCGTCTCGCGCTCAATCGGGGCGCGACGGGTGCTGCGGGTCTTGGGCTTGGCGAGGCTCTGCACGCGCTGGAAGCTGGCGCGGGTCAACCCCGCGCGGCTCGCCGCTTCGTCCAGCTCGGTGAACTCGCTCTCGTCGTAGCGGCTCGTCACCAGAAACGTTTTCTTCCGTTTCTCGCTGCCGCGTCGGGCGGGTTTGGTCGGCTCGGTTTTCTCCACGTCGCCGCCCTCTACGGTGACCCGCCAAGGCGTTTTCACGCCCTTGGGGGTGGGTTGGGTGCTGCCCTTTTTCGACGCGCCGCAGGGGCGTTCTTGGGGGTCAACGGGGGCAACCGCCCCCTTGCAAGTCTCCCCGCATCTCTGCGGGGACAGGAGGAATTCGCGTGAGCCGGAACCCTGCCGGAGGCGGGGTGAAGGCTCTCGCGGATTTCCTCCGCTGGCTTGCCTACTCCTCTAATCTACCGTGATTCGCCAAAACGACAATGGGAAAAACAACGAAAGGGACGGATTTCGATAGACTGCCGCCCTCAGCGATGACGGATAATCGCATCAACTCGTGGCCTGAATTTGAGCCGCGCCGCGTCCCGTTAATCGCCGCTCGGTGTCGCTTCCATGCCGCGAGCAAACCGGATGCGCCGCCCTTGGTCGCCCTAGCGAATGACCGCCGCGAGCGCGACCGCCGGGGTGGGTTCACTGCACGGCGGGGGAGCGCGTTAGGGATGGAAGCCCCCCGGCTTTCGCCGGGGCAGGCTCCGGGCGGAGACCTGTCGCTCACTCGCCCCCGCCATCTCGACTCTAGGACACAGACCGACGGCGAGGGAGTGACAGGGCTCCGTGCGCTTGCACGACAGCCCGACGGCGCGGCTTCGCGCCGGAACGCCCAAACCAAACCGACGGTCATCAAGGCGAGAACGCGCAACCTCCCGCGCCGCCTTGCCAGCCTGAATCACGTTACGCTGCTGGCAGGGCGGGTCACAAAACAAGGCGTCGGCAACGCCGACGCGCAAGGCGAAGCCTTGCGATAATCCGAAATCATCGGAAAGAAAAAAGCCGGGGAAAGACCCTGGGATTCCGTGAATTTCCAGCTAGGCTGCATGCAGGGGATGGCCTGTTGCAGGGGGCGCGGAAGCATTGCCGAACGAAGGCGACGACGCCGCGGCGCAACAGGAAGAGGACAGGCTAAACGCCCTCCTGCGCAAAGCGGAAGCGTTGCAGGCGGGCGGCAAATCGGAAAACGAAAGAGCTGTCGCCGAGGCTGCCGCCAATCGCATTCGGGCAAAGCTGCTCGAACTCAAAGAGCAACGGCAAGCGGCCAAGCGCAAAGCCTCGGCGCTGGTGCGTTCGCCGACGCCGATTCCGGCTCCGGCTCGCCCCCCTGCCCCCGCCGCCGCTCCGGCGGCGGCTCCGTCGCCGTGGTCGGCTCAAAGAAGCTACATCCCGCCGGGGAACGGGTTTACCCCCGCGACGCCAAATTACGCGGCTGAACCCTCCTCCTCGCCGCGAAGAACCCGGCCGCGCCGCCCCCTCCCCGCCGAACGCTTCCAAGCGGCGAGGCGCAGCGTCGTCGCTCCCCTCGGCGGCTTCATCGTCGCCGTTCTTGTGATTTCCTCCTACGCCGCGATTGCCGTCATCGCCGCGAAGCTCGCGGGCTTTATTCTGCCGCAACGCGCCCCCGACATCGTGCGCGTCTCCGAATCCATCCTCGCCGCCGCGTTCGTCCTTGCGCTGCTGATCGTCAATTGGGTGCGCTACTGGCGAAGCACGCCCCTGCGGATACAGGCGGCCTTCTACGTCCTGACATTGAACGGCCAGACCCTCGTCGCGTGCCTCGCGGTCGTCGGCGGGATTTCTCTCGGCTGGGCAAGCTGGAATTACGTAGACCAGGGCAACAACGCCGTAGCCGCATTGGGCTTATTGGCGAGCGGCGTCGCCCTTTTTATCGGCGGCTTCTACATCGTGATGGCCATCGGCTTTTCCGTTTACGTCGTGATATTTGGCATGGGCGAGGCGACGCGCGCGCCAAACCTCGACACCGTGCGCAACCAAAACGCCGACATCGACGCGGGATATGCGGACGAGGACGACGTCCAGCGGGCATTAGGGGGAGCGTCCGAAGATGGGCAGCCGCGACCTTACAAATACCACGACTAATCACGCCCTGCCCAAAGTCATCGGCTCGACGGCGCCGGAGGCGGTCACGCTCGGCCGCAGCATCGACAGTGGGCGCCACAAACTGCGCTATGGCGGCGACCAGCACATTCTGGTTTTCGGCCCCAACGGCAAAGGCAAATCGACGGGCATTGTCATCCCGCATCTGCTGCAATCCTCCGGCTCGTCCATCGTCGTCGTCGATCCCAAAGGCGAGCTGGCCGCCGTCACGGCGGAATATCGCCGCACCTTGGGGCGCGTCGTCATTCTCAACCCGTTCGCTCTGTTGGCGAACCGTCGCGGCTATGAGGATTTGAAGGGCTGCGGCTTCAATCCGCTCGCGCGGCTCAACCCAAAGGCGGAGTCGTTCAATTCCGACGCGGCGCAACTGGCCGAAGCCCTCGTCACCATCGAAGGCAAAGACCCGCACTGGTCGCAATCGGCGCGGTCGCTCATCGCCGCGCTGATTATGTTCGAGGTCTTGAACGCGTGGGACGCAAAGCCGCGACGGACTCCGGCCTTGGCCAATGTCCGCAAAATGCTCTGCGACCCCGTAAGCCCGCCGACAAGGGATTCCGCCGGAACCGGGCTCCCTAAATACGCCGCCGACATGATGGACTCGAAGCATGCCGGACTAAGAAACAAGGCCGCGCAATTCACGGAATGGACAAAGGAAGTCCAGTCGATTGCCTCCGCCGCCAAGATTCAGACCGAACCGTTCGACGATGTCGAGATCGCGCGGAACCTCGCGCAGGATGATTTTAACTTTCAGGATTTGAAGCGCGAGCCGGTCACGGTCTATCTGACGCTGCCACCGAAAATGGTTCTGCGCCATGCGAAATGGCTGCGCCTCGTCCTCACCTCGGCGATTCAGGCGGTGTTGCGCCCGCGCGAGCGCGGCGAGCCTAAAGTCCTCTTCATGCTCGATGAGTTTTTTTCGCTCGGCCACCTCGAAAGCATTTCGACGGTATGGGCGCTGGCGCGAGGCTATGGCGTCCAGATGATGCCGATTTTGCAGGACTTGCCGCAGCTGAAAAAGCTCTATCCCGACATGTGGGAAACCTTCATCGGCATGGCGGGGGCGGTCGTCAGTTTCGGCACCAATGACAGCACAACGGGCGAATGGCTGTCGCGGCGCATGGGGCAAAAATCGCGGCTGTCCATCAGCGCCCATTCGGGAACCTCCACGGCGGCGGACGGCACGGAAAGCAAGTCGGAAAGCCTGAGCTACAGCACGACAACCGCGCCCCTGCGCTCGGCCTATCAGCTCTATGGCCTGCCGAAACAGACCGCGATTGTCTCGCTCGACGGCCTGTCGAAAGTTCTCCGCGTCGAGCTGCCGCCCTATTTCGACATTGCCGAGGCCGATATGCGGGCGCGGGATAATCCGTTTTATCTGGGCTAGCCCCTGCCCCGCCGCGCAGGATGCGGTGCGCTGACGCGCGAGTTTTTGCGAAGCTAGGCGGGGGGCGCTGCCCCCGCGCCCCCCGGGATATTTAAGGCAAGATGATGGGGCAGGATTCTCGTTTACAGCGAATCCGCTGCGGGGTTAGACTCGCGCCACGGTACAGGCGGGGACGCCGATGACCGGGCAAGGTGATGGGGCTGGCTCGGCGACGGGCTAGCCCTTTCTATTGGGGGGGGGGCGCGATACGTCCTTGACGGCAAGGTGAATTAATTCAATAAGTCAATATATCACCAGTTCAGGTGTTCACATGTTCACAATTTCACTCGTGAGCCAGAAGGGCGGCACGGGCAAATCGACGATTCTGCTCGGCCTTGCCGTCGCGGCGGCGCGAGCTGGTCACGATGTCGCGGTTATTGATGTCGACCCGCAAGCGACGGCGGCAAACTGGAAAGACCGCCGCGACGCCGAAAATCCGGCGGTCGTCTCGGCGCAAGCCAGCCGCCTCCGCCAAACTTTGGATGTCGCCCGCGAGAATGGCGTCGCCTATGCCTTCGTCGATACGGCGGGGCGTCTCGATGACGCCGCCCTGAATGCCGTTCGCCTCTCCGACCTGGTGCTGACCCCGACGCGGCCAAATATCCCCGAAGTGGAAACGCTGCCGAAAGTCAAAGACATGATTACCCTCGCGGGCAATCGACCGACCTTTGTGCTTCTCAACGGCATTGCCCCGACGGCGACGACGGCGGTGCGCGATGTGCAAACGGCGCTGCGCGATCTCTACGGGCTGGAATGCTGCCCCGTCCATATCTGCCAACGCAACGCCTACGCCGATTGCCTTGTAACTGGCCAAGCCCCGCAAGAGGTCGATGCCGACGGCAAAGCGGCGGATGAGCTGACGCGGCTTTTCGCGTTCGTTTCTGAATTTGTGAACAGGCAAGGGAGACAAAAATCATGACGACAAAATTCGCGGCCATGCAAAAGCAGCTTGAACGCGCGGCCGGAAGCAAGCGCAGCACGGTCGCGGCCTCCCCGCCGGAATCCGCCGCGACTCCCGTCCCTGCCGCCAAGGTCGGCAAAGCGCCAAGCCGCGAAGGCAAGATTCACATCGGCGCTTATCTGCATCCCGATTTCAAACGCAGCTTGCGGATGGTTCAGGCGCAAACGGGGAAGGACATTCAGGCGCTCGTCGCCCTCGCCCTCAATGACCTGTTTCGCGGCCATAACGTGCCGGTCGTCGATCAAGAGTGAATTTGTGATATTGTGAACATTTGAACTTGTTCGAAACAGTCTGGCTTGTCGCCTCCTTTCCCATGCCCTTTTGTTCGACCCCGCCGGAGGCGCTGGGTCGAACCTTCGCGCCGACCGACGCCCTTTCGTTCTTTAATCGCGTGTTCGATTGCAAGGGGATTCTTCAAACTCTCCAACAGCATGAGAGAAAAGGCTTGTTCCCCTGTTCGACGCCCCGCAGGGCGCGACGAACACGTCCCGCCCGCTGACG
>Ga0181528_10001569_pt1 | contig 14175 bp, 9 predicted proteins | sample PEATcosm2014_Bin_47_FD_119742 | JGI IMG/M metagenome (GOLD analysis project Ga0181528, IMG submission 119742) | Peatland microbial communities from MTU Mesocosm Facility, Houghton, MI, USA - PEATcosm2014_Bin10_10_metaG | ecosystem: Environmental > Terrestrial > Soil > Wetlands > Peat | place...
CCACGATCCCAACAGCGCGCCCACACCGTGGCAAATGAGCACGGTGCGCCGGCCTTTATCTTCGCGCAGCTTTTCCCACTGGGCGGCGGCAGCTTTGACTTTGGCCGGGTCGGTCAAATCCTCAATATTGCCTTCAAAGACCCATCCAAAATTCGGGTCTTCCGGCTTCTCGTAAGGGCGCGCAATTTCATCCAATTCGGCCTGCGGACGGAAGACGTCGTTGACGTTGAACAAAACAACCTCCACACCTTCCGCCGCGAGCTGGTGCCTGATTCCATCAATCAGCGGCTGGAACTTCACGCCTTTGTAGCCGTCCAGCGCGAAAAGCAGTGGCTGCTTCAGCCGGTTGAGATCGGCAAGCAAGGCATCTGCCAACGCCTTGTGGATGTTCCCAGAGCCATTGAGAATTTGTTTCAGCCACGCTTCGGGCAAACGCGGTTGGTTGATTTGATTATCGGGTGAGGTATACCAGGCCATGATTAATTGTTGTTGGAGTATTGAGTATTTTTTTAAAGAAGATTAGCGATACGAACCGTGATAGCGGAACAGAAAACGGCAATGGCGGTTCCGGTGATTTGTTGGTGGTTTGTTGGTGGTTTGCATTTCTATAGTATCTTGGGATGATGAGTTCACTTCAGCTCAATTGGTTTGTCCAAATAGGCCAGCCACTTCCGTATCATTGTTCTGACGACTTCATCGCAGGCTTTTGCCGCGTCCGGTCCGGAAATGTTTGTGGCAATGACAACTGAAAAATCTTTTTCCGGCGCCAGCCACATGACGATATACCACATGCCGTTTGAGCCGTCGTGCATGATGGCTGGTCCGCCCGCCCAAAAGCGTTTCACGACCAGCCAACCACAGGTATAATCACCGCCTTCTGGCGGCGTGTGGAGTTTGCGAATGGTCTCGGCATTTAATAAACCGTCTTTTTGCTCACCTTCCATGTGGAAAATGGTGTAGTGGCCAAGATCGTCCAATGAACAATGCACTGTTCCTGCGGGAGCGATGGCTGGCGGATTATCCTTTTGGCAAGGCTGGATGCCGCCAAGCGACCTAGTATGCCCCCAAGGCTGGTCAACTTGACCTGTCGTTCCGGGCGGGCCAAATCCAGCGGAGTCCATGTGTAATGGCTTGAAAAGCTTGTCAGTGATGAGACTTTCCAACGGTTGGCCGGCGATTCTTTCCAGTATCGCGCCAACGGTGGCGTAGCCTTGATTTGAATAGATGAATTTCGTTCCAGGCTTGGCATCGGGAGGTTGGGCAAGGGCGGCTTTGATGAACTCATAGCGCTGCTGTGTCGGGGTGCCTTTCTGTTCACATGCCTGCATCCATGCGGCGGCGGGTGGTTCCCGGCAAACGCCGGCGCGATGGTTGAGCAATTGCTCAACCGTCACCGTTTCAAATTGTTTGTCTATCTTCCCCTTCAACTCCGGAAACACATCGGCGATGGTGGTATCCCAATGCAATTTGCCCTCCTCAATTAACATGGCCGCAAGCGTGGCGGTCATGGACTTGGTGCAGGAGCCGATGTGGAACTGGTCGTTGGTGGCTACCAGCGTGGGATCGCCGAGCTTGCGAACACCCACTGCGGCACGTTCGCAAATCTTGCCGTCCTTCGCGATGACAACCGCCAGCGCGGGCAGGTTGTATTGTTTGCGAATGACTTCCAACGTCTGTGCCGTGTCAGCGGGCAACGCGGACTGGGCATACGCTTTGAAGGCACCGGTCGCCAATGCGACAACAAGTGCAATGCTGACAGATGATAATGTATTCAACTTGCTATGCCATTTCATTGGAGATAGCTTCTATACGATAGCCATCTGGATCGAAGACAAATGCCGCGTAATAATTACTGCCGTATTCGGGATGTAATCCTGACCCTCCATTGTCTTTCCCACCATTTTTCAGTGCAGCCTTGTAAAAACTGTCCACGGCCTTACGAGATCGCGCAGCAAAAGCGATGTGGAACCCATCGCCTGGCACAACCACTCCGCCTGACCTGAGCTTGATTGCGAACTTGTCACCGCCGCCTAGGATACCATAACCAATGGCTGCTTCATCTGCCCAGACGCGGATATAGCCGAGTTCAGAAAGTGCAGCGTCGTAGAAGGCGGTAGAACCTGCAAGGTCGGCTACGGCAAATGACAGATGGTGCAGCATATCATAGCACTTGAGTTTTTGATTTCGAATGGGTTGCAAGCAGTTTGCAACTGCTTTCGCCAAAGCTGAGTTGAACAAGTGTGGCGCTTCGCGGCGGGAACGTGAGTGTGAGCTTGCCAACGTCCAGCCGGCATTTTTCAGTTCGCTTTTCCAGTTGGTCGCATAGCCAGGCCTCCTGTGGAATCCGCGTAGGAAAAGAAATCGTGGTGGTGCAAGGTTTATCCAGATGGTTGAATAACCGGATCACCACCCCTTGCCCGGCTTCCGCCAGTTTGACCGCCAGAAGTGAAATTCCCGGGTGACCGATTTTAAGCCAGCTTTCCGCGAGAGGCTTGGAACCGTTGGGCTCATTCACCGGATGGCAGACCAGCGGATGCGCCGCCTCGCGTCCAATCCGGTTGGCTTCCGTGACGTCGAAACGGTCATGAGGGTAAAGGCGATAGTTGAAGTCAACCCGGCCGAGCTGACCGCCCGCGTAATTCACATGGTAATAATTCGTCATCGCCATGCTCAAGATAAGCGGATTTATCTTTCCGCGCGGGCCATCGTAGAGCTTCGCCAGATTAAACCCACCGAACATAACGATGGGCGCATCCACCGTGGTGAGCGTGAATCCGAATTGGTCGTTGGAAAAATCCACCCATTCCTGCGCAGTGTGGAAATCCTGGTTGCACTGCGGCAACTGATCCAGATGCGGCCGCACCCTCCCCCCCGCCGTTTGGTATCGCGGTTGTGCGTCGGTCATCGCCAGCGGAAATGCCAGATAGCAAGCTTCCGGTGTCGTGTCCCAAGTCTTGTCGATCGTCACCCGGAGGTCGGCCCACGGCTGGTTGTCGAGAAGGGTGATTTCATATTCCACGCCGCGCGTTCCAGGAGCCTGGCATTTTTGAATCAGCCGAACGCCTCCCGGCAAATCCACGCGCCGGTTTTCGGTGATTTTGGAGATGCCCCGCCGTTGAGCCGGCCAATCCGCGTTCCACCCGCCATAACCCATGAAATGGGTCCAGTCGGCTTCCCTGAAAATCGCCATGCGGCCTTCATATTTCACGCCTTTCCGTTTTGACGGGGGAACGGTCTCATGAACATAGCCACCCAGCGAATATTCGGAACGACGATCCACCCATTCCTTCTGGCGGCGCTTGTCAAAGAATCCTTTCAACCCACCCCGTTTGGAATCCAGCGCGATCTTTAACCATTCATTTTCCGCAGTCAACAGGCTCCTTTTTTTTAACTTTGAAGGCGTGGCCACGATGTCGTCAAAGGGAAAGAAACGGTAGCCGAGCGAGGGAACTTTCAATGGACGCGTCAGCACCGTGGCGGCGGCGACGAGCCCCCGTTGCTCGGAACCTTCGTTGCGATCCAAGTATTGCACATGGCTGATCGTTTCTACCGCGTTCCGCGTCATCCAATCTCCTGGAAATTCAACCGGCTCGGTGCGCTCCCACGGCAGGGGATTGAATACGAACAGCCCCTTTTTCTTGGTTTGCAGCGAACTGGCCACGGCTTCAATGGCTTCAAAACGCACCATCTGCGACAAGCTTCGGGCCTGATACGCATAATGGAGCTTGTGGTTCAACTGGCTGCGGGCCGCCTGGCCGAACGGGTTGGGTGAACTGGTGTTCGCGCCCCAAGTGTGTTCGTCCCACAGAAAGGCATTCTCCCAGGATTCGTTCAAATCATTCTTACGTTTGGACGCCCGGTCTTCACCTAGAAATGCCAGCGTCATCTCTGCCTCGCTCAAACGGTGATAGGTGCGACGGTTCAACGCGGTTTCATAAGCGGTGGACGCCGCGCCAAAATTCCAATAATCCGTCCATTCACCGCGATGCACCGGCAGCCGGTCTGCTGGCTCCCGCCGCAGCCGGTCGAAGAATTCGCTCAACGTGACGATTTCCATTCGTGGCGTCCGGCCTTCGGCGTTCCAATTGCGCACGAATCCAGCCAGTTTGGGACTGACTGGTCCATTGTCATTGAAAGTATTGCAGGTGACCTGGAAAAGCGCGAAGGGATAGGGATAATTTCGTTTCGCCAGCCAGTCCGAGAATGCCGACAGTTCACGCACTTCGCGCACGCTCCGCTCGGAATCTTCCGGGATGCCAAAGTATTGGTTGTTGTTATAGTGAAGCCCGTTCCATGTGAGAATTTTCCGGCCGCTGGCCCCCTGCCAATAGAAGCCGTTGGGCCGTTGTTTCTGGAAAGCCGCGCGTCCGACGTTTTCATTGATGGCCATGCCGAACGAATCAAAACCGCATTCCAGCAGCGCCTCAACCAATCCCCAGTGCTGGCCGTTGATGTCGCATTGGAGCGCTGTCCGGATTTTTAGCCCGTAATCGCGTCGCAGCATCTCCGCCGGATGAAACTGCCGGTAGAGAGCCTCATGCGACATACATTGGCTCATTCCGGCGAACATGCCGGCCACCTCGATCCGCCCGGCCTTGGCCAATGCCACGAATCGTTCGATCTGCCGGTCCGGCCTACGGCGCAGCCAATAAATCACGGGATACGCCACCTCGCAGGTCCACTTCAGCGCGCTGCCTTCAGGGAAATCTGCCGTGCGCTCACATTCGTCTATGGCTTGGTCTATGAATTGCGCGTGCAAATCCAAGGCAACCGGCTGCTCATGGGTGAACCCGATGTCGGTGTGGCTATGGTGAATTAAGTAAAGCTTCTCTAGGGGCATATTGAGTGTATCGAGCGTTGACTTCATTAACGGAAGCTCTGCGAATATTTAATTCTGCTTTGATTTTCGGCTCAAGTAGTTCGTATTTCTTGTAAAAAAGGACTGGAATCATGCTGAGTCCAAAAAACACAGCCGGCAACCATATGAAGCCCATTGCAATACCTTTCAATGATTGCGGTGTCTGAACCGTATGTGGAACATATCCACAGGCTGCCATGATCCACGCAGGTAAAGCACCACCGAGTCCAGAGCCTGCCTTGGAGCATAGGGTGGCACCGAGGGTGGTTAAAATTCCGGGGGCACGGACGCCGGTTTTCCATTCACCGTAGTCCACGCTCTCGGCCAACACGGCAAACGGGATCGGCATTGCCAGACCGCTCGCCAGAAATCCCAACGCCCAGCCCACCATGACAATTATGAGTGAACTTAGGTGCGCCCCCAATCCAAGGAGGCACTGGCCGACGGCCATTCCCAGCAAGCCTATAATCCACACATTCCGCTTGAAGGTCCACTTACATAGAAAGGGCAGGCAAAAGATCGCGGCGAGCGAGATAAAATCCAGACTGTTGGCCAGCGGGACGAGATCCTTGCGATGCAGGACATATTCAAAAAAATACGGTGCCATACAAATCCGGGCAATGAAGGCGATCCAGAAGAAAAAGCTGCTGACAAAAATAATCATCCACGGCCAGTTGCCTTTCAACGCGCCAAAGTTGCCCCTTATGGTTTGCGGCTTCTTTTCTTCTTTGACAGTTTCCACCAAGTTACGAAACGCAAATAGAAACAATAAAACCGACACCGCCGCGTAAATCAGCAAGACCAGCATGAATCCTTTTCGATCATTACCGTGCCCCAGCCAGGCCACCATGCGCATTAACGTCAGGTTCACAAAGAGCACGCCGATTTTCGAGCCAAACATCCGAAATGTGGTCAGCGTCACCCGTTCGTGTGAATCAGATGTCAACGCGGACAAAATGGCGGTGATGGGCGTGCCAATGCCGGTTGAAAGAATGCTCCAAACAACATAGGTTCCACCGGCATACCAAATCTTGGCGGTCGTCCCCAAATTGGGAGTCAAAAAAGTCAGCACTCCAAATATTGCAAACGGAAAACACAGCCAGAGAAACCATGGCCGGCATCGGCCCCAGCGGCTGTTGGTTTTGTCGAAAATAATGCCCCAAATTGGCGTTTCAATGCCGTCAATGCAGCGCGCCAGCAGCAGAATCGTTCCCGCCGCGGCGGCGGAAATACCGTATGTGTCCGTATAAAATATGAGGAGGTAAAATGAAACAACACAATAAACAAGCTGATTGCCCACGTCAGTCCCCGCGTAGCTGAAGCGCTTGGTGTAGGATATTTTGTCAGCAGTTAAAATCGTGCCTTTGGATGTCATTGTGCTTATAGAAAGCATACCCGCCGATTGAGGGGTGTCTTGTCCACTAAAGAGGAGACACAGTGACGGATGATGGTGCTTGCCATCGGTAACTGCTAATGAGGAAAGTGTTATTGTCTCTCTGAACCAGCAGCAAAAGCGATATTGAAACCATGGCCACGGCCTAAAGTGAGGAGAAATCCGAAAAACGAAAAAACCGTAGAACTGGATTGAAATTCGACCGAAATCCGGCACATGAAAACTCAAGACCGTCAAACTCAATCATGGTTGAAGACGGCAGTTTTTTATCAGATTTATCCCCAAAGCTTCTTCGACACAAACGGTGATGGGATCGGCGATTTGCCTGGCATTATCCAGAAATTGGACTACATCCGTTCGCTGGGTTGCAACGCAATCTGGCTGAATCCAGTTTTTGCGTCACCATTCAAGGACACCGGATATGACGTAAGCGACTATCGTCGAACCGCGCTTCGTTATGGAACAAACATCGACTTAAAGCGGCCTTTTGGCGAGGCATATCGCCGCGATATCCGAGCGGTGTTTCATCTGGTGGCGCATGTCTGCGACCGGCCAGCGATTGCGAATGGCTGGAGTGTCGTTTAGCACATCAGCCTACAGAAATAAACACCTGTGAAATTCATTCTCGACATGGTGCATCACAATCCTGGCGAAGCGCCGTTCCAGAGCGCGTTCCTCGATCCGGCGAAGCTCGTGGATTACGGCTTCAACGGCCAAGTTTTCAAGCATATCAACTGCATCGCCACCTACGCCGCCACGGGTGTGGATTGTTTTCCCACCGGTTCGCCAGAGCGTATTTGGCTCGACCAGTTCCGCCAGGGAATCAAGCGTGAAATCACCGCCGCCAAAGTTCGCGGACTGAAAGTATTTTATAGCATTGATCTCTTTGTAATGCCGAAACAGATTGTCGAGCATTTCCATGACGAGATTTGCGATCCTGAAACTAATCGGATTCTCCTCGACCGGCCGAAGACACTGGAATTGCACCGCGTTTTATTCGATGAACTGACGACGAGCTTCCCAGAAGTGGATGGCTACATTATCCGGGTGGGAGAAACATATCTGTTCGACACACCACATCATGTGGGCAACGGACCGGTTCCCCGCGTCGGCCCGGCTTGGACGCCGAATTATCTTTACGCCGACACAATTGCAGGTCGCGAACCAGCAGAGCCGGTCTGGACCCAGGCACAAACCGACGCATATGTGAAACTCATCCATTTTCTGCGCGAAGAACTCTGCGTGAAACACGGCAAACATCTGTTTTTCCGCACCTGGGATATTTTCCCCGACAAACTTCATGCCCGGATCGACCACTACATTGAAGTCACTGAACGGATCGAGCCGCATCCCTTGCTGGTATTTTCCATCAAACACACCGCGCTGGATTTCTGGCGGCGAGTGAAAGTCAATGAATGCCTAACGCGGGGAAAACATCGGCAAATCATCGAAGTGCAATGCCAGCGCGAATACGAAGGCAAGGGTGCGTATCCAAATTATGTGATGGATGGCGTCATCAACGGCTTCGAGGAGAACACTCGCAAAATCGGGCTGAAAGGCCTGATGAGCCACCCGCACATTCTCGGCGTATATTCATGGTCGCGTGGCGGCGGCTGGTATGGGCCATACATCAAAGATGAACTCTGGCCGGACTTGAACGCGTTTGTCTTGTCACAATTCGTCAATCATCCGTCACGACGGGAGGAGGACATTTTCCGCGACTATGCGGAAGATAAATTGAAGCTATCGGCGGCAGACGCAGCGAGTTTTCGCAGGCTATGTTTGTTATCGGCCCGGGCCATCCTCAAAGGCCGGCACTGTGAAGTCTTTGACCGGGTGCTGAAAGAATCTTTGCTGCCAACGGCTTGCTGGATGCGTGACGACCGTCTCGGCGGACACGAACAGCTGGCCGAGATGCTGGATTATCTCGGAGAACACGATTTGTATGACAAGGCGCTGGCTGAGAAGGCACAGGCGGTTCAACTCTGGGAAGAAATTGTAGCCTTGGCGAGCTGGATTCATTGGCCGAGTCAAGCACGAGGTGAATTTATCAAAGTCTCAGCGGAATATGGCCGGCGACTATTTAAGATTGTGGAGCAAGGCTGGCGAGTGATGATCGCCGGGCGGCGCAAAACGGACGGGGTCGAAGAACTGACAACTGCCGTGGCGGCTTACGACCATGCCTGGATGGAATACGAGGCGTTGTCAGCTTCGCCTCATTGCGCCACGCTCTACACAGGCCATTATTTCAACCTGCCCGGTAAACCGCAGGTTGCTGGGCTGAATGAGTCTGTAAATTTGTTCAGACCAAGCTTCAAAATTAATTTATGAAAAAATCAAAATCGAATACGTTTATCGTTTCTATTGTATTGCTGGCCACAGCCATTTCGTTGCAGGCCAAGGTTCAACTTTCCGGCGTATTTACGGATCACATGGTATTACAGCGAAATGCCCAGGTCCCGGTCTGGGGTTGGGCCGATCCGGGAGAGGTGGTCACAGTGAAGTTCGCTGGACAAGAGAAAATGGCGACAACGGATACCGGCGGGAAATGGATGGTGAAGCTCGACGAACTCGCCGCCAGCACCGATCCACGCGAATTTTGCGTCAGTGGAAAATTGCCGGAAGAAAAAATTATCATCTCCGATGTGGTGGTTGGCGATGTGTGGCTCTGTTCCGGCCAGTCAAACATGGAGTTTACGATGGGAAGACTCAAAGACACGATCTACGCGAACGATTTGAAGACGGCAAATTTTCCACTCATGCGTCAAGGCATGGTGCCGCGCCATCCGGCGCTAAAACCACAAGAGGATGCCGCCGTGAAATGGACGGTTTGCACCCCTGAATCCGTCGATGATTTTACCGCTGTCGGTTTCTACTTTGCCCGCGAAGTTTCCAAAGAACTTGGCGTGCCAATTGGTCTGCTCCATTCATCTTGGGGCGGCACCATGGTGGAAAGTTGGACGAGCCTGTCCGCACTGGATACCGTGCCGGATTTCAAAGCCCGTGCCGACAAGCAGATTGTGAATCTGGAAACATTGCCGGAACAGATCAAATTATTCCCCGCCGCCATCTCTGTGTGGCAAATATCCAATGGCCGCGTGGATACGGAGAACGCGGGCGAAGAAAAAAGTTGGCAAAAGATGAACGCCAACGCGTCAGACTGGAGGAAGTCCAAAATCAACGCCATGTGGTTCGATTCGGGTTTAACGAACGGCGGCATCGCTTGGGTTCGCAAGGAAGTTGATTTGCCCGCGTCAGTTGTCGGGAAAAGTCTCCGCTTTGACCTCGGTTTCGTGGATGAAGAATACGTCACGGCCTATTGGAACGGTGAGAAGCTCGGTGAATTCGGTAAAAACGCGCCACATTTTTATCACGACTATGTTCACTTCGATGTGCAACCGGGGCTGTTGAAGCCCGGGGAAAATGTTTTTGCCCTCCGTTTTGTCGTGGACACGCCTGACAAATCGCCGGTCAACCTCCACGCCTTGGATATGGGATTCCTTGATATGGGCATGAGCAATTTGAGCGACGATTGTCTTATCAAGGTGGAAAGGGAATTTTCCCCGCTGACCAAATCCGAATTGTTCGCGCGTCCTGCCACGCCGGAGGGTGATGAAGCGCGCACATCCGGTGCGTTGTTCGGCGGAATGATCCAGCCGCTGATTCCTTTCGCAATTAAAGGTGTGGTTTGGTATCAGGGTGAACAGGATGCCGGGCAGGCATTTAGCTATCGTAAGCGGTTGCCGTTAATGATTTGCGATTGGCGCAAGCGCTGGGATTGGAATGTCCCGTTTATCATCCAACAGTTGCCCAATTGGAATGACGGCGGTGCGAACAGAACGGAATGGGCCGAGTTGCGCGAGGCGCAAGCGCTCACGGCGGCATCACTGAGCAATTGCTGTCTCTCGGTCTCAATTGATATCGGGGAAGCAAACAACGTGCATCCGAAAAACAAACACGAGGCTGGTCGTCGTCTGGCACTGGTAGCCTTGGCGAAAGTTTATGGACAACCTTTGGATTATTGCGGGCCGGTTTATGAATCAATGAGCGTCCAAGGTTTGACTATTCGCCTGAAGTTCAAATTTGCCAATGGCTTAAAATCGCTTGACGGACAGCCATTGAGGAATTTCACCATCGCAGGCAACGACCAGAGATTTGTTGCTGCGGATGCAAAAATTGATGGCGAAACCGTGGTGGTTTCCAGTCCGCAAGTCGCTGCTCCTGTGGCTGTGCGGTATGCCTTTATCAACAACCCGATAGATTGTAATCTTTCCAACGTCAGCGGCCTGCCTGCAATGCCATTCCGAACAGACATAGGCCAACGAGCACAGTAAATCCCCCCCCCCTCCAAATTTGGCCGCATGAAATTCATGCGGTCATGTGCCCATGATAAATTGTCCAGAGCCACGAGAGTTGCTCATCGGTGATTCCGTTTCACAAGACCACTTTCCCGAAATTAAAAAGCGAAAGGCCGGTGAAGTTTAAATTGCCAGGCTTTCTACGATTGAATTCGTAGCCACGCAAGTTGCCGCAAGTATAGAACCGCTCTTGAACCATTGATTTCAAGGAGGCAAATACCCCGTCTTTGATTAATAAAAGGGGATGCGACGAGCAAACAAGCAATATATATAAGTGAGTCAAAAAAATATTTAAGCTAACTCAAATTATTCATTGAGTGGGTGCGGCAATTCTTCCGTCGGACACCAGTTGAAAACGGCGACAGATGGAACAATTTTATTTAAAATTTGATGCTTATTAAAGCCCGCCAAGCATTGGGGTCATGCAGACTTTTTGCGACGTAATCGGCCTTCGGGTTGTTGGCGGCGGAACCAACGCCAAGCACTATCATTCCGCCGGCCTTGGCCGCTTCAATTCCCGCGTCGGCGTCCTCGACGACAAGGCAATCTTGAGGTGCCACACCCATTTTCCTGGCCGCGACCAAAAAAACCTCCGGGTCGGGCTTCGAGTGTTTGATGTCGTTACCGTCCACCACCAAGTCAAAACAGGACTCCAACCCCACCTGCTTGAGGATCGCCAGCGCATTTTTGCTGGAAGAACCGATGGCAACCTTGACGCCCACCTGCTTCAAGTATTTCAGCACCTCCATGACTCCTGGCAGAATATCGCGCGGTGAAAGTTCCTTGATCAGCTCACGGTAATAACGGTTCTTGCGCGCGGCCATTTCCTGCTTTCCCTGATCTGAAAATGTTTTCACAGATTTTTCCAGGATGATGGCTAGGCTTTCCATCCGGCTGACCCCGCGCAGGCGCTCATTGATCACGCGATCAAAATAGATGCCTTCCTCGTCCGCCATGCGTTTCCAGGCCTGGTAATGACAGTCATCTGTCGTCACGATGACGCCGTCCAAATCAAAAATCACTGCCTGGCTCATAAGGTTTTAACCGCCGTTTCCTTGGCGCTGACAACGTGCTCTTGATTATTGACCATAATTTTGGCCTTGCCTGCGTCCAGCTTGAACCGCGCCCGTTTTTTTTCTACGGTGACCGTCAGCACCCGGCTCTTGAGCAACAGCTTGAAACTGTAGCGTTTCCATTGTTTGGGGAGCATGGGTTTGAAGGAGAGCGTCCCGCCGTCGCTTCGCATCCCGCCAAAGCCATAGACGACGTTCATCCACGCCGCCGCCATGCTCGTCACATGCAACCCTTGGTGGACGTTGCGATTGTAGTCGTCCAAATCGAGGCGGCTGCCGTGCCGCGCGTAATCATAAGCCTGCGCGTGGTTGCCGATTTCCGCCGCCATGATGGAATGAATGGCCGGTGACAGGCTTGATTCGTGGCTGCACCGCGGCTCATAATAATCGTAATTGGCCTTCTTGCTCGCCAGCGGGAAATCGTGGCTGAAGAAGAACTGCATCAGAACCACGTCCGGCTGCTTCAGCATGTTGCAGCGGAAAATGCTGTCGTAAGCCCAATATTTATAAACCGGCACTCGGTCGGCGGGAATGGCCCGGACGTCCACTTCGGGCAGATCGTAATAGCCATCATGCTGTTCGTAGAGTTTCGTGGCGGGATCGAAATTAATCCGCATTTTTTTGGCCATGACCGTCCAATTTGACAGCTCTCTCTTGGTGAATTTCCGTTGCGCCAGTTTTTTCGGTGCTTCGCGTTTCATCTCCGCAACCACTTTGAGGGTGTATTCAAACATCTTCTTGACGATGTAATTCGTATAGACATTGTTGTGAACCATCATGTGGAATTCGTCGGGTCCCATGACCCCCCAAAAGCCGAACTCTCCCGTCTTCGGACTCCAGCCGCCACGGGACGCGAAGAAACGGCTCGTCTGAAGCAACAGCTCGATGCCGTAGTCATATAGGAATTTCTTGTCCCCGCAATTGTTGACATAATGCCAGACACCGTAGGCCACCGCCGCCGTCACATGTATCTCCAAATTGCCGTGCTGCCAGACGCCGCAGCTTTCGGTCCCGTCTATCGTTGTCATGGGATAACAGGCGCCCTTGCAATCCTGTTCCACCGCCCTGGCTAGCGCCTGCGGGAGAGTGTTATAGCGATACATCAACAGATTTCGCGCCGCCTTGGGATTGTTGAACATATAGAACGGCAGGCAATAGGTCTCGCTGTCCCAAAAAGTCCATCCCGAGTATTTCTCCCCGGTCAATCCCTTTGCGCCGACATTGAGCCGGCCGTCCTCGCCGTGATAGGTTTGGTGCAGATTGAAAATGCAGAAGCGCACACCCTGCTGGTTTTCTTCGTCGCCTTTGATCACGATGTCCAGTGCATCCCACACCTTTTCCCAGTAACGGACATGCCCGGCCCGGTATTCTTTGTAGCTTTTTGTGAGGAATTCATTTGACCGGTTTGGCTCGCCGCGCTGGACGAGATTATACACGACCTTTTCAAACTCGACCGGCTGTGTCAGCTCGAATTCAAATTTGTTGGCCGAAAGCTTTTCGCCGAACACCTGACCGGTCGGTTTTAGGTTGGTTCGGAAGGCCGAATAGATGCTCTGTTTGCTATGTTGCGTGCGACACTCAATGAAACCAACTCCTTTCTGGTTGCATTCCCAGAAATTGCGCCCTTCCTCTTCGTGGACGGGTGAGAAATCAACGCCGGAGGTGAGTTGGATTTTCCCGGTGAACGAAACCGGCTCGAAAGTGATTTTTTGGCCGCCGATCTGGTGACACTCCATGCTGACGAAACGCTCGAAGATCAGTTTGATTCCCTGCCAGACGAACGAACGGGTCAGAATCCCCATCTTCATGTCTAGTGTCCGGACATAATCTTCTATTTTGGCCGTGGCCAGATCCAGTTCCTCGCCATTGGCCTTGATGCGGGTGTATAGCCAGTTGTTAGCGTTGACCATGAAACAGCAGCGCTGGCTCAAGCCCTTGAAATGTTCAGCGTAAGTGATGGGTTTTTCTTCAAAAACGCCGTTGTAATAGCAGCCCAGCAGCTTGTCGCCGGAGTAGGTTTCATCGAATTGTCCCCGGATGCCAATATATTCGTTCCCCAGACTAAAGATGCTCTCGGCCGCCCTGCCGTGGGCGGGGTTAAGACCTTTTTCCACGACCCGCCAAGGATCAACAATGAAATATTTTTTAGCTTCTTTTGCCATGATGCGTCTGATCTTCTGTTTGATTGATGATTAATTGGTATGGTTTGTTCAACAAAATACTATGGAGGCCGGAATCCCGTGTCTTGTCCCCCAAAGAGGAGACACTTAAAAACTCTTTTGTGACTACCAATCAATAATCATTGATGCCAAAGGTTTTTATCATTCCTCCTGTCGCACTTGGCATTGGTGCCTGGACCAAGACGGATTTTGTAGGTCAGAACCTCCTGCCCGGAGGAGGAGAAAGCATCCCAAAAAATGAAAAGGCACATAGGACGCGCTCAATCCCGGCCGGTCGAGAATATGAAGGCAATAATAGCCAACATTTAATGAA
>Ga0181528_10001571_pt1 | contig 14167 bp, 11 predicted proteins | sample PEATcosm2014_Bin_47_FD_119742 | JGI IMG/M metagenome (GOLD analysis project Ga0181528, IMG submission 119742) | Peatland microbial communities from MTU Mesocosm Facility, Houghton, MI, USA - PEATcosm2014_Bin10_10_metaG | ecosystem: Environmental > Terrestrial > Soil > Wetlands > Peat | place...
CCATTTGGTCAACCACGGTTGAAACACGGATCAGAAGCAGAAATGCCATGAAGCGGAACGAATTCGATCATTTCATTCGACGAAGATCTTCTGAAGAGATTCGTTTTCCACTTTTCTTCATTACCTTTGTTTCCTTCTGATCACTCTTTGGGATGCGGGCGCAGCTCGCGTCACAAACTCCTTGGTTGACTCGGTTGATTTTTCTGGACAGAAAATCCGCAGATCTGCGAGAGTCTCGATTGAAACACCGCCCCAATCACCGTAATCTGTTTTACTCTATTTTGTCTTGATTTGTGTCAGTCCGTAAGTAACAGTGGGCGTTGTCGTAACACCTTGATTCCATCGGACGTTCCGACTTGCCGAACGCTTGTTTGATTGCAAAAAGTTTGGAGGATTTATGATAGCGACGCCTTTATCTTTCGTGCGAAGACCATTGGAAACGAAGTCGAATCAGTTTCGTTTTCTCGTGATGCTGGTCTGCGGACTTGGCCTCACTTCGTCGGATGTCAGCGTTGCTCAGTCCTCTGCACTGAAATCGAAGTCCAGGGTTGCTAAACCAAAACGAACACCAGACCAACTAAGTACTAACGAGAAAGTGCTGGAATTCCTTAACGAAAGAGTGACTGCAGACGACATTCGCGACGATCTTGACGCACTCAAAAAAGTATTCGACGAAAAATGGATCCTGGTGGACGCGAATGGTATCGATTTTTCGATTCTCATCGACGCCCTCAAAAAAAAGGCCGAGGCGGGGTTGGCTCGGCATGAACTCGTGTTTGAAATTCAAAAGATCCTCGCACAGAGTATCGACGGGCATGCGGGGGTCGCCGAACTTCCGTTTACGATCAGCCTGCTGAACGATGGACATCACACGCCGTTTGCGATTGGTCTGTCGAATGATCGCTATGTGGCTTACGCGGTCGAGAATGACCAATCGGAAGTCATCCATCCACGCTGTCCCTACAAATTGCGGCCATTGCGCAAAGGGTTTCCGTATCTTGAAGCAATGGATGGGCTGCCGATGGAAAGTTGGATCAAGTCGATGGAGGATTTTTTTCCAAAAGGGCCCGCTTACGCCATGCGGCAGCGATGTGTCCACTTCCCATTCCCGTTGAAACTTGCACGTGAACGTTTGGGATTGGAACAGCGTAATCAGTTAATTGTTAAACTTGCCGCTGAAGATCCAATCCAATCCATCGAGGTCGAACTTGAAACGTCGAAGTTTGGCGTGGTCAGCGTTCCCGTACCACGCCCTGAACGGAAGCTGATGGAAGGCAACTTCGGGTACTTCTGGCTGGATACCTGTGCTCAGCCTGCCGTTGAAAACATACTTGCAGCAATGCCCGAATTTCGCGAGACGGACGGCTTGATCGTTGACCTTCGCGGGAACCGAGGTGGGACCGCAGAAGCCTCATTCATAATGGCCGCGTTTCTCGTTCCAAAAGACAAGCCCACAGCGATCAATGGCGTTTCCGAGGTACCGCGCGGCATGACACAGGGATTTTACGTTCCGAAAACTCGTGGACTCAGCGAAGACGACCGGCAATTGATGACCGACTTTGATGCTGAATTTCATCCGAACTGGATAATGCCGAAACATCAGAAGTTATCCAGAACCTTTCTTCTCTTTACGAATCCCAATTCGTCGGGCGCGAAGTACTTTCCCTGGGATCTTCCGGCAAACAAGATTGAGCCGATGTTGAAAGCCTTCTTTCATTACGAAAAGCCAGTCGTGATCCTGAGTGATTATGAATGTTTCTCGGCTGCAGAAGTCTTTCTTTCGACGATCCGCGAATTCCCTCAGGTGACACTCGTTGGATGTCCCACCAGGTCCGGAGCGGGAAACCCCGTTCCTTTTCCTTTGGAACGCACAGAGATTCGCGTGGTCCTTTCGAAAAACGTTTTTGTTCGAAAGTCTGGAGAACTGATCGACGGAAAAGGAATCGAGCCCGATTTCGAAATTCACCCAGAGCCTGGGTATTACTTTGGTACGAGCGACCGGATGCTCGACAAGGCCGTCGAGATCTTGAAATCGAGGCAGGCAAGAGGCACCACCAAAGGACAGAAGTCGTCCTGAAAACCATTGTCGCTGAAAGGTTTCCGCAGATGTGACATGCAGTGATCGTCAAGGCTGGCTGCCTCAAAACCTATCACTCGCTCGGATGGACACTGCAATTCGGTAATTCCTCACGAAGCAGCGCCCTTCCCTTTCGGGAAATTTTCGTCCAGATGATGTCGAGCTTTTCGAGGTGAGAAAACTCCCTCAAGAATTCCAACCCCGCATCGGTCACTTGGCTTCCGAGAGTCAGCTTTTTGAGGTTTATCAAATGCTTCAAGCGTAGTAGTCCCGCATCCGAGACTTGCGTGCTATTGAGTGTCAGCAATTCGATCCTGGTCAAATCCTTCAGGTCTTCCAGTCCATTGTCGTTGACGTAGGAGTTTTCGAGCCAGAGCATGCGAAGATTGCGCAGCGACTTCAGCCTGAGATTGACGACATTCGTTGAACTGAGATCGAGGCTTTCTAGTTTGGTTAATCGCTGCAAATGTTCAAGGCCTGCATCCGTGACTTGGGTACTGTCCAGCAAAAGGCTTTCAAGGTTGGTCAAATCTTTCAAGCAGGCAAGGCCAGAATCGCTAACTTGCGTGCAATTGAGCGAGAGATTCTTGAGGTTAATCAACGGCTTTAAGTTCTCGAGTCCCGCGTCTCCCACTTGAGTGTTATCCAGCTTGAGTTTTTCAAGGCTGATCAACCCCTGAAAATGCACGAGACCCGCATCAGCAATTTGCGTTGAATCGAGTGCGAGGCTTTTCAGGTTGGTCATTCCTCGCAGATGCTCAAGTCCGACGTCTGTAACTGTTGTGCCGGTCAATTTGAGCCGTAAGATGTTCGACATTCCCGCCAGGCGTTTCATTCCGGCATCGCTGATCCTCAGGCTGAGATCAAGATTCGAAAGTCGATTCAATCCCCTGAGGTGCTCGACACCAGCGTCCGTCACCCTCGTCCAACTGAGATCAAGGCTTTCGAGCGTCGTCATTCCTTTCAATTGCTCAAGCCCCGCATCTGTGATCTTTCGCCCGAGTGTGAGATTTTTTAGCCTCGTCAGACCCAGCACGTGCTTCACTCCGCCATCGGTGACTCGAGTCTCGCTGAGGTCAAGACTTTCGAGGTTGGCCAATCCCTGAAGGTGCTCAAGCCCCGCATCAGTGACCTCCGTCCCTTGAAGTGACAGTGTCTTGAGTTTTGCGAGATGGCTCAGGTATTCCATTCCGGCATCTGTGATAGATGCGTCACTCAAGTCGAGCGAATCCAAACCTGTCAAATTTGGCAACGCGGAACTGAGATCCGAATCCGAATTCAAATGCCCGATCAGATTGGCTAACTCGTCCATGTCGTATTCTTTCGCGTCGAAAAAAAGCTGCTGACAGTCTGAGGTTGAGACAATGCACTCCTGAATCGAGAAATGTACTGTTGACGGAGCCATCTCACAATCGGCGGGCCGGCAATCAATCTTCTGTCGATTTACATACCGTATTCGATTCGAACTGGAGCCATGTCGTCGAACGGTTCCCATTCGAGAATTCGCTCAAACGCGACTTCGACGCCGAGATGTGCCGAAAACAGATATCGCGATCAGGACATTTTCTCTCTCTGATCTGCTGAAACCAAAGCTGCGGATCGCTTCTAAGTCACGATGGACAGGGCCGATCCGACCATTTGATTGGTTGTACCGATGACTTTTGAATTGGCGGTGTACGCCTGCTGGGTTGTTACCAGATTGGTCAATTCTGTCGTGACATCGACGTTTGATTGTTCAAGGCTGCCCGATTGTAACGTGCCCAAATTGTTCGTGCCCGGTGTTCCAATCGTGGGTGGCCCCGATGCAGCCGATTGGCTGTAGAGATTGTTCGGTTGCTGATAGAGACCTTCTTGATTGATGAAACTCGCGAGCTGAATTTGACCGAGCGTTTTCGGTGTATTCGGTGCGGAACTCGTCAATACCGTGACGGTACCGTCCGAACCAATCGAGGTCGAAATCGTATTCGCCGGGATCGTAATCGCCGGTTGAACGATGTACCCCTCGCTCGTCACCAGTTGGCCAGTCCCGCTGATGCTTAGCGAACCATCGCGTGTGTATTGAGTTGAACCATCTGGAAGTTGGACGATCAGAAATCCCGTTCCCGTGATTGCAACATCCGTCGGATTGCCCGTGGTGGTCAATGTCCCTTGGGCGAATCCTCGAGGTGTGATCGAGCCGATCCTGACACCGTTCCCCACCTGATAACCCGGGTTTCCCGTGTACGTCAAATCTTCAAAACCGACGACGTTGCGTTTGAACGACGTCGTATTCACGTTCGCCAAGTTGTTGGCCGTGTTATCGAGTGACGTTTGGAATGCACTCATGGCATTGGCTGATGTGTACAATCCGGACAGCATTGCAAAGTCTCGATTTTGTGGTCAGACAAATTGCGGGATCTCAACAGACTAAGTCGAACGCGTGCGACTCCGTGCATCAGCCACCAGATCCTTGCTGACAACTCGCATAAAACTGCTACCACCCGGTTCATGAGATTTTTCGTTCTTGTAAGCAAACTTTGTCACATTGCTGAATACACAGGATGGGAGGAATCGGGGAAATGCGCCGGGTGACTTAACCGCTACAGGTGATACTTGCCGACATCATAAGCTTCACAACCCACAAAGCTGGGAATCTGGGTGGAGTCGGCATAGCTGGATTCTTCCGAGTAATCGTTATACCCGGAAATGTCCGATGCTATCCCATGACGTTCAGGTATTGAGCCGTCACAGGCGTGTTCGGTCGATGCTGCCGGTCATTCGGCGAGACAGCTCGCTACCGTCAGTCTGTGTACGCGTTTGCGGCTTTCAGTTTCGATCGTCGCGAAGAGAAAACACCGCAATAAAAATGACCGAGGTGGACAGTGCTACGTGGACTTTACAGTGCGGCAGGAGGCATGCAAGCGACGTCGCATCAACAAGATGCAACTTCGCAAAACCTGAGCCACGCCATGAAGCCGGGGTATCGTCGAGAGATCGTTCGCTTCGAATCGATTGGACAGCCTCAGGATATCGTGGCGCCCTTGAACTCGTTGCATACCGATTTTTCGACGGGAATCCTGGAATTTACCGGCGGCGAATTTGACGTGGCATTGAACGGACCAGGGTTCTTTTCGGTTCAGGGACCGAATGGTCCGCTTTACACTCGCAACGGTGTCTTTCAGCTTAACGGTCAAAGTCAAATCGTCACACCCGACGGCTTGTTGGTTCAGAGTGCGACGGGCGGACCGATTGCCGTCCCAGTCGATGCCGGGCGAAGCATCGAAATTCTGGCTGATGGGTCCGTCGTATCCAACGGCGCCGTGGTCGATCAGATAAAAATCACGGCCTTCAAAGATCCAACGGAACTTCAACGTGCAGGATCGACGTACTTTCAGGCTTTGCCCGACACTGAAACCACGCCCGTGACATCAGAGGTTCGGCACGGATACCGAGAACTCGGCAATACCACAGTGGTCCACGAAATGGTCCAGATGCTGGCGGGAGCGCGTTTGTTTGACGCAACTCAGCGAGCGTTGCGACAAATCGGCGAAACCATTGCCCTGAATACTCGTCCTAAGTAATAAGTCTCGAGAGTCACAGGTAACACGATCATGATGAAATCGCTGTACACGAGCGCCACCGGAATGCAGGCGCACCAGACGGTCGTTGACACGACGGCGAACAACCTCGCCAACGTTGACACGTCCGGCTTCAAACGAAGTCAGGTCGAGTTTCAAGACCTGCTGTATCAGACGGTTCGCGCCGCTGGTACGCTGGGTGCCACCGGGTTCGAAGTCCCTACTGGTATTCAAATCGGTAGCGGTGTTCGAACATCGGGTATCTCGAAGATTTTTACGCCGGGCGTGATGGAGAACACGGCCAATAACTTTGACATGTCGATCAATGGTGACGGCTTTTTCCAGATCCTGTTACCCAACGGCAACTTTGCTTACACGCGCGACGGGTCGTTCCGACCAAACTCCACGGGAACACTTGTGACCGCGGACGGTTACGTATTGCAGCCACCCTTAACGGTCCCCAACGATGTCGAATCCGTCACGATCGGTAACGACGGTACGGTATCAGTCGTCACGGCCGGAGCACCAACCACTTCGACGCAAATCGGCAATATCATTTTGTCGCGATTCGTCAATCCGGGCGGTCTTTCGTCCGAAGGTCGAAATCTATTCATGCAATCGACGGCCTCGGGTGCTCCACTTTCGGGAACGCCCGGAACCAACGGGTTTGGTTCGCTGCAACAAGGATTTCTGGAACGTTCAAACGTTCAAGTTGTTACGGAATTGATTCGCTTGATCACAGCACAGCGCGCGTTTGAAGCCAGTCAGCGTGCGGTTCTGACGAGCGATGAAATGTTACAAACCACCAACGGTATGATCAGGTAATTCGCCATGAAACACATTCGTTTGATCGCTGTTGGCATGCTTCTCGTCGCCGGACTGATTGTCGCGGGTCAAGGTCGTTGTTTGGCCATCGAACGATCAACGGCTTCATTGAAGCCGATTCGTAAGCACGCGATCTCCGTGACGATTCGTCCAGATGTCGAAGTAGAATCTCGCATCATTTGCGTAGGCGACGTGGCGGCGATTAGGTGCGGTGATACGAATCTGCGAGACCGGTTGAAGAAGCTCGATCTTGAGGAGGCGCTGTCACCGGGCGAACGCGTGACAATCTCGGCAGCACAAATCAAATTCCGTTTGCAAGTTGCGGGAATCGAAGGTGACAGGCTCTCAATTCAAGGCCATTCGGCTCAGGTCATGGGGGCCAGCACAACATCGCCGCGTGAAATGACTCTACGGCAGGAAATCCCCGCGGAAATGCCCCAAACGCAGACTTTCGCGAAAGCTGAAATTGCAACGCCAACCACGACAAAACCACGGCGGCTGTACGACTTGAACGCCGCCGCCGCGGAAGAAGGCTCGCTCGAGCGCGAAGTGATTCAGGCAGCGCAAACATGCGTTCTCAGCCGACTTCCCTGGCCCGCGGAAACCATTGATATTCGCCTGGCTCAACCCGTACCACTCGACGTGCGCCAGGTAGGACTCGCCGAAGGTTATGAATGTACTGCCGATTTGCGATCGTCCGGATCTGCGGTCGGTCGCGTTCAAGTTCGTGTCGTTGCGGAAACGGTCCACGGGCCTAACTTCGAAGTTCCGATCGTTCTCGACGTTCGCCATTTCGATAAAGTCGTCGTCTCGTCCAGGGCACTCGAACGCGGCCACGTAATTACGGCATCGGACCTGTATGTCGACCGCCAGGATGTGACCGATCTGACAGAGTATTGTTCGGATCCCAACGAAATGGTTGGCTTAGCGATGAAGCGATCAGTTCGCGCGCTGCAACCGCTGCGAATGAACGATCTGGACGCCGTGGCTCGAACGGAATCGTCTGTGCTCGTGAAGCGGCGGGACCAGGTCAAGATGGTCGCTCGCGTAGGCGCTGTTAGCGTTTCGGCAATGGGCGAGGCACTGCAAGACGGACGTCTCGGAGAAACGATTCGACTTCGCAACATCGAAACGAACAGCAACGTTCAAGCGCGTGTGACCAGAGCCGGTGAAGTGGAGATTTCGTTCTAGTCTAAAAAGGTATCCGAAAACCGCCGGGGTCTTTCCCGATTTTACGGAGTCTTCGGAATAAAATGGGACTGTCACGACTTTGCAGTTCTCGAATAGCCTCTAAATTGAAAACTTGAAAAGGCGAGCGATATGACACGACAAAAGTGGATTCGATTCGGGCTGATTGCCGCGAGCGCCGTTCCCTACAGCGAAGGATTTGCTGATTCGATCTGGGATCGGCGAGATCCACGCAGCGGTTATTTGTGGATGGACAATCGCGCCCGTCGCGTCGGCGATACGTTAACCGTGACAATTAATGAAACGACCGGTGCGACAAACACCGAACAGCGAAGCCTGAAAAAAGATACTGCCGCGTCAGGAAAGTTCGACTTCTCGGGAGCCACGGGAAACGCTGGATCCGCTACGAACAAGGTCTACTCAGCCAACGTGACTGCGGATAATAGCACGGATCGAACTTTTCAAGGCAGCGCCAATTTTCAAACCAACCGTCAGTTGACGGATGCCATGCAAGTCACCGTGATCGATGTGCTACCCAACGGAAACCTGGTCATCGAAGGGTTAAGAACGCGAAATGTGGCTGATGAAAATCGATTAATGCGAGTGAGCGGCGTTGTTCGTCCCAATGACATTGACATCTCAAACACGATCAGTTCCCAGGTCATCGCGAACTTCTTAATCGACTACGTCGGTGGTGGCCCGGAATCTCGTTTTACAGCCCAGGGATGGATGGGACGATTCACGAACAAGATCTGGCCGTATTAATACTTTCCGATGAATTGCCCTTCACCCTGGCCGTCTTCCCGGAAGACTGGGGCGGAGGGAAATGAGACGATCGCTGGCCAACGAGGAATTAAACCATGAACCTTCGCGTGATTCGACTGATGCTCTGCATCGCCTGTTTTGTCGTGTCGTCATTACCGTGTCGAGCGGAAGTGCGAATCAAGGACATCACTTCGGTCGACGGGATGCGAAGCAATTCTTTGTACGGCACCGGGTTGGTGGTCGGATTGAATGGAACGGGTGGTCGATCCCTTTCGACGCAGCAGATGGCGATCGACATGCTGCGTAAGTTAGAGATGACGACGAAACTCGCACGGCAATCGTTGCTCGATAACGTATTTAAGTCGAATAACATTGCGCATGTGATGGTCACGGCCGAATTACCAGCTTTTGCGCGCAAAGGCAGCAAACTGGACGTGATCGTATCGGTACTCGATGACGCGACAAACCTGGAAGGCGGCACGCTGATACTAACGACGTTACGCGGTGCCGACGGTGAGGTCTACGCGACGGCACAGGGACAACTCTCGATCGGCGGCTTTCGAGTCCCGTCGACCGTCCAGGGAACTCAGAAAAATCATCCCACCGTCGCGCGAGGGCAAAACGCCGGGATCGTCGAACGCGAAGTTCTCAGTCAAATTGATAACGGCGGCGTGATCAGACTGGCGCTGCGAGATGCCGATTTCACAACCGCCAAGACGATCATGCTGGCAATTAACAAGCAGTATCCAGCCGTGGCGAAAACCATTGACCCCGCAACGATTCAAATTCGCGTGCCTATGCAGCGTCGCGACGATCTTCCCGATTTCGTCAGTGAGATCGGGCAAATCAACATCATTCCAGACACTGCCGCCAAAGTTGTGATTAACGAACGAACCGGCACGGTGATCGTGGGGCATAACGTCCGCATTTCGTCGGTCATGATCGCTCACGGAAATCTTTCGATCAAACCGAATGTGACGTTCATCCCATCGGACGCATCAAAAGCATTGCCTCCTGCCGAACTGAATCCACCGCCTCCGAATGAAAGCGACGATCCCGTCGACAAGATTCTGGAATCACTGCGTCAGCCACGACCATTGCCGGGTGCCGAAGCACCAGTGGCAGTTCATGACGTCGAACAAACATTTACGGTTGCAGAACTCGCTCGCGTCCTCAACGCATTGGGGGTGACCCCTCGCGATTTGATTTCAATCTTCCAGGCGCTCAGAGAATCGGGAGCACTTCATGCAGATATCGTCTTCAACTGATTCAATTTAACCGGAGATTTTCATGTCCTCGATTCAGTCCGCCATGTCCTCCATTCAATCGAAGTTGTTGTCACAGCCCCTGCCGCTGTCTGACACGGCATCGGCCAGTCCGTTCGTGTCGAAAGGCACGATCCCGACACCGGCTCAGGATCCCGCGAAAGTAGCCCAGGACTTCGAGAGCGTTTTCACCTCGATGATGTTGAAAGAAATGCGCAATACACTCGAGCCGGGCTCGTTGTTTGGCGAGGATTCAAGCGACATTTATGGAGGAATGTTCGACCAGTTCCTCGGACAGCACATGGCCGATTCTGGCGGAATCGGTCTGGCGAGGATGATCCAAAAGGCGCTCGATCGTCATACCACAAGTACCGAAAAGCACACGAACGCTCCCACGAAAATCAATTGACATTTGACACATCCTTTCGGAAATCGAGGTGAAGACCATGGCAAACGATGGCATGAACCTGGCCCCTGTACAAGAAGTCGCGATCGATGGCCCTGTCGCTCAGCAAATTCTCGTTCATCTGGTGGAAGAGAAGACAACACTCGAAGCGATGCTCAAGGCCGTTCGCGACGTTCATCACGCACTGATCCACCTGGACGATCATTCATTGAAGCAATCGCTTGAGATCGAGGCTCGTGAGTTGAATTCGAGTCTGGCGATTCAACAGCGCCGACTACAATTGCAGGGTGAATTGGCGAGCGTATTGCATTTGGCGCCGCAGGAGATCACCTTAAATCGACTGGTCACGATGATGTCCGGCGCGTTACGCGAATCGACCGATCAGATTTGGAAATCATTGATTGAAATGGCAAACGAAATCGATCGGCTCAATCGTCAGAATGCCGCTTTGATCGGCCAGTCACTGTCCATTGTTCGTGGTGTGATCGAACGACTATCGGGCGTCTCCGGAGTCGGCGAATCCTACGATGCCTCCGGAGGCCGCGCCGACACGCATGTCGGACCACTTCTTCAATGGGGAGCGTAAATCGTGATCCAGTTTTCGATCGGCTTGTCCGCGCTTCAGACCGCAGAACAGGGCTTGGCAATCGCAGGAAATAACCTCGCGAACGCCACAACGCCCGGCTACCACGTTCAATCGGCGACGATCGCCAGTCTCGGCTCGACACCCGTTGATGGATTGTCGATCGGCATGGGTGCCAGTATCACCGATGTGAACCGAGCTGTCAGTTCTCAACTGGATTCGGCCTTGACGCAGCAAACCAGTCAGAACGGCTTTGTCGACGCGAGCCTTAACGCAAGTACGCAGATCGAACAAGCGATTTCAAACGGCACCACGTCGCCGTCAACCCAGTTGGAAGGTTTGCTGAACAGCCTTCAGGCTCTTTCGGCAAATCCCTCGAATAGTACATCGCTACAGGCCACTGTTCAAAGTGCGCAAGCGGTTGCCAGTTCATTTAATTCTGCTGCTGCCGATCTCACGCAGATTCAGCAAGGTCTGGATTCGTCGATCAACGGCGATGTCTCTCAAATTAACTCGATCGCCTCGCAGATTGCCAATTTGAACGGACAACTCAGCACGCTTCCCAATTCCAACGGCAGCAACAATAGTATCCTCGATCAGCAAAGTCAGCTCATTAACCAACTGGCCCAACTTACAAATATTCAGGTCGAGAGTGGAAATAACGGACAGACCAACGTGATCCTTGGTGGAGTGGCAATCGTCGCAGGAAATCAAACGACAACACTCAGCGCGGGCACGAACAATACGGATGCTGTCACGATCAACTCGCCAGGCAACAGTACACCCCTGACAGTCACGGGTGGCGACTTGGGCGGCTTGCTGTCGCAAAGAAATCAGACGCTCGCGGACTACCAGAATCGACTCGATACCCTCGCACAACAAGTGGCGGCTTCGTTCAACGCAGTCCAGTCGACCGGTCTCGGAAGTTCTGGCGGTTTAACGCAACTTACAAGCCAGAATGAAGTCACCAGTGTCAGCGCGAAACTGAGTTCGGCGGGATTAACGCCTCCGCCTCAGTCAGGAACGCTGTACATTGGAGTCACGAATACTGCGACCGGACAGCGAACGATTACGGCCGTTCCGATCAATCCGCAGTCGCAATCATTACAAGGCGTTGCGACCGCGATAGGAAACGACGTGCCACAATTGAGCGCGTACGTGAACAGTCAGAACGGCACGCTTTCATTGGTTTCCGCACCTGGATATTCGTTCGATTTCACGGGCGGAACCGACTCGAGCCCTTCCACGAACTTTCCGGGAGGGTCAACGACGACACCGACGATCGGGGGTACATATACTGGAACCACTAACGACCAGTACACGTTCTCGTTTCCCGCGAGCGGTACCGTCGGAGTTACGCCGAACCTTCAAGCGCAAGTGACGAACCAGGCCGGTGATGTCGTGGGAACGATCAATGTGGGTCAGGGATATCAACCAGGCCAACCGATCGCCGTGGCCAACGGTGTGACCGTGTCGCTGGCCGCCGGTAGCGTTGTATCCGGTGATTCGTTCTCGACCCCGGTTGTAGCGAATCCCGACGCGGGGGGAATTCTCAACTCACTTGGCCTGAATACGCTTTTCACCGGAAATACTGCCGAGTCGCTAAGCGTCAGCGCCAACATCGTTGCCGATCCAAGTCAACTCGCGACTTCCACGACGGGGCAAGCGGGTGATACATCGAACCTTCAACGGTTCGCCGCACTGGGGACGTCAACCGTTTTGAGCAATGGAACACAAACGTTTTCGCAATACGCGAATCAAATGGTGTCTGATATCGGCACCGGCGTCCAATCGCTGACATCACAACAGAGTACGAATCAGACGTTGACGACCAGCATCACCACTCAGCAACAGAGTGTCGAAGGTGTCGACACAAACCAGGAATTGTCGAAAGTGATGCAATATCAACAGATGTTCGAGATGGCCAGTAAGTACATCAGCGCGGTGAATGATGCGATTCAGAACATGTTGACGACGATCTCGGCATAACTTTTCTATTTCGAGGGAATCATGAGGTCAGTTTGAACCCGGTATCAGCGTTTTTCCTTTTCGCAGTCAATTCGAGTTGTAAACGGTGGTGAATCATGCGAGTGACGACAGAAATTCAAGCTCAATTAGCGATCGCGAACGTTCAATCGTCCTACAATCGGATGACGCAACTTCAGAACCAGATCACGTCCGGAAATCAGATCAATTCCGCTTCCGACAACCCCACCGGCATGGTCCAAATTCTGCAAAACAATACTCAGAATGCTCAGCTTTCAACCGACCTGACGACCATTCAAAATGCGAGCAACGTTTTACAAACGAGCGTCTCCGCTTTGACCAGTGCGCAAAGCACGCTGACGAGTGCGATCAACGAAGCCCAGACAGCGGCCAATGCCACAACCAGTTCGACCGCGTACAGCGCGCTTTCCTCGCAGGTGAATGCGGCGCTCAATCAACTGCTGGGGCTTGCCAACACACAATTGTCGGACGGGACTTACATTTTTGGTGGTACGGCGAGCAACAAAGCTCCGTTCGATATCACATCGACCAACTCGTCGGGCCAGGCCACTGGTATCTCCTACCAGGGGAATCAACAATCCTCGCAAGCCATCGTGGGCAAGGGGTTGACTGTGAACACGCTGATTTCCGGCAGCAGCGTCTTTCAGCCGAACATTGGTGGTCCGACAACATACACCGGTACAACTGGAGCACAAGCAGGAACTGGGACCGACACCGGAACGGGACAGGGAACATTGTCGGTCCAACATACATTGACGACATTCGCGGGAAATTCTGGCGTTGCCGCGGGCACCTCATCAGCAACGGGCGACACAATCATTGGTCCCTCTGGCGCGAATAATCTGGTTATCAATGACACCAGCGGCACGGGAACGAGCGGAACAGTCTCGCTGAACGGCGGGACACCGGTCGCGTTCACAAGTTCCGACACGAACCTCCAAGTCACGGGTCCAAACGGCGAAATCGTCTACGTCGACACTTCCAACATCACTCCCGGATTCGATGGAACGGTCGCCCTCACGGCAACGGGAACGCTGTCAACTGATGGTGGGGTGACGTCAACGCCAATTGATTTCAGTTCGAATCAAGCGATCACGAACAGCACGACCGGCGCAACGACCAACGTCAATTCATCAAATATTCGGCAGGCGGGTTCCGCTCAGTTGAACTACCCCGGTCAAGCCGACTTATTCAAGACGTTAATGAATCTGCGTGACACGATCGCCAACACGCAGGGATTGAGTTCGACGCAGCGTGCCGCTACGATTGATCAACAGGTGGCCACCTTGCAAAAAATCAACACCTCCCTCTCAGCGCCTCTGGGAACTCAGTCGGCGCAGGCTCAATTCGTCTCGAACCTGCAAACGCGCACAACTGCGTTGCAAACCAGCGTGCAACAAGCAACCAGCACGCTGCAATCGACAGACATGGCCACTGCAATTGTCCAGTTGCAACAGCAACAGACGTTGTATCAAGCAGGGCTGCAGATTGCCG
>Ga0181528_10001574_pt1 | contig 14156 bp, 8 predicted proteins | sample PEATcosm2014_Bin_47_FD_119742 | JGI IMG/M metagenome (GOLD analysis project Ga0181528, IMG submission 119742) | Peatland microbial communities from MTU Mesocosm Facility, Houghton, MI, USA - PEATcosm2014_Bin10_10_metaG | ecosystem: Environmental > Terrestrial > Soil > Wetlands > Peat | place...
TAATCCGTCACCTGCGCCTGATAAAACGGCCCCACGCTGAAATGCGTGTTGTCGCTGTAGGTGTTCTGGTTGTAATACGTCAGCCCGCCGCCCGCCTGCAATCCCGCCGTGGTGGTCTGGTTGATCTCAAATGCCGCCTGGGCATTGAAGAGTTCAGAACTGTGGTCGCTGTTCTCGAAATCGGAATTGGGATATGTCACCAATTCGTGATCGTAGCCGAATGTCAGAATCAACTTGTTCAAGTCCCAGTCCGCACTCGTGCCGACGGTGTTGTCCAGCTCGACGAAATTACCGCTACCAGTCGGATTCTGTTGAACATTCTCGGTCATGGAAAACCGGTCGTGAAAGTTGATCACGAAATCACCCACATACATCCGGAAGGTCAGGTTGGAATCCGGCGTGATGTTCAGATGGTCGTTGTTGCTGGTTCGCATATAGGTCGTGTAACCAATGCCGGTGGAGAAGAACAGGCTGTTGTTTTCCGAAACCGGCCAGAATGCCCGCATGTTCAACGCGGGCGTCAACGCCAGGTCCGATATCCGGTTGGTGTTGCTGTAATTGACGTTGTCGGTGAACTCAACCCCCATCTCCGATTGGAAGCGCAGGCTGACCGGCCCCAGCGCCAGGTTGTAATAATCAAGATTGCCAGTCTTTTTTTGAAGTTCAGCTGCTTCCTCTCCGGCTTCCGACATGCGGAGTGCTTCCTGGCTGTGGGCGGAGATCGAAGCGAGGAACAGAACCGCCAAGATGCCCATCCGATCGGCCATCCGGCGGAGATTTGATCCCGTGCGGAAACCGTCTGGTCGGCTCCGCTTTTTTGGCAAAGCCGGGCCGGACTTTTTATTGTTGCTGGGGTCAAACAAGCATCGCCTTTCCTGCGGTGTCGAAGGCAATCATCCTTGGAAAATTTCCCCGGCTGTCAAGGCCGATCGTCGGATCGGGAGCAATTCCGATTTACCGGCGCAAACTTTTTTCAGTCATTTCAAGCTTGTGCGGGCGCGTCCGCAACGCTTGAATCGCCGGTGATAATGGAAGCGTCCGCCAGATTCCACGCCGCCGGTTCCAGCCGGGAGTCGCCCGCCCAGACTTGGAGACTTTCGTTGCGCCTGTTGCGGCTCCATCAGGCGAGCGACGACCTTTCGGGGAAAATAATTTATTTCATGGTGGTTTTCAGTCCCTGGGCGTTCGGCACCACCCAGCCCTGGTCCATTTGGACGATGAACGGGCTGGGTTATCTCCTTGGAATTTTGTTGGGCATCAAATTTGTGATTCGGAAGTGGAGCGGCTATCAGCCCGCCCGTTGGGGTAAAAATGATGTTCATGGTCGGAGCGACAATGCGCGGTTGACGCGCCTGCTCATCCGCACGCTCGGCGTAACGACGATATTGCTTCTCGCTTACAGCTTGATCGGCGTCATCAACGCCCGGTCTACTTACCGAAACGCGACGGCCAGTTTTGAATATCACCAATTTGTTTCCTGGCTGCCCAACAGCCATGATCGGCACGGCGGCTGGCTGGCGTTCTGCAATTATCTGGCGCTGGCGCTGGCCTTCTGGGCGCTGCGCGACTGGCTCCTCGGCAAATCCGTCAGCGAGGAACGGGCGGAACGCAGCCAGCTCAACGTCCTTGGTTTGCGTCCGACCTTCCTGTTGCCGGAACGGTTGCGGCGGTTGCTGTGGGTGTTGAGCCTCAACGGTGGTTTGCTGGGAATCGAAGGCATCGTCCAGCGTCTGGCCGGAACCGACAAACTTTTGTTCTTGATGGATACGAGAATCAACAAAGCCGCAGAGGATCAATTTGGACCTTACGCCTATCGTTCCAACGCCGCCCAATACTTCAACCTCGTCTGGCCGGCTTGCCTCGGTCTATGGTGCAGCCTGCGGCAAACGGCGATAAAAAAAGAAAAATCTCTGCATAAAGCCCGGCATCTGATTCCGGCTTGCGTGATGATCATGGCGGCGGCTCCAATCATTTCTTCGACTCGTGCCGGAGCCATTGTTGCGGTCATTGAACTGGTGCTGGCCGCCGGCATTCTCTGTTTTGCCCGGCCGCAAACGAGTTTCAAGACGCGAATGGGAATTTTATTTTCTGCGGCGCTGACCTTGGGATTCGGCGTCTGGCTGGGTTGGGCGACGCTGGAACCGCGCTTGGAACCGGAAGAATTCCAGAACAGCCTTGCCGGACGGAATTCCATGTATGAAACCGCCCGGCAGATGGCGGTGGATTATCCGGTTTTCGGAACCGGACCGGGAACCTTCGAGCCGTTGTTCCAGCTCTACCGCGTGGATCCGAACGAATACTGGCCGGCACAGTTGCACAATGACTGGTTGCAAACGCTCATCACCTTCGGCTGGCTGGGCAGCGGGTTGATTGCCGTCGCCTTCATTTGCGTGCTGGCGCGGTGGTTTATTCCCGGCGGCATTGCGGACGGACGGGAACTTGCTCCGCTGCTCTGGGTATCGCTGGCCGGATGTCTGCTCCATGCCCGGTATGATTTTCCGCTCCAGATCTGCTCCATCCTGTTTGTTTTCCTTTTGCTGTGTGCAGTTTTGTCCTGCTTCTCACGCGGTCAACCGAAGTAAAGCTTGATGAATCGGCTTTCCCGGTCAATTCGACCGGCTGCCGTAATCTGGCATTCATTGCCCGCACATACATGCGGTAGCGGAACTTTTAAGATGTGTTATTTTGACTTCAAATCGCCCAGTCCGGTCGCCTGAACAGACGGCTTGCGGAATGGGCTTTTATTATGACGTTTTATTTGAAACAACAGCCTTCAAGCGGCATCCGCCGACTTGTCCTGATTTTTGCCGGCATCGCGTTTTTCATTGGCGCCGGAGCCCACGCTCAATCCAGCCGGCCCGGCTGGGGCGCGACACCTTATAGCGACTCGCTGGGCACCGGCGTGACGTTCCGCGTCTGGGCTCCTTACGCAACGAATGTTTATTTGCCAGGAGTGTTTAATGGTTGGTCCACTACCACAACTCATCTTTCCCAAGAAACGACCAACGGGAACCCGGACGGCGTTTGGTCCTTGGATCTGGCGGGTGTGACCAATTACTCGCAATATAAATACTACTTTACGGGCGCCACAAATCCCTATGCTTTCAACCACTACAAGAACGATCCGCGTGCGCGCATGGTCACGCAGGCTGGTGCGGGAGGCAATAGCATCGTTTACAACCCGAACACCTTTAATTGGGCAGGCGACAATTTCACGAACCCGGCGCTGAATGACCTGTTTGTTTATGAACTCCACATCGGCACATTTTACGATCCGAGAACCGGGCAGGGACTGCCCGGCCGTTACCTTGACGCCACCAACAAGCTCGATTACTTGAAAAGCCTGGGTGTGAGTGCGGTTGAGATCATGCCGATCGGGGAGTTTTCCGGTTATAGCAATTGGGGCTACGACACGGCCCAGCAATTTGCGGCGGACAATTACGCCTACGGCGGTCCTGATGGATTTAAGACCTTGGTGCAAGCCTGCCACGCCCGCGGGATCGCCGTCTTGTTGGATGTCGTCCATAACCATTATGGGCCGGACTCTCTTGACATGTGGAACTTCGACGGCTTTTCCGGCACCAACTCGGTCAACGGCGGGGGCATTTATTTTTACCAAAGCAACACGGCTCTTCAAATTACGCCCTACGCCGACACGCGACCCAACTTCGCAAGCAATCAGGTGGACAACTTGATTCAGGACAGCTTTACCATGTGGTTGAGCGAATGTCATGTGGACGGCTTCCGCTGGGACGATCCTTATACCATGACGCACGACAATAATGGGAATTATATCTCCACAGCGGGGAATCTCATTCAAGGCATCAACAACCAGATGCACACCAATTTCACGGGCAAAATCAGCATTGCCGAGGATGTATATAATACATGGGACTACAACAGCTCCTGGGACACCGGCTACCCTTACACTTTCATACCGGAGTTGACCAACACGGTGGACGCCAACCGCAATATGACCACGGTTGCCAACGCGATTCAATATAACGTCAGCTATGGCGGAACAGCGTCCTTGCTGCGGGTGCAGTATCTGGAATCGCACGATGTCGTCGGCGATTTAAACGGCCCCACCCATGTCCGGGTGGTCACGGGCATTGACCCGGTCACACCCAACAGCTACCGGGCGCGAAAACTTTCCACCCTCGGCGCGGTCGTGACGCTGACGGCACCCGGCATTCCGATGATTTTCCAAGGTGAGGAAATGCTCGAGAACCAACAATTCGATTCCAGCCGGCCGGTCGACTGGACCAAGACGAACACTTACAGCCGAATCGTCCAGCTCTATCGCGACGTCATTGGCGCGCGTCGCAACTTGAAGGGTTACACGCCGGGCTTGGAAGGCGACCAGTGTGCCATATTGCAGCAGGATAACACCAGCAAGCTGGTGGCTTTTCACCGCTGGAAATCCTCCAACCCAGCCCAGGACGCGGTGGTCATCGCCAACTTCTCCACCAACTCCTTTGGCATTTATACGCTTCCGTTTCCCTCGGCCGGCACCTGGTATGTTCACTTCAACAGCGATTCCACCAACTATGGTTCGGATTATGGCAACTATGGCAGCACGACGGTCACCGCCACCGGCAGTTCGCCGTCGGCCACGATCGCCATCGGACCTTACAGCGCGCTCATCCTCTCGCAAACGCCCGAAGGCCCGCCCACTGTCAGCGTCACGCCGCAGAATCTCACCGTGGCGGCGGGTAGTAATGCGGTTTTCACCGCCAATGCCTACGGTTTCCCGCCTTTGAACTATCAATGGCAGAACAGTTCCGGCGCGATGGCCGGTGCCACCAATGCCGCTCTTTCCATTACCAACGCCCAACTGACCAACGCGGGCAATTATTCCGTGATGGTTTCCAATCCGTTCGGTTCCGTGACCAGCTCGGTGGTGACGCTGACCGTCACCGTCAGCAGTCAATATGCCGCCAGCCCGACCAACGGGCCGGTTCCGTTGGCGGTGCAGTTCAGCGGCCCGGGGACCGATAGCGGCGGAAATTCCATCACGCAATGGAACTGGAATTTTGGGGACGGCGTCACCAGCACGCTGCAAAATCCGGCGCATGTTTACACGGTCGTCGGCAATTTTACTCCGGCCCTGATCGTCACCAACAATCTGGGTCTGGCCATCACCGCTTCCGGCCCGCCCATCAGTGCGACCTTGCCGACGGTGCAATACACCGCCAGTCCCACCGGCGGTTTTGCGCCATTGAGTGTGCAATTCGCTTCGCCCGGCGTGGACAGTGGAGGTAATATCATCACATCTTGGAACTGGAACTTCGGCGACGGTGCTGGCAGCACACTGCAAAACCCGGCACATGTTTATAGCGCGGTCGGCAATTATTCTCCCAGTCTCATGGTGACCAACAGCCTGGGATTGGGGATATCTGCTTCCGGGCCCTCCATCTATGCCGGGTTTTATTTTAATTCAGGCCTGGTTACAAACGGTGGATTTGAAACTGGCGATTTCACCGGTTGGACTCTGTCTGGAGACACCAGTTATACCTTGGTTGACAACGGTTTTAATTCTGGAATCACGCCTCACACGGGGAGTTATGAAGCTGCCCTAGAAACTTTCACCTCGCTCGGCTATTTGTCTCAAACTCTGGCTACCACCCCCGGAGCGAGCTATTTACTGTCTTGCTGGCTGAATAATTCTTACGGCGATCCAAGCCAGTTTATTGTGTCATGGAATGGAACGACACTTCTGAATGAAACAAATCCTGTCGCCAGTGGCTGGACAAACTATCAATTTACGGTTTCCGCCACAGGAACCAGCACGGTTCTCCAATTTGGCTTCGCCGATAACTATGATTATCTTGGCCTCGATGATATTAGCGCAATTGCGCTTCAGCCGCCGGCACAGCCGGCCATTACCAGAATCAGCTTGTCCGGAGGCAATCTGGTTATTAACGGCACCAACGGGGTTTCTGGACAAACTTATTATGTTCTGTCGGCCACAAACCTGGCACAGCCCAGAAGCCAGTGGCTGCCAATCTCAACTAACGTGCTGAACACAAGCGGCAACTTCACCATCACTGCGACCAATGCCGTGAATTCAAATGTTCCGCAGGCCTTTTACATTCTCCAGACGCAATAAGTATTCGGTGAAAATGCTCACGCCTGCGGCGGCAATGCGCGGTTGCCGCAGTGACGCCACGCTCCTTGTTCCTCAAAAAAAACGAGCCACTGCCGGTTCTCCGCCAGAATCTCGCTGATCTCCGGTTCGCTCAAAACCATGCACGCCGTCGAGAGCGCATCGGATTCGGCGGCGGTTTCCGTCAACGCCCACGCGCGATTTTGACGCTGTGCTGGCTGGCCGGTGCGCGGATCAAAAATATGTTTTCCCTTCACCGCAAGCCCGGAGCCGCTCAAGGAACATTTCTCCAGCCAGTAACGCTGCGCTGAATGGTCGTCGCCCAGACCGCACGACCAGCCGGCAGTTTCCTTCGGCGCATCGCCGGCGAGAATGCTGCTGCCGCCCGCGACGAGCAAAAACGAATGGCAATCCCACTCGCGCAAAATCTCCGCCATGCGGTCGAGCGCGAAACCCTTGCCGATCGCGCCCAGATCAAAATCCAGTTTTCCGGCGTCGCAGCGGAGGGAAAATAGTTCCTTGAGTAAAGTCCACTGAGGCATTGCCGTTTGAGTTTTCAAAGCGGCGGCAGTCACGGAAAATGCGCCGCACGTGGTTTGCTCCATTTTTTTGGCGATTTCGAGACAGGCAAAAACCGGTTCGCTCAAGCGCAGTTTCCCGCCGGGCGCAAGCTGTGCGATTTGAGAAATGTCGCTGTTCGCGCGGAAGCGGCTCAAGAGCGACTCCAATCCGTCCGTCAACGCAAAGGCCGCCTGCGCGGCCTGCGCGGCGTAGGTTTTGTCCTCGTCCGCGATGCGCACCTGAAACTGCGTCGCCATCGCGTGATGATTGAAGACGTGGATTTCGCTCACGGCAAACTTTTATTGGGAAACCAAGAAACCAGGAATGTATTCTTCATGGTTTCGTGGCTTCCTTATTTTGTTTTTTTTTATCATCGGCGTTCGGCGTCCACAGGATGATTAAAACATTTGGCCGCTCACCAAAAAATTCCGGGCGGAAATCTTTCAGCCGCTCCGCCAGCTTGCCGAACACGTCCGTCGTGGTGATGAAAAAATCCGCCGGGCCGGTTTCCTGATCCGGCTGCCAGAAACCGACCTGGGGAAATTTCCGCAGATACCACGGCAGCGGCCAGGCATCAATGGCGACCACGGCGATGCGCGGGTTGGAAATCTGATTTTGTCGCGCCAGTTCTTCCAGCCGGCCCGGCAATCTCAGCAGATCCTCGCCGGTGTGCGCGTAGGCGTAGGGATTTTTTTCGTCCGCCGGAAATATGAAAACCCATTTCACCGTGTCATGCGCCGTCAAAAATCCGATGCTGGCGATTAACAGCAAAATCACGGCGCGCGCGGAAAATTTCGGAAAGCTGAACCACAGCCACTCGATTGCGATGCCGGCGAGAATCGCCAGCGGCAGCCAGAAATTCAAGGCGAGCCACGGCGTCTTGTAGGGGATGATGCTGTAAATGACAAAAACCAGCAGCGAGTAAATTACCAGCACGAACCGCGCTCCCGAAGCCGGGTGGCGGACCGCGCGGAGAAATCCAATTGCCGCCACGGCGAGAACTGCCGCGCCGGACCATCCGCCGGCCAGCAGCAGGGCGTAATACCAAAACGGTTTTTCATGGCCTTCGCCGCCGGCGCGCGCGGCGAAATTGGGAATGGCGTGGAACAGATCCGCCAGCGCCGACCAGCTTTTTCCGCCCCAAGTGAACAGCAAAACCAGTGCGAGCAGAAAGGTGATGAAGCCGGCCAGCCAGATTCGGGCCGGCGGAATTTTTCCTGCCGCTTGAAAACGCCAGCCGACAGCGACAGCCGCAGCCAGCGCGAAAAAATGGATGACCGCCGTTTCCTTGCACGCCAGCATCAGCGCAGCACAGCCTCCGGCCAACGCGGTTAACCACAGTGAATTATTTTTTTGAGCGCGCCAGCCGGATAAAATCAGTCCCAGCGTCGCCGCGACGAACAGAGTTTCATGGATGAAATAGCGGCTGTAATAAACCGGCAGCGGCGCGAAGGCGAACAGCAGCGCGGCGACGAGGCAGGGGATGAAGCCGAGCATTTCCACGCCCGCGCCCAACAGCAAAACAGTGGCGGTTCCGGTGAGAACCGTCGAGAGCCGGAGTTGGGTCTCGGTCAGTTCGGAAAAATTCTTTGCGCCGAGCAGTTTTGCCAGCGGCTCGGCGACGATAAACAGCGCCGGGCCGTGACGATCCCTCGGATCGTAGTGAAAATTCTCCCCGGCCAGCAGTTCGCCGGTGATGTAGGCGTTGATGGATTCGTCCGTGTGCATCGGCCGTTCGCCGAGCTGCGGCAGGCGGACGGCGAGCGCGAGCAGGGCGATTCCAATAAAAATCGCCCAGCGGATGTTGGTGTTAGGTCCCGTGGTCGTAGTTTTGTTTTGGTTGCGGGGGATGCCGGATTTGGCTCGCGTCAATTTCTCATCAACCCGCCGGCAAATTATTCCAAAGATTCTTCCGCAATGGAAGCGGAAGCCGCCGGAACCCCGCACTCGTCGCTCAACGGTTGAATCTCTGTGGTTGCGCCAGCCGTCTGACACTGGTCAGTTCCCGCGACTTGGCGTCAGGCGGTAGAGTCCGGAACCGTGAAAGGGGATTTGCGCGGAAAATTCACCGGAGCTGACTTCAAGATTCTGGTGCGTCCAGAGATCGCGGACATTCACCGGGCCGTTAAACCCAAGGTCGGCGAGTTTGACGGTAATTGGAAGACCAGTTTCCTTTGTTTCATTTTCGGGCTTGGGAACAACGACCAGAAAACGCAGCGGCGTGTCCGGTCCGCTGGGATTTTCAATGGTGCCCGTCGCCTTGAAGCGCACTGCACCGGCGGGCAGGGCAAATTCAATGAAGCTGCCGCCTTGCGACGAGACCACGATGCCGGGCGGATTGCCGGAGGGATCTTTTTTCACGGCGGTGCTGTCCCACGGAGCATCGGTTTTCGTCCACTTGAAATCGGTGAGCGGACGTTCGGTGCCATCGGCGAAGACGAGGCGGGGCGAAGTCCAAACGGCATTGTTCCCGAAGTTGCCATCGGCGGTCGGCTCGATGACGAGGAAAAGCCGGGAGCCGCCGGTGACATCGGCGTCAATCCTGGCGGCGGTGGCCGGGTCGCGCGTGACAACCTCGCTGACGTAACGGGCGTTGGCGGCCTTGAGGCTGTCGCGGTCGCGAAGATTGAAGACGGCTAGATATTTGTCGGGTGAATTGGGCGCGTCGGCGATCCAGGCCACAATTTCATCACGGTTGAAGAGCGGGCGGTTGTTCAGGCTGTGCTGATTGACCGCGAGAACTTCATCGTTGGTGAGCAGGGCGAGCGTGGCGTCGTCGGTCCTGGTCATGTCCCCGCCATACATGAGGGGCGAGCGCGCAATGGCCCAGAGCGACATGAGGGTGACTTCCTCGTCATGGGTGAAACGGGTCTGGCGTTGGCCCATGACCAGGGTGCCGAAGGGAATCATGTCTGCGTCCGGCCAGGCACCGGCAGCGCGGTTGGCGTTCCAGCGTTCCAGGCGGGGAAATTGTTCGCGCAGGGCCAGCCAGCGGTCCCAGAAATCATCGCTGATGCGCCAGAGGTTGGCGTGCTGCTGGACGTGGGCGGCGGCTTCGATGGCGGTCGCGCCGGGAGAAAGGCTGAGCACGATGGGCCGGCCGGTGCGGTCAATCGCCTTGCGCACGGCCTCGATCTCCTTTTGGTGGTCAAAATACGGACGGCTGATGTCGTCCACTTTCACATAATCCACGCCCCAGGACGCGATCAGGTCAAAGACGGAGTTGTAGTATTCCTGCGCGCCCGGCTTGGACATGTCCACGCCATACATGTCGAAATTCCAGGGACAGGTGTTATTGCGATCGGCAATATCCTGTGCCCGGAAGGTGGTGCCGTAGATCGGGAGATTTTTTTCCACGGCCTGACGGGGAATGCCGCGCATGAGATGGATGCCGAACTTGAGGCCGAGGGAGTGGACATAATCCGCGAGCGGCTTGAACCCCGCCCCGTTCACGGAGGAGGGGAAGCGGTTGGTGGCGGGTTGGAGGCGGCCAAAGCCGTCCATGACGAGCACGGCATTCTTGCGGTAGTCGTGGCTCTTCGCGCCGGGTTCATACCACTGGATGTCAACGATGATGTATTGCCAGCCATGCGTCTTGAGATTGGCCGCCATGAAATCGGCCTGGGCCTTGGCCTGCGCCTCGGTGACCGTGGTCGCAAAACAGTCCCAACTGTTCCAGCCCATGGGCGGCGTGGCGGCCCAGGAACGGAATAGCGGATCGGCGGCGTTGACCGTCAAGGCACCGGCGAGCAAGGCGAGCAGGACAAAGGCAGAATGTTGAATGTTGAATGAAGAAGTGAAGAATGATTTGGCGGTCAAATTACCCGCACTGGTTTCTTCACTCTGCATTTTTCCTTCTTAATTTGTTCAGGCGGCAGGTTTGCCGAACACCTCCACCTCGATGTAGTGGTTCAGTTTGTTGGTCGTGTTGCCCTTGCTGTAAAGCCGGACATAACGGCCTTTCACGCCCTTCGCATCAATCAACTTACCCTCGTAGGTTTCGATGTAGGCAAGATCCTTGCCCGCGCCGAGGCCGAGCTCGTTGTTCGCGTCGGCGTTGAAAATCGTCGTCACGTCCTTGCTGAACGTCGGGTCGTCGGAAACCTGCACGACCACGTCAAAATAGACGCGCGCCTGTGAATGAAAATGCCAGAGCATGACGGCGTAAAGGTTCGCGTCCTTTTCGAGGTCGATCTGCACCCATTGTTTGCCCGGCCCGAGCTCGACCCACGAACCCTCGTCGCCTTCCTTGTCGCCGTCGGTGATCAAGTCCAGCGTGCCGACCACCGGGTCACTGTCACTGGCGGTGACTTTTTTGCCCTTGGCCAGATTGACCGTGCCGGCGGGCACCATGAAGTCCGGCCGCTTGCCTTTCTGCGTTGGTTCCAGATTCGGCACCTTGATTGGCACCGGCGTGCCGACAAACAGCGGCTTGGGCAGATCCGTTTTCAGCGGCACTTGATCCTGCGCCAGCGCGGCGGCAGCGGTGAACAAAACGGCAATGGTCAGTCGGGAAATCAGAGGGTTCATTTTAAGTTGGACGTTTGGGTGGTTGAGAATGTTCAAGGTTCGGTCAGGCTTTCACTTCCTCCGGCGTGATGGCGATGGTTTTTTTGGCGACGATGGCCTCGTTCGCCTTGTGGATGACGTATTCGCTGGCGAACGCCTCGTCCGCCGGACAGTTCAATTTGGCCGTGCCGCGGATGGCGTTGAAGAAATTCTCCAGGTGCGGCTGGTGGATTTTTTTGTTGAAGGTGACCGGAATGTCGTATTGCAGCAGCGGCGCGGTTTCCCGGACATCCACCTTGTCGGCGTCGCCCGCCGGCGCGGCCACGGCGCTGGCGCGCAGATAATTTTTGGCGACCAGATCGTCCCAGGCCGGGGCGCGGTCTTCGCGGTAAAGCTTGGTGATGCTGGGATTCTCGGACATTTTAATGGTGCCTTCGTCGCCCATGAACATTTCAAAGTAACCGCCGCCGGCGCTCGTCGTGGTCAGCACTTCGTAGAACGCCCGCGCCATGCCGGTCGGCAGCGGATATTCGTAGATGACCATGGCGTTGTCATACCATTCGTGGTTTTTGTAATAATCAATCCCGCCGCTGGCCATGACGGACGAAGGCGGCACGTCAAACCACCAGTTGAAAATGTCAATCTGGTGCGCGCCCAGATCCGAGAGCGGGCCGCCGCCGAGACCTTTGAACCAGCGCCAGTTCCGGAACTGGTGCATGTCCTTGTAGCCATATTTGGCGAGTTCCTCGGGCGACATGGCGAATTTTTTCGGCCAGCCCAGATCTTCGGTGACCGCGCGGTTCCACTGCGCGTTGGCGGCGGTGAGCCGGCCGCAAATCTTCGCGTCCTGAACCAGCCGTTTGAGCGCGAAGATATAACGCGGATTGCTGCGCCGCTGGTGGCCGATCTGCAGCAACTTCCCCGTCTCGCGCATCGTCTGCACCATGGAGCGCGCGCCTTCGATGGTGTTGCTCATCATCTTTTCACAATACACGTGCAGCCCCGCCTTCAGGCAGGCGTTGGTGATCGACGCGTGCCAGAAATCCGGCGTGGCGACGATGACGGCCTGCAAATCTTTTTCGTTCGCCAGCAGGTCTTCGTAGTTTTCGTAACCCTTCACCTCCACGCCCTGGCTTTTGAGCCGGCGGACATTGGTGTCGCGGTTGTAATTCCAGATGTCCACGATGGCGACCAGATGAATGCCCTCGATCACGAGCAGCGAATCGAGCAGCACCTGTCCCTCGGCGCCGCAGCCGATGAGGGCGATGTTGAGCTTGCTGAGCGGCGAGGTTTTGGCGGCGTTTGTCTTCGAGCCGGAATCCGGGCTGCACGAGGCCAGCAGCAAACCGGCCCCGGCCGCCGCCGTGGTGCCGAGGAATTCGCGCCGGGTGATGGGTTGTTTTACCATTTTTTGAGAAGCGCGAGCTTGTTGGATTTGGCGAGCATCAGCGCGAACGCGACCAGCGCGATGTGGATGCCCAGCCATGAAACACCGTCGTCCTGCTTGATCAAAATCAACCCGGCCGTCAGCGCGATGTAAATCAACCCCTGCACGAAGAGCGAGATCCGCGTGCCGAGGCCGACCAGCAGCATCACGCCGGTGAGGATGAGCACCGGGCCGAGCAGGAAGTTGAAGGCGGTCAGCGCAAAATGCGGCAGCAGCGCTTCGTTGGCAAACTTGCCCTGCAGCGACGCCGGAATGCCGTTGTAATTGGCCAGCGCATAAAATTTCACCTTGATGTCCACGACCGCGTTCGGGTCCGGCTGGCCGGTGGTGGGGTCAATCATCGGCTGCTGGACGGATTTGTAGGCGCCGAATTTTTCAACGCCCGTCAGGATGGCGCGCAGCGCCAGCCAGCCGCGCAGCAGCAGAAAGGCCAGCGTCTGGTCGCAATTGCAGCAGGCGGCCGTTTCCGCGCCGGCCGTTTTCTTGGTCTCGTTCGATTCGTTCATGTTGGAATATTTTAATGTTGAAAAAAGCATCCGGCTTCGCGACAGCCTAAAGGATAATTTTTCAAGCGGCAGTTTAGGCTAATCACCCGGCGGAGAACACCAAATTTTTAAGATGTGGGGTGCCGGCGGCGTCCTGAAAAATGATGACTTGAAAGGTTCGTTTTGCGATTGAACTGTCGAATCTTGTTGTTAATTTCTTTTCATGCACAACCAATCCACTTCTTCCGGCATCCGCTGGAACCGGCGCAATTTTCTCAAGACCGCCACGCTCGCCGGCGGCGCGGTCGTCTTTGGCGTCCCGACCTTGCTGCGCGGACAGAACCTCAACAGCAAACTGAACATCGCCGTCATCGGCTGCGGCGGCAAGGGCGCGAGCGACACGGACTGTTGCAGCAGCGAAAACATCGTCGCCCTGTGCGACGTGGACACCGTGAACTGCGCGAAGACGCTGGAGAAATATCCGCAGGCGAAATTTTATAAGGACTTCCGCGTCATGTTCGACGAGATCGGCAAGAGCATTGACGCCGTGGATTGCGCCACGCCGGATCATTTCCACGCCATCGCCGAATCGCACGCGATGCGGCTGGGCAAACACGTCTATGGCCAGAAGCCGCTGACGCAGACGATTTACGAGGCGCGTTACTTGCGCGATCTCGCGCACGAAACCGGCGTCGTCACACAGATGGGCAATCAGGGCAGCGCGTCGGACGGATTGCGGCGCGGCGTGGAATGTCTTCATGCGGGAATCATCGGGCAGGTGCATGAAGCGCACATCTGGACCAACCGCCCGATCTGGCCGCAGGGCATGGGCCGGCCGGATGGCTCCGACCCGGTTCCCGACTCGCTGAATTGGGACATCTGGCTTGGCCCGGCCCCGGCCCGGCCCTACAAAAAAGGAATTTATCAGCCGTTCAACTGGCGCGGCTGGCTGGACTTCGGCACGGGCGCGCTGGGCGACATGGCGTGCCACACCGTCAACCTGACCTTCCGCGGCCTGGCGCTGGGCTATCCCACCGAAATTGAA
>Ga0181528_10001575_pt1 | contig 14149 bp, 13 predicted proteins | sample PEATcosm2014_Bin_47_FD_119742 | JGI IMG/M metagenome (GOLD analysis project Ga0181528, IMG submission 119742) | Peatland microbial communities from MTU Mesocosm Facility, Houghton, MI, USA - PEATcosm2014_Bin10_10_metaG | ecosystem: Environmental > Terrestrial > Soil > Wetlands > Peat | place...
CCGCTACCACGGCCCGCTGGCCCAGTTTCTCGACCGCATGCTCGGCGACCCCGAGGCGGCCGGTGACGTGGCGCAGGAGACCTTGCTGAAAATGATCCGCGCACTGCCCCGCTATCAGCCGCGAGCCAAGTTCTCCACCTGGCTGTACACCATCGCCACCAACCTGGCGCGCGACCACCTGCGCCGCAGCCGCCATCGCGACCGCTGGCAGCAGAGCCTCGACGACCCCGACCACGGACCCGACGAGCCCGCCACCGAGCACGGACTCGTGGCCGACCGCGCCGTGCTCACCCTGACCCGAGAGGACGTGCGCCGCGCCCTCGAGACGCTCTCGCCCGAGCACCGCGCCGTGATGCTGCTGCACTATTTCGAAGGTCTCAGTTACAAGGAGATCGCGCAAGCCCTCGGCTGCACCATCGGCACCGTGGGCTCGCGCCTGCACTATGCCATCCGCCATCTGCGCCGTCAGTTCGGCGCCGCAACCGAGGACCAGCCATGACGCGCCACGCCCACCGCCGTCTTCAAGCTCTCCTGCCCGCCTGGCTCGCCGGCGAGCTGCCGCCGCGCCAGGCGCAGCGCTTCGCCGCCCACGTGCGCGCCTGCCTGGCCTGCCGCCAGGAGGCCGACCTCATCGCGCAGCTCGGCGGGCTGCTCCACGCCCAGGATCCCGCCGCGCCCCTCGATCCCGCCCGCACCGAAGCCCTGTTGCCCGTGCTCCACGCCGCCCTCGACGCCATGCCGCGCGCCGTGCCGACGTTGCGATGGCAGCCTGCCGCGGCCGTGGCAGCGGTGGCCTTGTTCTTCGCGGCCGGGCTGCTGACCGGCGCCCGCGTCTTCCCGCGCACCGTCGTCCGGCAGGTCGAGGTGCCGATCGAGAAGCGCGTCGAAGTGCCGGTCGAGACAAGGGTCGAGGTGCCGGTCGAGAAACGCGTCGAAGTGCCGGTCGTGCAGCGCGTCGAGGTGCCTGTGGAGCGCGTCGTGGTGCCCGTGGAGCGCGTCGTGGTGCACACCGTGGTTCGTGATCGCGCCACCGCTCCGGCCGCGCCGGCGCCGCGGCCGGCGTCGACGCCGCCCGCGCCGCGCATCGCCACCGCGCCGCGCCCCTCGACGACGCACGTCATCCTGGTGGACACGCCGCGCCGCGCCGTCACCGTGGCGGCCGCCGTGGCCGCCCATCCCAGCACGGTGAGCTTCTGATGCGCTGGCGCCGCCTGGCCCTGGTCCTCATCCTCGCCGGCGCGGCGCGGGCCGACGTTCGCCCGCCAGAGGAGTTGTTTTTCGATCAACCCACGCCCCTGGAGCGGCTCGTGCTCACGCCGCCGCTGGTGGCCACGTCGGGCAACCTGCGCGCCGAGCTGGTGGAGGGCGACCGGCTCAAGGCCGGCAGCGGCGAGGTGCTGCGGCTGCTGCTGCGCTGCACGGCCGAGGCGCCCGCGAGCTTGCCGGACACGCTGCTGCTGGTGGACACGCCCTTCGCCGTGGATGGCGCGGGACACCCGGTGGACGTGCGCGGCGAGCCGCTGGTGCGACGTGCCGGGCCACCGGAAGAGGCCTGGCTGCCGCTCGTGGTGCCCGGCGAGGTGCGTTCGCTGTCGGCCCTGGCATTCTCCCTCGGCCCGCCGCCGGCGGCCGTGGAGCAGGCCGTGGAGCTGCCCCTCGACCCGCTCGGCGCACCGCACGCCCTGCCCGCGGTGGACCGCGCCGTGGAGCTGAGCCTGCTGCGCCCCGACGATTCCACGCTGCTCGACGTGACGCCCGCCGGCCCGCCCTATTTCACCGGCCTCGACAGCACCCTCGGGCACAACGACCCGCTGCCGGCGGCGGCGGCGACGGGACGGGCCTTCCTCACGCTTCGCCTGCACGTCATGTCGGCGGGCGACGGCGACGATCCGTGGCGGCTGGCCAACCTGCGCCTGACCGGCGCCGACAACGCCGTGGTCGACGACTGGCGCTGGGTGCGCCGCGCCTGGCGGCCGGACTGGGGCGGCCGACTGGGCGTCAAGGGCCGCGACGGCGAGCGCGGCGTGCTGCTCGACGGCGTAGAGCCCGGCAGCCCGGCGGACAAGGCCGGCCTCCGCGCCGGCGATCTCATCACGGCCGTCGGCGAGCAGGGCGTGAGCGACGCCTGGACCCTCGGCGAGCGCGTGCGGCGTGCCGCGCCGGACAGCACGCTGCAGTTCAGCATCGAGCGCCAGGGCCAGACCAGGCCGGTGGCGGTGCGCCTGGGCCGCGCGCCGTTGTGGCCGGACCGCGACGACCTGGAATTTCACGCCGCCTGGGACCGACTGACCACCGCGCGTGGCGCCGCCGGCGGGGGCGACGTGCTGGCGGCATGGGACTGGCAGACGCGCCTGCCGCTCCCGGCCGGCTTCACGCCGAAACGCCTGGAGCTGGTGTTCGCGCGTACCGAGCCGGCGCGGGGCACGACGCTCCTGCTGCGCGGCGTGCCGCTGTGCGCGGCGCGGTGAGGCGCGGTACAATGGGGGGTGAGGAACGATGATGTCGACCGTCACATTGAAGGTCGTGGTAGGCGAGGATCTGACGATCCACTTGCCGCCGGACGCCGGCATTGCCCCGGGCGCAGCGGAGATCACCGTGTGCTGGGCCGACGACGAGCCAGAGCAGGAGCCGAACGGCGCCGAGGAGGCGATGACGTTCGCGGAGCTGATGCAGTGGGCCGCCGCGGAGGCGGAACGGATCGGCCGGGAGACGGGCGAGCACCTGCCGGCCGACCTGGCGGATCGGCATGACTATTACAAGAAGTACCCGCCGCGATGAGCCAAGCGGTCTTCGCCGACACGTGGTACTACCTGGCCATCCTGAACGACGACGATCCACACCACATGGTGGCCAGAGCCTGGCCGCTTCACGACCGCCGGCCAGTGGTGACGGCGGCGTGGGTGGTCGTGGAGATTGCTGATGCCATGTCCTTGCCGCGTCGCCGGAACATCGCCCATGAATTCATCCGCCCACTCCGTCACGCTCCCGGCGTAACCGTCATTCCGCCGGACGGCGGCTGGCTCGACCGCGGCCTCGCCCTCTTCGCCGCCCGCGCCGACAAGTCCTGGTCGCTCACCGATTGCATCAGCTTCGAGGTCATGGCCGCGTACGGCCTCACCGACGCCCTGACCGGCGACCGGCACTTCACGCAGGCCGGCTTCAACGCCCTCTTCGCCCCCGAAGCCCCTACCTGAGCCAGTCCGCGCGCACCTCATCGAGCCGCCCCACCCGCAGGCACGCGCCGGGGAACGGCAGGTGCGCCGTGTACTCCGTCGGCACGGCCACGGCGCGCATCCCCGCCGCCGCCGCGCCCGCCACGCCGTGGGGCGAATCCTCGAACACCACGCACGCCTCCGGCGCCACGCCGAGTTGACGCGCCGCCTCCAGGAAGACGTCCGGAGCCGGCTTGCCGCGCGGCACGTCGCGGCCGCTGACACGCACCGGGAAACGCGCCAGCAAGCCTACCTGGCGCAGATTGGCGTCAATCGTCTCGCGCCGCGTGGAGGAGGCGATGGCCTTGGGATAAGGCGCCGCCACGCCGTCCAGAAACGCCAGCACGCCCGGCAGCAGCGCCAGCTCCTCGCGCACCAGGCGGTGGAAGTTGGCGCGCAACTGCTCGATGAAGTCTTGCGGCATGAGCGGACAGGGGAAGGTGGCCACCAGCTCCTCGGGCGTCACCTCGCGGCCGATCCAGTCGGCATAAATGGCCGTCGTCACGGTGAGGCCGTGGGGCTCGACGACCTCCTGGGTGGCCTGGAAGTAGAGCCGCTCGGTATCGAGCAGCAGGCCGTCCATGTCGAAGATCAGCGCGGCGGCAGGAGGCATGACAACACCAGGGGCGCGCGGCCCGGCGCCATTATAGCGGACGGCACGGCGCGTCAGTCGGAGATCTTGGAGTACACCTTGGCCCGCTCCCAGGCGTCAGAACCGAGCCGCCGGCCGCTCCCATTGCAGTACGCGACACCACGCGTGCCGTCCGCGGCCGGTGCGCCCTCGAAGAACATTATCGTCCCGCTGGGATCCTCGATGTGCGACAAATGGTGGCCGGAAAGGACCACATTGAAACGGTATGGGTCGTGAGACTCGGGGTTTTCAAAGACAAGATCGCCATGCAAGCACGCACTAAGTACCTTCTTTGTGCCTGCATTGGATGTAATCACAGGCAATAACCCCTTGTTGTTCGCGGCATAATGAAGTGTATAGAGGGCCAGCTTCCGCAAGTCCGAGACAGTTTCTTCTTCTATAGCCTTGAGTCGTGCGTCGGTCAACAACTTCGTGATGGGATCAAGCTCGGCCCCCAAGCCGACGGGGTCAACCGGCACGACTTCGTCGATTCCAACAAGGGTATTCGTGTTGATCAAAATCCTATGAAGGTCATTATCGGAGGTCAACAAGGCATTCAAGTTGAACCCAGGGGGCGGCTCAGGGTTGCGATTGTGCGGACCAATCGTCTTGATGTACGCCCTCTCGGCGAGGCTCGGCTGCCGGAACCTGTACGCCACGAGAAAGGTCTGATCTGCCAACTTGACGATCTCGCCTTTCGTGAATAACGTGCGGACCCCGGGGTCCCGTTCGTCTTCCGCCGCAAGCAGGTCCAATAAGCTCCCGCTTGACCGCACTGACACGGCAACCCGGCTCCAGCTTGCGTCCAGGCTCTCCTTATTGATCGTCGCCGGGCATCTCGCACCGTTCGCCAAGTCCCGCAGAACGTCGCCTATTGAGTCCGAGGCCCTTGCGCCGACGAGAGCCACTGCCGTGAATAGCCCGACGATGAGAGAGCGCATGTTCATTCCCCGCATAGCGTCGCCAGCGCCGTCGGTGAGGCTCTCCGACGGCACGAGACACACCGCCTCACCTTTGGCTACATTGTACACCCGAGGATCCATGGATTGAATTCCTCTACCCCCAGCCCCATGGCCTCGCTCTTGCTCGCCGCGCCGCCGGCGAACGCCAACAGCCGCGCGAACAGCGCCGCGCCGACCTGCGCCACGCTCGCCGCGCCGTCCATGATGACGCCGGCGTTGACGTCCATGTCGGCCTCCATGTGCTCGTACAGCGGCGTGTTGGTGGCCACCTTGAGCGATGGCGCGGGCTTGAAGCCGAAGCAACTGCCGCGCCCGGTGGTGAACACGATCAGGTTGCAGCCGCCCGCCACCTGGCCCGTGGCGCTCACCGGGTCGTAGCCCGGCGTGTCCATGTGCACCAGACCTTTGGCCAGCACCGGCTCGGCATAGCCCACCACGTCCACCAGCGGCGATCCGCCGGCCTTGGCCACGGCGCCGAGGCTCTTCTCGAAGATGGTGGTCAGGCCGCCGGCCTTGTTGCCTGGCGCGGGGTTGTTGTCGATGGTGAAGCCGTGCCGCGCCGTATTTTCGCGCCACCAGGCGATCCTGGCCAGCAGCTTGTCGGCCACGGCGGGGCTCACGGCGCGGCGCGTGAGGAGGTGCTCGGCGCCGTAGATCTCGGGCGTCTCGCCCAGCACCGGCGTGCCGCCGTTTCGCACCAGCAGATCGGCCATGGCGCCCACCGCGGGATTGGCGGTGATGCCGCTCAGGGCATCGCTCCCGCCGCATTGCAGCCCGACCACGAGGTGCGCCACGCTCTCCGTGGTGCGGCGCGCCGAGGCGACCTGGGGAATCATATGCGCGATGACGCGTGCCGCGGCGTCGATGGTGGCCTGCGTGCCGCCCAGTTCCTGCATGAGGAAGGTCGGCGGCCGCTCCTCGGGCCCGGCATCAAGGCGAATCAGGCCGCCGGTGTGCAGAAAATCGGCCATCTGGTTGCCTTCGCAGCCCAGGCCGACCACCACGTAAGCGCCGACGTTGGGATGGTTGGCGAACCCGGCCAGGGTGCGCTGCAGCAGCACCAATTCCTCGCCCAACCGCCCGCCGCAGCCGCCTTTGGTGGTCAGGGCGATGACGCCGTCGAAGTCAGCCAGGTCGCGTTCGGCGCCCTCAAAGCGCCGCGCCAGCGCCGTGCACACTGCCGAGGCGCAGTTGCTGGTGGCCACCACGGCCAGGAAGTTGCGCGTGCCGACGCGGCCGTCGGCGCGGCGATAGCCTCGGAAGGTAGCCTGCTGTTCCGGCGGCAGCACCTCGACGGGCCGGCACTCGCGGCACGGCGCGTAGTCGAGGGCCAGTTCGCCGGTTCCGAAGCCGAGGTTGTGGGTGTGCACCCAGTCGCCGGGCGCGATGGGCGCCGTGGCGAAGCCGATGATTTGACCATACTTGCGCACCACCTCGCCCTCGGCCACGGCCTCGATGGCCAGCTTGTGGCCGCGCGGAATGGCGTGGCGCACGGTGAGCGGGCCGAGGACCGTGCCTTCGGGCAGGTCGATGCGGGCCACGGCGACGTGGTCGGCGGGATGGAGGCGGAGGATGGCGGCGTCGAGGTTCATGGCGCGGTCATTGTACAGCAGCCGCCCGCTGTTACACTGCCGCCGCTCAGGGCTGACTCGAGTTCGATTCGCGGCTTGTCCGGGGCCAAAGGAGCGGTCGTCTCGCCGAGACGGCCGCGTTCGCGAGGATGCAAGGGCTTGGCCTGGTCGTTGTCCGGCCGCCTCGGCGAGGCCGCCGCTACCGTACCGACCGACACGTCGGCCAACCGCCTGCGAACTTGAAACAGCCCTGGAACGGCCCCAGGGCTGAGTCAAAGTCATAAACAGGTAGCAGGCCGACCACCTCATGGGGCAAAGGCGCCCTCGCCTGTGCCATGGGACGGGCACAGGCGGGGGCGCCGGTGCCCCATTCAGCCTCCGTGCCGCACTGCAAAGTCGACCCGGCCACGACTTTGAGACAGCCCTGGGAGCGGCCCTGGAACAGGTGGCGACGCGCTATCATCTGGACTACACTAGAAGCGTGGCGGAGTAGATCATGGCAGGCGACGGGCATTGGCGCTTCCGTCGGCGAGGTTATCCCTCGTGATGTCGGCGAAGAGGCGCTCGAAGACACCTTGGCGTCCATGGACGCCGGCAATGCCGAGGAACTGCTGCTCAGCGCCATGCGCCTGATACCCAGAATCGAGTTCACGCCGGGACAGGCTGCTGAATGGCGCGAACGGCTCACGGCGAAGCGCGACGCGCTCCGGCGGCCGGCGGAGAAGTCGGCCTGATCAAGCCGGACGCCGTTGGCAGGCATTTGATGGGGACCATTTTCGATGACAGTCGATGGCACGTGACCGATGAAGCCGTATCGCCGGCTGACGGCGACTCGGCGTTGGACGACATTCTCGGGGAATTGAACGTCGGCAACGCGCACGAACTGCTGGGAATCGCTGCAAGCCTCATCGAGATGACCGACTTCACCCCCGACCAGGCCGCCACTTGGCGCGCCCGCTTTGCCGCCCGCCGCGCGGAACTGCTGGGCCTTCCCGCGCCCTCCGCCGACGACCTGCGTCACGCCGCCTAGCCGGCCTCACCCGCCCGAGTCGTGGCACTGGCGGCAGAAGCTCACGGCGTGGCACTTGCGGCACGTCCCGCCGGACGCGAACGTGCCCTCGCCGTTGTGGCCCTGCACGAAACCCGGCGGGTGCGGCATGGCCAGCCCGTGGCAGGCGCGGCATTGCGATTCGGTGTGGCAGCGGCCGCAGATGACGCGGTCGCGCAGCGCCGCCGCGCCGTGCTTCTTGGCCCATGACGCCGGGTGCGGCATGGGCAGGCCGTGGCAACTCGCGCAGCGCGTCGACTCGTGGCACTTGGCGCACAGCGCGCCCTGGCGTTTGGCCGTCGGCCCGTGACTCGACGTCCAGTTGAGCGGGTGCGGCATGGCCAGCCCGTGGCAGCGGTCGCAGTAGCTGCGCTCGTGGCAGATGGTGCACTTCAGCGCGCCGTTCATGCCGCCGCGGCCGTGGACCGCGAGCCAGTTGCGGGGATGGGGGTTGGTCTTGGCGTGGCAGGCGCTGCAGAAACTCTTCTCGTGGCACTTGCCGCACAGGTGGGAGTCGATCTGGCCGTGCTCGGCGCGGAAGGTCGGCGGATGCGGCATCGGCAGGCCGTTGTGGCAGGCCGTGCACTTGGCCGGCTCGTGGCACTGGCCGCACACCTTCGGCGTGCGCTGCGCCTGCTTGCCGTGACCGGCGAAGAAATCCGCGGCATGCGGGATGGGCAGACCGTGGCAACTGGCGCACCACGCGCTCTGGTGGCAGCCGGCGCAGGCCGGCGTGCTCTTGTCCTTGCCGTGGCTCCGCACGAAGTCGGCGCGCTGGTGCGAGGCCGGTTCGATGCTGGTCATGTCGGCGTGGCAGGTGCGGCAGGTGTCGGGCGCCTTCTGGCCATCGTGGCAGGTGTGGCAGGCGCGGCTCACGCCGAAGGTGTGCGGTGCGGCGTCGGGCGGCTTGGCATGGTGGTCGTCGGCGCCGTGGCAGGTGCCGCAATGGGTGAGCTGGCCGTGCGCCTTGTGGTCGAAGCGGATGCCGCGCGGACCCTCCTGGCCCAGCACGTTATGGCATTCGAAGCACACCAGACCCTCGACGGTCGGTCCGCCGGCGCGTGAGCCGACGAACGGTTTGGGCACCAGGGGCCCGGCGCCGGCGGGCGCTTTGGTGACGGACGGCGACGGCGCCGCCCGCCGGCCGCAGGAGGCCAGCAGAGGCAGCACGGCCACCAGCGCCAGCAGCCGCCGAATCACCGTGCCGGCCTTCCTTGACGCGCTCGCTCCCGCGCCTCATGCATCGCCCGTGCCGCCCTTTCCGTGTTCGTGGCCTTGGCCCGGCTCTTCCTCGTGCCAGCCGGTGATCATGCCCAGGAAGTGCTTGGTGACCGTGGAGCCGTTGGTGGCCAGATAGATGTGCCCGATCATGAACAGGCTGACGGCATAGGCCAGCACGGTGTGCAGCACGGCCGTGGGCCAGATGCCGCCGCCGCCCAGCCAATGGGCGGGAAAGAGGCCGGGGAACAGCAGGAACAGCCCCGTGATGACCAGGATGGGCACCAGGCCGTACATGATGCTGACGTAGGTGAGCTGTTGCAGCGGGTTGAACTTCGACTCGGCGCTGGGATGGAAGGGCGCCGGCTGGCCGCGGAAGATGCCCCACACGTAGTAGAGCGCCTGGGCGAACATGCGCTGGGGCAGCGCCGCCAGGCGCACGATGTAATGCCGCCCATTGCCCCGGCGCCAGTTGCCCAGCACGAACACCACGTACATGGCGGCCAACATCACGCCCGCCACGTTGTGCATGGCGCGCGCCGTGCGGAAGCCCACCAGCTCACTGCCTTCCTGGGCATAGTGCATCGAGAAGCCGGTCACGCCCAACGTGATGCACAGGAAGGCATTGGCCCAATGCCAGGCGCGCACCCAGCGGGGATAGAGATAAACGCGGCCCAACTCCTCCTCCGGCGATGGCGCGGGCCGCTTGCGGCGCGTCACCCAGCGCCCGCCGGCATGAGCCGTGAAGGCCAGCAGCATGAGGCACAGGATGGTGAGCACGATGTGGTCGAGGATGACGTTGCGCGTCATGCCGATGATGTAGGCGTCGTTGAACACCACGCTGTAGAGGAATCCGCCCTTGGTGCGCGTCTCCGCCACGCGATGGCTGTAGAGCTTGGTGAGCAGGATGGAGTTCGTCGAGTGGCACGCCACGCACTTGCGCTCGGCTTTGGTGTGGTCGAGGATCTCGTGGTTGAAGCTGTTGGTGTTGGGCGTGTGGCACTCCACGCAGCGTACGTGCTTCCAGTGCAGCTCCGTCGACGGCAGCCAGGCGTGGATGGTGGGCAGATCCGGCAGGGGCCGATCCGTCAGCAGGCCGAAACGCTCGGGGTTGCGATGGCAGGCGATGCAGATGCCGTTGTCGCGCTCGATGGTCTGCGGCACGTCGGTGCGGCGCAGGGTGATGTTGAAGGTGTGGGGATCGTGGCACGAGAAGCACGAGAAGCGGTCGCCCAGCGTGCGTGCGTGGTAGCTGCGGGCATACTCCTCGGAGATCTGCTGGAACTGCTCACGGCGAATGCCGTTGGGCTGCAGATGGCAATCGAGGCAGGAATGCCAGGGCAGCTTGCCGTCGGCGTGCGGCCCCACGCCCAGGTCGCCGTGGCACTTGGCGCAGGTCAGCTTGCCATGGACGCTCTTGAAGTAGGCGTCCGGCTCCACATACAGCCCCTGCACCGTGCCGTCGGCGTTGCGCATGGCGAGGTGCTCGTTGCTGTGGCACACCAGACAGTCATTGGTGGGATCGGCGCCCCATGCCGCCGCCGCCAGCCAAAGGGCCGCCAGACACCCGATATGTTTCAGCAACCTCATGCACAGCCACCCGAGTTTCGTCGCATGCAATGAACCTGCCGCGCACGGACACTCGTCGGCGGCGGGGGTTGGCTACTTGGCGGCCTTGTCCTTCACCAGTTTGTCGATCTCCGGCGGCAAGGGGTCGTGGCAGGCCTGGCAATAGGCCACCTCGTGGCACTTGAGGCACGGCCCGGGCTTGGCCTTGGCCTCCGGGGCGTGCAGCTTCTCGGCCCAGTTGTCGGGATGCGGGATCTTCACGGAGTGGCACTGATTGCAGAAGGACTCCTGGTCGTGGCACATGTAGCACTGGGGCTCGTGTCCCTTGGCTTCGGCCTTGTGCTTGAGACGCCAGGTCTTGGCCTTGTGGGTATCGGGCCGGGGCACGTCCTGGTCGTGGCACGTCACGCACAGCTCGCCTTGCGGCTTTTTGAGCAGGTGGCTCTCCTTGCCGCCGTGCAGGGCGTGGCACTGGCCGCAGCTCAGGGCGCCGTCGGCCAGGGTGTGGTGCTCCTTGGCCTTGATCTTGTCGGCCAGATCGTCATGGCAGGGGCTGCAGTCCTTGCCCTCCTCGCGGCGCAGCATGAAGTCGCGCTTCTGGGGCCGGTGCACCTCGTGGCAGTCGGGGCAGGTCAGCACCTGGCTGTGGGCCGTGGCGTCCCACAGCTCCTGGCTCAGGCCGCGTTCGGCGTGGCATTTGAGGCAGACGGCGTTGGCTTGCTCGGAGGTGAGCTTGTCCCACGCCACGATGGTATGCCGACTCGTGGTGGTGTGCAGGCCGCCGGGCCCGTGGCAGGCTTCGCAGCCCGTCTTCTCGGGGGCGCGGCCGCTCTTGAGCAAGGCCTGGCTGTGCTTCACCTTGGCCCACGTCTTCGCGAAGTCGATGTGACAGACCATGCAGCGGTCGGTGCCCACGAACGGGTTCGGCGCAGCCGCCGGTCCGGCGGGCGCCGCCGGTGCGGGAGCGGGCGGCGCCGGTGCGGCATCGGCCGCCACGGCCGCGCCCGCGCACAGCAGCGCGGCGGTGAAGGCGACGGCGAAGCGTGTCATGCGATTCATGCCCGATAGTCCTTGAAGATGGCCGCTGCAACCGTCCTGCCGCCGGCCTGCCGCGGGACCGGAAATGGCGGCAAGAGGCTTGCAGTTAACACCCTACCGGGGCCGCCTGGGCTCGTCGTGCGTCGTCTGAGCCTGCAGGCGGCGGCTTGGAGAGGCCATGCGCGGGATTCTGAGATGGATATGTGAGCGGCCGCTGCGCCTGCTGGGCACACTCATCGTGTTGGGCGACGTGACAGCCCTCGCCTCGTTGATGATGATCGAGGTCATGGCGGGCCCTGAATACCCCTATCTGGGCATCCTCACCTACATGATTCTGCCGGGACCGCTGTTCGTGGGCTTGGTGCTCGTGCCGCTCGACGGCTACCTCTACAAACGCGCCCAGTCCGGCGGCAAGCACGTCTATCCGCGCCTCGACCTCAATGATCCCTACACCCGCACCATCGCCACCTTTTTCGCCGCCTGCACCCTGCTCATCTGCCTCGTGATGAGCGTCGTCGGCTACCGCGCCCTGGAGTTCATGGACACGCGCGTGTTCTGCGGCAAGGTCTGCCACAAGGTGATGATCCCCGAGTACACGGCCTACATGCGCTCCGCGCACAAGAGCGTCAACTGCGTGCCGTGCCACATCGGACCCGGTGCGCCGTCCTTCGTGCGCGCCAAGCTGACGGGTCTGCCACAGGTCTACCACTCCCTGCTGGGCGACTACGTGCGCCCCGTGGAAACCCCGGTCACGGCCCTGCGCCCGAGCCGCGACACCTGCGAGAACTGCCACCGCGTCGACCAGTTCTACGGCAGCCTGCTGGTCACGCGCATCCACTACCTCAGCGACGAGGCCAACACGCGGCAAGTGCATTCCATGGTCATGCGCATCGGCAGCGGCGGCCTGCCCGGCTCCGGCATTCACGGCCACATGGTGGGCAAGTTCAGCTACCTGCCGGCGGACCGCAAGCGCACCGAGATCGCCTCCGTCTCGGCCCGGCGGCCCGACGGCACGCTGCACGAGTGGACCAATCCCCTCTACGCCACGCGACTCGAGGCGGTGCGCAAGGACAACCCTGAGCGCGTCATGGACTGCATCGACTGTCACAACCGCGCCGCGCACGACTTCCGCCCGTTTGCCGATCTGCTGGACGACGCCATCACCGGCGGGCGTGTGGCGCACGATCTGCCCTTCCTGAGGCGCGAGGCGCTGGCCGCCGCGGGGCCCTCCGACACCGCCCCCACCTGGGCCGAGCAGGCACGCACGCTGGCCTCCATCGCGGGCATCAAGAACTTCTACGACACGCAATACCCGGACGTGGCACGCACCCGCGCCGCCGACATCGATCGCAGCGTGAAGGCCGTGTCGGAGGTCTACAGCGAGACGTTCTTCCCGCACATGGGCGTGGGCCCCACCACCTATCCCAACCTGCGCACTCACAACGGCTGCTTCCGCTGCCACGGTGTGATGGAGCGGCCCAGCGACAACGGCGCCAAGACCACCCTCTCGGCGCAGTGCGACCTCTGCCACTCGGAGGCGATCGTCGGCCCCCAGGAGGCCACCCTGGCGCCCAGCCCGGCGCCGTAAGGTGCCGTGCCGTAAGGGAGCGGCGGTCTCGCCGAGACCGCCCGGCAAACGCCAAATCAAGCTGTTACCGCCGCGCGGCCAGGGCTGACTGAAGTTCGGCGGGCGGCTTGGCGCCGTCCAAGGTAGCGGTCGTCTCGCCGAGACGACCGGGCCGCGAAGCGGCCTTCGCGCCGCCTGACGGCGGCGCCTTCGGCCTCGGCGAGGCCGAAGCTACCCATGCCGCGCCGACTTCGGCCGGCTGACAACGAACTTGAAACAGACCTGGCGTCGCCGCACCGCGGTCTCGGCGAGACCGCGGCTCCCTTCTGGGGCGTGAAGTGCGCCGCGCTCTTACCGCACGTGGCAGGAGCGGTAGCAGAACGTCCGCGCGTGGCACTTGAAGCACAGGCTGCCGGACGCGAACGAGGCCACCTTGGCGTGTCCCCGCGGCAGCCAGCTCTTGGGATGCGGCATGGTCAGGCCGTGGCAACCGGCGCATTCGCCAGCCGGATGGCAACGCGCGCAGCGCGCTCGGCCGGCCAGGGCCATCTGACCGTGACGCTGTTGCACCCACGCTCCGCTGTGGTCCGGCGGCATGAAGTTCGGACCGCCGTGGCACGGCGCGCAGAAGCCGCGCTCGTGGCAGTTGGCGCACACTTCACGGTCGCCCGCGGCGCGGCCGTGGCCCCTGATCCAGCCTGACGGATGGGGCATGGTCAGCCCATGGCAATCGGCGCAGAAACTCTGCCGATGGCACATGGCGCAGTCCTGGCGCTCCTCCTGCGAGAACTCGCCGTGGCGCCCCTCCAGCCAGTCGCCCTGCTGGTGCGAGCTGGGCTTGGTGCGCGCGTGGCAGTTGGCGCAGAAGCTCTCGCTGTGGCAGACGGTGCAGTCGTGGTCGCCTGCTTCGGAGGCCGGCCCGTGCCCGCCGTGCACCCAGCCGTCGGTCGCGTGGGAGGCCGGACGGCGCTGACTGTGGCAGGCGCCGCAGAAGTTGTCCTCGTGGCAGGCGCGGCAAGTGTCCCGTTTGGCGCGCGCGTCCGCCACGTGGCCGGGCACCCACGGCGTGGGATGCGGCAGGGCGTGGCGCGCGCGGTGGCAGTTGGTGCACGTCTGCGGCCCGGCGAACTTCCAGGAGTGCGGCGGATGGCAGTCGCGGCAGAACTTCTCGGCATGGCCGGGGATGCTGTGGGCCGGCACGTTCTCCGGCAGAGTCTTGTGACAGCCGCGGCACGTGGCGTTGTCCGGCCGCTGCCACTCGTGCGGCGCGTGGCAGTTGGCGCACAGCTTATGCGTGGGCGGCGTGGTGTCGGTGATCTGGTGCGTGTGGCAG
>Ga0181528_10001577_pt1 | contig 14146 bp, 10 predicted proteins | sample PEATcosm2014_Bin_47_FD_119742 | JGI IMG/M metagenome (GOLD analysis project Ga0181528, IMG submission 119742) | Peatland microbial communities from MTU Mesocosm Facility, Houghton, MI, USA - PEATcosm2014_Bin10_10_metaG | ecosystem: Environmental > Terrestrial > Soil > Wetlands > Peat | place...
CCGTTGGTTTTACAACATGTTGCTGACGGGAACCAATTCCGGTCGACACACTCCGGCAGCGACGCCGATCATTTCGTTCGTGCATTGGCACACGACGGCACCGCCGACGAACTCCGATCCTGGCGTTGTTCCGATGAGTGCCTCGGCGTATCAGGAATTGTTGTGGCATTTGTTGCTACGCGGGCACGATACATTTTTCTTGTGGTGCATGCCTGACGAACTGGCGACAGAAGTTCGCCTTGTTCACGAAGTCTATGCCGCCGCTTTGAAATATCGAGGCTTCCTTGATCGAGGAGTGCCGGTTTCGTTTGACGTGCCTTCAAAGCCTTCGACGGTGGTCTCGGGTTTACGTCTAGGCGATCAAGTGCTGGTTCGCCGAACGGAATTTGCATCCGACTCGGCGCCCTCTTTAGCACTCACTTTGGCGCTGGCTGGGAACACGACGAGTCAGGTACAGGTTCCGTCCGCGGTGGGCAATCACGTTGTGCCGGTGACACCTTCCATTGTGACATCGAAATTCTTGCATCGAGGAAACGAATTGTTGTTTCCCATCGGCTGGTACGAATTGCCAGAAAAGGACGCCGACTTGCAGGAACTGGCGGATTCCGGGGTCAATCTGGTTCGATGTGGTGATCGATCGGCCTTGGATCGTGCTGACCGAGTCAAACTGCTCGGCTGGGTGCCGTTGTCGGTTCAGCAAGGGGCCACACCCGAACTTCGTCAGCAGATCGCGTCGGTCGTCGATCATCCGGCACTGGCCGTTTGGGAAGGACCGGATGAAATCGTCTGGACGTTCACCGCCTATAGCTTCCTCTTGAAACAAGTGGGCGTTCACCGGGACGACTGGTATGGGCAACGGCCCAACGCGGTCAAATATGCTGAATCACAAGCCGCGATCATTCTTCCCAAAATGCGCGAGGGGATTGAACTGGTGAGGTCACTGGATTCCAAGCATCGCCCGTTCTGGATGAACGAAGCGGCTGACAGCGACCTGCGTTACGTGCGGGGATACGCCAACGTCGTCGAGGCGATCGGATGCGACTATTACCCTGTTCGCAGTAGTGAATTCGACTTGCGGAGCATCGGTCGCATGGTTGATCGCTGGAAGGCGGTCGGGCGCGACAAGCCGGTCTGGATGGTCTTGCAAGCGTTCAGTTGGCATCCCTTGAACCCCGAACGAAAGCGCCGCTACCCACATTTCAGCGAATCTCGCTATATGGCTTACAACGCGATCACGCATGGCGCGCAGGGTTTGTTGTATTGGGGTGCGAACATGATCGACGACCCCGCCTTTCGACAATCGATGTATACGCTGATGTCCGAACTGGCGATGCTTCAGCCGTTTCTCACGGGAAAAGAGGTTGCCGATTTTGGTGTCAGCGTGATCAAGGATCTGAACGAGCCTGCCGGAATCGGCGTTCGTGCCATCGCTCGACAAGTTGGCGACGACGTGCTGGTGATCCTTGTGAACGAAGACGATCATCGACATTTGGCTGTGGACGTTCAGGGGCTGAGTCGCTGGAACGATCGCACGCTGTTCGAACTCTACGGAGCGGACGAAGTGCCCGTGGACCGGGGGAATATCCCCATACGGATGAGGCCACTCGAGGTCAAACTGTATTGCACCGCGCGTCGCTTCGAATCATCGCGTCGAGTTGGGCGCGACTACGTTTCGCCCAACCCGACTCAATGAAACGCCGTGGTCAATTGCGAGAAGCGCTGGTCGGAGGAGGTGGCAATTTCAAGCGGGGGTTGGTTGACATCACGGCTCGTTCGTATTCCTTCATTAATTCATACGTTCGCTGGAACTCGGGAAGCTTCGCCAGTTCATGATAGTCGTCCGATTTGGCCACGTGTTCGAAATGGTGCAGCACATGTTCCATCGACTCATACGTCGGGTAATTTCCTGGACCTTGCAGTTCGACAGGTATGGCCAGATACGGTCGCCATTCGGAACTCAACTGCACTTGCAGATGTTCTGAACTTTGGTTGAGCGATTGTCGCAGCGATTCAATCAATCGGGGCGACACCATCGGCGTTAGCGATTCTGTCGAGGAATGCATCGCGGAATGATGCGGAGTCACTTCGGAGAGAAAATGACGCAGTTCCGTGGCCGAACCGGGAACTCGACGCGGTACGGCTCCTGTCGGCGATCCGTAGTATGCGACATGAGCTTCGTGATCGACTTCGAGGGACGTACCATCGAGCGCGACACCAACAAACAGTCCGCGACTGCGCGAGTAGGAAAGGATTTCGGATCGCAACGTCGCATCCGTGCCGATTGCCGCTTCGCGACCGACCGGCCCCGCTGTTGCCGACGCATCCACGCCAACCGTGAACTTACCTCGCATCAGGCTTTCCACTCCTTTGCGAGTGGCGAAGACCAGCACAACGTCGGTCCCTTCGACTCCTGCCTGCCAACCGACACTTCCACCGGTCAGCGTCACGAATTGAGGAAGACTCCATTCCCCATCCGCGTCGCGTACCAAGGCAACTCCGTGGCCGCGTCGAGCACCTGCGACGAAGCCAATCTTGATGACGTCGGGAACAATCACGATGCCCTGCGCCTCGTGCATGAGTCGACGAGGAATCTGCTTCGCGGGAATCGCCATCAATTCGCTCAAAACTCGTTCCGAGCGAACGACGGTTTCACCGGGGTTGTTGGCCAGCAGCGTCGCGGACATTCCGCAACTGAGAACAAACGCTAGAATCAAAGACCTTCGCATGATCGAACTCCATTTCAGTTTCATCGAAAACCTGGCGGACCGTTCCAAACGTCCCCAACTCAGGCTCATTCCCTGCCGCTTCTGTTGTTTCCATCCGAAGGGCAATTCTTTCGCGGCAAGACCAATGCCAAGCCGCCGAATTCGGGAATCGACGCGGTCAAAGTTACAAAAAGTCGCAAAACGCCACCATAGCGGTTTGGAATCTGATCGTTGGAGTGGCTGCGTTACGCTCAGGCGAACAAATATTTTCCAGGCGTACGGGAAGCGTAGAATGGGCTTTGGCCCGTGAATCTTTGTCGTGGCGATAATCGGCGCGAGCTGAATAAAGCCCCCGCCACGTACATCAGAACGATCTCCTCGCCTCAAGGAGATCGCTGGTGTTTCGAGGCGTACAGAGAATTGCTCAGATAGACGACGATGACGATGTTCGCCACAAAGGCGGCGATCTTCAGCCAATTGACATGCCGAAAAAGCTCATAAATCTCGATGGGCAGATACAGTGCGGCGGTCACGACGCCCAGCCATTTCGCCCAGTTGCGGTCGAACCACAGCCCGACTGCCTCGACGCCGCGAACGATGGCATCGAGAAATGCCACCGCCGCGAACAACCACAGTTGAGTATTGGTGACCTGTCGGGATGCTTCGATAAAAATTCGGGGGTACTTGTGGACGGGGTTCAGATGCAAATGTTTCACGAAGTGTATGGCGGTCTCTTCCATGTCGCGGTGAATCAGGGACAAAAGTCCAAAGCCAACGACCAGAAACAAAACCGCCTTACCGCCTTCAAACAGTGCTACCGCACGAAGCCCATTGAACCCCCGAATGCCAATCATCACGATTTCCAACCAACCAGATCGCAAACGTCATTCGCCTACAATCTTGTATTTCAAAGATTCGACAAGTTTGTCGTTGACCAGGATCTCGACGCGATACTTGCCGACAGCCCAGTTATTGTCTTCCTTCTTCGTCAGCGAAAAGTTACCTGTTTCTTTTGCGTTTGTCGCGGTGACGGTCGCTTCGTCGATTTTCGTGTTTTTTGGTGCGACATCGCCAACATCTTCTGCATACCATACGCTCTTGATCTTGTCGCCCTTTTTCAGGGCTTCGCCCGAAAATATCGCATAAATCTTCGGTGCGTCGGCGGCGAACTTTGTGGTCGGCTTGCTGTCCAAATCAAGCGCCAGGAACGATCGCAACACTTTGCTGCCGCCGGGTGGTGTGAGTGATTTTAGAATTCCTTCAAGTTTGGTGAGTTCATTTTTGGGAGTTTTGGCATCGGCCTCAATAAAAACCACCGCGACTTTATTCAGGTTCACGATCAGCAATGCATAGAATTCGATGGCATGATCGTCTTCTTCGTCGAGTGCGGTACCGCTGAACAACAGACCGTCCATTCCTCCCGGATGAGCTTCCTGGGGTTCGCCCACAAGCTTAATGTCTTTTGCGTGATCCTTGAGGATGTCTTCGATGTCGTTGCCCAGGTTTTCGAGATCCTCTTTCGACGTAATTTCCCAAATGGAAAGCTGCACGTGTTCACCGGGCGACATCGCTTCGACAACTTCGTCTTCGTCTTTATCCGGTTCCCAACTGTCAGGAATCGTGATTTTGAACATCGCGTCGCCCTTATTGGGAAAGCTCAATGTTTTGGCAAAGGATGGGACCGCGCTCAGCGCGATAATGACAGCAACGGCGACAAGTTTTTTCATGTTGGGACTCTGACAATGTGTTTGAGAGATTTGGGCATTCAATTCGATCAAGCCATCGAGCGCTTGCCGCGTTTTTTCGGAAATACGCGGCTATCGACTTCTCTCTTTTGTAAGAGGATTCTTCGATCTGAAAAAACGCGGATGCGTCGTCATCACAACCGTTTGCGATCGTGCGAGATGGAAACAAAGAACCGTTAAAACCGGCTTAACACATTTATCCGACGAGCTTTCGATTTGCCGCGTTGAAGTTCTGCCGGAAGTTCGTAAAGAGCGAGCTACATTTCCAGGAACCATGCATGCGCAATCAAGCAACCAACGCCAGAATCATCGATTCCACGTGGCCGACATAGGGTATCGGGCGACGATTGCAGTCGGTAACGATGTCGTCGATTGTTTGGTGCTGGACTTTTCGGCAGCCGGCATTCAAGTGGAAATCCCAGTTTCTCTGACGATTCCAGACGATGGATCGTTAATCTATGGCGGTCAAGCATATCGTTATCTCGTCAAACACGAGAGGTTCTTCGATCAGTCCAGGCGTCTCGGATTGGAGTTGACCGCCGCACCCGATAACGAGCTGTCATGTTCCGATCAACCATCGGCTGCGGAACTGGACCCATCGCAATCGGTATCCTCACCTGGGGTATTCACGATTCGTGGGCAGGATTTGACCTTTTGGGTCGTTGGATTGATCGGCGTATTCGTCGTCTGGGGATTTTTGTTGTTCATCGCTCCAACGATCGTCGATCGCCACGAATTGGATACATTCTGGGCGAAGATGGCCAAGGCCAAAGACGTCCTGACAGTCGGCCGGAACAAGCCCGATCATCGCTCTCTTCTTTCGCCGCGGAAAAACTTGATTCCTGAGCAGCCGGGCGAAAAGCTTTATTCACAGGTCGTATCGAGTGCCGTCACTTCGAACAATGCGGCAGTTCGCCGAGTCGGCAAATGTCTTGAGCAGGCCGATTACGAAGCGGCGCTGCGAGCGTGTGATAAGGCACTTTCCGATGAAGAGCCCACGGCCTGCGTGTTGCAATTGCGAAGCATCGCCTTAAGGCAACTTGCTCGCAGTGCCGAGGCAATCATCGATCTACGTCAGGCACTGGAACTCGACGATAACTCGCCGCAGCTCTACGCGGATCTTGCCCAGGCGTTGTTTGACAGCGGACGGTTCGACGAAGGTCTGCTACAAATCGCGCTTGGAATGGAGCTGACAGAAGGGGAAATGCGAGAACAATTCGCGCAATTGCTCGAGCGGGCTTGCAAATCCGAAGCAGAGATACGGCAAAGGAGTCGGGAAGAACCCGTCGCGGAATCTAGCTGACATCCTGTTGCGTTGTTCCACGCAATCGTTGAATCACCCGGCGTAGTCCTGTTGTCATGCTGTCGATAATGGAATAGGTAACCGGCGTTACCAGCAGCGCCAGAAGCAGGCTGAGAGACTGACCGCCGATGATGACTTTGGCCATACTGGCCCTGGCACCTGCGCCGGGACCGCGGCCGAGCGCGATCGGAACCATCGCAGCGATCAACATCACGGTCGTCATCAGAATCGGGCGCAGGCGAGTGTGATTAGCTTCCATGATCGCAGAGGTTCGATCCATGCCGAGCCCTCGCAATTCATTCGTTTTATCAACTTGAAGAATGCCGTTCTTTTTAACGATTCCGATCAGCATGAAAAGTCCAAACATCGCGTACAGATCGAGCGGAGTCCGGAACATCAACAGCGACAACAGGCCGAAAGGGATCGTCACCGGCAAAGCGGCCAGAATACTGACCGGGTAAAACCAACTTTCGAACTGTGCGGCAAGGATCAAATACATGAACAACACACTGAGAACCAGGGCGATCATGAAGTAGTAGCCCGTTTCGCCCAGTGTTTTCGCCTGTCCACCGAACGTCACTTCATAGTCGGGTGGTAAATTCAAGTCCCGAGCGATGACGCGGGCTCGCTGGATTGCATCGTTGAGCGAAACGCCATCAGGATGTGCCAGCAGTGTTACCGTTCGCTGACGGTTAAATCGGTCGATTTGACTCGGTCCTCGCGCTTCGGTCAGCGTTGCCAGGCTCGATATTCGCACTTGACCGGCGGATGCTGATGGGATTGTCAAACTTTCCAAGCTTTGCGGTGTGGCACGGAACGGCTTGTCCGCTCGCAACCAGACATCGTACTGTTCGGTACCTTCCTTATACCGCGAGACGATTTGACCACCGACGAGAATATTCAAGCTGTTGGCGATCGTTTGCACGGGAATCCCAAGATCGCTGGCGCGATCGCGGTCGATCGCCACTTGAACTTCGGGCTTTCGGAGTGACAACGTGGAATCGACATCCATCAGCCCCGAGATTTCCCGCAACTTCGCCATGAATGCGTTGGAGTACTCGCCCAGTTTGCCGATATCGGGGCCTTGAATACTGAGTTGAAACGTGCGGCTGTCTTGACCGGTGACGCCAATCGCCGAGACGTCCGAGACTGCCGTTCGCAAATCCGGATAATCTTTGAGAATCTCGCGAGCGAGTGCCATCACGTCGAACTGAGTGTATTGTCGTTCCGACAGTTCCTTGATGCGAAAGTAAATAGAACCGCGTGTGACATCGCCTTGCCCTTTGCCAGCGGACCCGTTGTTTTGGCCGATGATCGTAAATCGGTGGACGACACCCGGCAGTAGGCGTAATCGCTCTTCGATTTCCGTAAGGACTTGGTTGGATCTTTCGAGCGTATAACCTTCCGGAGTGATGTACGTTACCTGGAATTCACTCTGGTCGTCGCGGGGAACAAGATTCACTCCCAGGCGGGTTGCGATCGGAATTGTGGACAGAAACACCAGCACACAAACCACGATCATGGTGATGCGATGGCGTAACGACCAGGCCAGCGCGTGACCATACAGCGTATCGACCGCGCGATATACGAAGCCACCTTTGGACGTCGTGTGACCGGCTTCGGCGGATTCCAGCTTGAGAAAATGAGCGCACAGCATCGGCGTCAAAGTAAATGATACGAACAGGCTCATCATAATCGCGAATGCGACCGTCAGTCCGAAACTGCTGAAGAACCGCCCCACGATGCCGCCCATGAAGGCGACCGGTACGAAAATGACGACAAGCGACAGGCTAGTGGCCAACACCGCCAAGGCGATTTCACGGGTTCCATCGCGCGCGGCCGTCGTGGCATCCTTACCGAATTCTTCCATATGCCGAAAGATGTTTTCATGCACGACCACGGCATCGTCGATCACGATTCCAATTGCCAGAATCAGTGCGAGCATCGTGATGTTGTTCAGCGTAAAACCCATATATTGCATGAACAAAAATGTGGGAATGATCGACGTGGGAATCGCGAGCGTCGCGATGACCGTCGTCCGCCAGTCTCGAATGAACAACAGGATCGTGGCCGAAACGAGAACGGCGGCCAGCAGCAAGTGAAAATTGACTTCCGCCATCGATTCGCGAATGAATCGAGACTGATCCTGGATGATTTCGACGTCGATGTCGGCAGGCAATGTCTGCTTGATGCGTGCCAGACGAGCCTGCACGGCGTCCGATATTTTGACCGTGTTGGTGCCGGATTGCCTTTGAACGAACAAACTCACGGCGTTCTGCCCGTCCAAACGACTTAGCCCGCGAGGCTCTTCGACCGAATCCTCGGCTCGTCCAATATCTTTAATGCGAATCGCATGACCCATCCGATTAGCGACGATCAAATCGTTGAACTGCGCCGCAGTTTGCATGCGTCCGAGTGTCCGCAAGACCAGCTCACGAGAATTCTGGTTCACGATGCCGCCGGGAACTTCAAGATTCTGTGTGACCAACGCGACTCGAACATCCTCGACAGACAATTCGTACGAGGCCAGTTTTTCGGTATCCACCACGACGTTAATCGCTCGATGACGTCCGCCCGAAAGAAACACGGCACCGACACCTTGGACGGTTTGCAATTGTTCCTGAATCTGGTGTTTGGCGATTTCCGTGACTTCGCGGACATCGCGTCGACCGGAAACTCCAATGGTGATGATGGGCGCAGCATCCAGATCGAACCGATTGATGACGGGAGGTTCCATTCCCTGTGGCAACTGGTTGAGGATCGAAGAAACCTTGTCGCGAACTTCCTGGGCGGCGACGTCGCCATCTTTGTCGAGGCGGAACTGCACGGCGATCGTGGCCACGCCTTCGCGTGTCGTCGACCGCAGTTCTTCAATGCCCGAGACTTGATTGACCGCCTCTTCGATGACTTTTGTTACCGTGGTTTCAATCTCTTCGGCGCTCGCCCCGGCGAGATTGGCCGAGATTGATACGGCCGAAAGATCGACCTTGGGAAACAAATCCACGCCCAGGCTGTAATAGGCCACGATTCCCAATACCACGGGAATCGCCACCAACACCCACGTGAACACCGGGCGTCGTATACAAACTTCGGAAAGATTCATTCGCGAGAACCTCGTGAATGAGGCTCTGCAGCGGTCGGTGATGGGGACGGTGAATTTGCTTCGCGAGTCGATTTGGCCGAGTCACGTACCACCACCTTCGAGTCGTTCGCAAGTGCCGTTTGACCGCTGGTCACAATCCGAGCAGATTCCGGCAAAACGGGACTGGTGATCTCGACCCATTCGGTGGTCTGCGTTCCCAACGTGACGGGGACTTCTTTGGCTCGCCCATCGTCCACAAGAAAGATCTTCGTGATGCCCGCGAACTGAACCAGTGCCGAGAGCGGTACCGTCACTGCTTCGGCATCGACGCGAGTGAGTATTGCGGCTTTCGCGAAACTTCCGGGCTTTAAATCGCCGGTGGGGTTTGGAACTTGAATCTCAACTTGAAACGTGCGAGTCGCCGAATCGACAGTCGGGTAAATTCGCGTGACGGTCCCCGAGAATGGCTTGCTCGCCGCCGCCGTGAAAACTTGAACCTGCTGGTCGCGTTGAATTTCGGCGCTGTAACGTTCTGGCACCGGAACGCGAAGCTTTAGTGTCTGGCTGATCACGATTCGGAATAGTTCCGTTCCGACCCTGACGAGAGTTCCCTCAGACACAGATCGCTGAGCAATAACGTATGTGACGCCATCCGATCCCGGCAGCGCGACATTGGGGGTTGGAACCGACACTTTCGTATTGGCGAGTTGCTCGCGAGCAACCAGTAAGTCGACCTGCTTCAATTGGATTGTCGCCAGGCCAGACTCGGCCTGGATCATCTGATTATCATATTCCGCTTGGGCGGTGCGATAGTCGTTGGCGGCGCTTTCCGAGTCTTCCGGTGAGACGGTCTTTTTGGCGGCCAACTGAACAAACCTTTCATGCCGCGATTTCGCATGTTCCATGATCGATTTGGCCTTGACGACGACTGGAACCCTGGTCAGATCGATTTTCGCATCGGGAACCTCTTTAAAGCCGAGTTTGGCTAACTCGACCTGCAAGGCTCGATCCGATTGCTGGACGGACAACTCGTAGTCAGTCGAGTCGATCTCGAGCAGCAAATCACCTGGTGCAACGCGATCGGCCACGTCATGGAACAGTTTGCGGACTCGTCCTTCAACACGTGCCGAGATCACGACTTCTTCAAAACCGTGAAGCGTCCCCAACGCCTCGACCGACCTTTGGACGGATCGGCGGGCGGCGGGCTCGACTGTCACAGTCACCGCCGCTGCGATTCTCGATTGACCGCTGCTTTCCGATGAAAGGTGTTCTTTTTGTTGCTGATCCCTTCGAGCGTTTGCAGCAACCCAGCCAAAGCCGAATGCAACGACAAGTAAAAGCAATTTGAACACCGATCCAAACCAACCACTTTGAGCGGCCGGCGATTTGGGATGTCCATCACGTTCGATTTCCGCCGATGGTTTTTGTTCTGAATCTGTCAACGGATCATCAAGCAATTTATTACCCATTACACACGACAACTGTCCGGCAACGAAACGTAGCGACGATTGCCTCGGTTTCGTGATGCTGTGGCGAATGTTCCCACATCAGCCGATTGTCGTGAGTTGAGACAATTCTGTCACTCTTCGGCTTCCAATAATAATTCCGCTTTGAGAATCGCGACACCTGAAGTCACGACAGGTTCGCCTGAATTCAATCCCGACGTAATTTCGACCCACGGTTCGACAGCGATCCCCATCGTCACATCGCGCGGGTGGTACTGGAGTGGACCCGTTTCGAGGAAGACGAACGTTCGACCGTCGTTTGTGGCAATTGCCGATTGCGGCACGGTCAGGCATTCTCGCGGTTCTCCTTCAGGGATCAAAACTCGAACAAACATTCCGGGACGTAGAAGTCCATTCGCGTTATCGATATCGGCAATCAATGGCACGGCTCGTGTCTCGGGACTGACCGTTCGTCCGACGAAGGCTACCGTTGCTTCCAAGGTCTTGCCGGGCAACGCTGGAGTTTGTACCGAAACGGCCTGTGACTTCGTGACCGACAGGGCAGCCCAGTCTCGCTCTCGAATATCGGCTTCGATCCAGAGGCGAGAAGTGTCAGCCAGTTGGAACAAACCCTGCGCCGTCAGAATTCGCTCTTTCGGAGCCAGTTTGATTTCTTCCACCGTTCCCGTAAACGGGGCTTTGACGGGCCACATGCTGAGTGTGGCTTCATCCACGACGGACAGCGAGTCCTGCGATTGACCGACCAAAAGACCAAGCCGTTGTCTGGCGACGGCCAGGCGTCGTTCTGCATCTTTTAGGCTGGACTTCGCCATCAGTTCCTGTTGCGCAACGTCTTTGGTCGCCTGCTCGCAATCGCCGAGGTATTTTGCCGTCGCCTGATTCCGGGCAGCTTCCATTCGGTTCCTGTCGGTTTCGGGAATATCACCGGCGTTCGCGCCATCGAGTCTCGCTTTCGTTTTTTGTGCGAGTCGCATTTGTTCATACGAGCCGAGAATTTTTTGCCGGTAATCTCCGAGTGGTTTGTCCGCGAATTCCTTTTCAAGTTGCGAGACATCCTGTGGCCGCTTAAGTCGAGCCAGTAGTTCATCGAGATTCGATTGTATCGAATGCCACCAAATGTATTCGACCTTCGCCAGTTGCAAATCGGATTCCCGCAGCAGCACGTCGGCTCGTTTTTCGCCCAGATCCGGGCTGTCAACGATTGCCAACACCTGACCTTCGGTCACTCGGTCACCGACTTTGACATCGATCTGACGAATCAAACCGTCAAAGGGCGATTTGAGTTCAACGTGTCGAGTTTCATTGTATTTCACGTGACCTGGAACGACGCGTTGCGATCGCAGTTGTCGCTGTGCGGCGTTGGTGACGGTGATTTTCGCCGCAGCGAATTTTTCTTCACTTAACTCGACGTGATCGCGAGTGGCAGCGGGATCTGCATCGGGGACCGAATCCGATTTACCCATGCCGCGCAGCAACGGCCACAACGTCACGCCGAAGACAAATACTACGACGCCAATCGAGATTAAAACGGGACGCTTCATCGCAGAGGTCCTCTCGCTCATACCCTGAAACCTGAATTCTCCAGAAGCACGACAGTTGAAACCAACTGTTAGCAACGTAGAACTGCGAACGTTTCTTGGCGAGAAATCGTTTCCTGCGTGAATTTCTGGGGTGAGGGCGCGCAATGATCGCGCTCCATCGTCCCGATGGGACTCGAAAACCAGGCTTCGTAAACTAGCAGATCACCCTCTGGTGTCGACAGCGCTGATGACGCGATCGCCGGGTCAAAGGTGACGAATTCATGCGGCGGTTCCTCGCCGCGAGATTCGTCCAATGGATGACTCCAGCAGGGCAAAATCCAATGAAAATGCCAGCCCAGATCCTGGTCGGAATTTGAATCGATCGCCGGATGAAATGCGGACAGATGAGCACTGAGTTCCAGGGCGGACGCAATCGACGTCAGTTGTGCGAGATTCGTTCCGTGACAATGCCACCACGGGATCGGGGCCTGCCACAACGACACGATCAAACAGAGCCGGGTGGTGAACAAACACGCCCAACGCCATTGGCTCAATCTATCGTTCTGGTTCATGTTTTGGCCAAATTCATCAGGATGCCGACCAGCACGACCGGTCAAACGTCCTCATCGTCTTCTTCTTCGTCATCGAAGTCATCATCATCGCCATCAATCGGCCCCACGTCCATACCATCGTAGGAACTGAGGCCCATTTCTTCGGCCAAAGCGGCAAGTTCCTGATTCCGCACATCGAGCGTATCGGGTGAATGAATTTCGATTTTCTCGACATGCAGGGTCAGCGGATCGTCGGTTTCATCGCCTTCCGAGATCTCGACAAAATGATACCCCAAACCTGTCAGCCGTTCGGAAAACGCCGTCAGTTTTTCTTCGCTATCATCGGTAAAAAAGTAACCCCAAAGCATTTCATTCGTCATATCCCAATCAGTCTGGTCAGCAATTGCCTGGAACATTTCGATCAATTCGGATTTGGGAATCATAATTCAGCCTTGATGTCTTGTCACTTAGGGGCTTCAAACGGCCGACAGGATTCTAGGGACCAATCTTCCATACAGCAAATCACTCTGACACGTTATGCTGAATGGCGTCTTTGGAAAGGTTGGCCGCGTCAGTATGCAAGGCGATTGCCAATATCAAAAACAGAAGGATAGCTGTTATTTTTTTGAACCAATTCCTGGTTGTCGGGGATCGGACATGGCGTCGCTTAAGTGAAACAAGTCGATCGACCTGTGTCGACGACGTTTCTCGGTTGGGAGAGCCTTTGTGCGAGGTTTTTTCCATGCGGAACAGCGTCATCGACGAGGTTTTCGCGTAGTCGTGCCGAAATGCCGAGTTGTCTCCGATCGATTTAATTGTCCCTTTAACGCAAATTGTGAACGGTTCTTATGCTCGTGCTTGGTATCGAAACCAGCGGTCTAGAAGGTTCGATCGCTCTTTTGCGAGATCAGGTTTGCCTGGAAACGCGACCGCTGAATCAAGCGGGACGTCGTCACGCCCAGTCACTTGTTCTCGAAATCGGAGATCTGCTGCATTTGCATGGATACACGCCGCAAAACGTCGATCTCGTGGCCGTCAGTCGCGGCCCGGGAAGCTTTACGGGCCTACGCGTCGGAATGGTTTGTGCGAAGACATTTGCTTACGCGACGGGCTGCCGGTTTGTCGCGGTCGACACATTTGCCGCCATTGCCGAGAACGTGCCGAATGACGTCAATCATCTTTTTGTCATTGAAGATGCTCAACGGGATGACTTGTTCGTCGGCGAATATCAACGCAACGAATCGCGGATCTGGACGGCCATCTCCCCGATTCAGATCGTGCCGGTTGGTGAGTTTCTGAGCAGTCGATCGGGAACCGACGTGATTGTCGGTCCCGGTATCCGGAAGTTGGACCTGACGGAACATCCGGGCAATTGGCTGTCGGATGCGAATTTGTCTGGACCGAACGCCTCGGTCATCGCGGAACTCGGTCGTCGGATTTTGGACTCAAATGAAGGCATGCCAGCGACCGACGACTTCGACTTTTGGAAGGCGTCGCCTTTTTATCTGCGAATGAGTGCCGCAGAGGAAAAGCGTGCCGCGGCTGATGCTCAGTCTTAAAGAACCGATTCGGCCGCTCGTTCGCCGCTCGAGATAACATCCGGCACGCCAACCCCTCGAAAGGCGATGCCAGCCAGAGCGAGTCCAGGATGTTGCTGCGTCAATGTTTCAATGCGAGCCACGCGATCAAGATGCCCGACGTGGTACTGCGGCATCGCGTTCGCATAGCGATAGATTCGCACGAAATCAGGCTCGCCCCGAACACCCAGGATTTC
>Ga0181528_10001578_pt1 | contig 14138 bp, 11 predicted proteins | sample PEATcosm2014_Bin_47_FD_119742 | JGI IMG/M metagenome (GOLD analysis project Ga0181528, IMG submission 119742) | Peatland microbial communities from MTU Mesocosm Facility, Houghton, MI, USA - PEATcosm2014_Bin10_10_metaG | ecosystem: Environmental > Terrestrial > Soil > Wetlands > Peat | place...
ATGGGGGCGAACAACTCGTCCACATTCGCCACGCCGATCTCGCCAAGCATAAGCTCGCGCTCAGCGGGAGACTTCGGGAGATAGCGCATGATCTTCTTCCTGATTTGCAGATTACGGTTGCGAATTATGTTTACGCATTATGGTCGCGTGTTATGGGTGCGTACTTCTGGATGCATGAGCCGCTTGGGCCGACCGGCGGGATAGAATCAACAGACGCCGGCCGTGCGTACCCGGGTCGGCCAACGCTGGCCGGAGCCCGGACAATCAACTATGCCTTACTGCTCTTCGGCGACGAACTTCTCGTAGTCTTCGGCCGTCAGCAGTGCGTTGGCCTCCGCCGGATTCGCCAGCGTCACCTTCACCATCCAGGCCGTGTGCGGCTCGCTGTTCACCTTCTCGGGCGAGGTCGCCAGAGCTTCATTGATGGCCGTCACCGTGCCCGTCACGGGAGCATAAAGGTCGCTGACGGCCTTCACCGACTCCACCGTGCCAAAGGTCTTGCCAGCCTCCAGCTGGGCGCCCACCTTGGGCAGCTCCACAAATACAATGTCGCCCAGCGAGTTCTGCGCGTAGTCCGTAATGCCGATCGTGCCCGTCGTGCCATCCACGGCAAGCCATTCGTGTTCCTTGGTGTATTTATATTCCGGCGGGTAGGCCATGATGATCTCCCTCAACTTCGCTTGTCACCGGATCGCTCCGGCGCCTTGAAAATTGTAATCTACTCGGCCACCTTGGCGGGGCGCGGACGCTTGTAAAACGGAATCGCAACCACCTTGCACGCCACTGCCTGGCCGCGCACATTCACCGCCAACTCCATCCCTTCGGTGCTCAGCAGCGGAGGAACGTACGCCAGCGCAATATTCTTCTTCAGGAACGGCGCAGGCGATCCGCTGGTGACGACGCCAACCGGCGCGCCCTGCGTATCCAGCACCGGGTAGCCATCGCGCGGAATGCCCCTGCCGGTCGCTTCCAGGCCCACCAATATGCGCTCCAGGCCCTTGCCTTTCTGCTTTTTCAGCGCCTCTTGGCCGGTGAACTCTTCCTTGTCCATCTTCACAAAGCGGTCCAGCCGGGCTTCCCAAGGCGTGATCGTATCCGAAATCTCATGCCCGTACAGTGACAGCGCGCCCTCCAGCCGCAGAGTGTTGCGCGCGCCAAGTCCGCAGGGCAGCACGCCGAACTCTTCGCCCGCCGCAAGCAGCGCATCCCACACCCGCTCGCTCGTAGCCACGTCGCTGGGGATGTAAATCTCAAAGCCGTCCTCGGCCGTGTATCCCGTCCGCGCGATCAAGGTGTTCGCCAGCCCGCAAACCGTGCCGTGGGTGAACCAGTAGAACTTCACCGCGGTTAAGTCCACGTCGGTCAACTTCTGCAGGGCGCGCCAGCCATTCGGCCCCTGGATGGCGATCTGCGTGTAGTTGTCGCTGAGATTTTCCACCGCGCAGTCAAAGCCCTTCGCCGACTCGCGAACCCAGTTGTAGTCCTTTTCGCGCGTGCCCGCGTTAATCACCAGCAGGAAGTCTTCTTCACCCAGCCGGTGCACAATCACGTCATCCACAAACGTGCCCTTGTCGTACAGCAGCGCCGAATACTGTGCCTGCCCGATGGCCAGCTTCGACGCATCGTTGAAAGTCATGTGCTGCACGGCGCCCAGAGCCTGCGGCCCGTGCAGGCGAATATCGCCCATGTGGCTTACGTCGAACAGGCCCACGCTCGAGCGCACAGCCAGATGCTCGGCAATCAGCCCGCCCGTCTTGCGCTGGGCGTTGGCAGGATATTCCACCGGCATATCCCAGCCGTTGAAGTCCACCATCCGGGCTCCCAGGCGGCGATGCGCGGCGTTCAGGGCGGTCTTGCGTACGGTGGCGGAGCTTTCAGCGTTGGACAAGATGGAAACCTCGGGAAGGGAAGTCTTGCGGCCCCCGTGGAGGCCGCCGGAACACTCGAAAATATCACGTTGCCCGCAGCGCAGGCAACGCACATGGAAACGCCGGCAAGCTAAGCAACCTGCCGGCGTCTGGTTTCTGCCGCGGCTAAACCAAAAAGCCGCTAAAAGTGGTACGCCACCTGCATGGTCAGCGCCCGCGGCGTTACAAAATGCGTGCCGCTAAAGGTGGAAAGGAAGTTATACAGCGCCACCTTGTTCGTTATGTTCACGGCCGTCAGTGTGGCGGACCAGCGCTTCGAGGTCTTTGACTGGAACAGGTTGTCGTCGCCCAGCGAGAGGTCGAACAGGTTGCGCGGCGCAATCCGTGGCGGGTTCTTGTCGTCGTTCTCCATTCCCGGCGCCGGAATCTTCATTCGCGTCGAGCCGTACTCCGAAGGCGCGCAGGTGGTCAGCGGAGCGTTCATCGTCGGATACTGTGTGCCGCAGTACAGGCCCGCCTGCATCTGTTGATCCGCGCTCAGCCCGGTCAAATTCACCGGAGTCGTGCCGTTGACGGCGTAAGGCACCGAGGCTGCCACCTGACCGCTGTCGTAGCGCCAGTTGAAGCCCGCCCACGGACCCTTCTTCCACGGCTGGTATTGCAGGTGCGTCGTCTCGTTGAACTTCTCGTCGTGATCAATGCGGAAGGGCTGTCCGTTCTGTCCCACCGTGGTTCCCAGTCCGCTGGTCTGCGGCGGGAAGAACCTTGCCGCCACGCTGCTGAACACCACAAGCGCGCTGAAGCCGTGATGCTCCGGTATGCTCACCCGCGCCGCATAACCAGGAATCTTCGAGTTGTGCCAGCCGATGGGGAATGTGATGGGCGTCGCGCCCAGCACGCTGAAGTCGTAGGCCGTGTGCGTGTACTTCCAAACGTAGTCTCCGCTGAACACCGCCCAGCGCCCGAAGGCCTGCTGCAATCCGGCGTGGAACTCATTGCGATACCCCGGCGTGTTCGGCGCCTGCACGCAGGGAATCAAGGCCGCGATCACCGCGTAGTTGCAGCCTTCGCTCGCCAATACAAGGTTCTCGTTAAACGGCGACTCCAAGCTGCGTGCGTAGGAGATGCGCAGCACCGTGCCACTGGGCTTGATGTTGTAGCTCACGCCCAGCCGCGGCTCCGCCTGGCTGGCCACCACCAGCCCGTTGTACAGGTCTCCGCGGATGCCAAGGTTGAAGGCCCAGTTGCCCTTGGTGATGGCGTCCTGGATGTACAGCGCCGTCTCCTTCACATCCGTGTGCCCGTGGAAGTGATACAGATTCCCGCCGCGCGTCAGGTCGTAGGGCAGCAGCGTCGTGCACGGAGCTGCCACGGCCACTCCGCCCACAAAGCACGGATCGCCATTGCCTTCCGTCAGTCCGGGCAGCAGAGTCGGGTCCACAATGCCCAACTGGAAGTTCTCGGTCAAAAACGTCTGCTGATAGGCCACGCCCATCTTAATGTTGTGGATGCCCCTGGCGTGCGTCACGTCCGCGCGAATACCCGTGTTGGTCAGCGTGCGCTGCTGCGTAATGCTCTCGCGCTGCAAGTCCACCGGGCCAAGGTCGGCAAAGGGATTCCCGCTTGGGTAGTAGTTGTATCCATCGTGCCGGACGAATGCTCCCACGGTCATCACCGTCGTATTGTTCAGCAGCCTAGTCCAGCTCGGCGCGATATTGAAGGTCACAATCTTCGAGCGCTGATCCGTCGCTCCCACCTTGTTGCCGTCAGGGTCCAGGCCGCCGTTGTTGACCACCACGCCATTCCACGGCGTCGCCAGCTCTCCGTCATAGGAGTTCGGCGTCTGGAACCACGAGCGCGAGAGGCCGGTGTTCAGCCGCAGACTGTCCTTGCCCGTCAACTGGTAGTCCATGCGGTCGAACAGGTTCTGCTCGTTGCCCTTGTCGTGCATCACCTGGAACTCCGGTGCGTCCAGAAATCGTCCACTGTTCAGTCCGCTGGCGGCCGTAAAGTTTCCCCAGCGCTTGCCGCCGTATGCAATGTCGAAGCCCAAATTCGCCGAGCCGAACGAGCCGTAGCTGGCGTTCACGCTGCCCCGCGGACTGGTCACGCCCTGTCCGCTGCGCGTCGTCGCCACAATTACCAGGCTGGTCTTGCCGCCGAACTCCGCCGGAGGCGCGCCCGGAATCACCTCCAGGCTCTCCAGCGAGTCCACCGGAATCTGGTTGCTGAAGACTTTGCTCTGCTGGTCGGTAATCGGCTGGCCGTCCACGCTGAAGCTATTGCTGGCGTGGTCTCCCATGCCGTGGAAGAGCCCGTTGCTGTCCGCCGCCACGCCCGGCGTCGCCAGCGTCACCAGCGAACTCACGCCCGACGACTGGCTCTCCAGGGGCATCTTCTCAATCAACTGCCGGTCCACGTCAGTGTGCCCCGTGGGAACGTTTTCCAGCAGGTCGGCCGAGGCCTCCACCGTCACCGTCTGGTCGCTCACCGCCACCTGCAAGGTGATCTTGATCGCCGTGCCCACCGCCGAGCGCACATCCAGATCCTGCGCCGCCGGGCCGAAGCCCGCCGCCGTCACCGTCAGGTGGTAGTGGTTGTTGGGAACGTTGGCAAACTCAAAGTGTCCCGCGCCATCGGTCTTCACCGTGCGGTCCAACCCGCTCACCGGGTTGTGGATGCGCACCGTCGCGCCGGGAATGACCGCGCCGGTCGAATCCGCCACCGTGCCGCTGCACGGGGTTCCCGTCGGTGCGGGTTCAGCGGCAAAGGCAGTGGCAACCGTCAAAATCAACAGCAGCAGAAGTGCCTGCATGCGATGCAGGTTCAGGGTAAACATCAGGAAAAATCCTCCACGAAATGTCGTCTGTCATTGCCGTCGCTCTATGCGCAACGGCCACGGGGCGTCTTAGGAAAGATGCTCGAGACAGGCAGGAGGAGGACGGATAAACGGGGAGGCGATAGTCTGCTGCGCCAATAACTGCCTGGCCGGAGCCAGCAGCAGAATGGCGCATTCCACCAGTACGGGGGCCTGGCAAACCTTTACCTGTTGCGCCGGAGCGTGTCCAGCCAGGCACAACGAGCAGTTTGCCTCGTCGCGAACCCCACGGCTGTGGTCCAGCCCGTCGGCGTGCCAGTGGGCAGCCTGGGCCGCTCCCGAAAGCAGCAGCAACAGCGCCAGTAATACGGCGGAGTGCGCGCGCCAGCGCGGGCGGACGAATTGGAATAGGGGTCGCATCACCAGGGCAGATCTTAAGTTCAAGCCTATGGCAGGCGGTTTCCAATGTCAAACCACCCCGCCGCCACCCATATACCCCAATCGGCAGTTGCGTGAACCTTGCCATGCGCGATACCCTTCGCCCATGCCTGCCCGTTTCCATTGTGCCGTCTGCGATGCCGTGGAGGAGCGCTGCGCCTGCGAGAAGTACTGCTACATCTGCCAGGGGGAAAACGAAATCCGCCTGGTGGCGGATGGCTGTTACTACTGCCTGGAGTGCCGCGAAGCCTGTGACTACGAACCCGAGCCAAAAAACGTCGCCCACGGGTAGTCCCCGCTGGCTGCCCCTGCGCGCCCTCGTGGCCGTCCTGGTGCTGCCCGGCAACGTCGCCGGGCTCATCCCCTGGTTCCTCGTGGATCACCCCATCCATCTCTTGCAGGGTGCGCCGCTCGTCGCTTCGCTTGCTGCGCTCGCCCTCGGCCTTGCCATCTTCGCCCGCTGCGTGTTGGACTTCGCCCTCCGTGGCCGCGGCACCCTCGCCCCGGTGGATCCGCCGAAGAAGCTGGTCGTCTCGGGGCTCTACCGCTACTCCCGCAATCCCATGTACGTCGGAGTGCTGTTGATTCTTCTCTCAGAAGCGGCGCTCAGCCGCTCGCTCGCGCTGCTCATCTACTCGGCCATCGTCACCGCCATGTTCAACCTTTGGACGGTCTTCTACGAGGAGCCGCGCCTGCGTAAATCCTTCGGCTCTGAGTACGAGGATTACTGCCGGCGCATTGGCCGCTGGTGGAGTTTTCCGCGCTGAACTGCTCGGACAACTCGGTCTGATCTCTTCGCAAGAAAAACGCTTTCCCGCAAAATAAGAAAAGCCGCAGGCTCCCGGCCCGCGGCTCACCTACAACACAATGTATTTAGAAGTTAAACGCCAGCCCCGCGCGGATAAAGCGTGAACCATTCACCAGGTACACCGTGCTGCCGTCGGCGCTCAGCACCGGACGATACCCCTGCGCCAGCAGGTTGCGCACGTCAATCAGCGCCTCCAGTCCGTTGGGCAAAAAGTGCATTGGCGGAATCGGTTGGCGAATGAAGAAGCTCAAATAAGGATCGGTCTCTCCGGCCGAGGCGTTGAACATGTCCACCGGGGTCAATGCCGTGCCGCTCAGCCAGCGATAGCTGGCAATCATCGTTGTCTTCGTCGGCTTCACCGTGCCCGTCATCTTGGCCGCCGCCGAGTGGCGATTCGTGGTCACCAGTCCGGTTGAGGTCTGGTTCACCTGCACCAGGCTCTCCGGGGCGGTCAGCACGCCGCCGTAGGCGTAATCCAGGGTGCCTTCCAGCCCGTGCACCACCGGGTGGGAGTACACGGCCCGCACGCCCTGCGTGTGCATGTTGCCGCCGTTGTAGGTGAAAATTCCGCTGAAGGGATCGCCGACCAGGAAATTTGTATCCGCCGTAACGTAGCCCGAGCCGGTCAGCGCCGCGTTGTGCACCATGTCGCTGTACACGGCCACCTGCATCTTGCTCCGGCCAAAGCGCTGGGAGAGAGATACCTCCTGGTGCACGTCGCGCTCAATGCGCTGGCCCAGTCCGGTCATCGTCACCATCGGGTTGCTCTCGCTCAAATCCGCCGGAGCCGTGTCATACCCTTTGGCCGCCCTTAGGCTGGGCTGGCTGGTGGCATAGCGGTACTGCATCGCCGTGTTGCCCGTGGGGTGCAGGTTCAAGGCCGCAAACGGACGCACGCTGGTGGCGCGTTCGCGGTATTGCAGCACCTGCGCCTCGCCGCCGTAGTCCAGGCCCAGCTTTTCGCCGAAGGCCATCGAGTTCGCAACCGATAGCGCCAGTGCCTGGATCGCCGGCTGGTCCGGGTCAAGTCCGGCAAAGTGCTTGGCGCTGATGGCAATCTCCGGGAAGCTTCCGTCCGGCATCTCACGCGAGTAGGCGGCGCGCAGCACGGCGTTGGGATTGGTCATGTTGCTGACCATGCCGCCGTTCAACGACCAGCGCTCCGGCACGTCGTGCTTGGTAAAGATGGACTGTTCCACCTGGAAGTTTGTGCTCGAACTCGTTGTCGAATCGCCGTCCGTGCTGGAGAGGAAGCTGACGCGGGCCTTCAAGATGCCTTCGTCGCCATCCGACTCGCGCTGCACCACCACCAGCGGCTGGTCGCCGACAAGCCGCAGAATGGGCCGGTTGGCCATCGAGCGCAGCGCCCAGCGCCAGTCGTCATCGGCCTCGGCCGAGTTGCGGTGGTGCGGCACCATCTGGATGGCTTCAAAAAGAGTATTCATCGTCAGGTTCAGCAGCAGGTTGGCACCCGGCTGGACCCTTACTCGCTCGCGGATGGTGGGCAGAAAGCTGGTGGCCGTTACCCGCACCGTGTAGATGCCCGGCAGCAGTCCGGCCACCGAGAAGCTTCCCTTGGCGTCGGTCACCACCAGCTTCACCTGGTCGGCGGAGTTGGCAAGCACTTCCACCACGGCGCCCAGCTGCGGCACCCCGGCCGTGTTGCGCACCGTGCCGCGAATGGCGCCGGGGCTGATGGCAGCGCTCGCCGCCAGGCTGCACACCAGTGCCATGGTCAGGATTCCAAGCTTGCGTGTCATCTTCCGCGAGAACTTGTGCGTCATACGTCCTCCAAACGGTTCGGCGCCCGCCGCGGATACCGGCGGGCCGGAAGGCTTGGTTGAACAAGGGGCCCATCCGGAGGCCGTCCACCATGGCGGCCTCCCGGAGTGCTGACGAGCTGCAATTCTACTCCATCCGACCTGTCTATTCGACCTGGAAACGGGCCGACGGGCTGATCGTCTGCTTGGTCACGTCGTCGTTGACCGTGATCTTCAGGCTGTACAGTCCCGGCTCCAGGTTGGTGAGCGGCATGGACTTCTGAATCGTGATCTGGTCACCGGTGTTGCCGTAAACCGCGCTCAATTCATCCACATGCAGCACGCTCTTGTTCGTCTGGATGTTGACGATGTCGTAGCTGATGCTGCCCTTCGTCTTGTGCAGTTGCGGATCCTGCTGCAAGTTATACACCTGCAAGAAGATGTTCAGTTTCTGGTCGCGGTGGAAGCTGGCCGGCTTGCCATCGCTCGGTTCCACCCGGGGGCGCACCTTCAGGTCGCCCAGGATGAAGTTGCCGGCGCCCACGGTCTTGGCTGGAACGCGTTCCAGCAGATCGGCCAGAATCAGCGTCGAACTGGCCAGCTTTTCGTCGTCGTACTCCGGAACCCTTATGGAGCGGGTATAGGTACCCACGCGGTCGCCGTTCACGTCCTTCACGGCCACGTCAATCTTGTACATGCCGGACTTCAGCGGCAACGCCCTCCAGTACAGCTGCGAGGTCTGCAGAGCTTTTTCCAGCAGCTCGTTCGGTTCGTCCACGCCCACCGTGTCTTCAAAGGTGGCGGCCACGCGGCCCGTCAGGGTGGTCACCCTGCCGAAGATGTTGACCGATGCCCGCTGGATGCCTTCCTTCTGAAGGAAGGTCATGTCCTTCACCTTCATCTGGATGGTGATCGGCACCAGTGCCGTGTCGGAGGTCACCTTGATGAAGTCCACTCGCAGATCGAAGGGCATCAGCTTGTAGCGGATCTTCGTGTTGACCTTCTCTTCCAAATCCTTGAACTTGACCGGCGGCGGGCTGGTCAGCTTGGCGTAGCGTTCCAGGGCGTCAAACTGCTTGTTGCCGCCGTTCCCGTATACGTCGGGTCCGCCGGGCGTGCCCATCATGCGAGCGCCCCGGTTGCCGTGTCCCATCTCTTCCATCGAGGTCGGTCCGCCGCCCGGAGTGTGCAGCAGCGCGTCCTTCTCGTTCGGATCCAGCGCAATGTGGTAGTCGTTGCACTGGCAGTTGTCCACAAACTCAATGATGATTTCGTTGCCGATGCCTTCCAGGTAGCGGTAGCGCCAGCGCTCAAAGGGGAAGGTCGAGGTCTGGCCGCCGCCCTCTTTGGCGTCGCGCTGATAACTGCCGCCGGAGGCGTGTGATTCAATCTCGTCGGGCGCGCCCCACACAATGTAGATGCGTCCGCGGTCCGTTCTCCAGCCCGGGATGCCGGCGGCGTAATGCTCGTTGGCGTATTGGATGCGGCGGTAGTGCTCTTCGCGGAACTCGTTTTCCGGGGTGTCCGGCGTGGGATCGCGCCGCAGCCAGAACTGTTCGATGAACTGGTCGCGTTCCTCGTCCGTCGCCAGCAGCTTAAAGGCCGCCTCTTCCTCGTTGCTGATGATGTAGGTCACGTCCTGGTTCAGCCAGTTCAGGTACGTCTTGCCGACCTCTTTCTTGAAGTTTCTCAGGCGCTCTTTCTTTTCCTCCGGAGTCATCTCCTTCGGAGCCTCGGGCGCGGACTTCTTCGTCTTTTTCAGATCCTTCAGCGAGGTGCCTTCGTCCCTGGCGGCCGGCTGGTTCTGGGCGGGCTCGTCGTTGGCGGGCGGGTTCTGGGCGGCGGCAATGCCGGCCACTAGGACCGTGGAAAAGAGGGCGACCAGCAGGCTACGCAGTACATTCGACCGCATGAAAAAGGGCTCCTGAAAAGCTATCTGAGGACTGCTGCGATTGTATGGTTTCGCCTCCGGCAAGGCAACCCACCGCCTGCACGCCTCGGACTCCGCAATCCACCTCCGGCAATCCGGAATATCTCCCCCGTGCTCTTGCTGGCTCCCACCCGCACGCCCTTCCCGCTCCACGGGTTACAATCATCCCTGGCAAGTAGTTTGAAGACGGAAAGTTTTTGTCCGATGGCGGAACTTCCTTCCCCCGGCAGCCGTATGGGATAAGACAGGAGGGAAGCGACGGCAAACGGCAGACGCTGCCTTTGCCCGGGTTCGCCCTCATCAGCCCTTGCCGCCAGCCGCGGGCATGAACAGAGGACTCATGAAGACTTGGAAAAAGGTTTGTTTGATCGTCGCGGGTCTGGTGCTGATTGGTGCCATCGTCGGCGTCAGCTATTACAAGAGCCATGAAGGCATCGTCGAAGTGCAGACCGGCAAGGCCGCCCGTCAGGAGCTGGCCTCGGTCGTCACCGCCAGCGGCGAAATTCGCCCCAAGACCTTTGTCAACGTCGGCGCCAACGCCATGGGCAAGATCATCAAGCTCTACGTCAAGGAAGGCGACAAGGTCGTCAAGGGCCAGTTGCTCGCCCAGTTGGAGAACATCCAGGCTGGAGCCGACGTCAACGCCACCCAGGCCTCGCTGACCGCTGCCGAAGCTGATTACGCCGCCGGCTTGGAGACCTTGAACACCAGCGTCGCCGATCTCGACCGCGCCAAGGCCGATCTCGAGCAGAAGCAGTTCGACTGGAAGCGCAGCGAGGGTCTCTACAAGGACCAGCTCATCGCCAAGAAAGATTTTGACGCCGCCAAGAACGCCTACGAGGCTGCCGTCAGCGGCGTCGCCCAGGCCAAGACGCGCATCGCCCAGTCCCGCGCCCAGGCCGAGGCCTTCAAGCGCCGCATCGCCGTGCAGAAAGCCAACCTCGTCCACTTCAGTGACGTGCTCAGCAAGACTGAGTACCGCGCGCCCTTCGACGGAGTGGTCACCAACCTCCCCGTCCGCGAGGGTGAGACGGTCGTCATGGGCATCCAGAACGCCCCCGGCTCCACGCTGATGACACTGGCCGATACCTCGGTCATCACCGCCGAAGTCAAGGTGGATGAGACCGACATCGTCAACGTTCGCACCGGTCAGGCCGCCGAGGTCAGCATTGACGCCATCCCCAAAAAGAAGTTCAAGGGCACGGTCACCGAGATTGGCAACAACGCCCTGCTGCGTTCCACCGGCGTCGCCACCTCGCAGAGCACCGGCAGCACGCAGGAGGCGAAGGACTTCAAGGTGGTCGTCACCCTCACCGAGGTCCCTGAAGGTCTGCGTCCCGGCCTCTCCGCCACCGCCAAGGTCACCACGGCCAGCAAGCAGAACGTCCTCAGCATCCCCATCCAGGCGCTCACCATTCGCCAGAAGGGTGACCTGGTGCCCAAGAAGAAGGGCAAGGACAAGGACTCCGTGAAGGCCGCCGAAAAGCCGGAAGAAGTGAAGGCCGCCAAAGAAGAAGTCCAGGGTGTCTTCATCATCCGCAACGGCAAGGCCCAGTTCGTCACCGTGCAAACCGGCATCACCGGCACCACGGATATCGAAGTGCTCGACGGCCTGAAGGATGGCGATGAGATTGTGACCGGCAGCTACAAGGTGCTGCGCACCCTCAAGCCCGACACGACGGTCAAGATCAATAACGCCGAGCCGAAGAAGGAAGAAGAAAAGAGCTAGCCGCTCGCCCTTCACGCGGCCCAGCCACAAAAGGTTTTTGGGAGACAGCACACGCATGGCAACCGAAGCGCAATCCGTGGGAACCAAGCTGCAGCCGCCGCCGCCCGACTGCGTCATCTGCACCGAGGATCTCTGGAAGACCTACGACATGGGCAGCGAGCAGCAGGTCAACGCGCTCAGCGGCGTCAACATCGAAATCCGCCGCAATGAGTACGTGGCCATCATGGGCCCCTCGGGCAGCGGCAAAAGCACCCTGATGAACCTGATCGGCTGCCTCGACTCGCCCACCAAGGGCATCTACTGGCTCAACGGCCAACTGGTCAGCGAACTCGATGATGACGAACTTGCCCGCATCCGCAACAAGGAGATCGGCTTCGTCTTCCAGACCTTCAATCTGCTGGCCCGCGCTACGGCCCTGCATAACGTCGAGCTGCCGCTTATCTACGCCGGCATCCCGGCCGCCGAGCGCCTCGAGCGCGCCCGCCAGACGCTCATCAGCGTCGGTATGGGCGAGCGCATGAGCCACAAGCCCAACGAACTCAGCGGCGGTCAGCGCCAGCGCGTCGCCATTGCCCGTGCCCTCGTCAACCGGCCCTCCATCATCCTGGCCGACGAGCCCACCGGCAACCTGGACACGAAAACCGGCAACGAAATCATGGCACTGCTCGACGAACTGCACTCCAAGGGCAACACCATCGTCCTCGTCACCCACGAGCACGATATCGCCGAGTTCGCCCACCGCATCATCCACATCCGCGACGGCAAAGTCGCCGGAGACGAAAAGACGGCGCGAGCCAAGAGCTAGTAGTTCAGATGTATGAATAATGCACTTGCTTCTCCTGTGAGTAGTGGAGGTATTATTCCGAGATGAAAACCACTATCTTCGCGCGGGTAATAGCGAAACCTATTAGTTTCCCTAGTGATATCGAGATGCTGTATTACTGTCTCGATGAACATGAGGCCCTCACCGGAAAGACATTTTTCGGTGTTCATTTCTCATGGGACGAGGTGCAGCGTCGTTTTTGGATTGACGCCGATTACGCGAAGGAATGCGAGGAGTTTTTTCGCGGCGGAGAATCGGCGTTTCTTGGAAACAAGGAAGTGATCATCGAAGTTGAAGGATAGGCATCCGGATAAGTATCTGCGGGTGCCCTACCCTTCCGCCTTCTTTTGGCGGAGGGTGGGGTAGTTGATTTTGCTCTTGCTCTTAACCTCCGAAACTACCGAAACCTCCGAAACCTCTCGCCCTTGAAACCTTGAAACTTTGAAACCCGCCCCCCGCAAAGTGCTACGCTTTTCCCCATGAACCTCTTCTCCAATCCGCAGGACCCCGCCACCGACCGCACCCGCCCCCTGGCCGACCGTATGCGCCCGCGCGATCTTGACGAGTTCGTCGGCCAGGAGCATATCCTCGCGCCCGGCAAGGCCCTGCGCGTGCAAATCGAGCGCGATGACATTGGCAGCATTCTTTTCTGGGGACCTCCCGGCGTCGGCAAAACCACTCTCGCCAAAATCATCGCCCGCCGCACCAAGGCCGAATTCGTCGAGTTCTCCGCCGTCATGGCCGGCATAAAAGAGATCAAGCAGGTTATGACCGAGGCCGAGCGCGCCCGCGACTACGGCACCCGCACCATCGTCTTCATCGATGAGATTCACCGCTTCAACCGCGCCCAGCAGGATGCCTTCCTGCCTCACGTCGAGCGCGGCAACATCCGCCTGATCGGCGCCACCACGGAGAATCCTTCGTTTGAGGTCAACTCCGCGCTGCTCTCGCGTTCGCGCGTTTACACCCTCAACCCGCTCACCGAGGAGCAGATCGTCACGCTCCTCGAGCGCGCCCTTGCCGACGTTGAGCGCGGCCTCGGACCACTGCATCTCACCGCCGAGCCAGCGGCCTTAGCGCGCATCGCCGCCTACTCCAGCGGAGACGCCCGCTCCGCCTACAATGTGCTGGAAATAGCTAGTCAATTAGCAGGAGAGAACGCCGCTGGAGAAACTAGTTCAGTCATCACCGTCGCCCAGGTCGAAGACGCTCTCCAGCGCCGCACCCTGCGTTACGACAAGGCCGGCGAGGAGCATTACAACCTCATCAGCGCCCTGCACAAATCCGTCCGCAACTCCGATCCCGACGCCACTCTCTACTGGCTCGTCCGCATGTTGGAAAGCGGCGAGGACCCCATGTACCTGGCCCGCCGCATCGTCCGCATGGCCATTGAAGACATCTCGCTGGCCGACCCGCACGCGCTCGAAATCGCCATCGCCGCCCGCGACGCTCTCGACTTCATGGGCCTTCCCGAAGGCGGATTAGCCCTCGCTCACGCCGCTGTCTACTTGGCCATCGCGCCAAAATCCAACGCGCTCTACATGGCCTACGGAGCGGTCAAACAGGCCGTGGAAGAGACCGCAGCCGATCCCGTCCCCTTGCACCTGCGCAACGCTCCCACCAAGTTGATGAAGGAGCTCGGCTACGGAGAGGGCTACCAGTACGCGCACAATTTTGAAGAGAAGGTGACCAACATGCAGTGCCTGCCGGATAACCTGAAAGGCCGTAGCTGGTATCACCCCACAGAAGAAGGCGTGGAAAAACGCATCCGCGAACGCATGGCACAACTCAAGGCCACCAAGGACAAGATGAAGGAGTAGAAGCCGTTTTAGTTGCAGTTTCATCTAACCGGAATTGGAGCAATGATGAAGAAGATCGCAATCGTATCTCTGCTGGCGATGCTGCTTTCTGCACTCTCCTTCGCTGAAAAGAAGCCTGCCGTCGTCAATCCCGCCGACTACACC
>Ga0181528_10001579_pt1 | contig 14132 bp, 5 predicted proteins | sample PEATcosm2014_Bin_47_FD_119742 | JGI IMG/M metagenome (GOLD analysis project Ga0181528, IMG submission 119742) | Peatland microbial communities from MTU Mesocosm Facility, Houghton, MI, USA - PEATcosm2014_Bin10_10_metaG | ecosystem: Environmental > Terrestrial > Soil > Wetlands > Peat | place...
CTACTCGGTGACGAGCGGCCCGGCAACGATCTCCGGCAACATGGTGACCCTGACGGGCGTGGGCACGGTAGTGCTCGGCGCCAGCCAGGTTGCCAACGGCAACTACACAGCGGCAACCGCGACCACCAGCTTCACGGTGACGGCCATTGTGAGCATCACACCCATTACCCCGGCCAATCAGACCATGGCTCCTGGACAACAAACCTTTAGCGCCACCGCTAGCGGCGGTCCAACAAACACCCTGACCTGGAGCGCCTCGGGCGGAAGCATCACCTCGGGCGGCGTTTGGACATCCCCCGACACTGCCGGCACATACACCATCACGGCCACCAGCGTAGATAATCCCTCAGATTACGTTACGACCACGGTGACGATAAGCGCTCCAGTAATCACCAGCCAGCCAGTGAGTAAGAACGTTTGCGTTGGGTACAGCCCGTCTCTCACCATCGGCGCCAACTACGCAACCAGCTATCTGTGGTCTGAGGGAGGAAGCACGGTAGGAACTGGTTCCACTCTTACCTTCAACGACGTTCAAACTTCCAACGACGGAAACTACAGCTGCACGGTCACCAACCTCGCAGGTTCGGTTACTTCCAATACCGTGACGCTCAACGTCCTAACCCCAACCACCCTGACCATCACCAGCAATCCCACGTCGGTGAGTGTCTACGCCACCCAAACGGCGACCTTCTCGGTCTCGGCCAGTGGCACCGGCACACTCTCCTACCAGTGGTACACGGGTACGCCCGGCAGCGGCACCATCATCAGCGGCGCCACCGCCAGCACCTACACCACAGGGGTGCTGACCACCGGCAACAGCGGAACCAGCTACTATGCCAAGGTAACCGATACGAACTGCACCGATACCACCCTGACCAGCACCAAGGCGACGCTTACAGTGACAAACACCGATACTGCAGTGCCGCCCACCATCATCACCCAACCCACCGGCCAGACGGCCACCGTGGACGGAACCGCAACCTTCTCCGTGACGGCTTCAGGACCAGGCACGCTCACCTACCAGTGGTATCGCGTGCCCTACGAGACGGCAACCTATATCGCGACCAATGGCCCCCCCGCCGGGGTAGCGATATCCAACGCAACCAGCAGCACCTACACCGTGCCATCATCAGAAACGGCAGAGAGCAACGATGGCGACAATTACTATGTAATGGTTCAAAACGCCTATGGCTCTGCTCAGTCTGTAAAGGCGCCTTTGGCGGTCGGCAACGGCATCCTGCTGCAGGTTACGGGGCAGCCGCAGACTGTCTATGTGGCTTCCGGATCCCTGGCCAGTTTCAGCGTCACAACCACATGCACTGGATGTACTGCGGCGTACCAGTGGTATTGGATCGCTCCCGGATCCACTTCTCCGACCGCACTGACGAATGGGGCGGTATCGAGCGGCACCCTCAATGGTGCAACAGTGGGTGGAGCAACGACCTCCTCTCTTACTCTGGAAAACGTGCCCTCCAGCGCTTCCAACTCTATCATTTACGTCGTCGTCACCAGCACCAGCGACGGCACAACCCAAATCAGCGGCACCAATCCCATTACCAGCAGCAACGCGGGTCTGTTCGTGGGATCGCTGGGCACGATCAGCAATCTGTGCAGCACCAGCTGGGTGCTGGACGGAACCAAAAACGGCGTTGCCTCAGCCGGACGTACCAGCGGCGATGTTCCCTACCAGAACACTAGCGCGTGCACGATCGAGATGACCAACGACCAGGGCACCGAGGCTGCCGCGGTCTATTGGCCCACGTTGATCTCCACCGTCAACTTCGAGGTCAGCTTCACCGTCGCCATTGCGGCGACCGGAACTCCCGCCGACGGCTTTACCATGATCCTGGCCGATCCATCCCAGGGGGCCACTACTTCCTCGATGGGTGCAACGGGGGAAGGACTGGGCGCTCGGGGAATTCCAGGATTTGTGCTGGGCTTCGACACTTATCAGAATGGCAATGATGATGGAGGCCCTTTGGAGAATTCCTGTACGAGTGGTAACCCCAACGGCGCCTGCGACCCTGTCACCGTTCCTTACATGGCTGTGGGCCAGGGCGCGACGAATCTTTGGGAGAATCCCTGGACTTACGTGAACGGCAATCTCAACACCCAAAGCAGTACGGACTACTCCGTCAGCACGTTCGCAAACGCTACCCACTCTTATGTGGTGACCGTCGTCAACGGCATCATGACGGTGACCATCGATGGAAATGAATTGTTCACCGGCAATGTGACCTTGCCGCCTGTCGCCTACCTCGGCTTTACCGCCTCCACAGGTGGAGCGATGGAATCGGTAACTATCTCCAGTCTCTCCGCCACCGTCAGCGAACCTTAACGCGGCTCGATTGGAAGAACGTATGGATCCCCTTGAATCTCCCGAGTCCATCCGGGGGGTTCAAGGGAGAGGCGGGACAGAACAGCCCGGCGGAGCAGACGTCCTCGCTCGGGTTAATCCTTCGGGAAAACCGTCATCAACATGCAAGCTGCTGTTTCCGCACCGTCGAACTGACACAGGGTGCATGAGGAGAAATAAGAATGCGATCAATTGCACTGGCTACTATTTTGTTACTGGGCGCAGCTGCGGCAGCCATGGGGCAATCCTTCCCCAACGCCTCAACCACGAGCGGAGATGTCGCCTTGACCTACAACTGGGAGCGGACCAATGCTCAGCCCGGCGACTGTGGTTGCATCGGCCTTAATGGCGGCGGCATTTCCGGTTCATGGAATGTCCGTCCCCGATTGGCTGCGGTGGCGGAGATCAGCGGTGAGCACGCTGGCAATGTATCCCCCACCGGCGACTCTTTGACTCTGACTTCCTATCTGGCAGGAGCGCGTTATCGTGTGCCACAGCCGTGGCAGCGGGGTCCACATGCTCCACAGCCCTTTGTCCAACTGCTTTTGGGCGCAGGGCATGCCGGAGGCGGAATCGCCGGCGCTGGTGATGGAACCTTCGCTTTTGTCACTCGCATGGGGGGTGGCATCGATGTGCCAGTGCGTCCTCACTTTGCGGTTCGAATCATCCAGATTGACTATGATTTGACCACTTACCAAAACTCCGTCAACGATCACCAAAATGACCTAGTACTTGGGGCTGGAGTAGTGTTTCGTTGGTCGCACGGGAGGATGTCCCAGCCATAGTTGAAAGTTGAGCGGCGGTTCAGCCTGATTCCGTAGAATCGGGTTAAATCCTAACGGACGCTCGAACTCTGCTGTGGTGAAGCCGTGGGTCAACGCAATGGACCTCAGGCGCAGACCACGCGGCATGTTCATCGTTGACTTTGGGGCCACGAGGCCAGAGACGGAAGCTGCTCTCTATGAATTGCCGTTTGAATATCTCCGGGAAAATGTTTACGCCAAGCGCATCGAAAATAACCGGGAAGGTTATCGAACGAAATGGTGGTTGCACGGTGAACCAAGGCCCGATCTGCGAGAAGCGGCGCGTGGATTGAAGCGCTTTATAGCAACGCCGGGAGTGGCGAAGCATCGGCTTTTTGTTTGGCTATCATCGGACGTGCTCCCGGACCATGCTGTATTCGTTTTCACCCGCGATGATGATTACTTTTTCGGAGTGTTGCAATCGCACCAGCATGAGGTATGGGCGCGGGCACAAGGGACACAACTCCGGGAAGTGGAGAGTGGTTTTCGCTACACTCCCACTTCCACCTTTGAAACCTTTTTCTTCCCCTGGCCGCCGGGCCATGAGCCGCAAGACTCCCCGCCGGTGGAGGCCATCGCAGAGGCCGCCCGCGAACTAGTAGAGAAGCGGGCCTCATGACTCAATCCGCCGGACGCCAGCGCAGAGGAATTGAAGCGCCGGACCCTCACGAATCTCTACAACGCCCGCCCTAGTTGGCTGGTGGAGGCGCATCGGAAGCTAGACGCGGCGTTGTTTGCGGCATATGGCTGGCCTGTGACGTTGACCGATGCGGAACCCTTGGAGAATTTGCTCGCTCTAAACCACCAGCGCGCCTTCCATGCGACCGAGTGCTAAGAAATGCAACGGTGCGCCCGCATTGATTCGTGCGGGTTAGTTTCGTGTTACCATTATTTCCGCATTGGAGGCCACCTGGCCTGCGGGATTTTCCGGCACAGGCTCAGCGCGGTTCGTGACGGCCGTCCTCCCACCTTCTGCCGCCTCCAATGCAATACCCCGCCGTCGCTTCGGGCGTTGGAAGGCACGGTGCCAGCGATGGCATCGAAATCCTTCGCGGCGGGGTTTACGGCCTATGGCTGGCCTGTGACGTTGACCGATGCGGAACTATTGGAGCGCTTGCTGGCTCTGAACCATGAGCGCGCCGCCTCTTCGCAGGAGTAGGCTGCGCGGGCGCTGCGGGGGCACTTACCGCCGCTGGTGGAGTCACAGGCGGGGGAACGGCGCGGGGCATGAGCATAGAGAACACCAGCCCACCCGCCATGAACGCCAGAATCAGCATCCCAACGGAAAGCCCGTTGCCGCTGGCTTCCCCTTGGAGCGAGCCTGGCAATCCCGCCGTATCTCCGCCAGCCGCCTTGCCCTGGCTGGAATAAGTTCGGTTATAGATGCCCGTACCGGGGATGGAAGCCGTCGTGTACGATCTGCCCTTTGCATCCGTGCCAACTCGAAAGCCACGAACGCCGATGGAAGTTCCTATGCCGGACTTGGAGAGGTTGAACCGGAGTGGTCCGAGTTTGAGGCTCTTACGAAATCGCCATCCCATGACCCGCCAAGTGTACTCCAGAGGGCTGCGCAAGCGGAGAGCATGAAGGACTGGCGAAACCGTCTGAAAATGCGAAAGCCCCTCGTTTCTTGCAGAGGGGCTTGCGCGGCCCGTGAAAGGGGATGCGCGAATCCCTAAAATAACCCGAACTCGTCCGAAATGTCAAAGCGCTTATGCCGGTGAATGTTCCGCCAGCGCCGCGCCGGGTAATTGGCCGCACCGATCTGTCGGGAGCCATGCCTTGAGTTACAAGACGCCGGGACCATCCCACTGGCAACCAATCCGCGTCAGTGCAGAGACGGCCCGCCCGCCGCACCAGCGCCGCGCCCTGGCTTTCATTCACCAGCGCCGGGGGAATTCTATCTCTCGCAATCAAGCGGCGCGCTGTAGGGAATTCTGGCGCAATTCTGGTGCGAAAAATGAGCCGAAAAAACTGTGGGGGAAATTGGGGGGAGTGTGGTGGAATTTGGGGGGAGTCCCCACAGTAAGCCGGGGGGAAGCAAGGTAATGGAGCCTCTGCAAGTACCCCTATAAACATTGGACGAAAGTAGACTGCGGTAAATGGCGGCAAGGCAGAGAAAAGCGCCCGGAAGGGACTTCTAAGCCGGGGGTTGTGGGTTCGATCCCCGCCTCGCCTACCACATTAAATCTATAGAATTTAATGCGTTTACTGCTGCATCTTCGCATCCCCGTTCTCCATGCTGGAGAATGGACAGCTTGCAGGACAGGGCGTTGTGGTCCTGACATCGCTGCCATTCTCAGGATGCGCTGCAATTACTCAATCGTATAAGTCCCGGATGCGACTGTGCTGTTCGTGTACCCTGACGCCACGGCAATGGCTTCAATGGTTTCGTTGGTGCTGACCTTGATGGGCACAGTGTAATAGGTGGAGGCGGTCGTCGGCGTGGTGTTGTTGGTGGTGTAGTAGATGGTAGCGCCCGGCGTCGCATCGCTGAGCGTAATCGTCTCCGCTGTTGCGTAGGTGCCGGCCGCCGGACTGAAGGAGGGGGCCGCTACCGTATGCGTGATGTTGTATGTGGCGGTTGCAACGGGACTGGTTGTGAAGCCGGTGAAGGCCGCAATCGCTTGCAACGTTTCTGTCGACGAAACGGCGATTGCTGCAGTGTATTTGGTTGAGTTCGTGGTAGGGGCAGTTCCGTTGGTGGTGTAGTAGATGGTCGAACCGCTGGTTGCGTCAGTGATGGTTACCGACTGCGAGGCAGTGTAGGTGCCGACGGCGGGCGTGAAGGTGGGCGTTGCTACGGTCGGCACGATGGTGTACTTCGCCGTGGCTACAGAGCTGTTAAGGAAGCCTGAGGCGGTCGCGATTGCTTCCAGCGTTTCGTTGGAAGGGACGGAGATTGCGCTGGTGTACTTGGCGGAGGCAGTGGTGGGGACGGTTCCGTTGGTGGTGTAAAAGATGGTTGCGCCGCTGATTGCATCTGTGATGGTGACCGACTGCTTGGAAGTATATGTGCCGGCACCAGGTGTGAAGGTGGGAGTGGTTATGGCTGCTGCGATGGTATAGGCAGCGGTGGCTACGGTGCTGTTTGCATAGCCTGTCTCAACAGCAATCGCTTCCAGGGTTTCAGTGGATGCGATGGTAACGGCGGCCGCGTATTTGGTTGAAGCGGTGGTGGGCGCAACTCCGTTGGTGGTGTAGTAGATGGTTGCACCGGAGGTTGCATCGGTAATGGTGACCGACTGGGTTGATGAGAAAGCGCCGGCGGCGGGCGAGAAGGTTGGGGTTGCCGCCGTGGGCGTGATGGTGTACTTCGCAGTGGCCGTCGTGCTGGATGTATAACCCGACGCGGTGGCAATAGCCTCCAGGGTTTCAGTCGATGAGACAGTAATAGCGGCTGAGTACTTTGTTGACGCTGTCGTCGGCGCGGTACCGTTGGTGGTGTAGTAGATAGCCGCGCCGGATGTTGTATCGCTGATGGTTACCGACTGAGCCGTGGTGTAGCTGCCGGCGGCGGGCGAGAAAGTGGGCGGGGTCAACAGAAGGTTAATCGTGTATGCGGAGGATGCCACGGCGCTGTTTGAATAGCCGCTGGCGGTCGCAATCGCCTGCAGTGTTTCAGTCGACGAAACGGTGACTGCTGTTGTGTACTTCATTGACGCAGTTGTCGGAGCCGTTGCATTGGTTGTGAAGTAGATGGCGGCGCCAGCCGTTGCATCGGTGATGGTGACCGATTGCGCTGATGTGTATGTGCCGGCGGCAGGCATAAATGTGGGTGTGGACGCAACTCCTGCGGTAACTGTAACTGCAGAAGATGTTCCTGTTGCAGAGTTATAAGTTGATGAACTGTTGGAATCCGGCGTGTAGGTGGCCTTCAGCGTATCACTGCCCGCAGCCAGTGATTCGGCCGGAATATTGATTGTAGCGCTGCCGCTGCTCAGCGGTGTCGCCGCAGAGGTGTAGCTGCCGCTGCTCAATATCACCGAACCGGTGGCTGTCTGGTTGCCGGCTCCGCCACTGACTCCAACTGGGACTGTCAGTGCCTGGGCCGTAGTGATTTGGTATGAAGATGGCGTTACCGTCACCGTCGGCGTGGCGCGGTTTACAGTCAGCGTCACGCTGTCCGTGGCGGTGGTGTAATCCGCAGTATCCGCAGGTGCAAACGTCACCTTCAGCGGCTGGTTTCCACCAGCCAGCACCGTACCCGCCGGCGGAGTGTACGTAAAGCTGCCGGCAACTGTCGAGGTAGCATCGAGTTGCGTCGAGCTCAGCGGGGTGCCGTAGACGATGGCCGCAGGCGTTGGCCATGTGATCGCCGGCGTCGCCTGGTTCACGGTCAGGGTCACGGTAGCCGTCGCCGACGAGTAGTCCGTTGTGTCGTTGGGCGTGAAGAGCACTGACAGCGTCTGCTTGCCGGCACCGAGCAATGTTCCAGCAGGCGGAGTGTACGCGTACGTTCCCGCTACTGTCGAAGTGGCATCGAGTTGTGTTGTGCCCAGAGTTGTTCCGTAGGTGATCGACGCCGGTGTTGTCCAGCTGAGCGGCGCCGGGGGCGGCCCTGTCGCGGTCAGCCCCGTAGTGGGTGAAATGCTGGAGCTATAGTTGCTGTCCCCGGGATAGCTTGCGTCAACCAAGTGGATTCCTGAACCTACAGGCGAAATCCCGGTTGCCGTCGCGGTTGCCGTCTGCGTCAACTGCGTCGTAAGAATCGTTACCGAGTTGCCATTGTTGTTAACTATGGCCATGTCCGGCTTTCCATCGCCGTTGAAGTCCGCTATGGCAACGCCCCGGGGATAAGCGCCGGTGGACGGGCTCATCGCACTGCTGTCGAATGTTCCGTCGCCGTTGCCCAACAGGACCGTCAACGTATTGCTGTAATAGTTCGTTACAGCAAGATCAGCATTACCGTCCCCATTGAAGTCGGCAACAGCGATGGACTGGGGCGATTCGCCTGTTTCCGGATTTTCCCAGCTTTCAGTAAACGTCCCATCCCCATTGCCCAGCAGAATCGTCACGGTTGCACTATCGGAGTTCGCTACGGCTAGATCGGGTATGCCGTCCCCGTTGAAGTCTCCAACAGCAATAGCGACGGGGTCGTAACCTGTTGGTGGACTCATGGCGCTGGGCGTAAACGTCCCATCCCCATTACCCAAAAGAATCGTCACGGTGCCGCTATACATGTTCGCCACCGCAAGGTCGGGAATGCCGTCCCCATTGAAGTCGGCCGTCACTATTGCCATGGGTCCGCTTCCTGTGACCGAGCTTGCCCCTGAGGTAAATGTTCCGTCTCCGTTGCCCAACAGAATTGTCACCGTGTTGCCTTGCGAATTTGCGACGGCCAAATCCGGAATGCCGTCCCCATTGAAATCCCCAACCACTAACGCTGTTGGCGAGCTTCCGGTTTGCGGGCTGGCGGCGGATTTAAATGTTCCGTCTCCGTTGCCCAGCAGAATTGTCAAAGTATTGCTATCCCCATTTATGACGGCCAGGTCCGGCTTGCCGTCTCCGTTGAAGTCCGCTGTCAGCATGGACGTGGGCCAGTAGCCTGTTGTCGGGCTTGCTTTTGTGGTAAATGTTCCATCTCCATTGCCCAGCAGGATTGTCACCGTATAGTTATCACTATTCGTAACGGCCAGGTCCGGTATTCCATCCCCATTGAAGTCCGCCGTTACAACGGAATCCGGATAAGATCCCGTCGCAGGCGACTGGGGGTTCAGCCAGTTCAGAGCCACCTGGCCTCCTCCCAAAGCCGCGGTTCCCAACGAGGAGTTTGCATTGCTTGTATCCAGAAAGGACACCGTCCCCGTCGGCGCCAACGGACCTTGACCCGCTACTGTTGCTGTCAATGTGTAATTGCCGGCAACGCCGCTCTGGGCAATTGTGTTTGTCGAAGCAAAGCTGCCGGTCACCTGTAGAGGAGACGCATTGGAGGCACTTTTCGCGTTGCTTGAGGTTCCAGCGAATACTGCTTTGTAACTGTGGCTTCCGATCCCGGGAATGAAATTGAGCACCGCCGTCCCCGCGCTCGTCAACTGCGCCGAGCCGAGAATGTGGATGTCTTCGCAGTATGCCGCCGTTGCGTCACAGAAATTCACCTGCCCGGCTGTAACCGCAGTTGAGCCGGCACCTACTGTTGCTGTCAGAGTCACCATACTGGCTGAGCTAACCGATGTGACGGGGCTACCTGCCGAAGTCACGGCCAGCGTGGTCGTGGTTGCCGCGGCCACGGCCCTGACCGTGACCGTAAGAGGCGTGGTTACCGTCAGTCCGCCGGAGGTGCCGGTGATGGTCGCGGCTGTCTTTCCCGGCGTGGCCGAGCTGCTGGCTGTCAGCGTAAGCACGCTACTTCCGATTGTTGGATTTGTGCTCCAGGACGCGCTCACGCCACTTGGCAGGCCCGACGCCGCCAGGCCTACGCTGCCACCAAATCCATAAGCAGGAATCACCGTGACGGTGGAAGTGGCAGAGTTGCCCTGGTCTATGACCAGGTCGCCTGGCATATCAGAGAGCGCGAAGGTTGGTGCATTGATCGTCAGAGCAAGTGTTGTGGTTGCGGTCAGGCTGCCGGAGGTGCCGGTGATGGTTAAGTTATAAGTTCCGGCGGACGTGGTGCTGCTCGACATCAGCATCAGCACGCTGCTGCCAGTTGAAGTGGGATTCGGAGCAAAATCTGCAGTTACTCCGCTGGGCATTCCCGAAACGGCAAGGCTTACGTTGCCGTTGAACCCGTTCTGTGGGTTTACATACACTTCGGTAGTGTTGGAGTTGCCCTGGAGCAGGCTCACACTATTCGGCGAATCGTAGATCGTGAAGCTTTGCGCATTGACCTGCAGAGTTAGCGGGGCACTTGCCGTCGTCGGACCACTTTTGCCGTTTATCGTCAAACTGTATGAACCGAGGAGGGTAGAACTGCTCGCCGTGAGAGTCATTGTGTTGAATGTGGAAGAAGTGGGATTTGGCGAGAAGGATGCGGTCACGCCACTCGGCAGGCCGGACGCAGATAGAGTCACGTTGCCGTCAAATCCATATTCTGGGTACATATAGACGTAACTCGTAGCGGTGCTTCCCTGGCCGATGCTCGTGTAGCCTGCACTGGAAAGCGTGAAGCCCGGCGCATAGACTCCCAAAGTCATGGTAGTGGTAGCCGTCAGTGAGCCAGAGGTGCCGGTCAAGGTCAACGTGTATGATCCGATGCCGGCGGAACCGCTCGCCGTAAAAGTCAACATACTGTAGTACGAAGAGGGGTTTGGAGAGAAGGATGCGGTTACTCCGCTCGGGAGGCCCGACAGAGTCAGATTCACATTGCCGGTGAATCCATACATGTCGTTCACAAAGACATAGGTTGTAGTTGTGCTGCCTTGACCAATGTTCGCGCTCACCGCTGTGAGCGTGAAGCCCGGCGCATTTACAGTCAGTGTGAAACTGGTGGTTGCCGTGATGCTGCCAGAGGTGCCAGTGACAGTTAATGTATATATTCCGGGAGCAGTGGAACTGCTTGTCGTCAGCTGGAGGTAACTATTGTAAGTTGCGGGGTTCGGAGAGAAGGATGCTGTTACTCCGGCAGGCAGGCCGGACACGGTCATATTTACGCTGCCGTTGAAGCCATCCTGGTTGTAGATGTAGATATAGGTTCCGGTGGAGCTATTTTGACCGACGCTCACGTTGCCTGAATTGCCAAGTGTGAATGTTGGCGCATAAACGGTCAGGACAACAGTGGTGGTTATGGTCAGGGAGCCGCAAGTGCCAGTGATGGTCACTGTGCCCGTGGAGGCGGGTGCAGTACTGCTGGCCGTGAGAGTTAGAACACTGGTGCCGGATGTGGGGTTCGTACCCCATGTTGCGGTCACACCCGTGGGCAAGCCGGAGGCCGCCAGATTGACGCTGCCTGTGAATCCATATTCAGGGGTCACCGTGACGGTGGATGTGGTGGAGCCGCCCTGATTGACGCTCGTGTTGCTCGGCCATGCCGAAAGCACAAACGTCGGCACATTGATTGACACGCTAAGTGTGGTGGTCGTCTTCAGGTTGCCTGAAGTGCCGATGATGGTCAGGTTCGTTGTTCCGACAGGAGTGGAACTGCTCGCCGTCAGAGTCAGCACACTTGTTCCGCTTGTGGGGTTCGTCCCCCAGGATGCGGTGACGCCGCTGGGCAGTGCGGAGGTGATCGCCAGAGTAACGTTGCCGGTGAATCCGCCCGCGTCAGTCACCGTTATGGTGGTCGTACCCGATCCGCCCGGGTTGACGTTGACCAAGGCCGAGGAGGATTCGAGCCAGAAGCCCGGTACCTGCGGACCCGCCAGATCGTTGATCAGGTCCTGCCCGTTCGCACTGCCCCATCCGGTTACCAGATCGTAACCCGTTACGGCGCTGTACCATACCGGCTGGTTATCAGTATCGTTATTCCCGCTGGTGATATCGTGAAAGTCGTTGTTGTAGCTGGAGCCCTCACCGATCGTATAAATGGACTGATTAATAAAGCCAATGCCGCCCTGGGGCGCATTACCCGCCTCTACAGCCTGCTGATTCACCAGCGCCATAAAACCGGCCCAGCGCGGCGCCGCAAAGCTGGTGCCCGCCCAGCCTGCTTCGCATACGCCTACGTTGCAGTTGTAGTTGTCGAAGTCGCCTTCCATGGCCACGTCCGGCTCGTTGCGGAGCGTCGATGAACCTCCGTTCGAGCTATTTATCGCTCCAGTCTGCCAACTCGGAATCGCGATGCCATCGGGACTGATGCCGCCGCCGCTGCCGTCTCCCTCAGAATTCCACGCGGTCTCTGAAACCCACGCTCCACCCGCGCCAGTTGTGGTCAGGTGAGTTCCGCCCACGGCCGTTACATAAACATCTTCCGCGGGATAGAAAAATGGGCTGATCGAAACATCGAATGCTCCCTCGTCTCCTGACGCAACAAAGAGAGTCTGACCCTGTGCCGCAAACTCCTCAAAGAACACATCGTCCGTGGTGGGATCGTCCGGATACCAACCCCAGGAGACGCTGATTTGTTTGGCGATGTTCTCCGTTGCCATCGAGTTGAAAATGTTTGCATCGTCAAGGCTGTCTACCGCGTTTCCAATGTAGACGCGAACCTGGCTCAAGCCTGGCGCCATGCCGATGGCCTGCACAATGTCCAGCACCTCTTCGGCATCTTCGCTTCCCGGAGCCCCGGTGGCGCCGTCCAGCAATACGTTATTGATGGGAACACTGTAGGTTTGCCCAGCGTTGCTGAAGGTCGAGTTCACATCGCTCAAGTAGTAGCCGCCGAACTCGAACAATCCCACCGCCTGGCCGATGCCGGTAAGAGTAGTACCGCCGTAATAGGCTGCCCGCATGTCGCTGCCGAGGTAAGAACCTCCGGGCCCCGACCCGGCGACATCGGCAATTTCCTGCGCCGAAGGCGCTCTTACCACAGCAGGCTTCGGCAAAGAGTAGTTGTTCATTCCGGCAATGTGCGCTACAGGTACGCTCAGGGCCAGCGAGGGTTCGCGATCCGGCGAAAAGAAGGTGCGATTCTCAGTCGGATGCTGGTAGGTATTCATCCTTACGTGAAAGGCTTTGTTGATTTGCGCAACTGGGCCTCTGATCGGCACCAAGAGCCGATTGCTGGGCTCATCGGACACCGAGAAACCGTTGGAGCGGGCAAAATCGACCACCGCCTGGTAGTCCGCTGCCGTGGGCCCGAACTGCTCCGTGAACTGATCTACGCTGAGGAACTTGTGGTAATCGGGGCTGGAGGGGTCATAGAGTCGGCTCAGCAAGCTGGTCAGTTGGTCCTGGTTGCGCAACGGAATCACGATGGTGAGATTCATTTGCCTTGTGCCCGGCAAAGGAGCCACCAGCGCCGCCTGCCCGTTGGAAACAGCGGGGCGGACGTGATGCTGCAATACCTGCAACGTTTGCTGCGCATGACCGGCATTCCACACCCCCGCAACGAGCGCGACGAGCGCGAGGTATTTGGCGGCCAGCCTGAGCCGACGGCTGAAGGCGGAACGAAAAACGAACGTGGAAATCGGGCAAAGGCAAGGTAGAAAGTATGGCAGCATAGCGGAATTCTCCTGTGAGCAGGTGAGTTAGATCACCTGTCCATGGCTGTGTGATCGATAAAACACGGCCCATACGACATTCCGCATGCCTGCCTGCATCGCAAACATCCGAAAATTTGTGAGGCTGGAAGTCGCAAGAAGTATAACCTCGACAATGATTGAGGTCAATGACGCAATTAAAGCAGGAAGAAATTGCGAAGTTACCATTGCGAAGTTACGAACGTAGAAGCCCTAAACAGGGTCTGTAAGCACAGTTGGTGCGAGTTATCCGAGCATTTATGTAACTTTGAAATTCGAGCATTCGAGTTATATTAACGCAAGGTAACTATACCCGTTTCATATTCAATGTGATCTATGTCGAGGTCATTCGTTGCCTGATTTGAACCTTCAGGTGAATCTGCACATAAATCCGGATTGCCGGGCAGTATTTTCGCTGGCTTTTCAAAGGGAATATCGCCCGCCGGCGGAGCATGTAAAGAGCCGAAGGAAAAAGGTAAGCGCACAGCGGAACTGCATCTAATCGCAGATGAGCGAGGGTTGAGGGAAGGCTTGCGGTTCGCTTTCTGAGGCTGGCTCGGGACCGGGGTCACCAGTAAGCCGAGCCGCAAAGAACAGTTCAACCTGGGCCAACACATCCGCTCCGGTGCGTGCCTGGTAAATGGCTGCGCGCAGCTTTGCACCGCCCGGTACGCCGTGGGTGAACCAGGTGGCAAACTGCTTCATCTTACCGGCCGTTTCGCCCATGCGTTCGGCGCGAGGCAAATCCCTGGTGGCTTCAGCTTCGTCCAGCAGCATCTGGAAATAGGCGCGAATCATCCGGTAACGGTCCTCGTCCGTGGGCCGCTCGTAGCTTCCGGTGGCGGTGTACTGAGCAATCTGGCGGAAGATCCACGGGTTGGCCGGCGCGGCGCGACCGATCATCACCGCGTCGCA
>Ga0181528_10001580_pt1 | contig 14123 bp, 8 predicted proteins | sample PEATcosm2014_Bin_47_FD_119742 | JGI IMG/M metagenome (GOLD analysis project Ga0181528, IMG submission 119742) | Peatland microbial communities from MTU Mesocosm Facility, Houghton, MI, USA - PEATcosm2014_Bin10_10_metaG | ecosystem: Environmental > Terrestrial > Soil > Wetlands > Peat | place...
GAAAACACCAGCCCGCACCACGGCAGATATTCAATAGAAACCCATAATCCGGGTCGGCCCAAAGTCGGCCCAGGTTTTGAGTCTCGACAATTCCGGTGCCAAGCGCGACGAGCAAATACGTGACCGCCGCGCCGAACCCGACGCTGACCAGTTTCATACGATTGGACACTTGATGCAAAGGCACAACAGACGCCGCGATGGCACTCATCAGCACCACGAACTGGCCGAGACTACCGCCGATTGCGAGGGTGAGCACCAGCGTCATTGAAAAGCCCGTCAGTGCCGCCAGCACCTGATTGTACGCGATCGCCAATACCATCACGGTACAAAGCAATGGAACGACCTGGGCGCGCCACGGATCGAACGAGAGTAACCGGCTGAGCGCGATTGAGATCGAGATCGCCAACAGATAGACGGTCAGACGACCCACATTCGAGGCCAGTCGCCGTTCGTTTCGCACCAGGTAAAAGCCATTTAATCCGGCTAACACGATCAACAGCAAAAAGCCGGTCACCAGCCGCACAATCCGCTCGGGGAATGTCACCAGGCTTTCAAGACGGTCGTACTGGGCGTGCAATACATCCAATTCTTCCGCCTTTTTGATGATGCTGCCGGGCGCAACCAAAACGGTTCCTCGTTTGTATTCGTCCTCGATCGGTTTTGTTGATTCGTTCGCAAGGGCGATATCGCGGTTGGTGGCGACCTGATCGTACTGCAGCGAAGGCTTCGCTCGATTCTTCAACCACCGCTCGATAATCGGCTGGAGCGGTGACAGCAGTGGAAATGCCTTCCATTGACTGCCCAGACTTCCGGTGGCCTTCAGCAATTCATCGAGAACAACGTCGGCCGCCAACCGCGGAGTCGGAGTATCCGTTTCATTGACGACGATACTGATTTGATCGTCGAGCCGAACTTTCTGAATTGGTCGGGCAAGTTCTTCCAGATCTACGATTCCCGAACGATAGAGCGGTGCTGTCAGTTGCGAGAATTCATTGACCAGATCGCCAATCTTTCGTTCGGCGAATTGCATTGGACCAACGATGCTTCGTAAAGCGTCCCATTCTTCTTCGAATTTCGTGGTGAGCGGTTCGGCACCTACGGTCCCCGGTGCGATCCAACCAAATGCGGCTCGCGTTTCGGTCGACAGCTCGTTGAATCGATTGACCTGCGCGATCTCAAACAACTGCCGTCGGAAGTCCTCGGGCAAATTCTTCAATCGCTCGAAGCTTTCAGGGATCGCCCGAAAGACTTGCGGAACGCGGCGTTCGCGTTCGAGCCGGGCAACTTCGGTCTTGCCTTGATTGATGCGGGTGAAGTCGATTCGGGCCAGTATCCCATTGGGAAAGTCGTCGCCTAAGCGATAAGGAAATGGCGCCTGCCAGCTTTGCAACGCCAAGACGAGCACGGACAGCACCACAAAGCAAATCGAGAGTCGTAAAGACACATCGGTTCGGCTTAATTGAAGACTTAGTTTTCCCGACCACGACGTACCGATTTTATGGACCGACAGCCGTTGCGGGCGATTTTTACGAGACGAAAAGAAATTCATGCCATTTTTTTCATTGCGAATCCGGTCGACCATTGTCTCGACGATCGTCGCGTCGATCATCGTACGCTTCCACGATGCGTCTGACGAGTGCATGGCGAACAATGTCTTCACCGGACAGAGTGACGGTGGCGACACCCAGGATATTTTTCAATCGACGTACCGCGTCATTCAAGCCGCTTTCGACACGGTCGGGCAGATCGGTCTGCGTACCGTCGCCCGTCACCACGATCTTGGAATGATGCCCCATTCGCGTGAGGAACATCTTCATTTGCGTGATCGTGGTGTTCTGAGCTTCGTCGAGAATCATGAACGTGTCATTCAATGTTCGACCGCGCATGAACGCCAGCGGAATAATTTCGATGACTTCCTTGTCCAGATATCTCTGCACCTGATCGAAGTCGAGGATATCACTCAGGGCATCGAGCAGAGGTCGCAAATACGGATTCACTTTGGCGAGCATATCGCCGGGCAAAAATCCCAGCTTCTCACCAGCTTCGACTGCCGGACGAACGAGCACGATTTTACGGACTTGCTCCAGCCGCAGCGCGTTAATTGCCATCGCGACCGCCAGATACGTTTTGCCGGAGCCTGCGGGACCTTCGCAGATCACCAGGTCGTGTTCGCGTATGGCTTTGATGTATTCCCGCTGGCCGGAACCCATCGGCCGAATTTTTCGCGCTTTATGAAAAACGTCGATGATTTCGTCGTTGGAGCTGTCGAGCGGGAAATGGCCGCGACGCAAGGCCCGGTCCAGATCATCTTCATCCAACAGGCCTTTTCGTTCGATGATGGCGCGCAGTTCAGAAACGATTTCCGTTCCCAGTTCAACCTGCATTTGCTCGCCGTGAAGATGAAGCTCGTCACCTCGAAGAACCACTTCGAGACGCAACACATCGCGCAACCGACGGAGATTCTTATCGCGAGACCCGAACAGGGTGCGAACGTCGTCATGGCTGCGGAACTGAATTCGTCCTTCGGACATAAACTTTTTCCCAGGGTCGCCAGTCGAAAGTTTCCAAGATCGACTGGAAGTCTTCGCAACCCGCGGTTGCGAGATACAAATACTTTAGCGTGTTTCCCAACCGCTCGCAAAAGCGCGAACAATCCTCAAATCAAACTTTTCGACAAAATCCCCCAAATTGACGCTCGTGTGAAGCCGGGCCAACCTTTTCGACTGCGAACTCTGTGACGTTCATGCCGGTTGTGTTCAAGCCAACGACCTTAATCGTTCGATGAATTACAGAAGATTTCGTAGGTGTTGTCGGCGTCCAAGGATCAAATTTGACGAATAATTAACGTCAAAAAACGGCTGACAAAACTTCCTTTTACTCAATTCCGCCGATCCGCGGCGGGAAAAACGGATGCCCTGCCATGTATGAAGCCAGTTTTGGATTGAAGCGTCGACCATTCGCCGCAACTCCTGATGCCAGTTGCTTCTTGTCAGCGGGCCCCATTCAAGCAGCTTTGGACGAATTGGTCGTCTGCGTCGAACAAGGACAAGGAATTGCAATCCTGACCGCTCCCGCTGGCACTGGAAAAACCCTGTTGTGTGAACGGCTTCGATCCGAATTGGGCGACCGTTACGAAACGGTATTCCTGCGACACGCCAGCTTTTTGACGCGACGAGCGTTGCTTCAAACCGTGCTGTGCGAATTGAATCATCAATATCACCATCCCAGCGAACAAGAGTTGCGACTCGAATTATTCCCCGCAATTCGTGCCTTGCAGCCCAAACGCGAAGCATTGGTATTAATCTGCGACGAAGCCCACCAGTTGACGGACAGTTTGCTTGAAGAACTGCGAATACTCGCCGATTTTGCCGAAGCCGGGCGCCCGCTCGTACGACTGGTTCTCGTCGGGCAACTGGCCCTCGAAGAAAAATTGGCTCAACCGAGTCTTGAGGCGTTCAATCAACGAATTCGCGCTCATATTAATCTTTCCACCTTCGACCACGCAGGTTCGCTGGACTACATTGACTACCGCGTGACCTGGGCTGGCGGTCGCACGGATGAGGTTTTCACTCCGGAAGCGCTCGATCTGATCGCTCGCGCCAGTGATGGTGTTCCCCGCTGCATCAATCAATTGGCCGACCATTCCTTGCTGTTGGCCTTCGTCGCCGAACAACATCCGGCGAGCGAAGAACTTGTTCGCGAAGCTCTCAGCGATTTGCGTCAATTGCCCTTGCATTGGAACGAACCAGCGCCGTCTCGTTCGTCGGCCGAAACAACAGAGCTTCACAATTCGAGACTCAATGACACCGTAGACACCGTAGTAGGTTTGCCGGTGCAATTAGGCCGGGATTCGTCAGGGTTGATCACGGCATCAAAAACAACTGCCCCTGTCTATTCATTCGAACCCAATGTCGGTGACGATACGGAAGTGATCGATTTTACGTCGGAATTGCAAGCCTCGGTCTTGGGCAATACAGTCTCTCGCGGACCGGCGATGATGACTCACGATACCGTCACCGACTCGACCGACGTTCATCAGATCGAGGTCGGCAGCGAAGATTGGCGACAGGCCGTCGAACTCTTCAATCCTCACAAGTCAGAACCGTCAGGCATCGACGACTTTTCTGACTTGCTGCGAGAATCGGCCAGAATCAACGGCAGTTATGAGGATCGCTCGAAGCTAAAACATCGCATCGATTTCCATAATCTTCTTCAAGACGCGTACAACAATGCCGAAGACTTGCACGCGAGTACGATCGACCGCGTCGAAGCCACAGAGTCGTCGTCTGCATCTTTGCCAGATCATTCGGAATGTCAAACGGCATCGCAAATCGTTTGTCGCACCGGCGACGAGGTCGTCGATAGTCTTCCATGCATCATCTCTGCCTCTCCCGCACTGGCCGTCACTCAATCAACCGGCTTTCATGAAGAAATTATCGTCGATCGTTACGCTTCGATCGACGCCGGGTTTGAACCCCCTGCCATCTTGTCGACGGACACGGCTGAACCGGCGGTGGTTCGCGCCGAGCCACTCGCCACGGAGACAATCACCGAAACAACCTTATCGATCACGGCAGGTTTCGCAGACAATAGAATGAGCGAACCGTTGCGAGATCAGAGCATCGAAAACCTTGCCGCTGAGGTTTATTCACTCGGCGAATCGCTGCGCCCAAGTGATTCGCTAAGTTCGTCGAGCGAATCGATCTTGCACGCACTGCGACAGGAAGTGGGCGGTACCAGCGAAATGACAGCGGTCGAATCATTCTCGACTCCTGGGACTGCGATGCCAATCGCATCCGAGTCGGAGACGGCCTGGGACGCGATCGAAACGCCGTTGCCACCACCGGTGGTCGAATCACGGCCGTTCCGCTATCTCTTTAGCAGCCTTCGCAGAAAACAACAGGGGTTGTCGTGAATCATTTCGTTGATCGCGCTGCGGCTTTCGGTTCCGTAGTTTGGATCGGGGCATTTGCCGAAAAGCTCAGAAACATTCATTTTTTGGGGTTTCGGCCTGCTTTTAACCTGCTTTGCAATTCATTGCAAGTCGTAGCATTCTCACTACAAATCATCAGGGAATTCGTACTCACAACCGCTTCCGATTCGTAGTTGTGGTCGTTGAATCCTGTCCCCTGCTTTGACCAGTAACAGCACCTGAAAGGACCGCCTTCGAAGCCCGTGCACAATCGTGAGGTGATCGTTACAACCTCGACCAAACACCCAAACTCTGCCTGGGTGAAGAAGCAGACCGAGATCTTCATCGAACATCGGAGTTTCACACAGCAAAAGGTTTGGCCGTATTCGAGTTGTGCGACTCGTTTTCTTTGTGGAACTCTTTGCGCCTGGGTGGACTCGAACCACCGCTCCTCTTCTTGCAAAGAAGTTGCCGTCGTCGCTGGTCAGGGATCGTGATCCGTAATGGGATCAAGTGGCGAAAATCTCGACTGAGCACTCAGGAACGTCCGCGCAGCCGGTTGGCCCCATCTTCTGGCACGTAGAGCAAAATGAGCGGAACGAAAAACGCAAACGTTTCGAAAAATCTACACTCGGTAGATACGGAACGGCGCGATGTTAGAATGGGCACGCGTCCGAGCCTGGGTCGGTGCCAGGCTCATCCCAAATGGGAAATGTTGGCTGAAAATCACGGATTCAACCCTCATCGAAGGAGCTGCCATGAAGCGCCATCCTCTTCTAGAAGTGCTCGGCCTTATTTGTGTGTGCGCTGTCAGCGCCCCGCGCCTTGCCGCGGAGGACGTAGCGTACACGCGGACCGAGGACGTGATCTATGGGCGGAAATTCGGCACCGTGCTGACCTTGGACGTGTTCACTCCCAAACAAAAACTGAACGGGGCGGCTGTCATCGAGGTTGTGAGCGGCGGATGGGTATCGTCACATGAGAATATCGACGCCAGCTTCTGGAAGGGGTATCACGAGGAATTCGTTAAGCGGGGGTACGTGGTCTTTGCGGTAGTGCATGGCAGCCAGCCCAAGTTCACGATTCCTGAAGCGATCTCGGACTTGAACCGAGCGGTGCGCTACGTTCGACACCACGCCCAAGACTACAAGGTCGACGCGAATCGCATCGGTATTACGGGCGGCTCTGCCGGAGGCCACTTGTCGCTGATGCAAGGAACCGCAGGCGACAATGGGAATCCCGAGGCAAAGGACCCGATTGACCGCGAGTCGAGCCGGGTTCAAGCAGTCGCGTGCTTTTTTCCGCCGACGGACTTTCTCAACTACGGTAAGCCCGGTGATGTTGCGATCGGATCCGGTCTGTTGGCGTGGCTCAAGGCGCCCTTCGATTTCAGGGAATTCGACAAAAACACAAACTCGTTTGTGCCGGTCACAGACGCGGGCAAGATCCTGGAAATCGGCCGGCAGATTTCCCCGATCACCCACGTGACGTCGGACGACCCTCCTACGTTCATTCTGCACGGAGACCTCGACAAGCTCGTACCCATCCAGCAAGCAGAGATAATCGTCGCGAAACTCAAAGACGCGGGTGTGCCCACTGAACTGATGGTCAAACAAGGGGCGGACCACGGCTGGGCAAATCACACCAAAGACGTGACACACTTTGCCGACTGGTTCGACAAGTATCTGAAATAGACGGCCGGCAGAGAGTCGTCAGTGGAGAGCAAGGTTTCCAAGCCATCACTCTCAGGAGAATTCGAGATGACTTCGGCGCATTCACCCACGCGGCGGGAATTTGTTCAGGCGACAGCAACCGTGGCGGGTTCGTTGGCGACGGGCGCACAAGTTCTTGCGTCTCAGCAGAATGCGCCACGTTCTTTGGGCAAGATCTTGGAAACCGAGGTCCTCGTCTGTGGCGGTGGTTGTGCCGGAGTTGCAGCCGCCCTGACAGCCTCGCGCCGGGGTGCGAAAGTGCTTTTGATTGAAAAGGCTCCTTTTGCGGGCGGAATCATAACCAGTGTGGGACTGCCGTACTTTGACGGAATTGCCAACATTCGAGACAAACGGATCGTTGTCCGGGGATTGCCGCTCGAATTGCTGGCAAAGACGGGTGTCTGTTCCGGCGATGCGAATCATGTCGCCACGCACAATCCAACGATCCCGAACACATTTGAATTCAAGCTGATTCTCGATCGTCTGCTCCGAGATCAGCAAGAACGCTTGACCGTATTGTTCAACTCGTTCGCTTGCGGAGCCGAGACCAGTCAGGGCCGGATTACCAACGTTCAGGTTGCGAATAAAGATGGTCTTATCGCGGTTCACCCTCAGGTGGTCGTTGATTGCACTGGAGACGCTGACGTCGCGGCTTGGTCGGGAGCGCCCACGGAACAAACGACTGAGGTTCAACCACTCACGCTGCATTTTCGAATCGGGCATGTCAAGAAGTCTGACAGCCTATCCCGAAAATGTCTCGCTGCTTTGGTCGAAGCGCAGAAGAGAGGCGAATTACCGTTTTATTATGGTCCGGGAGTGATGTTCATGTACGCCGACGACGAAGTTTACGTTCACGGCGTTCGTGTTCCGGCGAATCCGACCGACGCTGCCGATTTGACACGAGCCGAGATGCAAGGACGGTCTGATGCCTGGGCCATGTTTCGAGCCTGGAAGCGAGACGTCCCGGAATTTGAGAATGCCTATTTCATCGAAGCCTACCCGTGGATTGGTGTCCGCGAATCGCGCCGGCTTATCGGACAACATGTTTTGAGTGAAACCGATATCATGCAAGGTCGTCGCTTCGATGACGCCATTGCGACAGGTTGCTGGTACCTGGACCTCCACCCGAACAAGACCACAATTGGAAGTGCGAATGATTTCCAAGCAGAAAAGGTCCAACCTGCTCCCTACGACATTCCGTATCGGTCTCTGCTGCCTCGGCAAATCGAAAACCTGCTGGTGGCAGGGCGCTGCCTGTCAGCGACGCGCCAGGCACAGGCATCGGCCCGTGTCACGGCAACGGCAATGGCGTTGGGTGAAGCAGCCGGTACGGCGGCCGCACTCGCTGTAAACAGCCGAAAGAATCCCCAAGAGATCGCCGGCGTGGCAGTTCGGCAGAAACTCGCAGAATTCGGTGGCGGACCGTTTACTGACATACCGCTCGCTTGATGACGATACTGTCGTGTGCTTCGATTCGTAGATTGTGAATCAATCGTCGTCAGCACGAACACCAAAACTCAGCGTTCTCTCAACTCCATTCTGGATTTCTCCATGAATTATTGGGACTTCGTGATGCGACGAAAGATCAACTTGCTTTTTTAAGCAGACGGGATAGCATCTCTTTTGTTGCGGAGGTGTGAGATCAAAGAAGGCCACCCAACAATCAACGGAAGACTGAATAAAGAGCAGCTCGGGTTGGTCCGGGACGCTCGTTAATAAGTAAGCCGACACGATGGAATACCTCGCGGTGTTTTGTTGCGTCGGCTTTTTTCGTTTTCGGCGACGATGAGATGGCTAAAAATTCTGGCACGATCGCGACGCGGCTGTCAGCAAAGCGACCAAACGGTGAAAACGGTGTTAGTGGCCAAATCCGTCATCAATTGATTCGCTACGACTCTGGAGATTTTTATGAGGACTGACGTGCTGATTGCCGATGCGGATTCACAATTGTGCGGGTTCTATGAACGCATGTTTTCTGAATCGGGGCTTCTTGTTGAGACCGCTTCCGACGGACTGGATTGTTGGTCTAAGATTCGAACGCGTTGTCCCGATGCGCTACTGGTGGACATGGACCTCCTCTGGGGAGGTAGCGACGGAGTACTTGCCCGTTTGCGAGAGGACTCTGACACGGCTGACAAGCCCGAGATTTTTGTGACGGGCGACGACTCACCAGAGAACCTCTCAATTCGAGCCGGGATCGCAGTCGCACGATGCTTCCAAAAGCCTTTGGAGATAAAGAAGGTACGGAATTCCATGTGCGAGGTGTTTGCCACCTGATTCGTGTGAGTCTCTCGTGGTGTGTTCACTTTGACACCAATCCAAGGTAGCCAACTGCAACTCGGCTACAAAAGGCATATTTGCAATTGAGCAAAGAACACCAAAAGTTTACGGTGCGGAAATCTTCTCTCCGACATCCATTAGGGCACTTGACCCAATACAAGATTAACAAAAAAACGAACTCGGCGAACGCTTTGAAATCGCATTCGTCAAGGTCGGCTCACTCTTCAACAAGTCTCTCGATTGCGCCGAGATTCCCTTCGCTTAGTCATCCGTCGCGTGGATTTACAATCAATCCTCACTGGGTGCCTCTGGAACGAATCAAAAGACTCGCCAAAGCCATCCCACATCGATCAATCCAAATCTGAGAACCGATGCCTGTGCATTTCGGTCACGAAAACGTATGATCAGGGCAAGTCGGAAGACAAATGAACGGCAATCGTTATTTGGCGGAGCCGGTCAGAAAAAACGAGTAAGCCGACCAACCGGAACTTCATAACAGGTGTTCCGGTTGGTCGGCTTTTTTCATTTGATCTGTGGAACTTGTTGGTTCAAAAGGAACTGCCCTCTCGGGTGCTACGATAGGTGATGACTCACACCTTTTCGAGCGTGATCATCCCCTCGCAGTCAAAGATGTTGCAATGCCTACTGACCCTATCGGGCGAATGTCAGAGCCGAATCAGCGTGAAGAAGGATTGCCCTTTCAACCGGAATGGTGCCGTGTCACCCTCAACAGCATCGGTGATGCAATGGTTGCCACTGATGCCGAAGGGCGAGTCACCTTCCTCAACCCGGTCGCTGAGTCCTTGACAGGCTGGAGGCAGGATGAGGCAGTGGGCGTCTCACTGGAGATCGTCTTAAAGATCATTCATCCCGAAACTCGCAAGACGGTCGAAAGTCCTGTTGCTCGGGCATTGCGGGAGGGCATGAAAGTCGGATTGTCGAATCGCACGCTGCTCATCGCCAAGGATGGAACAGAACGTCCTATCGGCCCCATCGACAACAGTGCCGTCCCCATCCGAAATGACCAAGGCGAACTTGTCGGGGCCGTGCTGGTGTTTCGAGACATCACCGAACTCCACCGCCAAGAGCTTGCCGTGCAAGCCGCTCTCGCATACGCCGACAACATCATTGCAACCTTGCGAGAGCCGTTCCTCGTTCTCGATAAAAGTCTACGAGTCAAAACGGCCAACCGAGCTTTCTATAATACCTTCCAAGTCGAGAAGGAAGAAACGGAAGGCCGCTTCATTTTCGACTTGGGCAACAACCAGTGGAACAGCCCTCAATTGCGGACGTTGCTAGATGAAGTTCTCTTCAATCAGCATCCAGTCCGCGACTTCGACATCGAGCATGACTTCCCGGTGATTGGCAAGAAAATCATGCTGCTCAACGCCCGCCGCTTTGAGTCAGCGGATAGCCACCCCGAACTGATCCTGCTCGCCATTCAGGATGTCACCGACCGCAAACGAGCCGAAGTCACCCTTGAGAAGAAGAACGAGAGACTGCATTTGCTCTGGGAAACAGCGGGGTTGCTGCTTTCGGCCACCGACCCCGACGCCATGTTGCACGACCTTCTCGAAAGGGTTGGTCCGCAACTGGGAGTGGATGCTTACTTCAAATTCATGGTGGACGACAGCGGAGATGCCCTGCGGCTGGTATCTTGCGAAGGCATCCCTGAAGAGACCATCGGTTCGAAGGAACGGGTGCAGTTCGGTCAAGCGATTTGCGGCACGGTCGCTTTGCTTCGACAACCCCTCACAGCGACCCACATTCAGCAGTCTGACGACCCAAAGGCCGAGCTTGTCAAATCGCATGGTCTTCGTGCCTACGTCTGCAACCCGATGATTTGCGACAACCTTTTGTTGGGAACGCTCTCTTTTGGCAGCCGGTCGAAAGATGAATTTGATCCCGACGAACTGACCTTCCTGCACACGATCTCCCACTACCTCGCTATGGCTTATGCGAAGCTGCGAACACAAGCTGCGGTGAGTGAAAGCGAGAAGAGGTTTCGCTTCATACTGGGCTCGATCCCTCAGAAACTTGTCACCACCAAGCCGGACGGTGGCGTAGATTACTTCAACCCGCAGTGGATGGAGTACACCGGCCTGACGTTGGAGCAAATTCGAGATTGGGGATGGAAGCAGATCATCCACCCCGACGACTTGGACGAACACGTTCGGAGTTGGTTACACGCCACCAGAACCGGCGAAGTGTACGAACACGAGAGTCGGTTCCGACGTGCCGACGGTGAGTATCGCTGGCACATCAGTCGTGGCGTGCCGATGCGGAACAAGGCCGGCCAGATAATCATGTGGGTAGGTGCAAATACCGACATCCACGACATCAAGCTGACTGAAATTGCATTGATGGATTCGGAGATTCGCTATCGGCGACTCTTCGAGACTGCTAAAGATGGCATCCTCCTTCTCGACACGGAATCCGGGCGAATCACTGACGCCAACCCGTTCATGAGTGAACTGTTGGGGTATTCGCATGACCATTTCTTAGGGAAGGAACTCTGGGAAATCGGCCTGTTCAGCGATAAAGCAGCCAATGAGGCCGCAGTGCGAACACTCCAGACATCAGGCTATATTCGTTACGAACACTTGCCACTGGAGACCAATACTGGACAAAGAGTCGAAGTTGAGGTTGTGGCCAATGCTTACCATGAGGACCACCACAAAGTCATTCAGTGCAACATTCGGGACATTACTGAACGCAGCCGAATGGAAAACCTGATGCGGGAGCAAGCCGTTGCATTAGAAGACCTGCACCGCCGCAAGGACGAGTTCTTGGCGATGCTGAGCCATGAACTCCGCAATCCCCTTTCACCCATCGCCAGTGCATTGCAACTCCTTGGTCTCCAGAAGAACGAAGACCCGCTTCAACAAAAGGCCCGGACAATCATCGAGCGTCAGGTGGGACAACTGACTCGCCTGATTGACGATCTTCTGGAAGTGTCGCGAATCACCACCGGAAGAATCCACCTTCAACAAGAATGTGTCGCACTGAACGGTATTGTCGAACATGCAGTCGAAACCGTTCGCCCACTGATCGTTCGACACAAGCATGCCCTCACGGTGTCTTTGTCGAAGGAACCGACGTTGCTTTTTGCCGATGCGGCCCGATTGGAGCAGGTCGTCGTCAATCTCCTCACAAATGCGACAAAGTTCACGCGTGACTCGGGGCAGATTTCGCTGTCTGTCCAACAAGCGGGTGATGAATGTGTCTTAAGAGTGAGGGACAACGGTATTGGCATCGCACCGGAGGTTTTGCCACACGTTTTTGACCTGTTCACGCAGGCGGAAAAGTCGCTTGATCGTTCACAAGGTGGACTAGGAATCGGGCTGGCTTTGGTACAGCGCATTGTGGAACTGCACAAAGGTCGGGTCGAGGCAATCAGTACATTGGGAGAGGGAACCGAGTTCGTCGTTCATTTGCCGTTAATGTCGACTCCTGCAAGTCAATCAACTCCATTGGAAAACGAAAACGTCCAGAAGAACGAACATTCCTTGCGAGTGATGGTCGTCGATGACAACGAAGATGCAGCGCAGCTGCTGGGAATGCTGCTGCTTAAGTCGGGACATGAGGTTCTGACTGTTCACGACGGTCCATCCACTCTAACAGCGGCAGAAGATTTCCGTCCAAACGTCGTGCTTTTGGATATTGGATTGCCGGGCATGGACGGTTTTGAGGTCGCCAGGAAGATGCGTGAGCAAGCAATCTTCAAGGATGTCGTATTGGTGGCCATGACAGGATATGGGCAGGTTTCAGACCGTCGACGTTCCAAAGAGGCCGGATTCGATCATCACTTGGTCAAACCACCAGATTTCAAAAAGCTGCAGCAAATTCTGGACGCCGCATCAGAGCGGACGGGATAAGGTCGCCTGTCGAGGGCAATCATATGAAAAAGCTGTTGGATGCCGCGACTATTTTCTCCGTGGAACAAATATCACGAGTTTTTACACGAAGCGGAGACATTTTTTTGACTGCCATTTCCGGAACGAAGATCGTTTTGTCGTCACCAGCATCATCATCCATAGATAAATTAGTACTCATCTCCAATTCTTATGACTTTCGCTGATTCATCGAGCGTCTCGACACTGACATCTGGTTCGTGCGCGTACCGCGCGGCGTCATCCTCGTCCTCGGACCATCCGTTGCCCGTCCACCATTCGCAAAGCGTCTCGCTTGTCCGTTGAATGACGAAATTCAATTCGTTTTGTTTTGACTTGTCGACCATTTTGTGTCTTTCTTTTGAAAGTAAGTAATTTCAGCCGCCTCGATGATTTCCCACCGCCAAAGCCCTTGGCAGGCAAAAATAAAGCCGACGTGGGAGAAGCATCACAAACTTCCCTCACGTCGGCTTACTTTATAAGAAGCCCCCGATTTCGGCTCAGACCGAACTGGTTGCTCATTATCTAGTCATCTGACAACTTCAGTCGCGTGGCGGCCCGCAAATCTGCCAATCCACAGCGACCATGAATCGTATCTGAGAGAAACAGAGATTCAAGAGATTTTCACAAAAACATCCTGATTGCTTTATTTCAGTAACGATCTATGATCAATGCGGCAGGACTGAGATTGACAGAATAACCTGTCACTCAGCAGGATCGGAAAACTGGATAATGAGCAACTCGGCTGATGCCGAAGAGCTGGTTAGCAAGTAGGCCGACACAATGGCGCACTTTTGGTTGCGCCACCGTGTCGGCCTATCTTTTTTCCCTGCAATTCAATGGCGATATGCAAGATATGGAGCATGTTCAATGACAGTCGCACCATTACTCGATGACGGTCAAGCAATGCCAGAACCGCAAGGGCGTCGCATTCAGGAATTGAATCGCGCCGGATTTACGGCGCGGCAGTAGCAATTCTGCGATGTCAACTCACTTTTACCGAACGAAGTACCACACGCGAAGGAGTCTGAATCATGGCCAGTGAAATAGAAACGCGAGGAACGGTCGTGGATGTTTTCAGGAACGAAACAGATGCGCAAGACGCCATCCGCGAGCTTAAGGCTGACGGTTTCAATGAAACTCATATTGGCTTTGCCGCTCCTGCGAAGGAAGGGACGGCCGTATTTACTGACGCCTCTGCCAAGACTGCGGCGGTGGGTGCCGTCGTGGGATTCGGAACGGGCGCACTTTGGGGTCTAGGGATTGTGGCCGGAATTCTTCCTGGAATTGGATTTGCGATCGCTGGGGGCACGCTTGCGGCGATCA
>Ga0181528_10001582_pt1 | contig 14115 bp, 12 predicted proteins | sample PEATcosm2014_Bin_47_FD_119742 | JGI IMG/M metagenome (GOLD analysis project Ga0181528, IMG submission 119742) | Peatland microbial communities from MTU Mesocosm Facility, Houghton, MI, USA - PEATcosm2014_Bin10_10_metaG | ecosystem: Environmental > Terrestrial > Soil > Wetlands > Peat | place...
CTGGATGCCCGCAGCTTCTTCGCCACGTCTACCGAAAAGTTCAATCTCAATCAATTTGGCGGCGCGCTGGGCGGCCCCGTCAAGAAGGACAAGACCTTCTTCTTCGCGGATGTGGAGCAGAAAGACCAACGCCACGGAATTCCGTTTACCGGGGTGGTCCCCTCGGTGGCGCAGCGCACCGGCGATTTCTCCAAAGACGCCTTCGGCCAGCCGAACAGCATCGCGTTGGTGAATCCCTGGGCGACCCAGGTGGTCAACGGGAATCCGGTTTCCGTGCCATTCATGTGCGACAGCGCGGGCAACGCGCTTCCCGCCGCCGCCGATGGGAGCCAGGCCAACGGCACGCCGTGCAACAAGATTCCGCAGGGCTTGATCAACCCGATCGGTCAGAAGTTGATCGATCTGTATCCGCTGCCCAATGCCGACAACCCTGCGCTGGGATACAACTACGTGAGCGAACCGGTGAGGAAGCTGAACGAGACCAAGTTCGATTTCCGCATGGACGAGAATTTGTCGGCGAAGGACAATATGTTCGCGCGTTTCAGCTACGATCAGGCGACGTCGTATGTTCCCGGCGGCGCTCCCGGTTTCGCCGAACAAGGGCCGTTCGCCAGCAATCAGGGCATCATTAATCACGCCCGCAACGCGGCCATCTCGGAAACTCATATTTTTTCGCCCGCGCTGGTGAATCAATTCAGCGCCGGCTTCAACCGCATTTTCGATTACATCACTTCGCAGGGCACGGGCAGTTTCGCGGCCCAATCGCTGGGAATCCCCGGTGCCGACCTGGGCGGCGGAAGTTCCGGCTTAACGTCGGTGGAAATGGAGGGCGCTTACTGGTCGTTGGGCGATCGCGGCTACACACCGTTCGTGGGTGGAACCAATGTGTGGACGGCCTCCGATTCCCTCGACATCGTGCGCGGCCGGCATGACATTCGGGTGGGCTTCTCGGCTCGCGCCAATCAGTTGAATACCGTGGCCGTCGGCTTCCCCAACGGATTTTGGGTAGTCAGCGGGCTTTGGACCGGTGATCCGGCCGCCGACCTTCTGACGGGTCTCACCAGCCTGGCAATCCACGACCAGGAGTTCGATGGCGGCAACACCGGGCGGCGCTGGAAACTGTACCGCCCGTTCGTGCAGGACGATTGGCGAGTGAATAAGAACCTCACCTTGAACCTTGGTTTAGCCTGGGCCTTCGTTACGCCGGTCACGGAAGTAGCCAATCGTCAGTCGGACTTCGATCCCGCCACGGGAACCTTCCTGGTTGCGGGCCAGAATGCCGGCGCCAGCGCGGGCATCAAAATGGATTACACCGCACTGGAGCCGCGGATCGGTGTCGCGTGGAAGCCATTCGGGCGCAGCAATACCGTGGTTCGCGGCGGCTACGCCATCTACCACGATTCCTCCTGGAATCAGGGCGCGCAGGGGCTCTGGCAAAACCCGCCGTACTACGCAGAATCGGATGCTTTTGCCTTCGGCGGCAATTGCACTTTCGCCACAGCCGCCTGCGCCACGCGCTATGGCTTGGCGCCCTCGGCCATCAGCTTCTCCGATGGATTTCCCACGTTTACGGCCCCGCCCAACCCGGCGGATTTCACGGGGACCATTCTGGCGCAAGACACCAACTTCAAACAGGGCCGAATTCAGCAATTCAATGTGAATATGGAACAGGAGGTGCCCGGACACATCGTTTTGACGGCCGGGTATGCGGGTTCGCGCAGTTCCCACCTGCTGGAATTCGGCAATAACATCAACGTGGGATCGCCTTCCGCCTGCGGAACCCCCGGATATACGTTGGGATGCGGTCCTAATGGTTCCGCTTTCGGTGTGCCCTATCCCGCGTTCGCGTACTCCACCATCGACAACATTTATGACGCCGGGAAAGCGAGTTACAATTCGCTGCAGATCAAAGCAGAGACTAAGAGCTCGCGGCACGGCATTTACGCACTCATCGGATACACTTACTCGCGAGCCTACGATACCGGGCTGACGGATGGTCTGGGGAGCATCATCGGCGCCACTTACTTTCCCCTCCCGAACTGGCAGACTCTCGATTGGGGCCTCTCGCAAATCAACCTGAATCAGAACTTCACCGCGAGCGTCATTTACGACTTGCCGTTCGGCAAAGGTAAGAAATGGGGAAGCAACTGGAACGGCGCGGCCGACGCGATTCTCGGAGGCTGGGAGTTGACAGTAATCGAGAAAGCGACCTCCGGCTTCCCGGTATTTATCATCGACACCAATAACTCATCCGGCGCCGGGCTGGAGAATACGAATGATGTGTCGCAGATTCGTCCCAATCAGATCTGCAATCCGGTATTGAGCCATCCGACGTTGTCGGAATGGTTCAACCCGAACTGCTTCGCGCAGCCGGCGTCCGGTGAGCTGGGGAACGCCAATCGGACGCCGCTTTCGGGTCCCGATTTCGTGAACACAGATTTCTCCATCATCAAGCATTTTGTGCCGCGTGAAGGAATGCGGGTCGACTTCCGGACTGAGTTTTTCAATTTATTGAATCACCCGCAATTCGGCGCCCCCGGCGGTAACGCGGCCGGCGCCGACTTCAACTCTCCTTCGACATTCGCCGTGATTAATTACACGGTGAATAATCCGCGCCTGGTGCAGTTCGCTTTAAAGCTGTCATTTTGAGGCTGAGGCGAAAGCATTATTAGCCACCGATGAACACCGATAAGAAAGGCGCCGGTTTTATCCGTGTTCATCGGTGGCCGAATTGTTTTTTGCAGGCCTGGTAGAGCGGACACGCGGCCGGGAAAACCCTTCAGATGAATGTCGTAAACTTTTAGTATGGCGGCGCGTGGACAGCACCAACTCTTGGAGCCCGGCAGGCTTGCCCCCGAGTTCCGGCTGGAGCGATTGGACGGCGGGTCGACGACTCTCAAGGAAATTCTCGCCGGCGGGCCGGCGTTGCTGGCGTTCTTCAAGATCTCCTGTCCGGTTTGCCAGATGACGTTCCCATTCCTCGAGCGGATTCACGCTGCGGGCGCCGTGCGCATCTTCGGGGTCTCGCAGAACGATGCCGCCGATACGCGCGAATTCAACCAGGAATTCGGCGTGACGTTTCCGACCTTGCTGGACAGCGAGGATGACGGCTTTCCAGCCAGCAACGACTACGGGATTTCCAGCGTTCCCACCCTGTTTCTGGTGGAACCGGGCGGTAAAATCGCCAATGTGTTCGAAGGCTGGCGCAAGCGCGAAATGGAGAGTCTGGCCGCGTCGGCGCTGGCCAGCCTATTCGGTCCGGGGGACTACGTGCCGGAATGGAAGGCCGGCTGAGGGTCGCGGAATTAGGCACCCGGCGGGTTGCCACGATAGAATAAAGCTAAACCGAATGGCCAATACCATCGAAGAAATTCTGGGAGCCGCGAGCGCGATCGCCAAGGGAATGAGTGTCACCTTCAAGGAGATGATGTCTCCGACGGTGACGGAGTACTATCCCGACGAGCCGGCCAGGTTCGAAGACCGTTTTCGCGGCGTCCACGTGCTGCAGCGCGATGCCAACGGCATGGAAAAATGCGTGGCCTGCTTTCTGTGCGCGGCCGCGTGTCCCGCCAATTGCATTTACATCGAGGCTGCCGAGAATACCGATAAGGTCCGCATCTCGGGCGGCGAGCGCTACGCCAGCGTTTATAATATCGATTACAATCGCTGCATCTTCTGCGGATACTGCGTGGAAGCCTGCCCCACGGACGCCATCACGCACGGCCACGGCTTTGAAGCCGCCAGCTACAACATTTCCACGCTGGTCAAGCGCAAGGAAGACATGCTGGCCCCGATTCCCGCGGGAGCCAAACCGCCGGTAATCAAGAGCGAGCAACCCGAGGCGCACTAGGAATCCAGCCCCCTCCGCCCGTCATCTGATAAGGAAACCGCGCATGTTGCGAACCATCAGGGAACAGGTCGAGACCATCTTCCGGGAGGATCCGGCAGCCAAAAGTGTGATCGAGGTGCTGCTCTGCTACCCCGGCTTGCATGCCGTTTTAGCGCACCGCATAGCCCATAAGTTGTATCGCTGGAAAGTGCCGCTGCTGCCGCGAGTGGTCTCACAGATCAGCCGCTTCCTCACCGGCATCGAGATTCACCCAGGCGCCACCATCGGGCACCGTTTCTTCATCGACCACGGCATGGGAGTGGTAATCGGCGAGACCGCCGAAATCGGCGATGACGTGCTGCTTTATCAGGGCGTCACCTTGGGCGGCACCGGCGGCGAAAAGGGCAAGCGCCATCCCACGCTGGGAAATCGTGTGGTGGTTGGTACCGGCGCCAAGGTGCTCGGCAACATCCGGATCGGCGACAATGTCAAGATTGGGGCGGGTTCGGTAGTGGTCTACGCGGTGCCTGATAATTCCACCGTGGTCGGCGTTCCCGGGCGCGTGGTGCGCGTGCGTGCGGAGGGCGGCCCGCTGGAGCACGGACGCCTGCCCGATCCCGAAGGCGCGGCCATCGACGACCTGGCCCGCAGGGTGGCCGAGTTGGAAGGCATGCTTCGCCAGTTGATCGCCGAGCACGAAATCGAGCACCATCGCAACGTTTAAATCCCAACAGCGAACACCGGCGCTCCACCTGAATTCACGTTTTCAACTACTTGCGCCCGTCTGGATACGGACCTCGGCTTGCAAGCCGAGGATATATGATCACCCTGCTTCGGGATCTAAGATACGCTTCCCGGACTTTGCGCAAGATGCCCGGCTTTTCGCTCGTGGCGCTGCTGGTTCTGGGGCTCGGCATCGGAGCGAACACCGCGATTTTCAGCGTAGTCAACTCGGTGCTGCTGCGCTCATTGCCTTTTCCAGGCTCCGACCGCACGGCGATCATTTGGGAGACGGACCTCAAGGACGGAATCCAGCGGGAGGGACCGTCGGCGCCGAATTTCCTCGATTGGCAGGAGCAGAGTCAATCTTTCGAGGAAATGGGCTTGCTGGAGGTGGGAACGGGCACGATCACCGGAGGCGGCGAGCCGGAACAGATCACGGGTCTGCGGGTGACCACGAATTTCCTTTCGATGCTGGGCGCGCACACCGTCCTCGGGCGCGATTTCGCGGCGGCCGAAGGGGCGGGGCAGGCGCGCTACCCTGTCGCGGTGCTCACCAACGGGTATTGGAAACACCGCTTTGCGTCGGACAAAAACGTCATCGGAAAAACGTTCATCATGAACAGCGAGCCGTACACCGTCATCGGAGTGCTCGCGCCGGATTTCTGGCAACCCCTTCCCAGCGATATGTTCGTGCCGTGGCCGGTTGCCCAACTGCGCGCCAAGAACCGCGTGGATCACGATTTCGGCGTCATCGCGCGGTTAAAGCCGAACGTGACGGTGGCACAGGCGCAGGCGGAATTGAGCGCCATCGCGCGCCGCATCGACGCGCAAACGCCCCGGCTGGCGAGTTGGGATGTTACGGTTGTGCCGATGAAGCGGGCGCTGTTCGAAAATATCGAGCCGGCGCTTTTGCTGCTGCTCGGCGCCGTGGGACTGCTGCTGCTGCTGGCTTGCGTGAACGTGGCGAGCCTGCTGCTGGCGCGAGTGATCGGCCGCCGCAAGGAGATGGCGATACGCGCGGCATTGGGCGCGCGGCGGGGCCGTCTGATGGCGCAGATCCTGAGCGAGAGCCTGCTGTTGAGCCTGTTGGGCGGCGCGCTGGGAGTTTATCTGGCGAGTTGGGGCGTCGACCTGCTGAACGCAGTTTTGCCGCAGACGCTTCCGCTGCCGGAAGGCGGCGCCGAGATTCTGCGACCGGCGATTGCCGTGGATAGCCACGCGCTGGTCTTCGCGCTACTGGTTTCGGCTGCGGTGGCGCTGGTGTTCGGGCTGATTCCGGCGCTGTTTGTCAGCCGCGCCGAGGTCAACGACGCACTGAAGGTGGGCGGGCGAACGTCCTCCGCCTCGCCGGGGCGGCTGGGAGTTTGGAATTTCCTGGTGGTGGGCGAGATCGCGCTCGCCAGCATGCTGCTCATCGGCGCCGGGCTAGCGATGAAAAGTTTCGTGAGTTTGCAGCACGTCAATTCGGGCATCCGGCCCGACCATGTGCTGACGTTTCGCATGCGCCTGCCCACCGACAATCTCTATAAAAGCAGCCGCGAGCAGGCTGAATTCTACCGCCGCATGCTCGATAAAGCGCAAAGCTTGCCCGGCATACAGTCCGCCGGTCTCACCAACGTCCTGCCGCTGGGACAGCAGAACGACCGCGAATATTTCACTATCGAAAACCGTCCTCTGCCGCCGGAGCAGTCGCTGGTGGCCGATTTCCGGCGCGTCAGTCCGCAATATTTCGACACCATCGGGATTGCGCTGCTCCGCGGCCGGGAGTTTTCCGAACATGACGCGGATGGCGCGCCGCGGGTGATTCTGATCGACGAAACGCTGGCGCGCCAGTATTTCCCCAACGAGGATCCCATCGGACAGCGCATGCGTTTGTGGGGCGAGTGGCGGCAGGTAGTCGGGATTGTGAGCCAGGTCCATCACTATGGGCTCGACAAGCAACCGGAGCCGACCATCTATGCGCCGTACGAACAGATGGCCGACAAAGCGATGGTGCTGGTGGTGCGCACGACGGCGGAGACGAAATGGGTAGTGCAGGCGGTGAAGCAGGCGGTGTGGTCCGTAGACCCCGGCCAGCCGGTGTTTCAAATTCGCAGTATGGACGAGTACCTGGCGCTGGCCGACACCGCTCCACGCATTTCGGCGATGTTGCTGGCGATATTCGCCGCTATTTCGGTGTTATTGGCCGCGCTGGGAATCCATGGGGTGGTTTCCTATGGGGTAGCGCAGAGAACGCGCGAGTTCGGACTGCGCATGGCGCTCGGCTCAACGCCGCGGCAACTCGAACGGCTGGTAATTGCCCACGGCATCAAGACGGCGCTGATCGGCCTCGCGGCCGGGATGGCCGGGGCTGCTGTCCTGGCCTCGGTTCTTCGCGTGGCGCTGTACGGAGTGGCGACGCTCGACCCCGCGGTGATGGCAAGCGTCGCCGGCTTGCTGTTCGCGGTGACGCTGATCGCCAATTACATTCCCGCGCACCGGGCCACGCGGATCGACCCCATGCAAGCGCTCCATCAGGAGTGAGTGGCCGTCTCGCAGAATCGAGTGAGGACTTTTGAGATGCAGTATCGTGGCGCGGGCTTCAGTCGGCCGGGTCGAGACTCTAACTTCCTGAACTGGTGGAATTTAGGCTGACGCCGCCAACCGCTCCCTCACGGTCTCGGCTCGGAAACGGGGTGTGCCGGCACTGTGACACGAAACAGGCTCAAGCCAATTTCCCGAGCCCACCGAAACTGCGGGGACGACCTCAGGAGGTCAGAGGCTCCTCTCGACCCTGTTTTCCGCGGCACTGAACGCGTCGGCAAGAGGGCCTGCGCCACGTCGACTTGTCACCCGAATCTGCGAGACTCAATAGCTTGCTTATGCGGACAGCGATTGGGCCACCGCGGCAATCTCCGCTACCGTGCGATCCAGCTCTTCGTCCGACGTGTAGAAGTGCGGCGCCACGCGGATACCGGCGGCGGGGCGGAAGTCGACCAGGATTTCACGGCGCGCCAGTTCGCGAGTTACTTCGAGGCCGTGGGGCACGTCGATGGTCACCACGCCGCCGCGCTTGTGCGGATCGCGGCAGGTGTTGACGCGCAGGCCGCGCTCGTCGGCGAGGGCCATCAGGCGGGCGGTTTGGTGCAGGGATTTCTCGCGGATGGCCGGCACGCCGATCTCGTTCACGATCTGGTATCCGGAGCGCGCCGAGTAAAGTGCGGGCACATTGGGCGTGCCGTTGAGGAAACGGAAAGCGTCGTTGGCGTAATGGATCGGTCCGCCGGCGAAGGCGAAAGGTTGCTCGTGCGCCACCCAGCCCGTGGCCGCGGGGCGGAGTGTGGGCCAAAGATCGCGGCGGACGTAGAGGTAGCCGGCGCCGGGTCCTCCGCAGAGCCATTTGACGGAACCGCCGGTGGCGAAGTCCAGATGGAGCGCGCGCACGTCGATCGGCACGGTGCCGGCGGATTGATAGAGATCGGCAATCACCAGCGCACCCACGCGGTGGGCCTTCTCGACGATGGGCGCCAAGTCTTGCAAATAAGAGCTGCGAAAGGCGACGTGCGAGACCGAGACGAGCTGTGTCTCTTCGTCGATGGCGTCGAGCACGAGGTCCACCGGCAGGGTGAATCCATCGGGCGAGGGCACAGATACGATGCGCGCGCCCTGGCGGGCGAGGCCGTGGTAGATGTAGTCGTTGGACGGAAAGTTGAGGCCGTCGGTAACCAGCTTATTGCGGCCGCCGGACCAATCGAAGCAGCCCGTCACCAGCGACTGGCAGACGGAGACGTTCTGGTGCATGACCACTTCGCCTTCGCCCGCGCCGATAATCGAGCCGGCCAGGTTGCCGACGGTAATGGGCATTTCCCACCAGCCTTCTTCCCACGCGCGGATGCCGCGGGTGGCCCACGTATCGGCGAACTCCTGCACGGCCTGCGCGGTGCGCGCAGGCATGGCGCCCAGGGAGTGGCTGATCATGTACGTGGTGTGGGCGAGAATCGGGAATTCCGAACGCCAGCGGAGAAACGGATCCATATGAAGTTATGGTAGCTGGCCAAAGGCCACGAAGCGCGGCCTGCGATTTTCTTCCTGGCAGTGGCTGACTTACTCCACGCGCGCCGGGACGAATACGGTGCGAGGCGTGGCGGCGGTGCCGTCCAGAACCCACAGCGGACCGGTAGTCAGCTCGGTCAGGCGAAACAGATTGCCCATCGGCGCCAGGGTGGTCGGCGTGCATGCGCATCCGATGGCAGTGCGGCTGTCGCTGGCCAGATTGAAGGCGGCAACCGACTGTGCCGTGGCGCTGGCGACGTACAAGGTTCGCTTATCCTGCGAAAAAGCCACTCCCACGGGGCCCGCCAGTCCTTCGTCGGGAGCGGCCAGCAACTGCGCGCCGGCGGCGCCTGAGGCATCCCGAATCAGTGTCAGGCCGGTGATTGAATCGACCACCGCGGCATCGTGCCCGCCGGCGGCGAATGCCACCTGGGCAGTGACTTGAGCCGGCAGCAGCATGCGATTCTCACCGTGCACGCTCAGCAACCGCGCCGTGCCCTGGGCGATGGTCATTACATACGTGCCATCATCGCTGAGAGCCAACGACGGGGCTGTAATATTGCGAGAATGAGGACCTGCCGTCCCCGCCGCGGTGTTCCCTTCGACCTTGACCGACCCGGTCAACGTTGGGGCGCCCGGCAGACCCGTCAGCACGCGCGCCGATCCGGACGATATGAGGGCCACCGCGGTCCCCGAGGGGCTGAAGACCACGCGCTCGGGAGTTCCCGTTACGCCGCCCAGGCTCACTTCCGTGGGCGCGCCACCATTGAGGAGGAACAGGTGCAGCGACTGGTCCGCGCCCACCACAATTGCCGAATCCTGACGAGGCGCGATGTACGCAGCCGCTATGTCGATGCCAAAACTCAGCGGATCGCCCAGCAACGACGCACCGGGAACACCTTGGATGGGCCGCATTACCCGTGCGGCGCTGTCGAATACAAAACCGGCAACGGGGCCCGAGAGGCGCCCTTGCTGAGCCGGCAGCGCGGAAGCTGCTAAAACCATGCCGCAAATGGGCCACAAGATCTTCATAAGCTCTTTCCTACTTAAACCCTATTATGATAGTTGGCGGGCCGACTGTGCCGGTTCCCGGGGTGATGGTGGTACCGGTGGCAGCTGGAGAACTCCCGCCCGTGTGCGTCGCGGCATAGGCCGCGCCACCGGCCGCCGCCGCGGCGGCCACCACGATGATCACAATCGCCTTGGCCGATAGCCCAGCGGCGACACCCGCGCCCGCGCCTCCGGCGCCGCCCGCAACTCCCACGGCAATCGATTGGCTGATGGTGGCGGTCGCGGTCATGCCATTGTAGCTGGCGGTCACTCCAATCTGGAATTGCCCTTGCACGCTGTTCAGGTGGATGCCGTGGGCCGACGCACGGCCTTGGGAATTTGAAATAACGGTGAGGCTATGGGAGCCATCGGCAAAAGTCCCGCCCGCGCCATGTTCGGGCAACAGGAAGATTACCGCGGCGCCCGCTACGGGCTTATGATTCTCATCCTCTACCTGAACGACCGGCTCGCGCGCCGTGCGCTGGCGGATGTTATTGATAGCGCCGTCACCCTCGACGATTACCAAATTCAGCGTGTGCGCCGGCGCTTGTGCGAACACTGCCGGAACACAGGGTAGTGTGAGAAACCCAGCCACCAGGAAACCAAGACGGCGCATCCGAATCCTCCGCGGATTCCATTATGGCTGTTCACGCCGGGAAACTCAAACGCGTTTTTGAGGGTGGGTACTGCAATCGGACTGCGTCCTCTAATGCATCGCCACGCCGCGCCCCCGCGATTGCGGCCGCTTCATGACGAACAACAGCGGCAGCACCAGCAGAAACACAATGCCCATAGCCATAAAAGTGTCGACAAAGGAGAGCATCGATGCCTGGCGTTCGACGAACCCCCAAGTGGAGACATAAGCCTGCCGCCCGGCCAGGAACGGATCGGACCCATGGGCCATCATGGCGCCCTGCAGTCCCCTGGTCATGGCGGCGGCCGCGGGACTGAAGGGCGTGACGTGCGCCCCCAACTGGTTGGTATGAAGCTGCTGCCGGCGGAACAGATAGGTGGTGGCGGCGGCGATTCCGAAACTGCCTCCCAGGTTCCGCATAAGGTTGAACATACTGGTGGCATTGCCCATTTCTTCCTTGGGAATGGGGTCCATCGTGGCGGTTGTCAATGGCACGAACAGCATCGCCAGCGCGGCGCCCTGGATGAACTGCGGCCAGAATATATCCCAGTACCCGGCTTCCAGGCTTAAACGCGAGAGGGCATACAAGGACCAGGCGGCCACGGTCAGGCCAATAGCCAAAACCTTTCGCGGATCGAACCGGTTCAGCACGGTACCCACCACCGGCATCATGAGGAACGAACCCAATCCGCGGGGCGCCATGGCGATGCCGGCACTTAATGCCGGATACCCGAGCAGCGTCTGCAGGAAGATGGGCACCAGCAGCAGGCTGCCATAGAGCACGAACCCCAGCACCGTCATCAGAAAAACCCCGGCGGCGTAGGTTCGTTTCTTAAAGACCCGCAACTGGACCACCGGATCGGTCGCCTTTAATTCCCAGATCACAAATGCGGTTAGCGCAACCACCGCCAATATGGCGCTCACCAGGATCCAATGTGAGGAGAACCAGTCATCTTCCTGCCCCTTGTCGAGCACGATCTGCAGCGCGGCCACGCCCAGCGCCAGGAACCCGATACCCCAATAGTCGATGCCGCGGTTGGATCGCTTGATGTAAGGGGGGTCGAAAATGAACCAACGCGTCATCAAAACCGAGGCCAGTCCGACCGGCAAATTGATGTAGAAGACCCAGCGCCAGCTGTAATTGTCCGTCAGCCAACCGCCGATGACGGGACCGAGCATGGGCGCCACCACAATTCCCAAACCCCAGAAAGCCATGGCCTTACCGCGATCCTGCGGGGGAAACGCTTCCAGCATGACCGCCTGGGATAGCGGCTGTAAAGCGCCGCCCGTAGCACCCTGGATGACGCGGAAAAAGATCAGCATGGACAGATTCGGCGCCAATCCGCAGAGAAAGCTGGCCGCCGTGAAGCCGAATACCGCTCCCAGCAGCATCCTCTTGCGCCCAAAGAAGTTAGCCAGCCAGCCGGTCATCGGCAGGACAATCGCGTTGGCCACCAAATAGGAGGTGAGCGCCCAGGAAGCTTCGTCAACGCTGGCCGAAAGGCTCCCCGCGATGTGCGGTAGCGAGACATTAACTACCGTGGTATCAAGAACTTCCATGAATGTGGCGAACATTACCGCAACCGCCACAATCCAAGGGTTTACGAGTGGGTGTTGAGTTTCCTGGGCAGACAGCCTGAGTTCCCTCTTAGACTATGATGCAACAATTGGCTTTTCCGACGCTTGCGGGTTTCGCAGACGGCCCGAAAGAGCCCCCTCTCTGGGCAGTACTTTGGCGCTAACTGACCAAAAGATAGATCACTAATAGACGTTCTAGTACCTTCAATAGGCTTGCGTTGTCCCCGGCTGGTTGTCATGATCGAATTGTTACCAGGAGACAGGACACTATGAAATTTCTGAGAGAATTTTTCGCAAACGAACAAGGCCAGGATCTCATCGAGTACACGCTCCTGATGGCGTTCGTGGCGCTCGCGTCGGCGGGACTTTTTCTGGGCGCCGGCGGCGACGTCAAAGGCGTTTGGACCGCGACTAACAACGAACTCGCACAGGCCAACTCGAAGGCATCGTAACTGCTTCGGATTCATGGCGTCGTCATACGCCAAACGTCCGATTGTCAACGCTCGCCAGCGCTCCTTTCTCGGTTGACTCTCCTTTTCGCAGGGTGCTACCCTGAACGTCTAAAAAGCTTGGGTTCGTTTTCCGAAATAAAGACATCATGGATGCCACTCTGCGTGCGTTAGGCGAAATACTGCTGAATGCGGTGCCGACGTTTCTGCTGGTTGTGCTTCTGCATTTCTACCTGAAAAAAATATTCTTCCAGCCCATGGAGAAAGTGCTCCGGCAGCGGTTCGAAGCCACCGAGGGGGCTCGAAAACTCGCTGATGAAGCTCTTGCCCGCGCTGCCGCGCGCACCGCCGAATACGAAGCGGCCATTCGCGCGGCACGATCGGAAATTTACCAGGCTCAGGAGAAGTTTTATAAGGAGTTTCAGGAGCAGCAAGCGGCGCAAATCGCCGCCGCCCGGCAGAGCGCCGAGGCTGGAGTGCGCGAGGCCAAAGCCCAACTGGCGCGCGATGTAGAGGCGGCCAAAACGACCCTGGCGCAGGCGAGCGAAGCGATGGCCAACGAGATCGCCGATTCCATGCTGAGAGGAACCGCCGCATGAGGCGCGCCGGCCGCTTCGTTCTACTGTTCTGCCTGGCCGCCGCATTGGTATTCGCCGAAGGAAAACAAGCCGGAGACGAAAACCTGCAAATGTGGAAGTGGGCCAACTTCCTGGTGCTGGCGGGGGCGCTGGGATATTTGATGGTGAAGTCCCTCCCGCCGCTCTTCATCTCCCGCACCGCGGCAATCACCAAAGATATGGTGGAGTCCCAGAAGATCCGCCAGGACGCCGATGGGCGTGCCGCCGATGTGGAACGGCGGCTCGCCGCCATCGAGACCGAGATTGCCGCGCTGCGCGCCGAGTCGCGGGAAGAAACCAACGCAGAGGCGGGCCGCTTGGCCGAACACACGGCCGCCGAGATCGCCAGAATTCGGCGGCAGGCGGAGCGCGAGATTTCCGACTCCGGAAAAACCGCGCAGAAAGACCTACGGCGTTTGGGCGCAGAACTGGCGATTGACCTGGCTGCGCGGAAAATCCGCGGCCGCATGACACCCGCCACGGAGGACCGCCTGGTTCGCGGTTTTGTGCGCGATCTGCGATGACATTCTCTGCCGTAGCCACGCGATATGCCCACGCCCTCGCCGACGTGGTAACCGCCGGTAATTCCCCGCTGCGTGCCGACGACGCCATCGCGCAATTACGCGCTTTCGAAGCCGTGCTGCGATCCTCGCCGGCCTTACTAAACGCGCTTACCACTCCGGCCGTCCCGGTCGCCCGCAAACGGGCTGTGGTCGGGCGGATCGGTTACGTGCTGGAACTTTCGCAGATTACGCGCAACTTCTTGTATGTTCTGGTGGACCATCGCCGCATCACCGCGCTCTCGCCAATCATCAACAGCCTGGAATTGGCGGTGGAAGAGCGCCAGGGTTTCGGACGGGCGGAAGTGAGTTCGGCCGCCGAACTGGGCGAAGAGCAGAAGACGTCGTTACGAACCCAATTGGAACGGATTTCGGGCAAACGCCTGCGCGCCAGGTATGCGGTGGATCACGGGCTGATCGGCGGTGTGGTGGCGCGCATCGGATCCACGGTGTACGACGGGTCGGTGCGCGGCCAATTGGAAACGTTGCGCCACCGCATGCGTGCGGACAGCTGACCAGGAAGGAAATATGGCTCAAATTCGAGCGGACGAAATTACCAAGATACTCCGCCAGGAGATCGAGAACTACGAGCGGGCGATCGACGTCAGCGAGGTCGGCTCGGTAATCTCCGTGGGCGACGGTA
>Ga0181528_10001583_pt1 | contig 14108 bp, 10 predicted proteins | sample PEATcosm2014_Bin_47_FD_119742 | JGI IMG/M metagenome (GOLD analysis project Ga0181528, IMG submission 119742) | Peatland microbial communities from MTU Mesocosm Facility, Houghton, MI, USA - PEATcosm2014_Bin10_10_metaG | ecosystem: Environmental > Terrestrial > Soil > Wetlands > Peat | place...
ATTGAGCTAATGCTCAATGCGGTCAATCTCACCTTCGTGACGTTCTCTCGTAGTTTCAGCGATATTGGCGGTCAGGTGACGGTGTTCTTTGTCATGGTGGTGGCCGCGGCGGAAGTCACCGTGGGACTTGGAATCGTCGTTGCCGTGTTTCGAAAGCGGGCATCAACGTCCGTAGACGAATTGACGGAGTTGAAGGACTGACATGGCGCACGTAGCCGTACTAATTCCGTTACTACCCCTCGTGGGCTTTTTAATCCTCATCACCATGGGCAATCAGATCAAGGAACCGACGTCGGGATGGATTGCGACGTCGGTCGTGGGCGCATCATTTATCGCGACGGTGATTGCCTTTGTCCTGCTACTTCACCGACACTCGCGAGAAGCAACGGTCAATCTGTTTTCTTGGATACGAGTAGGAAATTTTCACGTCCACGTCGCACTGCTGATCGATCCGCTCTCGATCACCATGTGCCTTTTCGTTACGGGTATATCGGCACTCATCCACTTATATTCGATTGGCTACATGCATGGCGAAAAGGACTTCAACAAGTTCTTCATCTACCTGAATTTGTTCGTTTTCTCAATGCTGGTGCTCGTACTCGCCAACTCGCTTCTTTTTACATTTGTGGGATGGGAAGGCGTGGGCGTTTGTTCTTACTGGCTCGTGAGCTACTACTTCGAAAAGCCAGCCGCCGCGTCTGCTGGAAAGAAAGCCTTCATTTACAACCGGGTCGGTGATCTTGGGCTGTTGTTTGCCATGTTCCTGTTGTTCCATCACACCGGTTCTTTGACGTACCTTACGATCTTCAGCCACGCGTCATCGCTTTCACCGACAACGGCCACGTTGGTAGTGCTATCGCTTTTGCTCGCGGCCGCAGGCAAGTCAGCGCAGATTCCACTCTTCAACTGGCTCCCCGACGCGATGGAAGGTCCCACGCCGGTGTCGGCGTTGATTCACGCGGCCACGATGGTAACCGCGGGTGTGTATCTGTTGTGCCGAATGGGCCCCGTTCTCGCGCTTTCCTCGAGTGGCCGGCTCACGATTGCAATTATTGGTGCGGCGACGGCATTGGTGGCGGCGACCATTGCAACCTCGCAACGCGATATTAAAAAAGTACTGGCCTTTTCGACGGTCTCTCAGATCGGCTACATGATTTTGGCGGTCGGTTGTGGCGCGTATTCGGCCGCAATTTTCCTAATGGTTGCGCACGCGTTCTTCAAGGCACTTTTGTTCCTTGGTTCGGGTTCCGTCATCCACTCGTTGAACGGTGAACAAGATCTGCGTCTTATGGGAGGCCTTCGTAAATACTTGCCGCTCACGTTTCCGACGTTTCTCATTGGATGGTTGACGATCTCGGGTATTCCGCCCTTCGCTGGCTTTTGGGCAAAGGGAGACGTTTTGGTGAACGCTTTTGAGTACAACAAGGCCCTGTGGGTCGTTGGCCTTGTCACGGCGGTACTCACGGCGTATTACATGAGTCGCCTGTTCGTCTTGACATTCAGAGGTACAGAGCGATTCCGTGAAATCACGAACGACCATGACCCCCACGAGTCGCCGTGGGTGATGACGACCCCGCTCATAATTTTGGCGGTTCTGTCCGTACTTGGTGGGGTGCTGGGCTTGCCTTGGATACACGTTTCGTCAATCGAGGGTTTCATCAACCCCGTCTTTGGTGCCCTGCCGGCGTTGGGCCACGCGAGTACGACGGTGCAGTGGAGTCTCGGGATTGTTGACGTGATCGCGGCGGTATTTGGCCTCCTGGCGGCGTTCACTTTGTGGCGACGCACGGAGCCGTGGCCTCGTTACGAATCCTCGTTCCTCTATCACGTTTGGCACTGGGATGATTTCTACGACGCCACGATTGGTCGACCACTTACTGCATTCGCTGATTTCTCAAGTGACGTGATTGAACCTGACGTCATCGATGGGGCCGTGATGGGGGCGGCGGTTTCGGTTCGCAAGTCGTCCGAAGGTCTTCGAAAACTGCAAGACGGTCTTGTTCGCCACTACGCCGTGGCGATGGTGCTCGGCATCGCTGTCATCGTGCTGTTTCTTGTTGGACGGGTCTGGTAGCCATGCATTCTTCGTTATGGCTCACCGCACTGCTCGTCGTGCCGCTCTTCGGTATGGCGCTACTCATTCCGTTTCGTAAAGTTACGAACGGAGCGCACATCATTGGGGTGGCAACTGCATCAGTAGAACTAGCAATTTCTCTCGTTGTGCTGTTTCTTTACAACTCCGGCATTAAGGGTGCGGGAACGTTCGACTTTGCGTATCGCCTGATTGTCGCGGCACCGTTTGGACTTGCCTACGACGTGGCCGTTAGCGGTATTTCTATTGTCATGATTGTTCTGACCGCGATTGTCGTGATCGTGGCACTGCTGGGTGCGAGAGAATCGAAAAACGAGGTTGCGTTTGTGTGCTGGATGCTGTTTTTGTTGATGGCGACCATGGGTGCTTTCGTGTCCCACGACCTTTTGGAATTCTTCTTATTCTTTGAGCTCACGTTGGTCCCGAGCTACTTCCTCATTGCCCAGTGGGGTGGACCCGAACGCGCACGCGCAGCGCTGAAGTTTTTCATCTACACGTTCTTTGGATCAGGCTTCTTGCTCGTTGGAATTTTGTATCTCGGATTTGCCCACCTACACCAAGCCGGTGGCGATCTCAATTTTTCCTACGGCATACTTTCGGGAACGTCACTCTCACACGGCACGGAAGTATGGCTCTTCATAGCGTTCGCAATTTCCTTTGCCATTAAGTCACCGATTTTCCCGTTTCATACGTGGTCACCCATTGCGTACGCTGAAGCACCCACGTCGGGCTCGATGGTGCTGTCGGCAATATTGGCGAAACTTGGTACGTACGGATTATTGGTTTTTGCCGTGGGTCTTTTCCCGCTGGCGCTGCACACGATTCAGCCCTACGTCCTAACGCTGGCGGTTATTGGGATTTTGTACGGCTCAGCCCTCGCCGCTGTCTCGAAAGACATGAAGCGACTCGTCGCGTATTCTTCACTCGCGCAGGTTGGCTTCATCACGCTGGGTACCGTGACGGGTTCGAAACTGGCCATGGTGGGCGCCGTGTTGTTGATGTTCAATCACGGTGTTATTACGGCGGCATTCTTTCTCATCATTGGTTACATCGAAAAGCGAAGGGGTTCGTACTTGTTGGCGGACTTGAAGGGTCTCCAGGGCCCCGCTCCGGTGTTGGCGGCACTGTTCACGGTTGTCATGCTCGCGAGCATTGGACTGCCGGGGCTTTCGGGTTTCATTTCCGAATTCCTCATTTTACTTGGCACCTTTGGTACGCACCAGTGGTGGGGCATTATCGCGACGACGGGCGTGCTCTTCTCTGCTCTCTATTTACTTTGGGCCTACCAGCAGGTCTTTCAGGGTAAGGCTGAGGGTCCCAATGCCACGATCAAGGACGTATCGGGCCGCGAACGATTAATTATCGTTCCACTCATCGTGCTGATTGTTGGTCTGGGTGTCTTTCCGCAGCCGCTGCTTAATCGCATCACACCCTCCGTGCAGCAAATCATCGTGCACGTGGCGCCGACGGGAATAAGTAAGTGAAGCTCGTCGCCCCCTCAATTCACTACCTCGCCATAGCGCCGGAACTCGCGTTACTTGGTGGCGCTCTGCTACTACTTTTCGCGAGTGCACTGCGTCCTTCTCGTATTTCGAATGTACAAGCCACTGTGGTAACAGCGGCGAGTTCGATTGCCGTTGTCGTCATTGCGTTTTTTCAGTGGTCGGACGTGGCGAGCCATGGAGCTCGCACCACGATTGACCACGCGATCGCGCTCGACGGATTCTCGATCGTCGCGAGCGCGATTGTCGGCGTTGGTTTACTGCTTTCGACGCTGGTGGCCCACGACTGGGCAAAGAGAGCCAATGTTCGAAACGGTGAATTCAGCATTTTGGCGCTAGCCGCTTCTTCAGGGGCCGTCATCATGGCTCAGGCCAATGACCTCGTGGTCATTTTCATCGCGCTCGAAATATTGTCAATTGGCTTGTACGTTTTAGTGGCCTTCGATCGACACCGTGCCGCATCTTCCGAAGCCGCATTGAAATATTTCTTGATGGGCGGCTTTGCCTCGGCCGTGTTTATCTACGGAGCAGCACTCGTCTATGGTGCCACCGGCACCACGAATCTCTCGAGCATTTCGTATTTCCTAGGAAAAAATGAATTGCTGCGACCCGGTCTTTTGATTGCGGGTGGCGCATTATTACTCGTCGGTTTTTCGTTCAAAGTCGCCGCGGCACCGTTTCATTCGTGGGCGCCCGACGTGTACCAGGGCGCGCCGTCACCCGTAACTGGATTTATGGCGTCGATTGTCAAGGTAGGGGCTTTCGCTGCTTTCGTGCGAGTGCTGATTTCGGCTCTGGGAACCCAGCAAGATACCTGGCGCCCAATTCTCTGGGTCCTCATTGTTCTCACGACCTTCGTTGGTGCGGGACTCGCGCTCGTCCAGCGTGACGCGAAACGTCTGCTCGCGTATTCGTCCATAAACCACGCGGGCTTCATGCTGCTCGGGCTTTGGGCGGGAACCGTTCGAGGTGCGGCGGCCACGTTGTACTACCTCATTACTTACGCGCCATTGGTGATCGCGACGTTCGCCATTGTGACGCTCGTAGGTGGACCCAATGACACCTCGCACGCTGTTGAAAACTACCGTGGTCTCGCACGGCGCCAACCGTGGCTCGGTGGGGCCTTCGCCATTTTGCTTCTTGCTCAAGCCGGTGCACCCTTTACAACGGGCTTCTTCGCCAAGTTCTCCGTGTTGTCCGCAGCCGTGGACGCGGGTGGTGCGCCGATAGCGATAATTGCGATGGTGGCTGCCTCCATTGCTTTTTTCTTCTACCTGCGATGGACTCTTTCGCTCTACGCCGAAGACGCCCTTGATGCACAACGCATCGTGGTGCCTTGGCCGACGGCTCTGGTCATTGCCTTTGGTGTCGTCACGACGATTGTTTTTGGTATCTGGGTGGGCCCCTTTGCTGACCTCGCGCATAAGGCAACGCTGCTCTTTTTGCCGTGAGTAACCGCGTGGCCATCGTCACGTGTGAGGGCGAGAACGTTGATCCGGACAATCCAATACTGTTCTCGGCGCTTGAGGATGCTGGCCTCGATGCTCAACTGGTTGTCTGGGACGACAAGAACGTTGATTGGGACAGTTTTGATCTCAACGTCATTCGCTCAACGTGGAACTACTCGCCACGTCGGACAGAGTTTTTGCACTGGGCAAAATTGGTTCCTCGACTCGTGAATCCCTATCCCGTGCTCGAATACTCGAGCGACAAGCATTACTTGATCGACCTCGAAGATCGGGGCATTCGAGTGGTGCCTGGGCACTTCTTCGATGTTGGCACCACGCCCGAGTTCCCACCGGGCGATTTTGTGGTTAAGCCAGCAGTGGGGGCGGGTTCGTGGGACGCGGCGCGCTATCGACCCGATGAAGTGACGACGGCTCGTGAACACGTGAACGCCCTGCACGCACACGGTCGTGATGTTCTCGTTCAACCGTATGTTTCGTCGGTTGACGAATTGGGCGAACGAGCGGTGGTTTTTATCGATGGAACGTTTTCACACGCCATGACCAAGGGTGCGATGCTGAACGTGAAAGAGGTTGATCGGAACTTCCTGTTTCGTATGGAGCAGATGTCCGTGGCTACCGTCGAACCTGACGTTGCAGCCATGGCGAAAGATATCCTGATAACGAAAGGTTTCTCGGACCTTTTGTATGCACGCATTGACTTTGTTTCAACACCGCAAGGCTGGGCTGTGCTGGAACTTGAACTCGTCGAACCGTCGCTCTTTTTAACCTTTGTGCCCGACGCCGCTACTCGCCTGGCATCAGCAATACGTGGTCGCCTGGGTCTTTAGCCTTTTCTCAGATAATGTAATTTCGACGTGCCATGCAGCGTCAGCGCCACGAGGCAAAATTTTTCCGAATGGTTAGCGACGAATCAAAGACTTGGGGCTATTGCAACGAGTCGGAATTTTTCGCTTGGGCAAGAATTTCATCGGGTACGACGGTGGCTGGTCGATTCGTTGGATCGTTCGTCAACAATCGACCGAGCAAGGGAATCTCGGTCAGTGACTCGGCTCGAAGGATTGCCGTAACCACCGGAACGAAACTTTCGGCGGCCGGGTAACAAATGTGCCTGGGCAGCCAGTCCGGGTAGTACTTCGCATTAAAACTCCAGAGTGTTTCGATGGGCAGGACACCCGACAAGCGTCGAAGCGCCCACCGTTCGACTTTGGTGAAGGCACCTTCGCCCTTTTCGCCGTCCAGCACGGAACGAAATGCCGCGAAGTTAAGACTCAAGTGACTGCCGCCGTGGCGGGCTAAGTGCGCAATAGTGGAACAGAGCGCGTAGTCGATAAGACCATTGGGGTGATCACCCGGGTCACGACGCATGATGTCGAGCGAAAATCCATTAATCGCGGGTGAGGGAACAAACTGGCAAAGTGCGGCTGGTTTATTGTCGGGCCCATAGACAACGGTTAGAAGAAGACCCTTGTCCTTTGGATTAAAGAGTCGACCGAGCATCATTGAAAAACCACGTTCACCTTCGCCGCGTCGAAGAAGACCCATGAGATCAACGAGATCGCTGACCCGACGAGGTTCAATCGTGGCCGGATCAAGAAATTCAATCGTGTAGCCCTTGCGCTCGAGACGCGTGCAGGCCTGCCGAAGCCCCTTCATTTTTCCGCCTTCGAGCGAGAACGTCGAACAATTGACGATGGCCTCGTCACCGAAGTAGAGATAACGAAGTCCGGCGGCGTGGTAAATGGATAGCCACTCTTCACCAGCGGCCATGACACCAATGGTCCAGCCGTTGGCTTCGGCGAAGGAGCGAAAGTTACTGAAGACCTCGGTGCGTTCGGCCACGGGACCAATGGGATCAGGCGAAATGAGTGCGACGCCACCGTAGACGGCGTACGCAACCAGGGAATCACGGAAAAAGAAGAACTGCTTGTCGTCACGCAAAGCGAAGTAGTCGAGACTTCCTCGACCGTGGCGACGAACGATATCGCGTGCTCGTAGCTCAGCGATGCGACGTTCCGTACTCGTTCCTTGCATTGAAAGTCGTCGGTCGACGACGGGTCGCGTTAGTAGATAGAGACCCGTAACAATCAATGAAACACCGACGAACAAGAGCGCCGGACCAACGAAGTCTGCGGCCGCGTCGGGTAGTGCAATAAGCGAGACGCCGACAAGTCGTTCGGCGCACGCCAACATGACCATCGGCCACGAAGGAAGGTGATGGTGACGCTGTCCAACTTCAATGCCAATCGTCGCTGCAATAACCGCGGTCGCTCCGATGAGCGCCAAACGTGGGAACGTTGAACGAATGCTGCCTCGGTCGGTGGTGGCTTTGAAGTAGCGACGTTCTACGATCAAGAAACCAAGAACGAAGAGTGCGAGCAGCGAGTCTCGAGGATTGCCACCACGAGCTAGGTGGGCAAAAATTGTGACCGCGAGAAGTCCCGAGGCAACTAACCACGCGCGGCGTTGTCCACGTCGCACGCCTCGGGCCATCATGATCATTCCGACACCCGCGACCGCCGTAACGGCGGCGGCGGACTGAGCAACGCCAATGGGAAGTACGGAGAGCACGGTGTGCAATCGTGAACGAAGAGGCGGCGACACCGCGACGACGACGTTCGCGACGCCCGTTAAGAACAAAAGGAAGCTCACCAAGCGACGAATTGTCCGTTGACGACGCTGCAGTCGCAGTCGCGACAAAGGAACCGGCCAAGGATCGCCGGTAGGCCATGAACCAACAATGGCCGTTGTGTCAGGAGGTGTTGGCTGAGCAGCTCGGCCGCCGACCAATCGTTCGAGCAACGTAGCCGGAGCGTGCGTGGTGCCGCCGACGTACAAGCGCACTTGAACGTCGCTCGCGGCTTCAATTTCAACAATGCCCACCCGCTCGACCGGTGTAAACACTGGCGGTAAACCTAAGCGACCTTCACGTTCAATGAACACAATGCGCGATGGTCCCGCCGCGGCACTCACGCCATTATCTAAAAAAGCTAACGCAGGTCGTGGCGCACCGCCGACGACGGCGCCGACACCACCACGAGCGTTTATTCGTCGGGCGAGTTCGAGAGCGTCAACGTCATCGACCATGGTGGCGCTTAAGGGTTCCACTGTGGCAACGAGGGCAGAAACCTTTGATGCCGTTCGAAAACGCCAGCGCACCGTGAGGCCAGCAACGAGTACAACCGCTGCTTCAAAGACCGCGATGATGATCAAATTAATAAAAACGTCAGCCCACAAGTTGGACGGGTGAAAGGTTCGAACTTTGAGGTGATGACGGGTGAAATGATTGACCACACGAAGCATTGTCGACGCCAAGTCGAAAATTGCCATGGCCCATAGTGGGAACCACACCCATTTTGAAAGTTTCCGGTACAGCACGCGCGAGGCGACAAATCGTTGGAGTGCTTCAGGATCATCGAGCCGACGAGCGTCGGCTCGGTCGGCGGGATGGACGCGGAGTTCGTCGACGAAACTGGTGCCCGCAACGATTGCAACGTCGCGAACGTCATGGGCGGTCGCCACCTGCAACATGAGGTCGCTCGCAATTTGAATGTGCCGTTCGTTAAGAACGGCGTGGGCTAGGTCGTCACTCGAAATCTCGGTGTCCACTTCGCCAGGTAGGAGAAAAATTACGCGTTGGCTGCCGGATACAAAGTGAGCAACGGCTGCTTCAAGTTCGGAAAGTTGCGCAAACGTAGCGTTGATGAACTTTCGGAGATCGGTCGTGGGACTGACGTCGAAGATATTGCCGGCCAACACAACGATGGCGGCGTCGTCGGTGTCATTTAACAAATTGACCAGTTCCCGTACTGGTCGAGACGAAGGCTCGGTCTGCGGTGAAAGTAGGAGATCGTTGATGACGAAAACGCGGTGTCCGTAGGGGACGGGAAGTGTCCGCCGGTCAGTCAATGCCACGCCGTCTATTCTCGCAGAGATAGAGGTACCCAATTCAGAAGATCGCTGAGAAAATGTCGCAGTTACCTGACTATTCCAAAGAAAACTGGCGCTGGCGCAAAGAGGCTCGCCTCGCTGGTCCGGCCGTAATTTTCGACATTGACGGTGTCCTGGCTGACGCCGCCGGCCGCCAGCACTACCTCGACTGGGGCGACTGGCGAAGTTTCTTTGACGCGTGCGGTGACGACCCCGTCATTGAAGAAATTGAGCGATTGCTCGAACTATTGGACGCTACTCTCACGGTCATTCTCGTGACGGGTCGCCCCCACCGGGTACAACCTCACACCCTGGGATGGCTCACTCGCTACGCAATTCGTTGGGACCTCTTAATAATGCGAGAATACGGCGATTACTCCGGTGTTGATGACTTCAAACGTCGCGTGGTGCGTGACCTTTTGGCCTACGGCTTCGATTTACGACTAGCACTCGACGATGATCCCAAAAATCACGCGATGTATGTTTCCGAGGGCGTTCCCTGTATTTACATTCACTCCGGCTACTACCAATAAGAGTTTGTCGCCAAAAAGCGCCACGAACCTAGTTTGACGGATGTTGAAAGATGATGGATCCGTTTGAGTCACTCGCTCATCTCGTTCATTGGCACGACCGTCAAGCATGGTGAAAGTCCGAGAAATTTTCAACGATCTGAATCGAGAGGGTTGGGTTTAGATTCGTCCGACTGGTAGCCACCGGCACTACCAACGCGTCACGCGCCAAGGCTCGTTAGGTGTTGCGGAGAAACGGGGTGATGGCGTCACTAAAGAAACCTCGGTAACGATGTGAGTCAGCCCGGGCTTGAGTAGAGGCGATGATGACCGAATTTATTATCGTGATCGAAGATACCGGCACTGATTTGCGGCCTTCGCCCCTGATGTTTCGGGCTGCATTGCCAGTGGCTCGAGCGTGGCCGAGGTTACATCCACCTTGCGTCAAGCCGTTGTCGAACATATGGAGATGTTTCGTGAAATGAGAGAATCGATCCCCGTGCCTCTTTTTCGGGCTGGTGGCATTCAGATTCCATCGTAATTTCGCCTTATCGGCATGTAGGTTGCACCCGATTTAGGAACAATCAACTTTGACTTCTATGGAACGTTCGATTCGGGAACTTCCAAAAACTTTTGAACTTGCTGAGCAGCTTTACGCCCAGAACCAACGCTGGCCGGTATCCCGACACCATCGTAGGCATTGCCGGCGAGAGCTACTCGCAGTGCCCCCGCAGCGTCGTTGGCGTGTCGAATCAGTTCTTCGTGACCGACTCGATATTGGGGCAGTCCGTTTGGCCAGCGGGCAACGAAGGAATCGCTTTCGAGAGGCCAACTTCCAAACAAGGTGGCGAGTTCTTTCGCTACACGTGTCGTCAAGTCGGTGTCCGACATTGTCTCCCAGCGATTGTCGTCAATTCGGCCCACGTGCGCACGCAGTACGCAGTCGTCGTCGTGCAAGAGTCGCGGCCATTTGCGATCGAGAAACGTCACCGCAGTGATCATCATCGTTTCGTCGACCTGCCAGGGAGTGCCGAGTGGTACTAAGACGCCGGTCCCCTGGTCAGGCAAATTGGCTTGGTCGCGCGAAACGCGAAAGCACACCATGGCCGCTCCCGCGCTGTCGATTTGTAAAAGCGCCTTCAGGCGAAGATCGTGCGACCCCAAGAGTTGGCCAGCGACGCCGACGGGCGTCGCCACGATGAGTGCATTTGCGCGCGTGGTAGTTGACGCTGTATCGACTTCCCAGGGGTAGTGCTCGTCAACACTTCGCCGAAGAGCGGTGACTGGCATCGAACGTCGTAGCTCGACACCACGACGTTCCAATTGATCAGCGAGTGCAGTGGCGAGTGAACCCACGCCGGACTGCAACGAATAAAACATTGCACCGTGGCTTGCGGGAGCAGCGTTTGCTGGACCGGGTTGCGCTGCGCCAAGTTTGGCCATGGCCCGCATCAAAGATCCGCCCGATTTTGCCGCCACTACTAACCCGGGAAAAACACTCTGCGCACTTAGGTCGTCGATGCGACCCGCTTGGATGCCACCAATCATCGGTTCGATCACTTGAAGTGCGAGTTCGTCACCGAGTTTCGCGCGAACGATGGCGCCGATGCTGACGTCGCCATTGACGTTGAACTTTCGCGGCAGATAGAAGTCACGTCGTGCCGCTTGACGAGCACGCCAACTGAGACCGCGAAGTGATCGCAATGACTTTGGAGACGTGGGAACACCGAGAACGAGTCCCGTTGGTAATTCGTATATCGTTCCTCGTAAAAAAATTGACGCGCCACTCGCGTTGATGGCTTCCAATTGATCTTCGAGACCAAGTTCTCGCGCCAGCGTTACGACTTCCGGTCGTCGTCCTAAAAAGCCATCGGCACCGAGATCAACGGAACGTCCCGCGAATTCCCTTGTTCCGATAAGGCCCCCAAGGTGATCGCTCGCTTCGATGATCTCAATGCGAGGTGTCAATTCGTTCGGTCCATCGGCACCACCGGAAAGTTCCCACGCAGCCGAGAGTCCACTTATGCCGGCACCGACGATGACGACGGAATTACGCGGCACTGAACTCGGCGTTCAACACCACGTCCGCCAAGATGTCCATAAACGTTGCGTCGTCGTTCAGGGACTTCGTGCGCACAAGATTGAGGCCGATTTCTTTCGCAACTCCTTGAGCTTCGAGGTCGATGTCAAAGAGGACTTCCAAGTGATCGGCCACGAAACCGATTGGACACGACACGATGTCGGTAATTCCTTCGGCGTGTTTTGTGCGGAGCACTTCTAAAATGTCCGGACCAATCCACGGATCGGCCGTTCGACCAGCAGATTGCCAGGCAATATCCCAGTTCGCCACGTCAGCGATTTTCGCAGCTTGTTCGGCACTGTCGCGCAATTGCTCGGGGTAGTTGTCGCCATTTTCGAGGATTTTCATGGGCAGTGAATGCGCACTAAAGAGCACCTGCGTAGTGCCGAGTCGCTCCGTGGGAATCTGCGCAAGAGCTTCATTGACTCTCGCGGCTATAAGCTCCAAAAATCCAGGAGCTTGCCACCAAGCACCAATTTCTCGAAAATTAATTTCATTTCCCAGCGCTTCTTTGGCTCGTGACATGTATTGCAGCGTGGACATGGTTGACTCGTGTGGCGCAAGTACGAGTCCGATGACGTTGCTAAAGCCATCGTTTACGAAGGTCGCCGCGGTTTCTTCGAGCATGGGTGGTTCGTACTTCGAACCAAATCGCACGTCGTATTCACCAGGGCGTTTTTTTTCGAGGGCGCGACGTATGCCGTCAACTTGTGCGGCGGTTCGTTCGGCGAGAGGTGACGTGCCACCGATGGCGTCATAACGACGAACAAGGTCGGCCAGGAGTTCTGGGGTGGGGGCGCGACCGTGTCGAATTCGCGTGTAGTACGCCTCGACGTCTGCGGGTGTCGTGGGCGTTCCGTACGCCATGACCAAAACTCCGGTTTTCTTCACGAGACTCCAGCCTTTCCTTCTTCGTGCACGACCGCGACGACCGCACTCAGCACGTCGGGGTCGGTTTCGGGTAACACGCCATGTCCCAGATTAAAGATGTGTCCAGGGCTGGTGCCCGCGAGACGGAGCACCTCGCGAGCGGCGTCGACGCCTTCTTCGATGCCGTGGAGGCAGCGGTTCGGGTCGAGGTTCCCCTGCACTGGCTTGTTCCCGACGCGGCGGCGTCCTTCGTCGATGCCAATGTGCCAATCAATCCCTACGACGCTGCTACCAGCATCAGCCATGAGTGGGAGTAATTCACTCGTTCCAACGCCAAACAATATGGATGGTACGCCAAGATCAGCCACGCCTTCAAAAACCCGTTTGGTGGCGGGTAAAGCAAACTGCTCGTATTCGCTGGGGCTAAGAAATCCCGCCCACGAATCGAAGAGCTGCAAGGCGCGAGCACCGTGGGCGACCTGAGCTCGAAGAAACGAAATCGAGATGTCGACTAATTGCTCGACCATTCGTTCATACAGCGAGGTCTCTTCGTGCATGAACGCCTTGATGACATCGAACGTGCGGGTGGGGGCACCTTCGATGAGATAACTCGCGACTGTGAATGGGGCACCGGCGAAGCCAATAAGTGGCGTGTCATCTTCAGCGAGTTCTTTTACGACGAGGTCAACCGTTGTGGTGACGTGCGCAATATCGGCGTCGGTGAGAGGACGAAGGCGCTCGAGGTCGGATTCGTTTCGAAACGGTTGTGCAATTACGGGACCTCGACCCGGCACCACGTCAACACCAAAGCCAATCGCGTGGTAGGGAACGACAATGTCGGAAAACAGAATTGCGGCATCGACGCCGTAGCGACGAACGGGCTGCAGCGTGACTTCGGCGGCAATGGACGGATCGGCAATGGCTTGGAGGATGGATCCGGTGCCTCGAAGGGTTCGGTATTCGGGCAAGGACCGTCCCGCTTGTCGCATAAACCACACCGGCACGTGCTCGACGCTTTCGCCCCGACAGGCTCGAAGAAAGACTGGATCGCTCAAGACTGCTCCTTTGGCCCTTTCATCGTAGGGCGCGAAGGACTAGGGGAGGCGAGGCGACTCCACGGACAAAACGCCCTAGAATGGTCAATCCGTCTTTTAGACGATGAGAGGAATGAAGTATGGCGCACGAGCGAGAGATTGGCGAAGAGCAGGATTTTCTTCGTCGCGCTCTTTCGGCCCTCGAACAAATGCGCGAAGAGGCCCGGTCCCTTCGCGACAGCGCCATGGTGGCCAATATGCGAGGCGCCGGCGATCTGGTCGAGCGCGACGTCGTTATGGGAACGGCGCTTAACCGTTTGGATCAATTGGCCATTGGCGATCAACCTCTCTTTTTTGGCCGCATTGATTACGTCAAAAATGCCGACGGCGAATCGCCCGTGTATCACGTCGGTCGTCTCGCCGTGTCCGACGAGAACCTGAACGCTCTCGTAGTCGACTGGCGAGCGCCGGTCGCCGAAGCCTTTTACCGAGCAACCGGCGTGGAGCCTCTTGGTCTCGCGCGACGTCGACACGTCTCTATTCGAGAACACACGGTCTTAAGTGTGGAAGACGAATACTTTGCCGATGCCAACGGTGAATTGGTGCTTCCTGATGGCGACGTTCG
>Ga0181528_10001584_pt1 | contig 14104 bp, 8 predicted proteins | sample PEATcosm2014_Bin_47_FD_119742 | JGI IMG/M metagenome (GOLD analysis project Ga0181528, IMG submission 119742) | Peatland microbial communities from MTU Mesocosm Facility, Houghton, MI, USA - PEATcosm2014_Bin10_10_metaG | ecosystem: Environmental > Terrestrial > Soil > Wetlands > Peat | place...
CCGACTGCCGGGTCCTCGTCACCGACGCCGCCGGTGCCGCCCTCCTCGAGGGCCTGGAGACGGGCGTGCCGCCGGACCGGGTGCTCCGGGTCGACGACGCGGGGTATCCGGACCGGGTGGCCGCCCACGCGGGCAGCGCCGCCACGGTCGTGGCCGAGGCGCGGCCGGGGGCGGCCGACCTCTTCCTGCTCCTCTTCACCTCGGGGACCACCGGGGCCCCCAAAGCCGTGCGGTGCACCCAGGGCCGCCTGGCGTCGATCGCCATCCGGTCGGCCGACGCCTACGGCTACGACCGCGACGACGTGGCCTACTGCGCCATGCCGCTCTTCCACGGCAACGCGCTGATGGTGCTCTGGGGCCCGACCCTGGCCGTCGGGGCCACCGTGGCCCTGGCCCGCCGGTTCAGCGCCTCGGGCTTCCTGCCCGATGTGCGGCGCTACGGGGCCACCACCTTCACCTATGTGGGCAAGGCCCTGGCCTACGTACTGGCCACGCCGCCGATGGACGACGACGCCGACTGCACGCTGCGCCGCGGCTTCGGCACCGAGGCATCGGTGGCGGACCACGCCGCCTTCCAGGAGCGGTTCGGCTGCGTTCTGGCCGAGGGATACGGGTCGAGCGAGGGCGGGGTCGCCATCAACCGGGTGCCCGGCACGCCCGAAGGCTCCCTCGGCCTGCCCTCCGAGGACGTCGTGGTCGTCGATCCGGCCACCGGGCGCGAGTGCCCGCGGGCCGTGTTCGACGCGTCGGGGAGGTTGGTCAACGGGGGCGAGGCGGTCGGCGAGATCGTCAACCGGTCCGGTCCGGGACGGTTCGAGGGGTACTACGACGACCCGGAGGCCACCGCCGAACGACTGCGGGACGGTTGGTACTGGACGGGCGATCTGGCCTACCGCGACGCGGACGGCTGGTTCTGGTTCGCCGGTCGGGGAGGCGACTGGCTGCGGGTCGACTCGGAGAACCTCACGGCCGGCCCCATCGAGCGGGTCCTGGTGCGCTTCGCCGACGTGGCCGCGGTCGCCGTCTACGGCGTACCCGACCCCCGTAGTGGGGACCAGGTCATGGCCGCACTCGAGCTGCTGCCGGGTCACGCGTTCGACTCCGACGCCTTCGGGGCGTTCCTGGCCGCCCAACGCGACCTCGGGACGAAGTGGGTGCCGTCCTTCCTGCGGGTGACCGGCGCCCTGCCCCAGACGGCCAACGGCAAGGTGACGAAGGCGTCACTGCGGGCCGACGGATGGTGGCGGGGCGACGAGGCCGTCTACCGGCTGCGGCCGGCCCCGTCCGGCTCGACCCCGGCCTACGACCCGCTCGGGCCGGCGGAGGTGGAGGCGCTGCGCGACCAGATGGCGGCCCACGGCCGGCTCGGGCTCGTGGCGGGGTGAGCGACCCCGAGCACTCCGCCGGCCCCGACGACACCGGCCCGGCGGCCTGGGCCCACCCGGACGCCCCGGCGTGGCTCGACCGGCTCGACGTCCGGCTGCAGCGCCACCGTCCGACGGCGCTGGTGGCCGCCGTCCTGGCCAAGTGGTACGACGACGGCGCCGCCCGGCTGGCCAACCTCCTGGCCTACTCCGCCTTCCTGGCCGTCTTCCCCCTGTTGCTGCTCCTGCTCACCCTGGTCGAGATCCTCCTCGTCGGCCACACCTCCGCCCAGCGGGAGGTGATCGACGCCGCGCTCCGCCAGTTCCCCGAGATCGGCGACGAGCTCCGGGCCAACATCAACGGGCTGGGTCACCGCAGCGGCATCTTCCTGGCGGTCGTCGTGGTGTGGCTGGTCTACGGCTGCCTCCGGCTCAGTCGGAACGCCCAGATCCTGATGGCCACGGTGTGGTCGGTGCCCCGGGACGAACTCCCCGGCTTCGGCCGTTGGCTGCCCCGGGCGCTGGCCTTCCTCGCCGTGCTGGGCGTGGGCTTCGTCGCCGGGGGCGCCCTCTCGGGCATCGGGACCTTCGGGGGACTCGGTCCCGCCTCGGCCCTCGTCGGTTTCGCCGGCTCCCTGGTGGTGAACGTCGCCATGTTCTGGGCCGGGTTCACCGTGGTGCTGTCGGTGGGCCGGCGGGGCGGGTCGATGTGGCGGGGTGCCCTCGTCGCCGGCGTCGGCTGGACGCTGCTCCAGTTCGTCGACACCCTCCTGGTGAACCACGAGCTCCGCCACTACCGCACCCTGTACGGGACGTTCGCCACCGTCATCGTCCTGGTGTGGTGGATCGGCCTCGGTACCCTGCTGACCGCGTTCGCCGCCGAGTTCGACGTCGTGGTGCAACGACGACTGTGGCCCCGGTCGCTACGGCCGGGTCGGGGCGGGACCGCGTCACCGGCTCCCGACCCGGGAGGCGCGGCAACCGCTCCCGACCCGGGAGGCGCGTCACCGGCTCCCGACCCGGGAGGCGCGGGTCAGCCCTCGACGGCCAGCGGGGCCGCGGACTGAGCGTCGGTGCCGTCCGACACCGTGACCGCCGCACCGGCGTCGGTCCGCGGCGCGGGGATGACGAGGCCCAACAGGCCACCGGCCAGCACGACCACGGCGGCGATGAGGAAGGCGCGGGAGAAGCCGGCCGTCAGGGCCACGGCCTGGGCCTCCGACCCCTGGTGGGGGGAGGCGGCGAGGAGTGACGCCGTGCGCGACGCGGCCAATGTGGTCAGGGCCGCCAGTCCGACCGAGGCACCGATCTGGCGGCTGCAGTTCACGAGGCCCGAGGCCAGGCCGGCCTCCTGGCTGGGGACACCCCCGGTGGCCAGCAGGGCGATCGGGGTGAACGCGAGTCCCATGCCGAAGGTGGCGAGGATCCCGCCGCCGCAGGCCCCCGTCCAGTAGCTGTCGCCGGCCTGGATGAAGGAGAGCCAATACAGACCGGCCGCGGCCAGCACCGCCCCCACGATCAGCACGTTGCGCGGGCCGACCCGGGGGGCCACCCGTCCACTCAGGGTGGCCCCGATGGCGATCGCCGCCGTCTGGGGCAGGAAGGTGAGACCGGTCACCACGGGGCTGTAGCCCAGGACCTGCTGGAGGTAGAGGGAGAGGAAGAACCACATGGCGAACATGCCGGCCCCGAAGCTGAACATCACCAGGTTGGCCCCGGTCACCGACCGCACCCGGAAGAGGCGGAGCGGCACCAGCGGATGGGACGCCACCCGGGCCTCGATGAAGACGAAGGCGCCGAGCAGGACGACGGCGGCGGCCAGCACGAGCAGGGTGGACGTCGAGCCCCACGAGACCACGTCGGTGTGGGAGATGGCGTAGACGAGCAGGAAGAGGGCACCGGTCACCGTCACCGCTCCGGCGATGTCGAGCCGGTTGCGCGGGCCTTCGGCGCGCGACTCGTGCAGCGTCACGCGGGCCACCACGAACAGCACGATCCCGATGGGCACGTTGACGAACAGGATCCAGCGCCAGGACAGGTACTGGGTGAGGATGCCGCCGAAGAGGGCGCCCGCCGCCCCACCGCCGGCGGCCACCGCGCTCCACACGCCGAACGCCTTCGCCCGGGCCTTCTGGTCCCGGAAGGTGACGGTCAGGATGGTCAGGGTGGCCGGAGACAGCACGGCGGCCCCGACCCCCTGGAGCGACCGGGCGGCGATCAGCTCGGCCTGGCTGGAGGCGAAGCCACCGAGCAGGCTGGCGAGCGTGAACAGGCCGAGGCCGGTCAGGAAGATGCGCCGCCGCCCGAAGAGGTCCGCCAGACGGCCGCCGAGCAGCAGCAGGCCGCCGAAGGTCAGGGCGTAGGCGGTCACGACCCACTGCAGGCCGGTGGCGCTGAAGTGCAGGTCGTGCTGGATGGCCGGAAGGGCGACGTTGACGATGGACACGTCGAGGACGACCATGAACTGGGCCAGACAGACCACGACCAGGATCACGCCGTCCGACGACCTCGGCTGGCCGTCGGGCCGCATCCCGGTCGCGTCCGCCGGGGGCGAGGAGGAGTCAGCCATGCGTCGAGCGTAGGGGAAACGCCCGTTTCACCGTGCACCTCCCCGGCGGGTCAACCGGCCAGGCGCTCCTCGAGGCGACGGCGGGCCGCGGGCCATTCCCCGGCCGTCATCGAGAAGACGGCGGAGTGCCGCACGGACCCGTCCGGGGCCGGCCGGTCGACCCGCAGGACGCCGTCCAGGGTGCAGCCCAGCCGGGCGATGGCCGCCCGGGACCGCTCGTTGCGGGAGTCGGTCTGGAGCCGCACGGCCCGCACGCCCCAGACCTCGAAGGCATGGGTGAGCATCAGCAGCTTCGCCTCGGTGTTGACCGGCGTCCGCTGGGCCGCGGGCCCGAGCCAGGTGTGGCCGATGCTCGCCCGGTCGCGCACCCGGTGGACGGCGTCCCCGGGGGGTCCGCCCACCTGGTCCCAGTCCCACGGCTCGAGCTCGTAGAACCGGGTGCTGCCGACGATCCGGTCCAGGTCCCGCGAGTAGGTGGCGAAGGGGACCTGGTCGCCGGCGGCGGCATGGGCGAGGGCGGACCCGACGTAGGCCGCCATGCCGTCGCGGTCGGAGGGGACCGAGGTGTACCCGAAGCTGGAACGGTCCCCGGTGGCCGCCCCGAGCAGCCCGTCCACGTGGTCGGGGGAGAGGGGGGTGAGACGGACATGGCGGCCCTCGAGGGTGAACGGCTCGAACATGGCCCCAGTTTCGCGGAGCCGGCGGGCCCACCGTGCCGGGCGGGTCCGCCACCCTGCCGCGCCCCCCGTAGTATCTGACGGCACGCCGACCCGGTCGGCGCGCCCCGCCTCCGACCCCTGCCCCCGCCCGCCCCGCCACCAGAAGGACGCCGCCGTGTTCCGCCCGGTCCCCGCCGAAGTCGATTTCACCGCCCTCGAGGACGAGGAGCTGGCGAGGTGGGCCGCGCACCGCGTCTTCGAGCGGTCGGTCGAGCTGCGGGCCGGGGCCGAGCCCTGGGTGTTCTACGAGGGGCCGCCCACGGCCAACGGACGCCCCGGCCTCCACCACGTGTGGGCCCGCGTCTACAAGGACCTCTTCTGCCGGTACCGCACCATGCGCGGCTACGCCGTGCCCCGCCGCGCCGGGTGGGACACCCATGGGCTGCCGGTGGAGGTCGAGGTGGAGAAACAGCTGGGCATCACCGCCAAGCGCCAGATCGAGGACGAGGTCGGGATCGGTGAGTTCACCCGGCTCTGCCAGGAGTCGGTCCGCAATTACGTAGGGGAGTGGAAGACCCTCACCGAGCGGATCGGCTACTGGATCGACATCGACGACGCCTACTGGACCTTCTCCCCCGAGTACGTCGAGTCCGTGTGGGCGAACCTCAAGGGCCTCTGGGACCAGGGACTGCTCTACGAGGACATCAAGGTCGTCCCGTACTGCCCGAGGTGCGGCACCGCCCTCAGCAGCCATGAGCTGGGCCAGCCCGACGTCTACCGCGAGGTCGAGGACGAGTCGGCCTACGTCCGGTTCCCGTTGACCGACGAGGGCGCGCCCGCGTCGGCCCTGCGGTCCACGCTGGGGCGCGACACCCTCGAGGGTCTCCACCTCGTGGCGTGGACCACCACCCCCTGGACGCTGCTGTCCAACACGGGGGCCGCGGTGGGTCCCGGGCTCGACTACGCCGTGGTGGGAGATGCCGTGGTGGCCGCGGCCCTGGTCGACGACGTCTTCGGCGAGGGCGCCCCGGTGGATGCCACGGTGCCCGGGTCGGCCCTGGTCGGTCTCCACTACCGGCGGCCCTTCGACGACCTCCTCCCCGGACCGGCGGACGCGGGACGGGTGGGTTGGCGGGTGGTGGCCGGTGACTTCGTGGAGGCGGACGAAGGGACGGGGATCGTGCACCTGGCGCCCGCCTTCGGTGAGGTCGACCGCCAGGCCGGCCGCGAAGCCGGCCTGCCGACGCTCAACCCGGTGGGGCCCGACGGCCGGTTCACCGACGCCGTGCCCTGGCTGGCCGGGCAGGCCGTCCGGGAGGTCAACGGCCTGGTCGACGACCGGCTCGAGGCGGCCGGGCTGCTGTTCCGACGCCACCCGTACCTGCACCCGTACCCCCACTGCTGGCGGTGCGGGACGGCGTTGATCTACTGGGGCAAGCCGAGCTGGTACATCCGCACGTCGGAGCGCAAGACCGACCTCGTCGCCCAGAACCAGACCATCGGATGGCACCCCGAGCACATCCGCGACGGCCGCATGGGCGAGTGGCTGGAGAACAACGTCGACTGGGCGCTCTCGCGTGACCGCTTCTGGGGGACCCCCCTGCCGGTGTGGCGCTGCGACGAGGGTCACATGCGCTGCGTCGGCTCGCTCACCGAACTGTCCGACCTGGCGGGCACCGACGTGACCGGGGTCGACCCGCACCGTCCCGCCATCGACGAGGTGACCCTGCCGTGCCCCGACTGCGACGGTGGCGCCACCATGCGCCGGGTGGAGCCGGTCATCGACGCCTGGTTCGACTCGGGATCGATGCCGACCGCCCAGTGGGGCTATCCCGGGGCGCCGGGCTCGGCCGACTCCTTCGTCTTCCCCGCCGATTTCATCTGCGAGGCCATCGACCAGACCCGGGGCTGGTTCTACTCGTTGCTGGCCGTCAACACGCTCGTCCGGGGCGCCACCCCGTACCGCAACGTGCTGTGCCTGGGCCACATCGTCGACGCCGACGGACGCAAGATGTCCAAGAGCGTGGGCAACGTCATCGACCCGTGGGAGATCCTCACCACGAGGGGGGCCGACCCGCTCCGGTGGTGGATGTTCTCGCAGGGGTCCCCGTGGACCCCGACCCGGGTGAGCTTCGAGGCCATCGACGCCTCGATGCGGGACGCCCTGCTCACCCTCTGGAACACGTGGTCCTTCTTCACCACCTACGCGGCGCTCAACGGGTTCGATCCCGCGGACCCCTCCGTGCCCGCCCCGGCCGAGCGGTCGATGCTCGACCGCTGGATGCTCTCGCGGCTGCACGACACGGTGGCCCGGGCGACGGCGTCCCTCGACGGCTACGAGCCGTTTCCGGCGGCCACGGCGATCGCCGGGCTGGTCGACGACACCTCCAACTGGTACGTGCGTCGCAGCCGGCGACGCTTCTGGCGCACCGACCCCGGGGCCGATCCGGCCGACTCGCTGGGGGCCCAGGCCACGCTCCACGAGGTCCTGGTGACCCTGGCCCGGCTCCTGGCGCCCATGACGCCGTTCCTGGCCGACCGCATGTGGCGTGACCTGACCGGGGCCGACGAGTCCGACTCCGTGCACCTCGCCGACTGGCCCGAGGCCGACGCGACCCTGGTGGACCCCGGCCTCGAGGACGGGATGGCGCTGGCCCGCCGGCTGTCGTCGCTCGGCCGCGCCGCCCGCTCCGAAGCGGGTGTCAAGGTGCGCCAGCCGCTGGCCCGCGCCCTCGTCTACCTGCCGCCCGGCAGTCCCGGGCTCCCCCCGGGGATCGTGGAGGACGAGCTCAACGTCGACCGGGTCGAGGCGGCGGACGAGTTGGGCGAGGTGCTCGCCTACGAGCTCGTCCCCAACTTCAAGCTGCTCGGCCCACGGATCGGCAGGCGGGTCCAGGACCTGCGGTCGGCCATGGCCACCGTCGACACCGCCGCCGCCGCCGCCGACCTGACCGAGGGCCGACCGGTGACGGTCGAGCTCGCCGACGGCCCCCTCGAACTGAGCGCCGACGAGGTGGAGCTGCGCGTGCGGGCCCAACCCGGCTTCGCCGTGTCCCGGGACGGGGCCGAGGTGCTGGCCCTCGACCTGGCTCTCGACGACGACCTCCGGCGCCGCGGGTTGGCACGGGAGGTGATCCGCCACGTCCAGGACCTCCGCAAGGAGACCGGTCTCGACGTGTCCGACACCATCGTGCTGCACGTGGTGGGCATCGACGACCTGTCGCCGCTCTTCGACATGATCGCCCGCGAGGTGCTGGCCGTCCGGATCGAGACGTCGCCACCGGAGGACGGCGCCGGTACGACCATCACGCTCGAGGACGGCGACGTCACCCGCACCGTGACGATCCGGGTCGAGCGCGCGTGACCGGGGAGGCGCGGTGACGGACGGCGGGGGGAGTCGGGGCGAGCCGTGCGTGCTGGCCGTCGACCTCGGCACCGGAGGTCCCAAGGTGGCCGTGGTGTCGGCGTCGGGTCGCATCGTCGCCCACGCCACCGAGCCGGTCACGTTGTACCTGTCGGAGGGGGGTGGGGCCGAGCAGGACCCCGCGGAGTGGTGGTCGGCCGTGCGCCGGGCCGCGGCCCGGGCCCTGGGTACGGCCGGGGTGGATCCGGGCGACCTCGTGGGCGTCGGGTGCACGGCCCAGTGGTCGGGCACCGTGGCCGTCGACGCCGACGGCACGGCCCTGATGCGGGCGGTCATCTGGATGGACTCCCGCGGCAACGCCGAGATCCGCCGGGTGGCCGGCGGATCGGTCAACGTCCTCGGCTACGACCCGCGCAAGCTGCTGCGCTGGGTCCAGGTCACCGGCGGCGCCCCGGGACTGTCGGGCAAGGACCCGGTGGCCCACATCCTCTACATCCGCCAGGCCCGTCCCGACGTCTACGCCCGCACGGCCACGTTCCTCGAGCCCGTGGACTACCTGAACCTGCGCCTCACCGGGCGGGCGTCGGCCTCCTACGACTCCATCGCCGCCCACTGGGTCACCGACAACCGGGACATCGACGCCGTCGTCTACGACGACAAGCTGCTCGAGTGGACCGGCCTCGACCGCGGCCGGCTGCCCGACCTGCTGCCGCCGGGATCGGTGGTCGGCCGCGTGACCGACGAGGCCGCCGCCGACCTCGGGATCCCGGCCGGGCTGCCCGTGGTGACGGGCTCGGGTGACGTGCACTCGGCGGTCTTCGGGTCGGGGGCGGTGGCCGACTTCGCCGCCCACCTCTACATCGGCACGTCGTCGTGGATCTCGGGGCACGTGCCGTTCAAGAAGACGGCGCCCACCTCCAACGTGGCGTCCATCCCCGCCGCCCTGGCCGGCCGTTACGTCATCGCCGACGAGCACGAGACCGCCGGCGCCTGCCTCACCTTCGTGCGGGACAACCTCGGGCTCGCCCCGGACTTCGAGACGATGAACACCATGGCCGGACGGGTCCCGGCCGGCAGCGGCCGGGTGCTCTTCACGCCCTGGCTGAACGGTGAGCGATCGCCGGTCGACGACCACACGGTGCGGGGCGGCTTCCACAACCTGTCGTTGTCGACCACCTCCGACCAGATGGTGCGGGCCGTCTTCGAGGGCGTGGCGCTCAACTCGCGCTGGCTCCTCGAGGCGGTCGAGAAGTTCGCCGGCCGGCGTCTCGACTCGCTGGCCTTCGTGGGAGGCGGCGCCAACTCGGACCTCTGGTCCCAGATCCACGCCGACGTGCTCGGCCGCGAGATCCGCCAGGTCGCCGATCCGGTCCTGGCCAACGTCCGCGGGGCGGGCCTGCTGACCCTCCACGCGCTCGACCGGGTGTCGCTCGACGACATCCCGGCCATGGTCGAGGTGGCCCGTACCTACGAGCCGAACCCCGCCCACGCCGCCGAGTACGACCTCCTGTTCGGCGAGTTCGTCACTCTGTACAAGCAGACCAAGGGAATCTTCAAGCGGCTGAACCGCTTCTGACGGGGCGAGGGGAGCGATGGTGTCCAGCACGAACGGCGCGGTGGGTCCGGTCGCCATCGGCGGCGTCGGGGGCAGTGGCACCCGCGTCACCGCGGCCATGGTCGAGAGCCTCGGCTTCGACCCCGGACCGAGCCGCAACGAGGCGCTGGACGATCTCACCTTCATCGCCCTGTTCAAGCGGCCGAACGACTATCGGGACGTGTCGGGCCTCATCCCCGCCGACCACCCCGCCGCCCTGGCCGCCACCCGGGTCTTCGCCTCCGTGCGGTCGGGGGGCCGGCGACCGGTGGCCGATGTCCTCCCGATGGTCCGGGCCAGCATCACCCTCCCCTCGAACGAGTCGTCGCCCGGGCTGTCGATCGGCTTCGCCAGTATGGGCAACCGGGTCAGCCGACTCCGGCGGCTGCCGGCGGTGTTCGGCCGCCGTCCACCGGACGCGCCGCCGTGGATGTGGAAGGAGCCCAACACCCTCTTCTTCCTCCCCACCCTCTTCGACGGGATCCCGGGCCTCCGCTACATCCACGTGGTCCGCAACGGCCTCGCCATGGCGACGAGTTCGAACAAGTATCAGCTCGACAACTGGGGCCACCTCTTCGACGTCCGACGGGGTGGCCGGCCCCGCGACGTGCGCCAGCTGCTCTACTGGGCCCGGGCCAACCTCGCGGTGGCGGACCTGCTGGCGGGCCGTCCGCACTCGTCGCTGATCGTGAGCCACGAGCGCACCGTCACCGATCCGCAAGCGGTGGCCGACGAGATCGCCGCCTTCCTCGGTTCGCCCGTCACGGACCGGACCCGGCCGGTGATCGACGAGGTGCGGGCCCCGTCCGACTTCGGGCGCACGTTCGATGTCCCCGTCGACGCGCTCTCGTCGGCCGAGCTCGCCGAGGTCGAGGGCGCGCTCGGCCGGTTCGGCTACGACGGGTCCCGCGGCTGATCCCCCGGAGCGGTGGGGCCCGGGAAAACGGTCCCTATCGGACGGCGAGGAAGGTGCCCCGCCGACGTTTGTAGTAGCGGGGCTCGAGGTCCTTCTCGGTGGGTGGCAGGAGGTCGACCTGGTCGAAGCCCAGGAACGAGAGCATGTTCGTGACGGCCCGCTCGGTCGGCGCGAACTGGCAGGACCGGCCCTGACGCCACAGGTTGGTGGTCTCGCTCTGGGCCTCGCCCACACCCACGACGTCCATCTTCCACAGCGATTTGTCCCGGATGAACCGGCTGCCGTACTTGGGCCGGAGCAGGGCGGTGTCGACGAGCATGGCGTGTGACGCCAGGTTCGACATGGCCTTCATGCCCCGGATCGGATCCTCCAGGTGGTAGAGGATCCCGAAGCACAGGACCACGTCGAACGAACCCACGGTCTCGGCCGACAGGTCGTACACGTCGACGTTACGGAACTCCAGGTTGTCGTAGCCGAGGGCGTCCCGGATGAAGTTGGCCTGGTCGAGGTACTTGTCGACGATGTCCACACCGAGGGCGTACGCCGCACCGGCCTTGACGGCCTCGACGGTGAACCCGCCGCAGTTGCAGGCGATGTCGAGCACCCGCTTGCCCTTCAGCGACCCGCCGCAGGCCTGGAGCAGCTGCGGCCAACCGTGGCGCATGATGGAGTCGATACGCGTCCGTTCCACACCCCGGTGGGCCTTGTCGGGAACATAGGTGTTCACCCCGTGCGGCAGTTCCACGGCATGGTGGAACGGCGCCAGCTCCTGTACGCGCTCTCGGAGTTGCCCCTCGGTCATGTCCATCCCCGAGACGGTACTACCGCAGCGCGCCCACCCGCCGAGGCGGGGGCGGTCACGAGGCGGCGGACTTCCTCCCCCGGTCGGCCGCACTGACCACCGCCGCCAACGACGCGTCCAGGATGCTCGAGTCCATGCCGACACCCCACCACGTGGCCCCGTCGGGGCCCTCGGCCTCAACGTAGGCGACGGCCGACGCGCCGCTGCCCGAGGTGAGGGCGTGCTCGCTGTAGTCCTTCACCTCGAACGCCACGCCGAGGTCGGCCCGCAGGGCGCCGACCAGCGCGTCGATGGGCCCGTTGCCCTCGCCCATGACCGTGCGGGGTTCGCCGTCGACGAGCAGCTGGGCGGTCACGGTGGTCCGGCCGCCACCGGTGGTCATCTCGCTGCCGAGCAGGCGCACGCCGGCCTCGTCGGGCAGGTAGGTCCTCGAGAAGACGTCCCACATCTCACCGGGCTGGATGACGGTGCCGGAGCCCTCGGTCACCTCCTGGACTTGCTTGGAGAACTCGACCTGGAGCCGCCGCGGGAGGTCGAGCCCGTGCTCGGTGTCCATGATGTACGCGACGCCGCCCTTCCCCGACTGGCTGTTGACCTGGATGATGGCCTCGTAGGTGCGGCCGGTGTGGCTCGGGTCTATGGGCAGGTACGGGACCTCCCAGTGGTCGTAGTCGTCGCCGATGGCCTCGAACCCCTTCTTGATGGCGTCCTGGTGCGAGCCGGAGAACGCCGTGTAGACGAGGTCGCCCGCGTAGGGATGACGGGGATGGACGGGCATCCGGGTGGCGAACTCGGCGACCCGCCGGACCCGGTCGATGTCGCCGAAGTCGAGGGCGGGGTCGACCCCCTGGGAGAAGAGGTTCATGGCCAGCGTGACCACGTCGACGTTGCCCGTCCGCTCGCCGTTGCCGAACAGAGTGCCCTCGACCCGGTCGGCGCCGGCCAGTACCGCCAGCTCGGCGGCGGCCACCGCCGTTCCCCGGTCGTTGTGGGGATGGAGGCTGAGGACGATCGAGTCGCGGTCGCGCACGGTGCGGCCGAACCACTCGATGACGTCGGCGTAGACGTGGGGTCCGTACATCTCGACCGTGTTCGGCAGGTTGATGATGATGGGTCGCTCGGGGGTCGGCTGGATGACGTCCATCACCGCCTCGCAGATCTCGACGGCGAACTCGGGCTCGGTCCCGGTGAAGCTCTCGGGCGAGTACTCGTACCGGATGTCGGTGTCGGCCAGTGTGGACTCGAACTTCTTGCAGAGCCGGGCGGCGTTGGTGGCGATGTCGACGATGCCCTGGCGGTCGAGGCCGAACACGACGCGTCGCTGCAGGGTGGAGGTCGAGTTGTAGAAGTGCACGATGGCCTGCTTCGCCCCCTGCAGCGACTCGAAGGTCCGCTCGATCAGCTCCTCGCGGCACTGGACGAGCACCTGGATGGTGACGTCGTCGGGGATGAGGCCGCCCTCGATGATCTGGCGCTGGAAGTCGTAGTCGGTCTGGGACGCGGAGGGGAATCCGACCTCGATCTCCTTGAACCCGATGGCGACGAGCGCCTGGAACAGCTGCAGCTTGCGCTCGGAGTCCATCGGGTCGACCAGGGCCTGGTTCCCGTCGCGCAGGTCGACGCTGGCCCACTGCGGCGCCACCGTCGTCTGCCGGTCCGGCCAGGTCCGGTCGTGGAGGACCAGGGGTACGTAGGGCCGGTAGAGGTGGAAGGGCATGGGGGAGACGTCGCAGGGCATGGCGAGCCGACGGCCGGTGGCGTCGGCGTCGGTGCTGGTGTGGTCGTGGTCACTCATCGGGTGCTCCCCTACGGGTCGTGGTGCAGCGGGTGTCGTGTCCGGGGCCTGGCCCCTGTCCGGGGCGGCGTTCCCACTTCTCGTCCGGCCAACAAAAAACCCCCTGGCCGGAGGCACAGGAGGTAGCGGGCGAACGCGATGTGGCGTTCGCCGTCAGGTAAGGAGGAGGACCTGGATCTGGTTGCTCATGCACCATCCATCGTGCCAGCGCCGCGGCCGACCGTCAAGGACGGTGGCGACGGTGCCCGGTGTGGCGCCGGCGGTCCGGCGTCGGTGCCGGGTCAGATGCGCTCGAAGTTGCGGGCGAGCTCCCAGTCGGTCACCACGGAGTTCGCCTTGGCCCACTCCTGGCGGGCGGTGTTGACCAGGTGCCGGTGGACGTCGGAGCCGAAGGCCTCGACCGCCACCTCGCTCGACTCGAGGTTGGTGATGGCGTCGGGCAGGGTGGTCGGGATACGGGGTACCTCGGGCGCGTGGTAGGCGTTCCCGGTGAAGGCCGGAGCCAGCTCGACCTCGTGGTCGATCCCCCACAGCCCCCCGGCGATCGCCGCCGCCAGCGCGATGTACGGGTTCACGTCGGCCCCCGGGATCCGGCTCTCGACGCGGCGCCCGGCCCCGTGGCCCACGGCCCGGAAGCCGCAGGTGCGGTTGTCCTCGCCCCACACGACCGCGGTGGGCGCCCACGAGTCGGGCACGTAGCGCCGGTAGGAGTTCACGTAGGGGGCGAAGCACCAGGCCAACTGGTCGGCGGCGTGGAGCTGCCCGGCGATCCACTGCGATCCGACGGTGGAGAACCCGGACGGCGTGTCCTCGCCGTCGGCCGGCGCCATCAACGGGGCGTCCGTGCTCGAGTCCCACAGGCTGGTGTGGATGTGGCACGACGACCCGGCCGTGTCCATCGACCACTTGGCCATGAAGGTGGCGGCCCGGCCGTACTCGCCGGCGATCTCCTTCACGCCGTTCTTGAAGACCAGGTGACGGTCGGCCACCTCGAGGGCGGTGTCGTAGGTGATGTTGATCTCGTGCTGGCCGATGCCGGCC
>Ga0181528_10001585_pt1 | contig 14104 bp, 11 predicted proteins | sample PEATcosm2014_Bin_47_FD_119742 | JGI IMG/M metagenome (GOLD analysis project Ga0181528, IMG submission 119742) | Peatland microbial communities from MTU Mesocosm Facility, Houghton, MI, USA - PEATcosm2014_Bin10_10_metaG | ecosystem: Environmental > Terrestrial > Soil > Wetlands > Peat | place...
AGATGGATTACAGTACTTTCTATTCAAGATGGCAGGCAGGTGTTTTATCTCCCACTTCCTCACAATTGGAAGCCAATTCCTGGAATTATAGCTTTTGCAAATGGGCAGAACTATCTCATAATCGTGCGAGATGGCATCAAGATTGAGACTTATCCTCTGAAATGAGGCTTTGACCAAGCCATAAACACTAGGTGGCGGGTTCTATAAAAGGGGATGTCAAGTAAAAACACTTCTCCTGACCTGCCGGGGGAGGGATTTTATCTGACATCCAGCCCCTGTTGGCAGCGGCAATACACTTTGCCCGGCGGGTGGCCCGGGTGCCTCGCATTTGGGCACCCGGGATTGATGTACGATGGAGGTCCAAGTTGAGCTCCATATCTACGACGGCAGGTGGCTCGGTCATAAAATAGCCATGAACCGCAGTGCCCCACTCATCCACAGTTTTATCGTGGATAACCACGAACCCCATGCGAGTGAAAAGCGAGCCTCTGGCCCCACCTAAAAAAGTTTGCATACAATTTCCCTCCCTTGGCGCACAATGGTTTTGAGTTGGAAAAAAGAAGAGGGCGCAGGGGCAAAGGAAAAGCGATCAAAAGGGGAAGAAAACAGCGCCACCCCCACCCCCCCCACCCTTAAAACTCGATTTCTGAGAGGGTTTCATTCATGCAAGTAAAAGATAATAAACAGCTTGGTAGACAAGCTATATGTACTTATCAGTAAATAGAAACCCCGAAAAACCAATGTTTTTTAGTCCTAAAAACACTCTTTTTTGCCAATTTCGCCTGGAAAAAGGCCCTTTTTGAGCAGTTTTTAGGCCAGCATCTTCGCCTTTGCCTTCTCGAGAATCCGGGCAAGTGGTGCCCTTGACTAAACCATAACGCGAGAGTGAAAAATACGAATCTACTGGCGTGCAAGCGCCGACTGGCCCACATCTCGATCTTGAGATGTGAGTGTCGAGAAACCTCAATCAGCCGCAATCAGAAAAGTGGCTTACCTTCCAGTTCCGCCCACGGTCATCTTGTCCAGCTTGATCGTCGGCAAGCCGACGCCCACGGGGACGGATTGCCCGTCCTTGCCACAAGTCCCGATGCCTTCGTCGAGCTTGAGGTCGTGGCCGACCATCGAGACGTGTTTCAGCGCCTCCGGGCCGTTGCCGATCAGCGTCGCGTCGCGCACCGGGGCGGTGATCTTGCCGTCTTCGATCAGGTAAGCCTCGCTGGCGGAGAAGACGAACTTGCCGTTCGTAATATCTACTTGCCCGCCGCCGAAGTTGACCGCGTAGAGACCGCTCTTGACGCTGCGCAGAATATCTTCCGGCGCATCGTCACCGGCCAGCATATAGGTGTTGCTCATGCGCGGCATGGGAATGCATTGATAGCTCTCGCGGCGGCCTGAGCCGGTATTCGCCTCGCCCATGAGGCGCGCCGAAAGCTTGTCAGTGAGGTAGCCGCGCAGGATGCCGCCTTCGATCAACACCGTCTCTTGCGTTAATGTGCCCTCGTCGTCCACATTGAGCGAGCCGCGCCGGCCGGCGATGGTTCCGTTATCAACCACAGTCACTTTGGAGCTGGCGACCTGCTGGCCGATCAGTCCGGTGAAGGCCGAAGTCTTCTTGCGATTGAAGTCGGCTTCCAGCCCGTGGCCCACGGCTTCGTGGAGCAGGATTCCCGGCCAGCCGGGGCCGAGAACCACCTCCATCTCGCCGGCGGGAGCGGGAACGGCATTGAGTTGCAGGATTGCGCCGCGTGCGGCCTCGCTCGCCAAATGCTCCGGGCTTTTGGAGCCGGTGAATTGGTCAAGGCCTGCGCGGCCACCGCCGCCCGCCGTGCCTTTGGTGGTGGTATCGCCGTCTTTGGCAATGACGAATACATTGAGGCGGCAGAGGGGCTGAGTGTCGCTGGCGAAGGCGCCGTCGGAGGCGCAGATCAGAATCCGGCGCAGCTCTTCGCTGTAGCTGGCGCGCACCTGCACGATGCGCGGATCAAACTTTCGCGCCGCGCGGTCGGCCCTCAGAATCAACTCCAGCCGCGCGGCCAGATTCTGGTCATAGCCGCCCGGCGGTACGGGGTAGAGGTCGGCGATGGGCGCCTCAGTAAAGCCCTGCGCTGTCTGCGTAGCCGGCCCGGAGGCGATCAGCGCGGCGGTGCGCGCGGCGTGCAGCAGCCGTTCTGAGCTGAGGTTGTCGGTGTAGGCGTAGCCGGTGCGCTCGCCGCTGAGCACGCGGATACCGCAACCGGCGCTCGTGCCCTGGCTGGCCGATTTGACGATCTGCTCGTCGACGCCCAGCGCGATAGCCGTCACTGACTCAAAGTAGAGGTCGGCGTAGTCGCCGCCGGCCGAGAGCGCCTCGCCCAGGCAGCGCTCCAGCAGACGTTCAGTAATGCCGAATTTCTCAAAAAAATATCTCTTCTGGCTGGGCTGCGGGGTGGTGGCCGGTATCTTCATCGTAATTTTCAGTTTACGCCCTTCGACGCTGGAGCAAATCCGTCCTTCGCACCCGTTCCTCATTGGATACCCGGTTTGCGAAACACTTTTACCAGCGCATGGATCGTGCTAAATTTGTCCCATGAAGAAGATATTTGCCGCCGTACTCCTCCTGATGGTTTTTGCCAGCCCAGCGTTTGCTGCCCAGGGCCACCACCACCACCATCATCAACACCATCATCATCATCATCTTGCCTAGCGTGTACTTCGACCCTGAAACGGCGCTCGCTCGAGGCTAGGTTGATGGCTGCGTTTTGTCGTTCGCGGGCAATCGCGCCGAGGTATGTGCCATGAAAGAGTTGGAAACTCTCAGATATCCGATTGGCCGCTTCAGTATGGCGGCCAGTAGCCTGCCGGAAGTGCGCGCAGCGCAGATTCAAACGTTGCGCCTGCTGCCTGAGCACTTGCGCGCCGCCATTGCCGGATTGAGCGATGAGCAGCTTGACACGCCCTACCGCGAAGGCGGCTGGAGTGTGCGCCAGGTAGTGCATCATCTGGCCGACAGCCACGCCCAGGCGTACCTCCGCTGCAAGGCTGCGCTGGCTGAAGATTGGCCGATCATCAAGGCCTACGACGAGGCTGCTTGGGCCAATCTGCCCGACAGCCGGCTACCCATCGATGGCTCTCTGGCATTGATCGAGGCCCTGCATGGCTGCTGGGTAGCGCTGCTGAATCTGCTCACCGAGGAAGACTTTCACAAGGGCTTTACCCATCCGGAGCGTGGCCGCGTGACCCTGGCCACGGCGCTGGATATGTACGACTGGCACTCCCGCCACCACACCGCGCACATCACCAGCCTGCGTACGCGCCAGGGCTGGTAGCGCAGATGGCCGCTGGCGCCGAGGCTGCATCAGCTGCGCGGCTGGCCCAGGCAATCGAAGAGTATCTGGCGGAGCATCCGGCAGCGGCGCTGCTGGAGGACGGTCGTGTGCTCTTCGATCTGCGCACCGCTCGCTACGCGGTAAGTGAGCAGTATGGGCGCTGCCTGTTGCAACTGTGGAGCGAAGAGCGCAACCTGATCCGCACCGTTGTCGAGGTCACGGAGCGCGCACAATGCCTGCGCCTGGCCACGCGGCGCATGGGCGCAGCCAAGCCGCAGTCGCTGGAGCTGGTTCCCACCAGCGACCGCCGCACACCGACAGCGCGCGAAGCCGCCCGGCGCAACTATCAGCGGCTTCTGGAGCGCGTACTCACTCGCCATTTCATCGGTTCCAAGGTGGACGGCCTGCGTTCAGCGATGGACTTGGAGCACAGTTTTGGTCCGGCCTATGTGCGCGGACGCCTGCTGCACGGAACCGCAGCCGAGGCGGTGATTGGCGTGGGCGAGGCCGAGTCGGCGGCAATGGTGGATGGTGTGCTGACGCTGGGAATTCTCTGGTTGGACCACTGCCGCCAGCACGGCGACGCGCGGCGTCATTTTAGCGGGCTGAAGGTCATCGTTCCGGCGGGAGCGTGGCGGGTTACGGCCGAACGCATGGCCTGGCTCAACCACGCCGTCGCTGATTTTCAGCTCTTCAACCTGGACGAGCGCAGCGAAGAGCTAACCGCCGTGGACTTTCGCGACATCGGCAACATCGAATCAAGGCTCGTTCATGCCTTCTCAGCCGAAGGGGCCTTCGAGCGCTGCCAGGACGGAGTCACTCGCCTGCTCTCATTGGTCCCGCCCGCCGCCAGGGAGCGAGTCGAGGTGCGGGCCAGCTCTGCCACTGAAGTAGGCTTGCTGCTGCATGGGTTGGAATTTGCGCGCGTGCGCCAAGGATTTGCCGCCAACACATTTGCCCACGAGGACGCAATCACCTTTGGCGCAGGCGCTAATGAGACTCCGCTCACGCCAGAGAACGAGCCGCTCTGCCGCGATCTCCTTTCGCGGCTCTTCCTGAGCCGCCACGGCGGCGGCGCGCACACCGACCCGCTCTTCCGCCTGCAACCGGAACGCTGGCTGGAGGCGCGGCTGCGCGCGGAGATTTCTGAACTCTTGCCTGGACTGAGGGGCGATCTGCTTTATTCGCAGGTGCCCGCGCTCACCAACGGCGACCGTGGCTTGCTGGACATATTGACGCTCGACCGCAATGGACGGCTGACGGTGATTGAGCTGAAGGCTGACGAAGATCTTCATCTGCCTTTACAAGCTCTCGATTACTGGATTCGCGTCCGCGCGCTCAATGGCGACCGCCAGACGGCGGCGGGCAACGAAGGCGGACGGGCGCTTTCGGCCTTTGAACGCCAAGGCTACTTTGCCGGCGCAGAGGTCTCGCCGCTGGCGCCGCGCCTACTGCTGGCCGCACCAGCCTTGCGCATTCATCCCGCCAACGAGCCGGTGCTGCGCTACTTTTCGCCCCAGGTTGAGTGGGAGCTGATCGCGCTCACCGAGCACTGGCGGCAGGAGCTGAAGGTGGTCTTCCGCAAACGCAGCAGCGACGCGCGCAGCAGTTAGCTATAGCGCAGCCAGCGCATCAGTTCCGGCACTGTGGCCCGCTTGCCGTACATCAGAATGCCCACCCGATAGAGCCTTGAAGAGAACCACAGCGCGCCCCAGATGCTCAGTACAGTCAGTCCAATGGAGAGGCCGATCTGCCAGATCGGCGGCATCTGGAAGCCGATGCGCGGCAGCATGACGAAGGGTGCGGTAAAGGGAAAGATGGAGGCAGCGGCAGCCCAGACGGAGTTGGAATCCTTGAGCAGCAGCGGCAGCATCCCCATGCCCGTGTAGACGGGGATGATCACCAGCGGCACATACATCTGCAGCTCCTGCGCCGTCTCGCAGGTGGCCGCAAGGCCGGAAAACAGTGCGCTGTAAAGAAAGAAGCCCAGCACGAAGTAGATCGGGAAGAGGATCGCCTCGGCCCAGCTGAAATGAATGGCAAGATTGCCGGTGAGCACGGTTGCGGCCAGCGCTGAGCCCATGAACAGTGCCGCGGCCAGCACCCAGATGGCGACCTGTGTCAAAGCCACTCCGCCCACGCCAATCAGCTTGCCGGTCAGCAGATCGTCGGCGCGAGCCACTGAGAGCATCACCTCGAAGATGCGCGAGGACTTTTCCTCGATAATCGCCCGCGCCATATCCATGCCATAGAGCATGATGGGCACTGAGAGCAGCATCAGAATCGTGAAGGCCTTGTAAAACTGCGCCATGCCGCTGCTTTTGCCCGCCTTGCCTGTCTTGTCCAGTTGCAGCGTCTCCACAGGAATCCATTTGAGCGCGGCGTCGGCCTCGTTCGGCTTCATGCCCTGGGCGGTCATCCGCCAGTGAATCGCGCCGCGGTTCAAGGAGCTCTGCATCCTGCCCACATTGGCAAAGTCGCCCGACGATTGCGAGGTGTAGTTGGCTGTGATCTCGTCTGTGGAAGAAAGATCAACGGCAAGAATGCCGTCAATGGACTTTGACTTGATCTTGTCGAGCAGCTCCGCGCGATCCTGCGCTGTTGCAGGAGCCACAATGTCCACGGTGAAATGCGCGTCCTTGTCGTTGAGCATCTCGCTGCGAATTGCGTCGGCCAGCGCCGCGCTGTTAGAGGCGATGGCGAAATGATCTCCCGTGCCGGCCTTCTTGCCCATCACATAGCCCGCCGCTGACATGCCTATGATCAGCAACGGCACCAGCACCGTGGAAATTTTGAAGGCGCGCCCGCGAATCTGCTCCAGATACTCACGCTTGGCGATCAGAAGGATATTACGCATCAGCCTTGCCTCCCACGGTCTCAATAAAAATCTCTTCGAGCGACGGCTCAACCAGTTCAAAGCGATAGATGGTCGCCGTGGCAGCCGCCTCGTGCAGCAGCTTCTGTGCGTCGCCGTGCGGCTTCAGTTTGATCTCCGCGTGGCCGGAGTAGTTCTTCGCCTCGGCAATTTCGGCGCTCTTCAGAAAGCCCGCGTCTCCGCTAAACTCGACGATCACATGGTTGCGCTCGTAGCGGCTCTTGATTTCGCGCAGGTTGCCTGCCAGCACCGCCTCGCCGTTGTTGATCAGGCAGATCGAGTCGCACAGCTTCTCCACCTGGTCCATGCGATGCGTGGAAAACAGAATCGCCCGCCCCTGGCTCTTCAGCTCCAGCAGCGTGTCTTGCAGCAGGGTGGTATTCACCGGGTCGAGGCCGCTGAACGGCTCGTCCATCACAATCAGCCCCGGCTCGTGGAGCAGAGAAGCGATGAACTGGATCTTCTGCTGCATTCCCTTGGAAAGCTCCTGGGTCTTCTTGTGCAGCGCATCGGAGATTTCCATGCGCTTGGCCCAGTCGATGGCCCGCTTGTGCGCCACATCAGCGCTCAGCCCGTGCAGACAGCCGAAGAAGACGATCTGGTCGATCACCTTCATCTTTTTGTAGAGGCCTCGCTCCTCGGGCAGATAGCCGACTCGGTCGAGGATATTGCGCTCAAAGGGTTTACCGAAGAGGCGGATGCAGCCCGAATCGGGAACCGTGATGCCCATCATCATGCGAATGGAGCTGGTCTTGCCCGCTCCGTTTGGCCCCAGCAGGCCGAACATCTGGCCCGCCTCTATGGATAGGCTCAGGTTGCTGACGGCAACCTTGCTCTCGTAGGCCTTGGTCACTCCCGCGAGTTCGACAACTGGCATGAAATCTCCCGCCGCTCAATGCGCGCTTCCTGAATCAGGCAGCCTGGGCTGCCTGTCTGCAAGCAGTGTAGCAAACGCAAAGCGAATTCTGAGAGGGATAGGCAGCAATCTGCCAACAGATACCGGGCGCGCTGCATCTTCCGTGAGGACGGCCCGGTCGCTCCCCCTTGGGTAGTGCGACGCTGGCCCGAACCATCAAAGTTACCTTTTGAAGAAAAAATACCTCCAAAGTAATGGAAAACGAAATCCAAAAGGTCTATGATATGGGGAATCAGCGTGTGCCTTCAAAGATACAAATAAACAGGAGCGGAGGTGCGGAAGATGGCAAGCTTAGATTTGATGCCGGATTACAATTTTCTTGTTACCGAGCCTGTTATCGGGCCAGAGCACAGGCCGCAGTCCATTGATGAAATTGATGTTCGCCAGACAATTCTGGAGGATCTGGCGTTAAAGACGCTTTATCTTTCTGGCTCTCTCTCCATCTCCGAGCTCTCGAAGAAAATCCGGCTCAGCTTCGAAGTGACCAAGGAGCTTTCTTTCCAGTTGCGCACTGAACTGCTCTGCCAGGTGACCGGCATGACCGGCCAGGTCCCGCAGATTGCCATTACCGCCGAGGGCAGAAACCGCGCCGCGGACCTGCTTTCGCTGAATCATTACACCGGTCCGGCGCCGGTATCGCTGGAGAGCTACGTCGAGCAGACACGACTACAGAGTGTTCGCAAGGTCGAGGTGCATGCCGAGGACGTCCGGCGCGCTTTTGCGCATCTTGTGATCGACAGCGACAAGTTGCGGAAGTTCGGTACCGCGCTCAACTCCGGCAGCTCGATTTTTCTCTATGGGCCGCCGGGCGTTGGCAAAACGACCATCGCCGAGACGCTCTCGCGCGTGATTGCCGAGGATGAGGTCTGGATTCCCTATGCGGTGGAAGTGGATGGCCAGTTCATTACGGTCTTCGATCCGGCGATTCATATGCGGGTTGCGGCGCCTGAGGGAAAAAGCTGCGACGACCGCTGGGTGCTCTGCCAGCGTCCCGCTGTTCTGGTCGGCGGCGAGTTGACGGTCGAGATGCTTGACCTGCAATTCAATCCGGTTTCGAAGTTCTATGTCGGCCCCGTACAAATGAAAGCTAATAATGGGGTTCTAATCATCGACGACTTCGGACGGCAGCGTATTCGTCCCGAAGACCTGCTCAACCGCTGGGTCGTCCCGCTGGATCGCAGAATTGATTTCCTGACTCTTTCCGGAGGAAAGAAACTGGAGATCCCCTTCGAGATGCTGGTCGTCTTTGCATCCAATATGGACCCGGCCGAGTTGGTGGACGCCTGCTTCCTGCGCAGGATTCAAACCAAGATCAAGATCGGCGCCCTTGCTGACGCGCAGTTCTGTGAGATTTTTCGCCGCGTAGCCGAAGAGAATCACATGGGATTTGACGCCAGCGTATGCCAGGATCTGATCGCGTTTATCCGCAACATAATGAAACAGGAGTTGCGGCAGTGCTATCCGCGGGATATTGTCAACCAGGCCGTTTGGTCCGCTCGCTACGAAAACAGAACGCCGTATTTCGATCACGCCGCCATGGCTCAGGCCGTTGAGGCTTACTTCCTGACCAAGTCCTGAGCGAGCTGGAGAATCGACGGATCTTCTCCCTGGTTCAGAATTCTAATAGCGCAAAACAATAAGAACCAATCCGAACCATCAGGAAGGAGTGTAGTGCCATCTCCTGACCGGCGGTTTTGGCAGCGTCCACGCTGTCAGATGTCTCCTGCGAGTCTGGACAGGACTGCCGACCAGGAGACCAAAGCTAACAATTTGCGGATAGACATTAAAAAGAATGGTCGGGACGGGCAGATTTGAACTGCCGACCCCTCGCACCCCAAGCGAGTGCTCTACCAGGCTGAGCCACGTCCCGACACAATTTAGCCAGCTCGTAAGAAGCCGACTTTGGGGTCTCAATTAGTTTACACGAGCGGAACCCGGCGCGCAGGCAAATTTCCACTACCGCGCGCGCCAAACAAAGCCGTGCCCACGCGGATGCGGGTTGCTCCCTCTTCAATAGCCAACTCGAAGTCGCCGCTCATGCCCATGGAGAGCACTTCAAGGCTCAGTTTTGGACACGCGACGGCCCATCGGTCGCGCCACTGGCGCAGGCAGCGGAAGCATGCGCGGGTCTGGTCTTCTGGAACGCCGAAGGGCGCAATCGTCATCAACCCGCGTACTTGCAGATGTTCAAGCGCGGGAAGGCGCTCCAGCAGCGCGGCGGCTTCGGCGGAGTCAGGGTCTAGGCCTGCCTTGGTGGATTCGTGGCTGAGCTTGACCTCCAACAAAACCGGCAGCCGACGGGCGCATTTGCCCGCCGCTTCGTTGAGCCGCTCGGCTAGGCGTAACGAGTCGAGCGAGTCAATTCCGTCAAAAAGCTCGACGGCGCGCGCCGCCTTGTTCGATTGCAGATGCCCGATCAGATGGACGTGGATGGAATTTGCGGCGCACTGATGAAGTGGCTCAAGCTCTACGGCTTTACTCGCAAACTCCTGCACACGATTTTCGCCGAAAAGAGTGAGGCCGAGCGTGGCGGCCTCGGCCACGATCGCCGCCGGATAGGTTTTGGAAACTGCCATCAGTTCGACCTCGGCGCGCGGGCGGCCGGTGCGCCGGCAGGCAGCGGCAATCTCCTCTTCCAGAACTTCGAGATTTTCAGCGAGCGTCATCATCATGTGCAAACAACTACTGCGAGCGAATAGCTAGCAACTGGCCGCACCGCTGGCGCAAGTTGGTCAGTGCCCCTGTTCTTCGAGAAACTTCTCAACCTCCAGCGCGGCCATGCAGCCCGACCCGGCGGCGGTAATCGCCTGGCGGTAGCGGCGGTCCTGCACATCGCCGCAGGCAAACACTCCGGGAAGCGGCACGCCATCCTTTGTGACCAGCACATTGCCCGTGGTTCGAATGTAGCCGTCGTTGTCGAGATCAATCTGGCCCGCGAAGAACTTCGTGTTCGGCTCGTGGCCGATGCCGAGAAAAAGGCCATCAATGGCCAGCGTCGACTGCTCGCCGGTCTTCACATCGCGCAACCGCACGCCCTTGACTTCCTTTTCTTCGACGCCCAGCACCTCTTCGATGATGACGTTGGCGCGCAACACGATCTGCGGATGAGCATGGACGCGGTCGAGCATGATTTTGGAGGCGCGGAAGACCTCGCGGCGATGGAGCAGCGTGACTTTGGAGGCAAAGCGGGTGAGGAAGAGCGCCTCTTCCATCGCCGAGTCGCCGCCGCCTACCACGGCAATTTCCTTACCCCGGAAGAAGAAGCCGTCGCAAGTGGCGCAACTGGAGACGCCGTGACCGATAAGCGCCTGCTCGCTGGGCAATCCCAGCCAGCGCGCGCTCGCCCCGCTGGCGACAATCAGGGTGCGAGTCAGGATTTCGCCCACAGAAGTTTGCAGCCGGATGGGATTCGCACTCAAATCCACCGACGCCAGATCAACCGGCTGAAAGGTTGCGCCGAAGCGGGCCGCCTGCTTTTTCATGTTTTCGATCAGCTCCGGTCCCTGCACACCATCCGGCCAGCCGGGGAAGTTCTCCACCAGCGTGGTCATGGAGAGCTGGCCGCCGGGTTCGTGTCCCTCCAACACCAGCGGATTGAGTCCTGCACGGCCAGTGTAGATGGCCGCCGTGAGCCCGGCGCAGCCGGAGCCGAGTATGACGGTCGAACGAATCTCTGTCATGGTTCTTCCTCTGTTGATATTATTCCACTGCTCTATAGATGCAGCGTGACCCGTGAACGACTGTAAAAGCCTTTGGGTGAGAGGTGCTTGCCCGCCAGCCCAGGGGACACGTACGTCGAGATCGATCTGGCTTGACAGGCAAGGTGTGGCTAGCCCAGCGGCGCGGCCAGCAGCGAGGGCCGCGCCGCAGCCAGCTTCACCACCAGTTCGCCAAAGAGCGTGTTGGCCCAGGCAAACCACGGCCGCGTGAAGTTGGCTGGATTGTCCTTGTCAAATGCCTCGTGCATGAATCCGGTCCCCGCCGTGGTGTCGCTCAGCCAGCGCAGGCAGCGGCGAATCTCCTGCTCATCGTTGGAGGTCAGCGCGCGCATCGTAATTGACATCGGCCAGATCATATTCAAGCCCACATGAGGCCCGCCCACGCCCTCGGCTGCTTTTCCGCGGCAGAAATATGGATTGTCGCTGCTGAGCGCAAAGTGGCGCGTACGCTGATAGAGCGGGTCGTCCAGTGGGCAGCAGCCCAGGTAGGCCAGACTCAGCAATCCGGGGGCATTGGCGTCGTCCATCTTGAGTGTGTTGCCGTAGCCGTCCACCTCGAATGCCCAGATCTCGCCTAGGCCCACCTGTTGCGCCTTGCCATACTGGTGCAGCGCGCGCTCCACTTCGCCGGCCAGCGCTTCGGCCTCGGCGGCCAGCTTGGCCTCGCCCAACCCCTGCGCCGCCAGGGCGGCCAACTGTCGCAGGCTCGCCACTGCAAAAAGATTGGCCGGAACAAAGAGCGGATAGATGCAGGCGTCGTCCGAAGGGCGGAACATCGAGAAGATCATCCCCACCGGGCGGGCGGGATTGCCAAATCCGCCCATTGCCAGCGTGTCGTTGGGTGTCGCCGACTCCCGTAGAAAGCTGTACGGCCCCGGCCCCTGTTTGCGCTGCTGCGAGCGAAAGGTGCGCACAATCGCCCAGGCCGCTTCCTTCCACGTGGCGTCAAAGGGGCGGGTATCGCCCGTCTGCCGCCAATAGCCGTGCGCCAGCCGCAGCGGATAGCAGAGCGAATCGAGCTCCCACTTGCGCTCGCCCACGCCGGCGTGCTGCTCGGTTTTGTCCTTCACTGCCCAACTCAACGGCGCGACCGTCGCATCGCGCATAAAGGCATTCGCATAGGGGTCGATTAGGATCATTCGCGCCTGGCGGCGAATCGCCCCCTCCAGCAGTTCGCGTAGCTTGCCATCCTCCCTGGCCAGCGGAAGATAGGGCCACAGTTGCGCGCTGGAGTCGCGCAGCCACATTGCGTCGATGTCGCCCGTAACAACATAGGTATCCGGATGGCCCTCATAACTGCCCGGCCAGACCGTCGTGTCCAGCGTATTTGGCAGACAGTTCGAGAAGATCGTGGCCAGCATCGGATCGTCAATTCCGCGTCGCACCCGTGCGATCAACGCCTCGACCGCCGCGCTGGTGAAATGCCGCGCGCCACTCACCGGCCTCCCTTGCGGCAACTCCGAGCCCCAGGCTCGCAACCCGGTCCAACCACTCTGAGCAATTGCCAGCCCCGCGCTGGCTCCCTTTAACCATTCCCGGCGTGTCATCCCGGCCATATCACACTCCCTGGCGGCGAATCGCACTCCCGCCTATGCCATTCTATTCGCGAGCAGCAATCTTGCTGATCTGAGATTCAAAATTGTAACTATCATTCCAAAACCTTATTGAATTTTCTTGTTACTTAAATGTTTCTAGTCCATGCGCTTTTCTGCCGATAAGGAGACTGTGGCCGTTCAGGAGACTTCTCAGGATTTTCTTTAGAAGGTTCTCTGGCTGCCCATCCGGAGAACATGCCATGTTCCACCTCCGCCTTCGTCGCGCACATTGCACCTTCGATTGGTTCTTCGCCACTCTTCTTGGTGCCGTGCTGTTCGGTCTGACGCCTGGCGCGGCTCTGGCTGGAGGGCCGAAGTATGTGGCCGGGACGAGCGGCTTCAACTCCTCTGCACTTGGCTAGTCGGTTCACTGGGCCAATGGCCAGGTGAACTACTACGTCGATCAGGGGCCGCTGAACAGCTCGGTAACCAATCAGCAGGCGGTTGCGATGGTGGATGCGGCGGCGGCGTTGTGGAGCGCCGTTCCCACCGCCGCTGTTACGCTCACCGACAAGGGCACGCTGAATGAGGACGTGAGCGGCGCGAATCTGGTGGTCAGCGGCACCAACTTCACCGTGACCAACGAGCAGACCAGCCAGTTGGGCGTGATTACCGCGCCCGCCGACGTTGCGCCCTCGGCTACCGGCTACCCGCTGGGCGTTATCTTCGACGCCGACGGATCGGTGATCGACGCTCTCTTCGGCGCGGGCGCTAGCCAGCCGACAAGCTGCCAGAGAAACGGCGTCTATTTCTGGCTGGACTTTATCAACCCCAATGCGACGATCGCCCACGGCATCCTGCTGCTCAACGGCTTGTGTGCCACCACACCCGCGCAACTGGAGATGATGAGCTTTCAGTTGGAGCGGGCCTTTGGGCGGATTCTCGGCCTGGACTACGCGCAGGTGAACGGCGGCGACGAAAGCAGTCAGCCCGACGCCCTGCTCGGCTGGCCGGTGATGCAGCCGGCTAGCGGCGATTGCGGCGCGAGTGGCGGCCTCTGCATTCCCGATCCCACTCTGCTGCGCTGGGACGACATCGCCGCGCTCAATCGCATCTATCCGGTCACAGCCGCCAATCTGGCTGGCTTTCCCGGCAGGCAGATCACCGCCGCCAACACCATCTCGATCCAGGGAACGATCAGCTTCAACGGCGGCACCGGGATGCAAGGCGTGAATGTGGTGGCGCGGCCGCTGGACGCGAACGGCGACCCGCTCTTCCAATACACGACGACCTTTGTTTCCGGCTCCTATTTCAACGGCAACCATGGCGACCCGGTCACCGGCTGGAACGACGCGAATGGCAATCCGCTGACGATGTGGGGATCGAATAACGCCGCGATGCAGGGCTATTTTGATTTGAGCGGCGTGCCGCTGCCGCCCGGCGCGACCACGGCCAGCTATCAACTTACCTTCGAGTCCGTCAATCAGCTTGATATTCACGCCAGCTCGGTCGGCCCTTATCTTGACGGCTCGCCGGAGCCGTCGGGCACACTGGCGGCGATCTCCGTTCCGGCGATGGCGGCCGGCGGCGCGCAGACGATCAATGTGACCGTCGAGAACTCGGCGGTGAGCGGCTATGAGGATGCGCTGGGCAGCGAGGGCGCGCCTCTCATCCTGCCCACCAGCGGAATGTGGAGCGGACGGCTGAGCCAGGTTGGGCAGACCGACTGGCTGAGCTTTCCCGTGCAGGGCGGA
>Ga0181528_10001588_pt1 | contig 14087 bp, 12 predicted proteins | sample PEATcosm2014_Bin_47_FD_119742 | JGI IMG/M metagenome (GOLD analysis project Ga0181528, IMG submission 119742) | Peatland microbial communities from MTU Mesocosm Facility, Houghton, MI, USA - PEATcosm2014_Bin10_10_metaG | ecosystem: Environmental > Terrestrial > Soil > Wetlands > Peat | place...
ACCGACGTGCCCACGCCCCTGGAGGTCGTCGACGACATGCGACACACCGACGGCATCCAGGACATCCACCTGATCACCCTTCGATAACGGGATCGCTTTCGGGGTAACGCGGCACGCCGTGGTGGCGCGCGATTAGAACGGTGAAGTCAAGGGGGACCCATGAGGGCAGCGGTGTACTACGAGACCGGAGCACCGGACGTCTTTCGTTACGAAGAAGTGCCGGACCCGGCACCGGGACCCAGTGACGTCCTGATAAAGGTCGCCTTCGTCAGCATTGAAGGCGGAGACACGCTCAACCGACTGGGCGGCGAGATGAGTCACGTCCCCCACATCGTTGGCTACCAGTGCTCGGGTGTCGTGTTGGCGGTGGGTGAGAAGGTGACGGGATTCGTGCCCGGTGACCGAGTCGTGACGACCGGTCTCGACGGTTCACACGCGGAACTTCGCGCGGCGGCTGACGCGTTCACCTGGAAGGTCCCCGAGGGCGTGTCCCTCGAGGACGCGGCGTGCGTGCCGGTGCCCTTTGGTACCGCCGACGATTGCCTCTTCGAGTTCGGACACCTCGTCGCGGGCGAGACGGCGCTGATTCATGCGGGCGCCGGTGGCCTCGGCATCGCGGCGATCCAGTTGGCCAAGCGCGCGGGTGCGCGCGTCTTCGCGACGGCGTCGAGCGATCAGAAGCTCGAACGCCTAAAGGAACTCGGTTTGGACGAGGGCATCAACTACGTCGAACGTGACTTTGTTGCTGAAGCGCGTCGCCTGACCGACGGGCGCGGCGTGGACGTCGTGGTCGACTCGGTGGGAGGGCTCACCCTGCAGGGCAGTCTCAACGTGCTCGCGTATCGTGGTCGGTGCGTCACCGTGGGTGACGCCGGTCGTTCTTCGGCGGAGAAGGTCGATATCTCGACCATGCGCGTCAATAACCAGACGCTCTCGGGCTACTTCATGGGCGCCGAACTCTTCTTCAACCCTCGCGTGCACGCCATGATTGCGAACCATCTAGAATTGATCGCTCGCGGTGAACTGCGCGTCGTGGTCGACCGCGTCTTTGACCTCGAGGACGCCGCCGCCGCGCACGCGTATATCGAGAGTCGTCAGTCCTTCGGGCGGGTCCTGCTCGCCCCCTGACCAAGGTCACGTCGAGGGAGACTTCGAGCAGCTCTCGACCTACGAGTAGGAGCCCTTTGGGAGTTTTAACTTCGAGGGCCGAACCGGCGATCGCTAGAAGAAGCTGATGAGATCGATCCGGTCCATGACCTCACTCGTGAGCAACGGCACCGCGTCGAGGGCCGTCATGTTCTCGCGGACCTGGGCGGCGGACGACGCACCCGTGATAACGGTCGAGACGCGGGGGTTCTTCACGCACCACGCGAGCGAAAGCTGCGCGAGGGTCACGTCGAGTTCGTCGGCGATGACCTTGAGGTCGGCGACTTTCTTGTTGCTTTCCTCGTCGGTCAATCTGTTGCGCAGCCATTCGTAGCCCGGGAGCGTCGCGCGCGAACCCTCGGGTACGCCGTGCAGGTACTTGCCGGTGAGAAGTCCTGACGCCAGGGGCGACCAGATCGTGGTCCACAAACCAATGTCCTCGTAGAGGCGCTTGTACTCCTTCTCGACCTTGTCACGCCAGAGGATGTTGTACTGCGGCTGTTCCATGAGGGGCTTGTGCAGATTATGACGGTCGGCGATGTCGTAGGCGGCGCGAATTTCGTCAGCGCTCCATTCCGAGGTCCCCCAGTAGAGGGCCTTACCCTGACTGACCATGTCGCTCATGGCCCAGACGGTCTCCTCGATGGGAGTGTTGGGGTCGGCGCGGTGACAAAAGACGAGGTCCACGAAGTCGAGCCCGAGGCGCTCGAGGGAACCGTCGATCGCCTGACTGAGGTACTTGCGATTGAGGGTGTTGCGCATATTGGGCACGTCGTGCAGGCCCCAGAACAACTTGGTTGAGACAATGTACTCGTGGCGATTCCAGCCCAGTTCGCGAAAAGCGGCGCCCATGACGCGCTCGGACTCACCCGCGGAATACGACTCGGCGTTGTCGAAAAAGTTGACGCCCGCGTCCTTGGCGGCGCTGAGGCACTCGGCGGCCTGCTGAGCCGTCTCGAGTTGGTTGGCGTTGCCAAACGTGACCCAACTGCCAAAGGAGAGCACGCTCACCCGGAGTCCGGACCGGCCGAGTCGGCGATATTCCATTTCTGCCATGATCTCTCCTTTGAGATTCGAAGGTACTTAGGACCCGGGGTTCGATGGAACGTCAGGCCACTCTTCGAACGAAGTCGGCCCCGAGAGTTGGGGGCGCTTCACCATGATGACGACACCAGCGACCGCACCCAGGACGAGGACCAGGACGGTAAGTTTGAGCAGTGCCTTGAAGAAACCCACGAGTCTCAGGTTAGTTGTCATCGCCTGGACAACTTCGAGAATCGCGGTACAATGCTGCTATGTCATTTGGCCAGAGCGAGCTACTGCTTCGATAGGGCGAGCACCTGCTCGCCCGACGCCCCCGCCTTGGCGGGGGTTTTTTGTTTCTCGTTTTGTCCCGAGCGGAAAGGAAATTCATGAGGCGAACCCAACAGCCCAGCCCCATGGCGTTCGAAAAATACCGGCCGACCGTGCCCGTCGAACTATCCGACCGCACGTGGCCCGACCGGCGACTGGAGAAGGCGCCTCAGTGGTGCAGCGTCGACCTGCGAGATGGAAATCAGGCGCTCATCGATCCCATGGACCTCGAACGTAAGATCACGATGTTCTCCCAATTACTCGCCATGGGCTTCAAGGAGATTGAAGTGGGCTTTCCCTCGGCGTCCCAGCCCGACTTCGACTTCGTGCGCACCATCATCGAGGACGGTCTCATCCCCGACGACGTCACCATCCAGGTGCTGACCCAGTGCCGTGAGGACCTCATTCGACGCACCTACGAGTCACTGCACGGCGTGCATCGCGCGATCGTGCACTTCTACAACTCCACCTCGACGCTGCAGCGTCGAGTGGTCTTTGGTATGGACATGCAAGGCGTGAAGAAGATCGCGACCGACGCCGCGAGTCTGTGCAAGGGTCTCGAGTCGACATCGCCCGAGACCGAATTCTTGTACGAGTACTCACCCGAGAGTTTCACCGGCACCGAATTGGAGTACGCGCTCGAAGTCTGCGACGCGGTCGCCGACGTCATCGAACCCACGCCGCAACGTCCGCTCATCCTCAATCTGCCCGCGACCGTCGAGATGTACACACCCAACCTCTACGCCGACGCGATTGAGTGGTTCTGTCGTCACGTGAAGCGTCGTGACTCGGTGCTCGTCTCACTGCACCCCCACAACGACCGCGGTACGGCGGTCGCCGCCGCTGAACTGGGCGTCTTGGCGGGCGCGGACCGCGTCGAGGGCACCCTCTTTGGCAACGGGGAGCGCACTGGCAACGTCGACGTGGTGACCCTGGCGCTCAATCTTTTCAGCCAAGGGGTGGACCCCGAACTCGACATCCGTGATATCGACAAGGCCCGTCACGTCGCGGAGTACGCGAATCGTCTACCCGTCCACATGCGCCACCCCTACGTGGGCGAACTGGTCTACACCGCCTTCTCGGGTTCACACCAGGACGCGATCAAGAAGGGAATGCTCGCCATCGGCGACACCTACGACGTGTGGGAGGTCCCGTATCTGCCGATCGACCCCAAGCACACCGGGCGTACCTACGAGGCGATCATCCGGGTCAATTCCCAGTCGGGCAAGGGCGGCGTGGCCTACCTTCTAAGTACCGAGCACGGACTTGACCTGCCTCGGGCGATGCAGGTGGAATTCTCCAAACAGGTCCAAGAACTCACCGAGCAGACCGGCACCGAGATCTCGCCCGCCGAGATATGGGACGTCTTTACTACCACGTATCAGCCCGAAAACGCGACGATCCAACTTCTCTCGAGTGAGGTCACCGCGGATCAACACAACACGCGCATCTTCGCTCAACTCGTCGTCGCGGGTCAGCACGTGACGGTCAAGGGCGAGGGTAATGGTCCGATTGACGCGTTGATGGCGGGTCTGCGTAACGAGATGGACGTGGACTTCAAGGTTCGCGACTACCACGAACACGCCCTCACCGCCGGCTCGGAGGCGTCGGCGGTCGCCTACGTCGAGGCCGAAGGCACCGACGGGACCACGTGGTGGGGAGTGGGAATGAGCTCGTCGATCCTTGACGCGTCCCTTGAAGCCGTCATCTCGGCGGCGAACCGCCGTCGCTAACCTCGAGGCAACTAAATTGATTGGGTGAGCACGCACGCCATCTATCTCATCGCGGGATGGCTGGCGGTCGTGCTTGGCATAGTCGGCACGATCGCCCAGTACGTGCGCATCAATCGACTCGGCGTCGAAGGCGTTTCGCTCGCCACCTGGACGCTCTTCATCTTGTTGGGGTCCTTCTGGATCACCTACGGGGCGGTGTCGGCGCACTCGTGGCAAGTACTACTCGGCAGCCTGCTCATCCTTCCACTCCAGGTCTCGATCGTGATGCGTCTGAAACCCTGGCGGCGCTGGCGGGTGACCTCTCGATCGTTCGCGTTCTTCGTGGTCTCGTGCGTGTTGCCCACGTTGGTGTTTGGTTGGCAGGGGGGTGTCTACGGGACCGGCGTCGCCATGGTCGCCCTGCGTGTTCCTCAAATCATTGAACTCGTTCGTCAAGAAGACGCGAGTGGGGTGTCAGTGAGTTCCTGGATGCTCGGCGTTTGTGGGGCGGCGTTGTGGATCGCGTACTACGTGGGCGCTCGTTTGTGGGCCCCGCTCATCTCGACGTTTTGCTCCGGGATCGCCAGTTTGGTCATTGCCGCCTTGGCGTCGTGGCGACACACGCAGCGTCGAAGTGTTCTTCTTCGGGCCGAAGTCTTCGCTGACTAGCGCTTTGACCGCGAACGTGTCCTCTTCTTCTCGCGCTCGTAGAGTGCGGACTGCTCGCGCACCCGGCGTTTGAAGGTTTCCGCATGGTTCGTTTCAGGCACAAAGACGGTGACCGGCGTTTCCAGCGAGTCGAGTTCTTTCAGCGACCTTATTCCAAGAGCGACCGAAGCACTTAAAGCCGCGCCTCGTAGTTGGGCGGTCATCGGATTGGTGACTTGGTGAACTTCACGATCGAGGGTGTCGGCGAAGATCTGGCACCAGAGTTCGGACTGGGCGCCGCCGCCGACGAGTCGAATGGGCGAGAGCGTTTGGCCGACGAACTTCTCGACGTAACCGAACAACCAGGCGCTGTTGGCCGCGACGCCTTCGAGTACGGCCCGGATCATGTCCGCACTGGAAGTCGTGATCGAGAGATTGGTGAAGCCTCCACGCAAACGCTTGTCGTCGACTGGTGAACGTTCGCCCGCGAGCCAGGGTGCGAACAGGACGCCGTGGGCCCCGGGGGGCGACGTCGCGGCGAGGGCGGTCATGTCGTCGTAGCTCATCCTCTCGCCGCCGGTCGCGAGTACACCCTGGAACCATTCGAGGGACTTCGCACCGGTCTCTTGGTTGTCGATCAGCACGTAGGAGTCGTTGTCGAGCCCGGGCACGGCGGCGATGGAATGCAGGACGTCGGTCTTCTTCGCGGGAACGGGACAACTGATCCACGAGGTCGTCGACAAGGCCAAGTGCGTGGCGAAGGGTCGGGTGGCGCCCGATCCGTAAGCCGCGGCGTGCAAGTCCGGCATCGACGAGACGACGACGGCGTCCTTGGACAGTCCGAGTTCGTTGGCCACGTCGGGAAGTACGGGTCCGAGCACACTGTGCGCGGCGACGAGACCGGGCAGCTTCTCGCTGTTCATGCCCACCGACGCCAACAACGTCTCGTCGTAGGTGAAGCGGCGCAGGTCGCGGTTGTCGGTCATCCACATCGCCAGACGCGACGCGTGCGTCGCCGAGGCGACCCCGCAAAAGCGCATCGCGAGGTAGTCAATTGGCTCCATGAACCATCGCGTCGCCGCACAGACCTCGGGCCGCTCGTGCATGAGCAAGAGAATCTGACCAACGGGGTCGGCCCCCGAGGTCGAGGGAGCCCCACCCGTGCGTCGGATGAAGCGCTGGAGTTTCCGGGCATTGTAGCCCTGCACGGAACCGCCAACGGCGCGCCGACTGTAGACGCCGCCTCGGGTGTCGAGCCAGGTGATGCACTGGTCGACCGGTTCACCACGTTCAGTGACCGGCACCGTCGACGCGTACTGACCCGTGATCGCGACCGCGCGCACCGCCGAGCGTTGCACGCGAGGGTCGTCCAAAATCCTCGTCGCGGATTCCTTGATCAACGTCCACCACAGACCGGCGTCTTGGGTCGCGCCACCTCGCTCGTCGTAGTGCGTGGGTACGTATCGAAGTTCGTGGACAATCATCTCGCCGTCCAGGCTCACCACGCCGACCTTGGGCCCACCCGTGCCCAGATCGACACAGAGACAAAGTTCGCTTGAGGTCATGACGCCGGGATCGAGGACTGCTGATCCATCATGATCCCCATAAACATCTTGATGAACTCGTCGGCCTCTGGCGTGGGTCCACCTTCGACACCGCCGTAGATGGCGCCGGACTTGGGTTTTTCGCTGGCGTGTACTTTGGCGTAGTCGACGCCGTCCGCGAGGTCCGCCGCCCAGCGCTCGATGGTGCCCGGCTGGGTCTGGGGTCGAGTGACCGCCATGTGGATGGCGTTGGGGTACTGCTGGCCGTTCATTCGCCAACCCTTGGTGCGTAGGTAGTCGTTTACGTGATAGATGTCAAAGTCGTCGGAGGTGAACGAGAAGAGGAAACTGGGCTTGCCCATGAGCCGCAGCGACTCGTGGCTCGTGACGGCCTCTTGCATCGCCGCCGACGTCGAGAAGATCGCTTGTGCGTAACGCCGGTAGCCGCTTCGTCCGAGGTGCACCATCGCGGCCCAGGTGGCGGCGAGCAGGCCCGCCGAGCGCGAACCGTCCATACCCGGCGAGCAGTACTTCCCGCCGGACCAGTCGGGCTGGTAGAAGTACTGGCTGTTACGAAGTGCCTGATCGGCGAAGCTCAGCACGCTGGTCCCCTTGAGCGCGTAGCCGTATTTATGCGTATCGGCCGAGATGCTCGTGACGCCGGGGACCTCGAAATCGAAGGGTTCGATGTCGTAACCGAGTTCGCGTCCGAAGGGCAGTATGAAACCTCCGAGGCAACCGTCCACGTGGAGCCCGATCTCGCGCTCGAGGGCGATGCGGCCGAGTTCGCTGATCGGATCAACGGTGCCGTAGCCGTAGTTGCACGCCGATCCCACGAGAGCGACGGTGTGGGCGTCGACGTGGTCCCGTACCCAGTCGAGGTCGACTTGGGTCGTGGTGGGATCCACCGGCGCGACGCGAAGTTCGATCCCGAAGAGGTGACACGCCTTATCGAAGGCGGGATGGGCCGTCTCGGGTTTGATGACGTTGGGACGGTCGATCCTCTCGGCGTTGAATTCGCGATACGCGAGCATCGCGTGGGCGATTGAACCACTTCCTCCGCTCGTGACCAGTCCCACGGGCGTCGAGTCCGTTCGCGCGGAGGCGTGCAGCATGTCGAGGGTCATCGCGATGATCTCTGCCTCGAACTTGGTCGCACTTGGACACATGTCACGCTGTAACGAGTTCACGTAGGAGAAATGGGCGAAGGCCTCGTTCAGAAAGTCGTAGTGCTCGTGGTCGCCGCAGTACATCGTGCCCGAACATTGACCCGATTCCCACACCTTGTTCTCGGTCTCTGACATGCCCGACATCATCGTCAGGATCGTCTCTTTTGGCGTGCCCTCCTCGGGGAGCGTGCGATGGACGGGAAAGGTGTCGGCGTAGGGAAAGTCGCTCATTGCTGCTCCGTTCAATTGATGAATCAAAGAGTAGAGCGATTCTTTGGGCCTTTTGTGGCGCGTTGATGCAGTCCTGACTCGCGATGGCATGGACACGCGCCGGCCAAGAGCAAGTAGGGTGGTCACAAGTGCGCCATTACGCGGCACGTGAGACGCCAGTTCGGGTTGGACGATCCAGACGATTGTCGCTCGGTCGGGCTCGACGCCTCCTTATCTAGGAGAGTTCCATGTCGAACAGTTCTGCGGTGCTTGATGGCCAACGGGCCAACTCGGGCAAATCAACCATGCACGCCCTCGTGTACGGCGGCCCGCAGCTGAAGAAGTGGTCCGAGGTCCCCAAGCCACAATTGCTACACGACACCGACGCGATTGTTCGCGTGGATGTCACGACGATTTGCGGCTCGGACTTGCACATCTTAAAGGGCGACGTGCCCGAGGTCTCGGTCGGGCTCATCTTGGGCCACGAGGCGATCGGCACGGTGGAATCCGTGGGTTCGGCGGTCAAACAGGTCAAAGCGGGCGACCGCGTGCTGGTCTCGTGCATCACGTCGTGCAGTATCTGTCGCTACTGTCGCGAGGGTCACTTCGGTCAATGTCTCAATGGCGGCGGATGGATCCTGGGACATCTCATCGACGGCACCCAGGCCGAGTTCGTTCGCGTACCGTTCTGTGACACGTCGACCTACCCCTTACCCAAGGGCGTATCGGATGAGGAAATGCTCATGCTCACCGACATCGTTCCCACGGGTTACGAGATTGGCGTGTTGAACGGATGCGTGGCACCCGGCGACGTGGTCGCCGTCGTGGGCGCGGGTCCCGTTGGCTTGTCCGCGGTCAAGACCGCCCGACTGTTCAATCCGCGCGCGATCGTCGCAATTGACCTTGATAACAAGCGACTCGATCAAGCCAAGCAGTTTGGCGCCGACTTTACGGTCAACAACGGTACGAGCGATCCACTCGAGCAGATCATGAAATTGACTGGTGGACTCGGTGCGGACGTCGCCATCGAGGCCGTAGGACTCGAATCCACGTTCGAGCTCGCCACCACGCTCATTCGTCCATGCGGGCACGTTGCCAATATTGGCGTGCACGGCGCGCCCGTCACGCTGCACCTCGAGAAGCTCTGGGGCAAGGACGTGACCATCACGGCCGGACTCGTTGATACCAGAACCATTCCCAACCTGCTCGGGCTCGTCGAAAGCAAGAAACTCGACGTCTCAGATTTCGTCACTCATCGCTTTCGCATGGACCAGATCATCGAGGCGTACGACACGTTCGCGAACGCCTCGAAGACTGGCGCTTTGAAGGTGGCGCTCACGCCGTAGGGCGAGTGACGCCGTGTATTGAATCATTCAGATGAAGTGCCGATTATCGATGTGCGATTCGAAGATCCTTGGCGAATGGTTCGCGAAGGCACACAGAAAGTTAGCCAACCCATGCAAATGACCGAGATGCTCTTAGGTAACCCGTCCCAGATTCACGCACCGCGCTACTGGCACTGGTTGAAGCGTTCCAAGATCGCGGCCCTCATCTGGACGGCGATGCGTGTTTGGCTCGGTGTGATGTGGCTCCAGGCGGGGGTCGCCAAGATTTGGGGCGCAGAGAATCCCTCGTTCATGCACCATAACGGCGCCGGCGTCGCGGGTTTCGCCGCACATGGCGTCGCCGCGTACAGCTGGTGGGGAAGTTTTCTTCATAGTTTCGTGGTGCCAAACGCGGGTTGGATCGGTATCTTGATCGCCGTCGCCGAGTTTGCGATTGGGGCTTGTCTCGCGATTGGCTTCTTGACTCCGCTCGCAGCGCTCGGCAGTCTCGCGTTGTTGTTCACCTACGTAATGTCGGGAACTGCGAGCGTGTGCGCGTTCTACGCACTCTTTGCGATCGTGTTACTCGTGATGTGGAGGACTTCGGGCTGGATAGGCGTTGACGGTCTCCTCTACGGTCGTCACCAGCGTCGCATGATGGAAGCGCGACCCGTGAGCGGTTTTCATATCACCAGCAGCGATTCCGGCAAGGAAACCGGTGATGCGACGAAATCACCAGGTGAAGTGTTCGGTTCGGGCCAGGACGGAAAGGTACCTGTTGCGAGTCACTGAATATGCTCACGTACCGTCGGCGAGCGACAGGCTCGTGGACAGAAAATCGAGAAAATCGTGGGGACCGCACACGTCCTCGCGAGAAACATGGTCTGGTGTCTACCCGTGGGTAACGTCGATGAGGGTCGTTGCACTTTCGAGTGCGACCAAAGTACGATTGAACAACTTACACGTACTGCGCGGCGTCTGCGATGGCATTCCCTTGACCGACAAAAGTGCCTCCGGTGATTTGATTGCACTCGATGGTCGATTCAGCGTCGGCCACATAAATGGAATCTCTAAATGTAATGAAGTGTGTTGTAACTACCTCCAACAGCAAGGGTGAAGAAAAATGAAGATTATGAATAGATACAAGGGGACTTCGGGGTCGATCCGCTCCAGGTTCTCGTCCATTCTCGTGGTGGCGTCAGTGTCCGTCGCACTCATCGGCGGTTTCACCGTGGGTGCGGGTACTCTCGCCTCCGCGACTACGGTTGCGCGGGTTGCCGGGCCTCCCTGCAACGTGAGCGTCACCTCGGGTACAGGACAAGTTGTGGGAACCTTGATCGCAGGCGTGAGCGCAGGTACGACCAAGATCACGCTGGACTGCAACGTCTCGTCGACGGCGTCGAGCAATCCAGCCTTCGTCGCTGAGGCTTCGCTGCTCGCGGGCGTCGTGACGACGACCGTAAGCCAACAGACTGAGGCCGACACGAATGCCATTGGTTCGTTCACCGCAAGTTCTACGGACACGAACTGTCCCGCGGCGATAGCAGGTCAATGCACCATCAGTGTCTTTACGGTCCCTGCGACTTTCACCGCGACGGATGCCCAAGCTGCCTGCGCGCCTACGCAAACCCAGATCAATGATGGGTTGTTCGGTTGCGACATCGCGGTCGCCAGTTCGGCGCTCTCACCAATTGCGGGCGCTCAGTACTTGATGACTTTTGCCACCCAGGCAACGCCACCGAATGCACCATCGATCGCGACGGCGTCGAGTGGCGTGCCGGGAAGCACGATCAAGGTAAGTGACGCGACGGGATCGACCGGTTACTGGTGGGCCAACGCCATCCAAGAGAGTCAGGCCATTGCTCTTTCTATGACACCTCAGGCGGCACCGACGACGTGCGCATCGACGGGTGGTTACGGTGACGTACCGACTCCGTTCCTCGCAGTGAACTGGTTCGTAGCGGGCACCACCACCGCCATAGCTGGCAGCGCTGCGGGCGTGACGATCTCGAATGACTGCTACGACGGTACGACGCTGCACGCGCCGGTGCTTGGTGGCACGATTACGGTTCCTTCGTCACTGAAGCTGGGCACCTCTTACAAGGCGTACCTGTGCGAATTGGACTTCACGGCGTACCCCAGTAACGACCCGAACGCGGCTGGTGACTGTGGACCGGCTCCAGCAGGTAGGACCTGGATTGACGCCTCGTTCACTTTCACCGCAGCCCTCGGACCGATCACCCAGTCAGCTCCGACATCGGCCATTGAGGCTCCGGGCACGGCTTCGAGCACGCAGTTAGTCACCTCGGGCAACAACGGAGCCGTGAGTTTCGTACAGTCCTCGGCCGCCGTGACTGGCGTGGCTCTTTCACCCACGGGTCTCGTGACTGGTGCTTCCACGCTCGCGGTTGGTTCGTACACGATCTCTGGTACTGACTCAGACGCCTCGGGTGACTCTGGCACCTGGAGCTTCACGCTCTACGTGGGAACGGCTCAAGCCGCCCTCGCAGTGACCAGTGTGACCGGAACGGTCGGCACACCCTTGACGCTCACCACGAGCGGAGGCTCAGGTACCGGTGCCGTCACGTACACCGTGAGCAGTGGCACCGCGAGCGGCTGTGCGATAAGTGGCAGTGCGCTCTCGGCCACGAGCGCGGGCACGTGTTCGGTCACCGCAACCAAAGCTGGGGACGCGACGTACGTTCCCGCGTCGTCGGCTGCGACCAACGTGACGTTTAACGTCGGCAACGGCGTCGCCCAGACGTATTCAAAGAGGGCTGCGATTCAAGGTAATCAAAGGAGTGTGTCGATCACCTTCAGTTGCGGCGCCGCCGCGTGCCACGACACGGCAACGGTGACAGCCGTCGTGACTGGACGAATGAAGTCCGGTAGCGTCAAAGTGACCCGAGGGACAATCCTGATCGGACGCGTGGCGGTGAACCTTGCCGCGAACACGACCAAGGCTCTCAACATTGCGATTGCCGGAGCAGCCCACGCGTATTTCATCTTGAACCCAACGCGTCCGAACTTTACGGCAACGGTAACGGTCAACGGCGGATCTTCACGTCAGTACATTGGTCACGTGACGATTGTCAAGTAAACACAAGCCGATGAAATCGTCTTGACTTTTGTGTCGTAACGAGCACACCCCCTCCGCAAGAGCGGAGGGGGTGTGCTCTTGTGAGCACAATTTCTCCCAAGTACCATCGACCCGTGAGCACGTTCGAACCATCCTCGACCCGTTATGACGCAATGACGTACCGTCGAACGGGACGCAGCGGGCTTCTGTTGCCCGCGATTTCTCTGGGTCTCTGGCATAATTTTGGTGACGACGTCTCGATCGACGTACAGCGAGCGATCCTTCGACGAGCCTTTGATTGGGGAATCACCCACTTCGATCTCGCCAACAACTACGGACCACCCTACGGGAGCGCGGAGCTCAACTTCGGTCGCCTCTTGCGCGAAGACTTCGCGAACCTGCGCGACGAACTCGTTCTCTCTACGAAGGCGGGCTGGGACATGTGGCCCGGACCCTACGGTGACCTCGGCTCTCGTAAATACTTGCTCGCGAGCCTCGACCAGAGCCTTCGTCGAATGGGCGTGGAGTACGTTGACATCTTCTATCATCACCACTTCGACAAGGACACCCCACTCGAGGAGACCATGGGCGCTCTGGACTCGGCGGTGCGCCAGGGAAAGGCCCTCTACGTCGGAATCTCCTCGTACTCCGATGTACGGACCAACGAGGCGTTGGCGATCCTTCGTTCGCTCGGCACGCCGCTGTTGATCCACCAGCCTTCCTATTCGATGCTGAATCGTTGGATCGAAGACCGCCTGCTCGACGTCCTTGGTGCGAACGGCGTGGGTTGTATCGCCTTCTCACCGCTCGCTCAAGGTATCCTTACCGATCGCTACGTGCACGGTGTACCCGAAGACTCGCGCGCGGCCAAGGCCACTTCGCTGACGGCCGACATGTTGAGTCCCGAGAACCTCGAGAAGGTTCGCGGCCTCGCCACCATTGCCGAGCAACGTGGCCAAAAGTTGTCGCAGATGGCCATTGCTTGGGCGTTGCGCGATCCGCGGGTCACCTCGGTCGTTCTCGGGGCGAGCAGCGTCGAACAACTCGACGAGAACCTCGGTGCGCTTGAAAATCTCACGTTCAGCCAAGAAGAACTCGACCGGATCGACCAATTCGCCCGCGAAGGGCATATCAACCTGTGGCAACAGGTCGGCGAAGCCTGATCTGCTCGATTAGGAGCTGGGGACGATCACGAGTGGTATTGGCGAGTGCTCGGCGAGTTCAAGACTGGTGCTTCCGAGCAGGAGCCCCGCGTGCGCCCCTTGTCCTCTGGTGCCCACGACGAGTAGGTCAGCGCTAATCGGCGGGTCGGCCATTCGTAACATGACCGAACAAGCATCTCCGTCCACCACTTCGAGGCGGGCCCGGGTGTGCACAATGGCGCACTCGTCACAGAGCGCGATGAGTGATTCTTCGAGTTCCGTGGTGACGTTCTTCGAGTCAAATCGTCCCAGCAGACCGACCGCGTGCACCACGACCACGTGTGCGTCGTAGTGCCGCGCCAGAGTGAGGGCCCAACGCACGGCGACCTTGGAATCGGGCGAACCGTCGAATCCAACCGCGATGGTGTTGATAGGTCTCATATGTTCTTCCTCACTGACTTGCGTCGTGCGCGATGCGTAGTGCTATCTCACGGGCGTCCCGGTTGCTTCGAACGACCTCGGCGCCCGGTCCACCGCTCGTCGGCCTCTCGTTCGCTGGATCGCTTCCCAGCAGTGCGCCCAGCGCCGCGCCTACGGACGATCGCAGTGCGGCTAGGTCGTAGCCACCTTCGAGGAAGAGTGCGATTCGTCCGGGCGCGGGGGCGAAGCTCGCCGCGAACGTCGCCATCTGGGCGAAGTCACCGCTGGAGAGGGCGAGGTCGGCCATGGGGTCGGCCCGATGAGCGTCGAATCCCGCCA
>Ga0181528_10001589_pt1 | contig 14086 bp, 14 predicted proteins | sample PEATcosm2014_Bin_47_FD_119742 | JGI IMG/M metagenome (GOLD analysis project Ga0181528, IMG submission 119742) | Peatland microbial communities from MTU Mesocosm Facility, Houghton, MI, USA - PEATcosm2014_Bin10_10_metaG | ecosystem: Environmental > Terrestrial > Soil > Wetlands > Peat | place...
CGACTTCCTGCCCATGCTTGCGGACAAGGATCTGGAAATGCGTTTCCCAGAAGCCACCATCAAGGGATGGGCCGGGTTTGAGGGCTGGTTCCAAACTGTCGTCCGCATCTTTTTCGACGAGGTTCACACGGTGAAAAGCACCAAGGCCAAGATCAAGGGCGACGTGGCGATCGTAAAGGTTGTGGTGCGCTGGGAAGCCAGCCTATGGAAAGCGCCCGCCGCAAAAAGCCTGCGCATTGTCGCCGACGCTTACCAGACTTGGATCGTCCGCCGGTCCGTGATGACGGGGGCGCCCGAAATCGTCACCTATATTGTCGATCGCCTGAAGTATGCCCCGGGGTCGGCCAGACTTTGAATCTCAATCCGAATTCCCATGGAAAACGTACCCGACACGAAACTTGGGCGCCTCTACCGGGCACACATCGACTTTATCCTGAAGAAAGATATTCAGGGGCTCCTCGACCAGTACACCGACGACTGCCTGCTCATCAGCAGCTTTATGAAGAAGCCGCTTTATTACCGGGGGAAAACGGAGCTCAACAAGCATATGCAGGGCATCCTCGGAATCGCGGGTCTCGAAACCGAGATCCGTTTTTGGGCCGAAACTGAAAACACACTGATGATCACCGAAGACATCACGTTGACCGCGGGCGGTCAGACCGCCAAGATGATCTTTGCCGACAGCTGGGTGCTGCGCGACGGAAAGATCGCCATCCATTTTGCGGGCATGGTCCAGCATCCCGACGGTTCGCTGGCCTGAAACGCATCGTGCTGGTCCTTCGAGTCCAGATTCAGCGCAATTCCTAGCCGTACTCGCCGCATCCGATCAATTGAAGCCCCCCGCTTCCCTTCAGCGCCATTTATTCTCTCGCCATGCAATATAAGCTTCTTGGCAAAAGTGGACTCCGTGTGTCTGAATTGTGCCTTGGCTGCACGACCTTCGGTCTCAACTGGGGGCCGATCGGCGCCAACCGCGCCGCCAGCAAGGACATATTCGAGACCTTCGCCAATGCCGGCGGGAATTTTCTCGATACCTCGAACAAGTATCAGGAGGGCCAGTCTGAGGAGTTTCTTGGCGAGTTCATCCAGGCCAACCGCGATTACTGGGTTGTCGGCACGAAGTTTTCCCTGGTCGACGGCCTGAAGGATGGCAGCGATCCCAATGCCTCGGGCAATCATCGCAAGAATCTCCTGCGGTCCATCGAAGGTTCCCTCAAGCGCCTGCGCACCGACTACATCGATCTGCTCTGGCTGCACATGTGGGACTACACGACCCCGATCGAGGAAATCATGCGTTCGCTCGACGACGTCGTCCGCGCCGGCAAGGTCCGCTACATTGGCGCCTCGAATTTTCCCGCCTGGTGGATCGTCAAGGCCAACGCCTTTGCCCGGCATCACGCCCTCACTCCGTTTGTGGCGACGCAGGTGGAATACTCGCTGACCGAGCGTTCGCTCGAACCGGAGTTCCTGCCGATGTGCTACGAGGAGGATGTTGCCCTCTGTGCCTGGTCGCCGCTCGGCGGCGGCATCTGCACCGGCAAGTACAATCGCTCAGGCGCCGATTCTTCCACCTATCGCCGCCTCGACGAGCACGTGGATCCCGCGAAGCAGGCGTTCTGGCACGCCGCCACCGTGCGGAATCTCCGCATCATGGAGCAGGTCAACCGGCTCGCCGACGCGATCGGCCGCCCCACGGTGCAGGTCGCCTTGCGCTGGCTCACCCAGCAACTCGTGCCGACCATCCCAATCTTCGCCGCCCACACCGCCGCTCAATGCGCGGAAGCCCTCGGTGCCGCCGATTTCCATCTCGCGGCAGAGGAGTGGAAACAGGTCGAGGCGGCCACCCGCCCGGCCGTCGCCTCCGTCTGGCCCGAAGTCGGACCCTATCCCTACCCGATGCTGGAATACGGCAGCCCGTCGCTGCCTGGATTCTATTCGCGCGGCCTGTTGTACGGCAAAAGCGAATACGTCATCGAGAACCATCGCCGTCCCTTCCACCTGCTCCATCGTCCGGAAGCCTGAACTGCCTTCCTGGAACCCCAAGCCCATGACCTCTTCTTCCGTCTTTGACTACGTCATCATCGGAGCAGGCGCCGGCGGTTGCGCCCTCGCCAACCGGCTCTCGGCCGATCCCGCCGTCCGTGTCCTCCTCCTTGAGGCGGGCGGCCCCGACAACAACCCCATCTTCGACTCGCCGCGCGACGTCATCTCGACCTGGGCGCCAGAGTACGATTATGGCTACGCCACCGTTCCCCAGTCCGGATTGAAAGGCCGCACGGTGAAGATCGGGCGGGGCAAGGTGCTCGGCGGCAGCACCAACGTTCATGCCCTCATGCATGTGCGGGGCAGCCCGCGTGACTTTGACACCTGGAACTTCCTCGGCGCCGACGGGTGGAGCTATGCCGATGTGCTGCCCTATTTCAAACGAAGCGAGGACTGGGAGGGCGGGGCCACGGTCTATCGCGGCGCCGGTGGTCCGCTGAGCGTGCGCTTCAATCCCAATCCAACGCCGGTCGCCCACGCGTTTGTGGAGGGAGCTGGAGAACTCGGCCTGCGCACCGTCGGCCAAGACTACAACGGCGCGTCGCAGGAAGGCGCAAGCCTCTATCAGCTCGTGCTGACCCGCCAAGGCAGGCGGGCGAGTTCGTCCCAGGCCTATCTCCGTCCGATCATGGACCGCCCGAACCTCGCCGTCCGCACCGGCTGCATGGTCACGAAGATCGAGATCGAAAACGGACGCGCCACCGGCATTCGCTACACCACAAACGGAGTCGCATCCACGCTGCGCGTTGAACGCGAAATCATCGTGGCCGCCGGCACTTTTGATTCGCCCAAGCTGCTCATGCTCTCTGGCGTCGGCGCGGCCGATCCGCTGCGCAGGCTCGGCATCGACGTGAAGGCGGACGTGCCCGGCGTCGGGCAGAATCTCGTCGACCACATGCTGCTGCCATTCCTGCAACGGTCAAAACAGCCCCTGCCCTACCCGGAATTCCTCGGCGAGGCAGGACTGTTCACCAAGACCCGGCCCGGCCTTGAAGCCGCCGCGCCCAATTTGCAGGTCAATATCAGCGCCGGCGTTCCTCCGCTCGCCCCGCCCAACCTCGGACACTTCTTCGGCTTCGTCATCGTCATCATCCAACCGCAAAGCAAAGGCTGGCTCGCTCTGCGCTCAGCCAATCCAGCCGACACTCTCGACCTGCAGCCCAACTACCTGCAGTGCCAGACCGACGTCGATACCTTTGTCGACGGCATTCGTCTCAGCCGCGAACTCGCCGCGACGCGCGCTTTTGCCCCGTACTGGGACGGCGCCATCCATCTGCCGGCCAAAGCGAACGCGACCGAAACGGAGGATTATGTTCGCTCCTGGGCCAGCACGATCTGGCACCCGATCGGCACCTGCAAGATGGGTCGCGACGCCTTGGCTGTCGTCGATCCGCAACTGCGGGTTTACGGCGTCAAAGGACTGCGGGTCGCTGACGCCTCGGTCATGCCGACCATCACCGCAGGCAATACCGCCGCCGCCGCCATCATGATAGGTGAGAAAGCGGCCGATCTGATTCTCGCAACCTGAAGCTCCACTGTCATGAAACTTGCCGGCAAGAAGATAGGCATTCTGATCGAAAGCGATTACTACGAGCCCGAGATCTCGTACTACAGACTCCGTTTCGCCGAGGAGGGTGCCGAAGTCGTCTTCCTTAGCAAACTGTGGGGACAGCCGGGCATAGAGTTCAAGGGTCACGAGCACCGGGCTCCGTTTTACTGCGACCACACCTTCGAGGGAATGAGTGATGCCGATCTCGCCGCCTATGCCGCGATCATCGTCCCCGCAGGCATGGTCTCCGACCGCCTGCGCTGGACGCCCGATGTCAACGTGCTTCCCGATGCGGTGAAATTCCTCCAGCGTGCGTTCGCGAATAAGAAAATCCTCAAGGGGATCATCTGCCACGGGCTTTGGCTGGTCGCGGCCGCGCCCGAACTCGTGCGCGGCCGCCGTCTCACCACCCACAACAACCTCCACGGCGACGCGACCAACATGGGCGCCGTCTACGTGAACGAGGATGTCGTCGTCGACGGCGACCTTGTCACCGGACGCACCGGCGGCCATTGCCACCTATTCGCCCGAAAGATCATCGATCTGCTCAGTTCCACCTGATCCAATCCGATTCCTCCCCATGTCCCCTTGTTACGCCCATACCGGCCTGACCTGCCGCGACCTCGCCACCACCGAGAGGTTCTACACCAAGCATTTTGGGTTTCGCCGCGCCCGGTTCCTCGACCTTGGCGGTGGAAAGAAGATCGTCTTCCTTAAGGGAGCCAACACCTACCTCGAGCTGTTCCAAGGTGAAGGCAGCGATCCTGCCGGCACGCCGTCTGCCGACGGGCACGGCTTTCCCGGCATCCGCCATCTCGCGTTCGAGGTCGACAGCGTTGACGCCTTCGCCAAGTCCTTGGGCACTGATGTGACGGTCAACCTGGGGCCGCTGCGTTTCGACGCCTTCATCCCGGGATGGGCCGCAGTCTGGGTGCGCGACCCCGATGATCGCGTCATCGAAATCTGCCAGGGCTACCGCGATGAAGACAACCCTCCGCCGTTTGCCGGCTGAAGAATCCTTCCGCTTCCCCGATCACCGCCAGCTTCCCCCCAAACCTTCCTCTTTATGGCTACCCTCCCCGCTAATCGCCTGTCCTTCACGTTCTCCGATCTGATCGCCGGCTACGTTGTCACTCCGATCAACGATGCCAATATCTTCACCATGCGCACCAGCGATGGTCGCCTCTTCGATGTAAAGCTGGGCGCCAACCTTTACGCCCAGATGGTGCGCAACCTCGGGGAACCCTGGCAGGATTGCACCGGCTTGATCCGATCGATGGTCGTCGAAGGTCGGTTTCTCTATGCTTACGGTATCTTCTATCCGGAGGACGATACGACGAAGTTTGAGGTCAAGGAACTGAAGTTCGTCGGCCGCACGCCCAAGGACTACGTCTTCGAAAAGCCCTCCTGGTGGATACATCAGATCAACCAGCTCGGCGAATTCTACCTCAATGCCCAGTTCGGCGGCGGCGGCGACAAGATTGACTACAAGAACTACCGCACAAATCTGACGCTCGGTGGCGCGAAGACGGTGGACCATCGCCAGGAGACCGATACGATCTCCCGGCTCGTCTATGGTTTCGCCAGCGCATTTCACCTAACCGGCCGCGAAGACTTCCTTCTCGCCGCCGAACGTGGCACCCAATACCTCCGGGATCATATGCGGTTCTACGACCGCGACGAGAACATCGTCTACTGGTATCACGGCATCGACCTCAAGGGCGGGGAGGAACACAAGGTCTTCGCCTCCGAGTTCGGCGACGACTACTACGCCATCCCCGCCTACGAGCAGATCTACGCCCTGGCCGGCCCTGTCCAAACGTATCGCATGACCGGCGACCGGGCCATCCTCAAGGACGCCGACATGACAATCGATCTCTTCAAGCGTTTCTTCCGCGACGACAAGCAGGGCGGCTATTTTTCGCATATCGATCCCGTGACACTCGACCCGCGCGCCGAGAGCCTCGGCCACAACCGCGCCAAGAAAAACTGGAACTCCGTCGGCGACCACGCCCCCGCGTTTCTTATCAACCTGGTCCTCGCCACGGGGCGCCAGGACCTCGCCGATTTCCTGGTCGAGACCGGTGACACCATCGCAGATCGTTTTCCCGATTACGAAAACAGCCCGTTCGTGCAGGAGAAGTTCTTTGAGGACTGGAGCAAGGATCAGTCCTGGGGCTGGCAGCAAAACCGCGCAGTCGTCGGCCACAACCTCAAGATAGCATGGAATCTCATGCGCATCAACGCGCTGTCGCCAAAAGACAAATACGTTGCCCTTGCGCGCAAGATTGCCGACATCATGCCCTGGGCGGGCGAGGACCGCCAGCGTGGCGGCTGGTACGACGTCGTTGAGCGCGTCCTGGGCCCCAACGAGAAGTTTCACCGCTATGCGTGGCACGACCGCAAGGCGTGGTGGCAGCAGGAGCAGGGCATTCTCGCTTACCTTATCCTTCACGGCTGCGTCGGCGAAGACGAGTACCTCCGCCATGCGCGAGAGTCCTCCGCCTTCTACAACTCCTACTTCCTCGATCACCAGGACGGAGCCGTGTACTTCAATGTGCTGTCGAACGGCATTCCGTTCCTCATGGGCACTGAACGCCTCAAGGGCAGCCACTCCATGAGCGGCTACCACTCCTTCGAACTCGCGTTCCTCGCCTCCACCTATTCGAACCTGCTCATCCGGAAGGTGCCGATGGACTTCTACTTCATGCCCTATCCCGGCCACCTGCCCGGCAACAAGCTTCGCGTCGCCCCCGACCTCCTCCCGAAGGGTTCGATCCGCATTTCCGAGGTCACAGCCAACGACCGGAACTACACCGCCTACGACGCCGACGAGCTCACCGTGGATATTCCGACCGACGGCGAGCGCCTCAAGTTCAAAGTCACGATCGAGCCGGTGAAGCGCTGATTCGTCGCCCCTCCCAATGAAGACCGACATTGCCCGGTTGCCCACCCACACCGTTGTCACGCTTACGGGCGCACTCGACGGCAAGACTGCGCCTGAGGCCCAGGCGGCGCTGGCGCCTGTCCTCGCGGATTCCACCGTGATCGTCATGGACCTCTCCGCGGTCTCGTATATGTCGAGCGCCGGACTCCGCGTCCTCCTGCTAATCCACCGGCAACTCGCAGGCAAGAAAGGCCGCGCGATCCTGGTCGGCCTGAGCGAGAGCCTTGCCGAGACCATGCGCATCACGGGCTTCCTGCAGTTCTTCGAGACACATGCCAGCATGGCCGACATCAAACTCTGATTCCGCCATGGACGCCCGAATCGACTTCTACCCCACGCACGAGATCGCCGGCTGCAAAGTTCGTGTCGGGCGGCCGCTTCCCTTCGGGGCGACCCTCGTGCCCGGGGGTGTGAACTTCTCCATCTTCTCGCGCAACACCACGGCTTGCGCGCTCGTGCTTTTCCAAAAAGGCGAGAGCGAGCCGTTCGCCGAGTTGCCGTTTCCTCCCGAATTCCGCATTGGCGACGTGTTCTGCATGATCGTGTTCGATCTCGCAGTGGAAGAGATCGAGTATGGGTACCGCATGGAAGGACCGTTTGACCCAGCAACCGGACAGCGCTTCGATGCGACCAAGGTGCTCTCCGACCCCTATGCGCGGATTCTCGGGGGCCGCGAGGCCTGGGGCGTCGAACCGGATTGGTCCGCACCGTACCCGCACCGCGCCAGGCTCGCTTTCGATGACTTCGACTGGCAAGGCGACCGGCCTCTCGGACTCTCGTTCGAGGACCTCGTGATCTACGAGCTGCACGTGCGCAGCTTCACCCAGCACCCGTCGTCTGGCGTCCGAAATCGCGGCACCTATGCGGGTCTCGCCGAAAAAATCCCCTACCTGCGCGAACTGGGCGTGAACTGCGTCGAACTGATGCCGATCTTCGAGTTCGACGAGTTTGAGAACAGCCGCGTGAACGCCGAAACCGGCGAGCGCCTGCTGAACTATTGGGGCTATAGCACCGTGGGGTTCTTCGCACCGAAGGCGGGTTTTGCCGCGACCGGCCGCCTGGGAATGCAGATGGATGAGCTCAAGACCCTCGTGCGCGCCCTGCACGGGGCCGGCATCGAGGTCATGCTCGATGTCGTTTTCAACCACACCGCCGAGGGCAACGAGCAGGGTCCCTACATTTCCTTCCGCGGCATCGACAACAAGACCTACTACATTCTCACGCCCGAGGGCTATTACTACAACTTCAGCGGGTGCGGCAATACGCTCAATTGCAACAATCCCGTCGTCCGGTCATTTGTCCTCGACTGCCTTCGGTATTGGGCTTCTGAATACCACATTGACGGATTCCGCTTCGATTTGGCCTCCATTCTCGGAAGAGACGCCAACGGCGCGCCTTTGGCCAATCCGCCGCTGCTCGAAAGCCTCGCCTTCGACCCGATTCTATCCAAATGCAAGCTGGTCGCCGAGGCCTGGGACGCCGGCGGTCTCTATCAGGTCGGCTCCTTCCCCGCCTACGGCCGCTGGGCGGAATGGAACGGCAAGTACCGCGACGATCTCCGCCAGTTTCTAAAGGGCGACGTCGGCTATGCAGGCGCCGTCGCTACGCGCATCCAGGGTTCCCCCGACCTTTATGGCTGGAACAACCGCGGGCCGGCGGCCTCGATCAACTTCATCACCTGTCACGACGGTTTCTCGCTCTACGACATGGTGGCCTACAACGGGAAGCACAATGAGGCCAACGGCGAGCACAACAACGATGGCGGCAACGACAACCACTCCTGGAATTGCGGCTGGGAAGGTGACAGCACCGATCCGGCGGTCAATGCGCTCCGCCAGCGCCAGATCAAGAACGCAGTCGCCCTGCTCCTCCTCTCCCACGGAGTGCCGCTGCTCCTTGCAGGTGACGAACTGGCCCGCTCCCAGTCTGGCAACAATAACAATTACTGCCACGACACGGGGCTGTCTTGGATTGATTGGGGCGCCCTCACGGCAAAGGCCGGGATGCATCGCTTTGTCCAGAAGATGATCGCGTTTCGCCATGCGCATCCGGTGCTTCGCCCGAGGCGGCATGCCACCGGCCAGGTGTCCCCGGCCAGCGGACTTCCCGATCTGTCGTTCCACGGCACCAGCGCATGGTGGGCCGATTTTTCCCCAGGCAGCCGTGTCCTGGCATTTATGCTCGACGGTGCGGAGGTGAAGGGGTCCCATGCGTCCGACAACACGCTGTACGTCGCGTGCAACATGTACTGGGAGCCGCTCACCTTCGAACTTCCTGCGGCCGGCACCGGAACGCTCTGGCACGTCTTCGCCAATACCGGTGTGGACTCCCCCGATGATATCTTCGAGCCCGGCCAAGAACCCGCGCTTCCAGATCAAAGCTCCATCCTCGTCGGCGGCCGTTCTGTCGTCGTTCTCGTCGCCTGCTGACTGTCTTTCAACACACTCCCAACAATCGATCCAATCCATTCACCATGGCCTTCTCCTCCCAGCTCGAAGTTGCAAACAATGTCGCCAAGATCACGCTCGCCGGCCGTCTCGATGCCTCCACGGCCGCCGGGTTCCGCAATCTCGTCGATCAGGCCGCGGCACAGAAAGTCAAGTCCGTCGCACTCCTGCTCGACCACCTCGAGTACATGGCGTCCGCCGGTCTCCGTGTAATCGTTTTTGCGCGGCAGAAAATGGGCGTCGCCGTCAAGATTTACGTGGTCGGCGCCCAGCCTCTGGTCAAGGAAACTATCGAGGTCAGCGGTTTCAGCCAGGCCGTGGTGCTCCTGCCCGCGTACGACGCAGCCTTGATCGAGAAGTAGCCCGTACCCCTCACCTCATGAAGACCCTGGCTTTGCCCGGCACGCTCGATGCGCTTGAGCCGCTCGGCGAATTCGTCCGTGCCGCGGCGGCTGAGGCGGGTTTCGACGCAATGGCCGCCGGCCGCCTCCATCTGGCCGTGGACGAGATGGCCACCAATTCCGTCACCCATGCCTACGAGGAGCAGGGGCGCGAGGGTCAGATTTACCTGGAGGCTGAGATCGACGACAACGAACTTCGCGTCGCCCTCGAGGACACTGGACCCGCGTACGACCCCACGACCCGGGCGGATCCCGCCGATCTTGACCGGCCCCTCGAAGAACGCGGTATCGGCGGGCTTGGAATCTTTCTCGCCCGGAAGAACGTCGACGCCTTGCTCTATGAACGCCGCGGCGACCGCAACCGGCTGACGTTCGTCCTTCACCGCCGGCCCGCAAGCCGCACCTGACCGGCCTACGCATTCATGCTTGAGATCACTTCCACCGATCACCCGGAGTACCTCCAAATCAGCCTCCGAGGCGAAATTACCAGCGCGTCGGCATCCCAGCTCGAACGGACACTGGCTGAACTCCTCGCCAAGGGCCCACCGCCCCGATGGCTGTTGGACCTCGGAGACCTCCTCTTCACATCGAGCGCCGGATTGCGCGTTTTCTTGACCTTCGCCAAGAGGACCAAAACGGCTGGCGGACGCCTTGCATTCTGCAACGTGCGGCCGGCCGTCGCCGAGGTCTTCGAAGTGTCGGGATTCACCCAGATTCTCACGATTGCGCCCGATGCGGCCGCCGCAGCGGTCCTCTTGGGTGCCGCCTGACACGTCCATGGTTCACTCACCGCACCCGGCCGGCGACAGCAATCGGGAATCTGCCACCCGCACCGCGCTGATCGCCGGCGCAATCGACCTTACCGTCACTCTGGGTGCGCTGATCGCCGCAAACTCTGCGGTCATCCTGGCCGACTTCTTCAAGACGCTGCTGGAGTTCATTGCCGTTCTGCTTGCGTGGCTGGCCATTCGCCGCATTCAACGCGGAGCCAACCACGAGTTTGATTACGGCGTCGGCAAACTGGAGAATCTCTCCAGCCTCGCGGTGGCCATCCTGATGGTCAGCTGCTTGTTCGTGATCGCGATCAACGCGATCCGCAATCTTCTTCACCCCTCCGAGATCGCTGGCATCGGCGTCTGGATCAGCCTCGTTTCCCAGGTCCTGTACGGCGTGATCAATATGCGCCTCTGCTTGAGATCACGCAGGCTCGCCAGGGAGCAGAACTCACCGCTGATGGCCTCACAAGCCGGCCTGTTTTACACCAAGGTATTCGGCAACGGGTTCATTCTGGTTTCCCTTGCGCTGAGTCTCCTGCTCCACGGCGTGCCGTGGGTCCATTACGTCGATCCGATTGCCTCGCTGATGATCGCCGGTTCGATCCTCCTCGCCGCCCTGGGAATCTTCAAGGCCTCAACGCTTGACCTACTCGACCGCACGCTGGAGGAGAACACGCAAATCGTGATTCTGCGCGCCCTGGCCCATCACTTCGACTGTTACGAGGAGCTGCACGAGATTCGGTCCCGCCGCTCGGGAAGTCACGTGTTTGTTGAGATCATTCTCGGATTTTCCGCCGCGCAGTCCGCAGCCGAGGTCCAGGCCGCCGCGCGGCGCCTGAAGGCGGAGCTCGAACACGAGATTCAGGGAAGCCGGGTTACGATCGGCATCGCCTGAGCCAACCGCGCGCCGCCAAGAAAAGCCAGACCCGCCTGCCGTCCCTCCAAAAAACCGCCATGAGCCCGCCCATCCCCGCATCCAAGCCGGACGAGAAGACCCGGTTCGGTCTTCGCTTCAAGATCCTCGTCGGCCTCACCCTTTTCAATACCGTCGCGACGATACTTTTCTCGATCAACCACTATTACGTCGAGAAACAGCGCGTTCTCCAGGGACTGGAAGACAAGCTGACGGCGGCGGCGCGCGCGCTGCCCGACATGCTGCCGAACGGCTACCTCGACAGGGCGGTGACGGCCGGTGCCGTGTCCCCGGCGGAGTACCGGCAGGTGGTCGACAAGTTGAATTCGTACTGCAACGACGTCGGGCTGCTCTACCTTTACAGCTACGCGCACGGCGACAAGGGATTCTATTGCACGTCCACGAACGGAACGGACGAGGAGATGAAGTCCGGCAGCTTCACTCCGTATTGGGATTTCTACGACACCGCCGGGCCGACGATCATGGATGCATGGGCCACGAACCGGCCGAGGGCCGATTCCGCCGTGGCTGACAAGTGGGGACGCACCTACTCCGTCTTCCTCCCGATGAAAACCCAGGCGGGCACGCGCTACATCGCCGGCGCCGATCTCGCCATCGCTTTCGTCGACCGGCTTCTTGCCCGCTCGCTGGAGCAGTCGATGCTCGTCGGCCTTGCCAGCTTCGTGCTCTTCTTTGTCATCAGCTTCTTCCTGAGCACCCAGTTCTCTCGAAACATCTCGCGGCTGGCCGCCTACACGAGGGAGCTGACCGCGGCCAATTTCGAATCCAAGGCCGACTCCCCGCTCCGGCAGCAGATCGCCGCCATGCCGGTCCGCATGAAGGACGAGGTGGGGCAGCTCGCCCGCTCCTTCCTGGGTATGGAAGACCGGCTCGGCGCCTATCTTCGCGAGCTCGCCGAGACGACCGCGGCAAAGGAGCGTTTCCAAAACGAGCTGCGCATCGCCGGCGAAATCCAGGCGAGCATGCTTCCCCACGATTTCGCGCAGGCGTCCGCCGCGGTCCGTGTGAATGTGCATGCCACGATGAAGCCCGCCAAGGAGGCCGGCGGCGATCTCTACGATTGCTTCGCGCTCGACGAGAACCACCTGTTCTTTGTCATCGGTGACGTCTCCGACAAGGGAATGCCCGCAGCGCTCTTCATGGCAGTGACGATCACCATCCTGCGGGCCGTCGCCAAGGAGGCGCTCGCGCAATCGCCCAACGAGATTCTCACCCGCACGAACGAATTGTTGATCAAGCAGAACTCGATGTACCAGTTCGTCACCGTCTTTCTGGGTATCATCGATGTGCGCACCGGCTCGGTCGTCTATTCCGACGGCGGCCACAACCGTCCGTACCTGCGCCAGGGAGGCCAACCGGCACGCATGCTGCCACGCGGCGGCGGAATCGCGCTCGGCGTCATGCCCGAGGCGGTCTTCCGCCTGCATACACTCCAACTTCAACCGGACGACACGCTGATCCTCTATACCGACGGCGTCACCGAGGCCATCGCCGCCGATGATTCTTTCTACGGCGAGGCGCGCCTCGAAACCCTGTTGAGCTCGCTGCCCCCCGAGTCGCTCGCAAGCCGGTGGGTCGAAGCCGTGATGACGAGCGTCGATGATTTCACCCGCGGCCATGTCCAGGCGGACGACATCACGGTGCTCGCCGTCCATTTCATGGCCGCTCCGGCCGCCTCCGTCACGACATGACGTCAGCGCCCCATCCTGCCGCGCGGCAGCAGACTGTTCCCACCGCATGGTGGACGCGCGATGACCTGCGATATCGCAAGGGATCCCTCTGTCTCGGCACGCAGGATCTGGGACAACTGGCCGCATCCGCAGGCGGTCCTGTGTACGCCTATCATGGCGACCGCATTCGCAGCAACCTCTCCCGTCTCCAGGGGGCGCTGCGAGAACATGCCCGCGGTGCACGCGTTTTTTATGCCATGAAGGCGAATCGGTTTCCACCGGTGCTCAGCCTCCTGCACGCCACGGGCCGCTGCGGGATTGACGCATGCTCCCCGGGCGAGTTGATGCTTGCCCGGAGCGTGGGGTTCCCGGAAGAAGCGATCTCCTACACGAGCACCTCCGTCTCGGATGACGACCTTGCCGTGCTCCGGCGACACCCCGGCGTCTGGATCAACTGCGACTCGCTCAGCTCGCTGCGCCGCTTGGGCGAGTCGATGCCGGGCAGGGAGATCGGCCTTCGGATAAACCCAGGCGTGGGGGTCGGTTACCGTTCGAACCGGCTCGTCCGCTATGCGGGCGCCACAGCCACCAAGTTTGGCATCTACGCCGCCGAGTTTCCAGAGGCCCTGCGGATCGCGGGGGCCTCCGGCCTCCGCGTGACGGGCCTGCACGTGCACGCAGGATGCGGGTACCTCACCCCGCAGCTGCCTTCATGGGAGAAGATTCTCGGGATCGCCGCGGACTTCGCAGCCCAGGCGCCTACGGTCCGCCGGCTCAACATCGGAGGCGGCTTGGGTATCCCGCTCGTCGCGGGCGACGCTCCACTCGACCTCGACGCATGGGGTCGCATCATCGCACGGACGATCGCCAGCCGCGGAGTTCAGGTGTGGGTTGAGCCGGGAGATTACCTTGTGAAGGACAGCGGTGCGCTTGTGCTGCAGATTAATACCGTCGAGCGGAAGCGGGGCACGTGGTTTATCGGAGTCAACGGCGGCTTCGACATGCATCCCGAGCCGGCATTTTACGGTCTGCCGCTGGTCCCTGTTCCCTGCCGCGCGCCGGGCTCCGGCCGCCTCCGGATGCGGCGCGTCACCATCGCCGGGAACATCAACGAGGCACTGGACTTGCTCGCCGAAAACGTGTCGCTCCCTCCGCTGGCTGAGGGAGAACGCCTGGCCTTCCTGAACGCCGGAGGCTACGGGGCTGCGATGAGCTCCCGTCACTGTCTGCGCGGCGAGTTTACCGAGTACCTCGTCTAGCCAATGCCCACGACACAACACCCCGATCTGTCCGACGCAACCGGCGGCGGCCCGGCAGCC
>Ga0181528_10001590_pt1 | contig 14083 bp, 24 predicted proteins | sample PEATcosm2014_Bin_47_FD_119742 | JGI IMG/M metagenome (GOLD analysis project Ga0181528, IMG submission 119742) | Peatland microbial communities from MTU Mesocosm Facility, Houghton, MI, USA - PEATcosm2014_Bin10_10_metaG | ecosystem: Environmental > Terrestrial > Soil > Wetlands > Peat | place...
AGGACAAGCGTTTGTGGTCAAGAAGGTGTCTGATGAAACTACATCGGTAACCAGGATGGAAATCCCACCGAAACTCCAAGATGGAATATTGACAAACGCTACGGATAAAAACATGAACACCAACGACTGTAAAACGAATAGGGTTGCCTCAGCTTAGACCCTGCCCCCTCAGTCCGTCCGTGGACTGATGCTACGTACGTAAGGAAATGACCAGGGTTCTCGGATAGCATTGCTAGTTACGCTGAATAGCCGAGAGCGGGACGGTTATCGACACACAGGTTGCGTGAGACATAGGTAAACAGTAAAACGCCAAAATGTTGGTGTTATAGCCGATCTATACCCAAATGAGATTGGCAGTTTGATAGATAAACAGAAAAGCATCCTACTATGGTTTGAGTAGATTAGCGATCCCTTATAATACCGCCGCTTAAGCCTGACGGCCAGCGGCTACAGATTGGAAATAATGATGATTGAATACAAACTTTTTGACACAATCAAATATAAACGTGAAGGTTATACAGAACCAATAATTGGTTATGTATATGAACTTCATCCTAAATGTTGCTTCGTACAATCAACATTTCCACAATATAACATTCCAATAAATGTAATGGTTAGAGATACGGATATTGTTGGAGTCGTAAAGCCTAATTAAAATATTATGCAAATACATTACTCGTACACTCTTGGAACTAGTGATTATTTTATCAATGATCTATCCACTCTCGTGCGTTCACAATGTAGAGGTTGCTTAGTGGTACTTGGTGAATTGCACCACCATGATTGTCCAGTACTCCAGAAAGAAATACAATTACTAGAAGCCAGATTGGCTCAGCTAAAGGCTCAGCTAGATTCACCTCCTAAACAGGAATTACCACTTAACCGATACATCAATTACGATACACAAGAAGTAGAACGATGTGAATAAGCTCCCCAGTGGGTAATAACCCACACTGCACCTAAATGAGCTGCTAGATAGCCAGTTAATAATAGTGATCCTTTGAGACCCACTTTATTCTCAGAGGATTACTATGAAAACAAGACCAGTAACATCAATAGATATTCGTCTCAAGAAACGCACTAAACTTAATGAACAAACGGGTTGTATTGAATGGACAGGTGGTAAGGCATCTCAAGGTAAATATCCTGTAATAGGCACTACTAGAAGTCGCTGTCAATATGCGTATAGGGTAGCCTGGGAATTAGTACACGGCCCTATCCCAACCACTACTCCACCTGATGGTAGTAGAAGATGGTGCATACATCACGTTTGTAAGAACCGCCGCTGCGTAAATCCCGACCATCTACAACTCCTCACTGATAAACAACACAAAGCTGCTCACCCTGCTAGACCAACCCATTGTGGACATCCCAAGCACTTTGCTAAAGGCATGTGTAAGTACTGCTATAACCACGATCGCTGGCTGAAAGAAAAAGAGTGCTGCCAGTATACTAAGCAGGCTTAGATGAAGAAGAAGAATAAGATTGAGAGTGAACATTCAAAACGGAAGGCTATCTTTGATAGGTTGGTATTAAAGATAGAAGTACTGACCTTCTATGGTAAGGGTGGGCATCTTAAGTGCTGCTGGAAAGGTTGCACTGAGTCAGATCCTGACTGCTTACAACTTGATCACATAAACGACGATGCAACTACGCTTAGATTACCAAGTGGAGAAAGAATGGGTGGTAGTGGAATGTATAAGTACTTAAAGTCAAAGAATTTCCCGCCTGGATTCCAGACATTATGTTGTAGTCACAACCAGAAAAAAGAGTTAATTAATAGACGTAATCGTGGTAAACTTTAATTAGTGCCAGATCTCTATATCCGTGAGGAATAGGTCGCTACAGCCATTGCGATCACGATCTGGCTCCAGATTCCAGATGAGGCTGCTCGTGAGACAGCCTGAACAGTAACCATTTGACATAGGTGGTTACTGTTCTCCTACATCTGGACTAAAGGACAATAATGTATTCTGTTGTTAAATCAGGTCCTGGTCAACTCACTACCACCGCATTATATTGTAGGAAGAAAATGGGCCCTTATGAACAGTATTGTGACACTAAATTGGCCATTAGAAATAACAAGAAACAGATAGCAGGAGAATTCAAGTGTCGTAGATGTGACTCTATTATAGATGTGATATTAGAATACTCAGATCATACTTCCGTTGTAGTAGCTGACTGTTTGGTTTCCCCCAGACCCCCTTCCAAATAAGCCCCATAAAAAGAAGTGTGAAAGTTTACTAAGTTCCACTTCTTCTTCTTACAATGTAAGGCTTAACTGGGTACAACCACCTGTAAATCACCATCGTTGGATAGCTAAAGATTGCCGCCAAGAATAGACAACAGATGATTATACTCAGAATGTTTATCAGCAATCTAGCTACTAGTCCCGTTGCTTTGACAGCTGCTTTCATAAAGTTTTATCTCGTCCAAACTTTCGAACCCCTTCAAACTGTCGGCCTTATACACCCTAAGGCTTTCTGGATCGCAATCGTTTCTGCTGAAACCAGATTTATGGATAGCATCTTGAGTATTCGCTGCTTCCACCCATTTTTCTACCTGTTTATAGTAGGAAACAAAGAATTGTTTTAGTGCTGGCTTCTTCTTTTTTGTTGACATATTTAGTTCTCCTTTAATTGTATGATAGTTGTGGTATAAAGTTTTCCCCAGACCCCTTTCAAATGGCTGCCCGTTAGAAAATACCTAAGAGGTATCCTCCAGGGATTCCAGTCTTTCCAGTTCTTCTTTCTTAACGACTTCAAATCCATACCAGCCAGCGACCATTCGTAGATCAGATTCATTGCTACACCAGATGTAGAAGAAAAGTAATGTAATCTTCCTCATTATCATATGTAGAAGTATGTAGGTAATGAGGATTGGAGAGAAGAGAATGTATAATACAATCCATATTTTCTTCATAGTAGTCTCCAATTGATTGAGGGAATTCCGTCCAAGTTATGGTTGTCCTGCATCTCTTGGTATCCCCACCCACAGGAGAATCCAAGAAACGATAGTTCCAAGAGAACGAACAGAAAGATCTTCTTCATGGTTTCTCCTGTGTGACAGTAGGTACTTCCTTGGGCTTTTCTGTAGGTCTATCAAGCAGTTTCTGAAGCGTATCTGATCTCTGGAGAAGCGTCCATGTTAAGGCCCACCCTACTATTCTTATTGGGCCAAATAGAAATGTGGCACCAATAATTCCACAATCTCTTAATATCCTTAGGGTGTTTCTCCCTTCGTCGGTGGAGAAATAGGTCCTTGCAGACTCGTAACCTCCATGAATAGCCTCTAGGGCATCCTTTTTGGCTTTCGCCAGTCGTTCAGCATTAACATCTATTTTCATAAAGCTCCCTTTTGACCAGGTCATTGGACCTCCATTGCGGATAAGCTTCCCCAATACTTCAGGTTACCTGATCCCTGGTTCTGACAAGTAACAGTAACTGCTGTCTGAGCAGACATTGTTGTCTGATAGCTCAGGACAACATTGCCGTAATACCAATTCACCAGTGGACTGTTACCACCTAGACCACTGGATGAACTGTCGGTATCGCTTCCACCAGCGCTCCCGCAATAGACAGCATTAACATTCGTTCCACCAGGAAAGTAATAAGACAACTTGAACTGAACGAAGTACAGTCCAGGTGGAAGAGAAGCGGTTGTAAAAGTAACTGTCTGATTGGGAGTAAGCTGTTGAGCATTACTGTCACAAGTACTCCCACAACTGTAGTACTGCTGATTGCCAGATATGGAAGCAGTACCAATCCTCTTCAAAGTAATGTTAGGGAACCAGGCACCCAACGGACTGTATTTGTATGTACCAGTGACGGTACACAATCCAGTCTGAGCATTACATGCTGGAGCAGGAGTTAGGGACATCTGACTTAATGTCATTCCTAATCCACCTGCTAGGTTGTCTGCATAGGTTGTGGGAGTGGCTGGACTCAATGAACAGGCTTGACCATTGTTCCCCATACATCTTGCTGTCTCGTTCACAACATAATCCAGATTAGCCGCTCGCTCAATACACCACTGAATGTCTACCAGACCAAAGCCAATTAAGACAAACACTGGCAACATCAAGGCGAATTCCAGTATTGCTTGTCCTTCTTCCCTTCGCTCCTTCATGGCTCCTCCTCATTTGGTAGTTACAACGATCAGAACTTCAGTAGCTGGCTGTACTTCCTTGGGGGCAGTTACCACAGACCAGTTACCAGGACATGTAAACTCATCAGTCTTAACAGACAACAAGTACGGTCTGTTCTTTTTGACATGAATGAAGAATGTCCCTTCTTCATTCGTGAAGGCGTAGGCTTTACCAACCAACAAGGCCGCCCCATCAACAGGCTTTCCTCTACTGTCCTTAACGGAACCAGAGATTGTATATTTACCAGTATTACTAACCTGTCTGCGGCCATTAACTCTAGCTGTTGTTTTGATAGGCCCTGTTACATAGTCAGTACCGTAAGCCGTATACCTTAGTGACTGGCTGGTCTGCTTTAAGAATCCAAGGTGTAAAAGTACGCCAGTCTTGGGAATGTAGAATGCAATCGTTACATTCTGTGATTTCTGGTATCCCAACGGAGTCAACGAAAGAGAATCAGAAAGGGAGACGGATATCTTGTTACTCACGTAGTTGAGTCCGAAGGAAGGGCTTTTGTTCTGTAAACCACCTGATACATTCAAATGATTGTTGACTTTTTCTTCAGCGCTCGCTAAAGAAAAAGTCTTACCTTGGGACTTAGCTACATATTCCCCAAAGGTCAGATCTTTAATCTTCACTCTTGCCCCTCCTGAAATGCTAGTGATATAGTTGGACAGATAATGACTATTACTAGCAAAGAAGGAGAGATTCACGTTTCTCACGTTAGTACTGGTTCCACAGGAACTGAGTATTCCAGGATTTCCCTTGTAATAGAAATCCTGATGTAATCCAAACAGAAAGCTGTTAGCTTTCGGTTTGTACGTTACATTTCCAGAAAGCAATAGTCTGTTAGCAGACAGACCTGCTGTTTCGGAAAAGTGTAGCTTTGCTCCATTGAAAGAAACACTCTCAGCAACTGACTTCAGGTTGCCGTTTATCACAGCAATCCCTTTGAACTTCCAAGCGTTAACTCCTGTAAAATACGAAAGTCCTGCTCCAAAGTTCTTGGGCTTAGAAAGCTTTAAATACGGGAGATCGAAGGGATTGCTAGTGGCACCGATAAACCCAGAGAATGCTCCATAATAAACAGCAATCCCTCTGTTTTCAGTGGACAGTCCAGCGTTATCCACATTCAAAGAGAATGAGGAGTCACCAACTACAACAAGACTCTTTTTGTATGTGAATCTTTCTGAAATGGCCAATCCACAGAAAGATTCGCATCCACTGGACAATAGTAAAGTACTAGAAGTAAAGTACATCGTGGCAGTAGATCCATAACCGTTATAAACAGTGGAATCCCCGCCTTGAAGTTGTACTATCTGCCCGAATGACAGAAAGCTCAGAAAGACTAGAAGTACAAGTACCTTCATAGCTACTCTCCTAGAATCGTTTTCCGACAGTCCTTCTCTTTTTCACAGATGTAAACCATATGAGGCAGGGCAAGCTTGAGCACAATTCCCTCACTGTTAGGTTTACCTGTGCTCATTGTTGCGTAGATAGCAACGGAGCAAGGTAACTTCAGACAAGTTATCTTGTAATCAAAGGAGTGGGAGTCTTTAGGTCTGATCTTTGCACTCTGTTCGCTGAGCTGAACATTAACCCCTTCATCCAGCTTTCGTAGTTGGGGTCTCCTGTCTACAACAGTAAAGCTGTATGCGCTAATTATAGCTACCATTGGTGTTAAACTGTTGTTGGACAGAATGACTTCATGGGAACACTTTCTGCCGCACTCCTGAATTATAGGAGAGATTGTTTGTGAATAACATGGTAAGCAAAGGAGCAGCAGTACTAAATGTCTCATGTATCCTCCTAAAATACTGTGGGGAGTTTCCTCCCCACAGGCTGGGATGACTAGAAAGCCATCGCTTCCAAGTACATGGTTCCTGTGTATGTTCCAGGACTGACATACACAGGATTGTTAATGGCCAGTGTGAAAACTGGCGACCATGTACCACCGTAAGGAGCGGCAGTAATCGGTAGGTGAGCGAACCCGCACTGATTACCTGCTCCCAAACCATCCAGTTGGGAGTAGGTTCCAGTGCAAGGCATTCCGTTACCGAAGCTGTTTGCCGCCGAAGGGCCAGTCCATGTGATACTGGTAGAACTGGTTGTTATCAGATCTCCATTGGAATCCGATAAAACGGTGGATCCAGTGAAGTAAGCATCGATGTAAATATCTCTCGTCGTAGGGTGGCTAGCGAGAGCGTAGGTAACCGACACGGTATCTGCCGTAGCTGTAGTGTCGTATTTCTCACCCGTAGTATCCCCAGTTGTTGGGGAAAAGGTGAGAGAGGTGGAAGAAGGGGTCATAGTCAGTGACTCTGCTTCCGTAAGACTCAGGGTCACAGCCACAGGACCTGCTGTCTTGTCAGGCGTCTGAGAGTGAACGAAGGTTGACAGGCTCAGAAACGCAGCAACCAGAGTGAACGGCAGGACTACATTCTTCAGCTTCATATTCAGTTACTCTCCTTGTTTGTCTATACAGAGTTGTGGTTGTAGAAATGTGGATAAGCAAAGACGCTTACCCACACTCCCAGTTATGCAGCCTGTTTTGCAGCCTGCATACCCCGTATGACACGGAACAACTTCCGTCTGTTCTCAGGGCGTTGCGTCCAGTGAAGCTTCTTGCCAATCTGCTTCACTGCCTTCTTGGCAGCCCTATGCTGTGGTTTGACGGAGTGAATTGACAGTTGTTCCAGCGTGTCAATAGCTTGGTTGACAAGTTGTAAGCGAGCTTCTCTTTCATCCCGCTCCTTGGTCAGTTCCTGAACCAACAGTTCCAATTCCATTCAAGTGTCTCCAGTTGAGATAGGTTGAGGTTCAGTTACTGCCTGACGCCGCAGACATCGAGTTGGCAACGGAGCTGAAGACATTGGTGGCGGCCCCACCAATCAGCTTCACCGTTCCAATGGAGATGACCAGAATCAAAGCCAGCATCACTGCGTATTCAGCAATGTCCTGACCTTGGTCTTCCTTCTTCAGCCTTACGAACCAGTTCTTCATGTTGCTCTCCTTGTTGTTGTGCTCGTTGAACTACGTGAAATCTCTGACCTGCATTGGCGCAAGCTGCTTGAATCCAGTCATTACATTACTGTTCTCAAAGTACAGCTTCCGATGGAATTCCTTAGTGATCTCCATGCCCTTCATACAGAGTGTAGGACCGTCTGAATGGCAAAGAGCACAGGAACTTCTATGCACGATATACATCTCGTGCAGCCGTCGTAGAGTCAGTATTTCTATGCTCAAGTGTTACCCTCCTTTCTTCTCCGATTTAACTCCTTCAGAGCTTGGTCATGGATGGCGTTCATCCTGTCATCCGCAGAATCAGTGTCCCTCCCCCAGACCCCTATCTTCAAGCTGGTTATTACCCCCTTCTTGGGTCTTTCCTTCCAGTTAGCCCTCAAAGACGGTCTTGTTGGAAGCAAGGTGGCGATTACGAAGCAGAATCCAATGAAAGCTGCTCCTATCAACACCTGTATTTCAAGTTGTGGTGTCATTGTGGCTCTCCTTGTAGTTGGCAAGTTAACTGGTGGGTAGTTGAGGAGCCCAATGCGAAGGGCACTACCCACCAGCTTCTCCAACCTTCGATCCCCCGACCGAAGGTTCGCCTCAGGAGAACTTAGCAAGTACCAGTCGGAACCCAGATCTTGAGTCTGACTGGTTCTTTTGTGAAGTCTTCGTATGCCCAGTGAACTGTAACAACAGTTACGATGGCATACACACCGAAGTAAGCGAGTATCAATGGATGAACTGTGACTGTGAGTGTGAACCACAGGAACATCAGGGCATAATATCCATAGATAAACGCCAATGCCGAGCATAATAGACCGAATACATGCTCGACTATCCAGTTGCACGCTTTCTTGAAGAACACACGAATGTTCGGTTTCTTCGTGGCTTCGATGGTACGAACCGTCCTCTGTCTCTTCGGTTCGCTGTTCTTTGCAGTGGGAATTACTTCAACTGGATGGTTACCACTGAGCGAATCAGCAGCGTTGTACATCTTGCTCGCAACCCAACGGATTGTATTCGCAGTTCCGAATCGAACGTTCGTCATGATATTCATATCAATCTCCTGAGGATTTGTCTGTACAGAGTTAAGGTCAAGGCTGGAGCCTATACAAGCACTCCAGCCTTTCGGGGGAGAATTCATGCAGCCGTTGGCTGTTGTTCTTTTGAAGCCGCCTTCTTCAGAATGGTTGCGAAGTCAGTGAACGCAGCTATTCTTGCGGTCTCAGCTTCACGCCTTCGGCTCTCATCGAACCGAATGCCTGCTTCGATGAGTTCTGGTGTCAGTCGCTTGTCACCCTTACAAAGTGGGCAGCGGCCTGAACCAGAAAGGTTTCCTGTTCCCAGCGTTACCAAGCCAGTGGCATTGCACCGATAGCAAGGTATGAAGGGAACAACGACACCGTAAGCCTTCAGTACTTTCGTCTTAAGGTTATACGTCGAGTTGCGTCGAATGTCAGAAGCATCCATTTTTGTCAGATCCATTTTCGGTACGTTCGTCGTTGTCATATTGTCCTCTCCTGTAATGTAATTGGTTAGCTACTGCGTTAGCATCCACAGTGTGTCTTGAGAATCGACACACCAGCTTTCACTCTGTCTCGTCGGTCGAACTCACTGGTTATGAACGCCAGTTCAGCTATGTCCTGACGGTCCATAACCTTCGGCCTAGACAAGATATCCAGAACGTAATTCAGCAATTCAGCTTCTGTCTTACGTTCCAAAAGTGTGATTATCTCGATTTCATCCATGTACGCTCTCGCTTTCGTTCTCTATCCCTCAAAGTTTGGGAAGAATACCTGTACTGCCAGTCAGGATTGTCAGTAAGCAGTGGATCCTGTCTGACCGTCGTGATTGTCGTCAACGGCAGATCGTTAACAGCAGGAACGAACACTTCATTGCCAGTAGGTTGTACATGCTTAACCTTAGGCAACTCTCTCTTGGACGGTATCTTAATCACCGACCCGAATAGGCTGTAGCTCTCACTGGTGTCGGAATCAAACGATCTCAGTGGTTCAGTGCCAAATCGCTTACGCCATGAGCTTCTGATCTTAGCCATTGGTAGCTCCTGAGCCGTGTGCGGCTGCTGTCGAGAACTATACGTATCACGTAAACGTAGCAAACACGCTTACGGAGGAGCGAAGCGACGTAGTGTGTTTGCGTAGTGTAGCTTTATTTGTCAAGGGAACAAATCTGGCGCAGGAAGGAGCGAAGCGACTGACGAGCAGCTTGATTTGCGAGCACACGAAGTGGAACGGAGAGAGCTAATCAGTGACTAGCCTATCTCAACGAATCCGCGGCCTAAACAATATATAGATTATCTAGTAGCAAAGATTAGCTCCGCAGTGGAACGTAGTGAGCGCAGCCTTGACAAATAAAGCGTTCGTGATACCCAGCAGACTATAACAATCTTATATGCTATGGAGGGATAGGAAGACAGCAGCAGCACATCTACCAATCGAAGCATATCCCTTGGGATTCTTAAATAGCGCAGGAGCTGAAGGCGACTAAGCGGTAAATATGCTAATAGATTAGGACCTATGAGATCTTCATAATAAATGCCTTTGCACCTTGAGTTGGGATCTGATCTGAATCAATAGATCCCATCACCTATCAGCTTTTGTTGGTCAGCTTGCTTGGTTTGGCAGTGTGTAAATATGCCAGAAATACCTGTAAATATGACCAGAATACCATGGCATACTATTTTGCCATCCCAACCATGTGAATAACAGCCACGATGACATATAAACCCATGATAATGAAGGTCTTCCAGCACTGTAAAGTGTTACAAGTCATTCACTTCGGTGAGACTTGTACTCCTTCCAAGTGCTTCCTAGTAGGAAAGTAGTTCCTTATTTTGGAACTTCCGACGGGTGTAGGGTCCCAAGGGTGAGTATGGTGAACGGGTCACCATGGTATTCCCACAAAACCTCCTCTTTTCACCTGGTATCCACAAAACCTCCTCTTCTCAGTCGTTTCATCATTACTTCCTTCATTATCATCGGTTTATAGGTAATCAAGTCCTACTTTCCTAGTAGCTCTCTATACTAATAAGAAATAGGACCAATATATGCTAAATATAACCATAGATCCAACCAATCCAAATAGACTTGTGTTAACTCAGACAGTAACCATGTATCTGGATAAGCTACTAGACGATGTTCTATCCCAGGAAGTAGCTACTGTCATAAGGGAACAGGCTAAGAAGGATATTGTTTCTAATACAGCAGTAAAGAAAGCTATTTCTAAGGCAGCGACTTTGTTATTGATGCAGAAGCTGGGAGTACCACCTGACTCTCAATCTACAGAACCTGTCCAATCTCTGTTGCTGGAGAAGCTAGGAGTCCGAAATGAAGAATCGACCGTTAAAGAAAACCTCTAGAGAAGTGATAGATATGATCACTAAGCTAGACATGATGATGGCTTTTGTGATGGATAAGCTAGGAGTCACACAGGAAGAGTTCAAGGCTTATATAGATAAGCGTACTGCTGAATTCCTGGCAGCACAAAACAAGGAGACAGTAATTGATGACCTCTAGTAAGCAATGTACCCACATGTGTGATTGGGGTGTCGGTCAGTTCCATCCTGATAAATATATAGAAGGTAAAGATTGGGGATATATCCAGTGTAAGCACGAAGCTGAAGATGGTTGGGATTGCTCCCTTAAACTAGATCATTGTATCCACCACTTAACTCCATCGGAGATGAAAGTGTGGCTCCAACATACAGATGCTTATATAGAGTCATGTAAACCTAAGAAGACCAATGGGATCTAATATCACGCTAGTAGTCACGAGTTGTAATAGACACGACCTGCTCAAGAGGACTCTGGATTCCCTGATCCGAGTCAATTGTGGAGGATCCAAGCCAGATTCTACCATCATAGTAGAAGATTCAACTGTTCCAATGCCTCAATGGATGCGTGAAAACATACACTACTATTCCTCCAATATAGGTACTGTTCGTTGGATACAGAATGAATGTCGTAGGGGCCAGATCTATTCCATTGATAGAGCATACTCCCAAGTGAAGACTGACTACATCTTCCATTGTGAAGATGATTGGGAGTTCCAACTAGGTGGCTCTTGGTTAGTAGAGTCTAAACAGATACTGGATAAGTACCCTATGATTCATCAAGTTAGCCTCCGTGGTGATTGTGGATGGCATCAGTTAATTGACCAATCTCCGTATGAAGGAGTCAAGATTGCGATGCCTTATTGGCATGGTTGCTGGGGTGGAATTAGCTTCAATCCTGGTCTAAGAAGATTGTCTGACTATAAGAAAATCGGCTCCTATGGACTACATATTTCTTACAGTAAAGGTGGATTAGAGCATGAGAAGGAACTCAGTAAAATGTTTCTGATCTCTGGTTATCGAATTGCTGACTTCAACAGATTGATAGTCACCCATACTGGAGGGAGTTGTTCTCGTGCCAATGAACCATTAGGTCCATTACCTAAGATCCTAATAGCTATCCCTGTATGCCATAAATTCGATTACACCAAGTGGGAATCTTCTGACTCTCCAACATTCGATAAAGCCAAAGCTTATAACGGGGAGGCTTATGGCACAGATATTCACATATCGGGGCCTAATGACCGTATTGGTGTTCTTCGTAGCACATGGCTTAAGGATGTTGAGAGATTCAAAGAACATGTAGATTACAAACTGTTCTATGGGACCCCTCACAATAGACAGCCTAAGGAAGACGAAGTCTTCCTGGATTGTCCAGATGACTATGCCCATCTGCCACACAAGACCATCAATATATGTAAATACGCTCAACAGAATGGCTATGACATGTTGTTCAAGTGTGATGATGATACTGGAGTCTATGTAGACCGAATCATCCATGAAGCCTTAAGTGGCTACTGGGACTACGCTGGATATCTGAATGGAAGGGTTGCTACTGGTGGAACTGGATATTGGTTATCTAAACGAGCTATTAACATAGTAGCCGACAACGCCACACCTTCCCATTGGGCAGAAGATGTAACTGTCAGCAAGATCCTGTTCCATAACAACATTCAACCAGTGTTCTTACCAGGACATCATACTGGCAAATCTGATCATTGGTTCTACAAAGATGGCTTTGATCCAAAGGTAGATATGTCTAAAGTTTCTTCATTCCATGCGGTCAGACCAGCGGATATGTTGGCATGGTGGGAGCATACTAAGAAGGAGAGTATCAGTGGAAACAGTAGATTATAGAACATTAGAAGGTATAAAGAAGCATCCAGTGTATCACTTGCTGACGGTGAAGCAGCAGAAATTCTTGGATATCTATCTTGAAACTGGTGGAGATAGATTGAGAGCCGCTGCCTTAGCCTTCACTTCTAATAATAATACCGATTTGTCAGCCACGAGAGCTCTTAGTTCTGCGTATACCCGCGAACTCATTGCTATCTACTACGGTTATAGAGCGGACTTGATACCTATGAGCAAAGATGAATTGCTGGGTATATTGACTGCCAGAATAAGGACCGAAAAAGATAATCGCATACTTGTTGGCCTAGTAGATAAGTATGTGAAGTTGACTGAAAGAAAGAAGCGAACCCCGAAGAAAGGAAGACCAACTAACGAAACACTGTTAGAGAATTCGGATATAGGATCTTCCGAAATAGATGAAATAGTACGACAGATCGAAGAAGAAAGACGCAATAAGAAAGTGGAGGCGTAATTATGGCAGGTGTAAATGGTTTCTCAGCATTAAATGGCGCAGGTAGAGCACCGATAGGTACCCCAGCTCCAAAAGTTAATGTCAATCCGAACATTGGAGCAAGACGCAGTCCTGTTGGAGGACCTCTTCCAGTCGGTCCTCGTGCTCCAGAACCTATTGGTGAAGGAGACTTTAATCCAGATCGTAATCCTGGACCAGTGGGTGGTGGGAGAGTGCTCGCCAGTATGAAGAAAGGTGGCCCCGTAAATAAGACTGGTCTTTATAAGCTTCATAAAGGTGAGAAAGTTATTCCTAAAGGAATGAACTCCGACATTATCTCTGGAATGAAGAAGCCAACTAATAAGAAAGTAAAGTTAGTAAAGGTTGGTGAGGGTCATAAACCAGACGGTCCTCGTGGACTAGCTGCGGTAAAAGCTCTAGGTCGCACAAAGACTACAGGTAATTTCAAGCGAATCGAAAAAGCTGAAGGGAAGGGAGCCGCTATTGCTGCTTATCAGAATGCCCTAAAAGCTCATAAAGGGAAGTAATGTCAGAAGTATTGCAAGAGGCGTTAAAGAAGGTTGAGGTTCGTGAAAGAGCGAAGAAAGAAAAAATGTACCTAGCCAATGAAATCCTTGGCTATGATTTCCAACCTTGCCATCAGGAACTGTTTGATCAATACCCACAGTTTGATGAAACCAAATCGTGGGTAGAACAGAATGTCATAAAGAACATTATGACATTGTGGGCTCGTGGTCATTACAAGACTACCGCCATTATAGTTGTCATCATACAGGCAATCCTGAACTTCCCCGATATCACTATTCTTCTGATGCAGGGTAGCGTACCTGTCACTCAAACGCTGCTCAAGCAAATCAGATCTCACTTTGTTGGTGAAGCTGAAGGCAGTCGCTTGAAGGAGTTCTTTCCTGAGTTCTGCGGAACCCCAAAAGAACTTGGTCCGAAACCCACCATGCAGTTCACTGTTCCTTGTCGTAAGAGGAAACAGATTGCTCAAGCTACTTGTACAGTAGCTTCTCCTAAGAGCATCAAGACTGGTCAACACTACGATTTAGGTGTGTTCGATGATTTACTTAACGAATCCAACTTCAGAAATCCCAAGCTATTGGCAAAGGTTCAAGAGGATTATACAAACTGTCAGCCTCTTATCAATCCTGGTTGTCCTAGTTGGGTTAGTGGCACTCGTTGGGCACATGGCGACTTGTACGAACAGATTCTTCGCTGGAACGCAGATGGAGGCAAGTGGAAGATC
>Ga0181528_10001593_pt1 | contig 14074 bp, 15 predicted proteins | sample PEATcosm2014_Bin_47_FD_119742 | JGI IMG/M metagenome (GOLD analysis project Ga0181528, IMG submission 119742) | Peatland microbial communities from MTU Mesocosm Facility, Houghton, MI, USA - PEATcosm2014_Bin10_10_metaG | ecosystem: Environmental > Terrestrial > Soil > Wetlands > Peat | place...
CCGAGCCGAATGCAGGCATGCTCCACCATGAAAGAGATGCCAGCACCAACACTCCGATGATTCGTTTCTTCATTCCCATGCCCATGAGACCCTTTGAGCCTGACAGGCACGTGAATCTGCGGCTGTGATCTCAATCACAGTTCGGAGTGATCCAGTTATCGCTGGAGAAGATTTTCGAGGGACGCGCGCAAGTTGCTGAAGCGGAAGGAATATCCCGCAGCCTCAAGCACTCGCGGTTGGACGCGCTGGCTACCCAGCAGAACGGTCTCTCCCATTTCCCCGAAAAGAAGTTTCACAACGAAGGCCGGGACCGGAAAAATCGTGGGTCGCGACAGCACGCTGCCCAACGCCTTGGTGAATTCCGCATTCGTGACAGGCTGGGCCGCGACCATGTTGATGGGACCTCGCAGGGAATCGTCTTTCAAGATGTGATGGATCGCGCCGACCATGTCCTGCACATCGATCCAACTCATCCACTGCCGACCGTTGCCGATTTTGCCGCCAACTCCCAGTTTGAAAGGAGTCAGCATTTTCTCCAGCGCTCCGCCCCTGGGGCTGAGCACGACTCCGGTGCGGATGTGCGCCGTGCGGATGCCTGCATCCGACGCCGCTTGCGTTGCCGCTTCCCACTCGCGGCACACATCCGGGAGAAATCCCCGGCCTGGGGCGCTTTGCTCGGTCAATATCTCATCGCCACGGTCTCCATAAAATCCGATCGCGGAGCTACAAATGAAAACCTGCGGCTTGTTTCTGGTTCGCGCCAGGGCCTGCGCCAGGTGCAATGTGCCTGAGACACGGCTGTCGCGGATCTTCCTTTTCTTCTCAGCGCTCCAGCGTCCAACAATACTTTCGCCCGCGAGATGGATGACTGCGTCGAATCCGGAGACGGCGTCGGGAGGAATTGGTTCGGCAGGATTCCACGGAATGCTCTCTTCGTCCTGAGAGATGCGCTTCGGGCCGCCGCGACTGAGGCGTGCAATCTGCGCTCCGGCTGCTTTCAGAGCCGGGAGCAGAGCGGTGCCAATCGGTCCGGACGCTCCGCTGACCAGGACCCGAGCTCTGCGCAACTCCACCATAACGCCCTCACTCTAGCAGGAAGCCAGAACGTGGTGCGGATATTCAGGAAAAAAGACTGCTCTGAATTGATTGAAAGGAAAAACATGCCTCGGATTTTTGAAACTGCCGAACGAATCTGATTCACGTCTCAGAATTCGACGCATGACTGCTTTTCCTTGACCGGCGGGCGTTTGGCGGCGCCAAACGGCTATAATTGTAAACAGGTCCCCGTATCTCACCCGTTCTTCCCTGATATTTTTCGGGCTGTTCGAGGGCTATAATCCTTCATGGCGACGTTACGCCAACAGATCGCTACCACAGCTCTCACCCTGACCAAGTTCCGCGATCTGATGAAGCGGATGCAGGAGAACCGTCCGCAGGACGATCTCACCATCGTCAAGAAAGCCTACGACTACTCTCTAAAACACCATGAAGGTCAGTCCCGAGCCTCGGGAGAGCCCTACCTCGTGCATCCGCTGGAAGTTGCGCTGGTCCTGGCCGAGATGAAGATGGACCCGGTCGCAGTGGCCGCCGGGCTGTTGCATGACTCGGTGGAAGACACCTCGGTCACCATCGAAGATATCCAGAAAGAATTCGGCGAACAGGTTGCGCACATCGTCGAAGGCGTCACTAAAATCAGCAAAATCGACTTCGCCACCCGCGAGGAGCAGCAGGCCGAAAACCTGCGAAAGATGATGCTGGCCATGGTCGACGACATCCGCGTCGTTCTAATCAAGCTGGCCGACCGCCTGCACAATATGCGCACACTCGAGCATCTGCAGCCGGAGCGCCAGCGCAAAATTGCCGAAGAAACGCTGGAGATTTACGCACCCATCGCACACCGCCTCGGGATGGGAAAGATTCGCGGCGAACTCGAAGACTTGGGTTTTCGCTTTCTCGATCCCGCAGGCTACGAGCAGGTCGAAAAATCGGTCAACGCGCGCCGCAAGCAGGGCGAAGCTTTTCTTGAGAAAATGCAGGGCACCATCACCGACAAGCTGAAAGAAGCCGGCATCCAGGCGCGTGTCGAGAGCCGCATCAAGCGGCTATTCAGCATTCACAAAAAACTTCAGAAGCAGCGCATTTCTGTAGAACAAGTCTACGACCTCTGCGCCATGCGGGTGATTACGCGCTCGCTGCAAGATTGCTACGCCGTGCTCGGCATCATCCACAATCTCTGGCGCCCGGTACCTGGCCGCATTAAGGATTTTATCGCGATGCCGCGGCCGAACTTCTACCAGTCCCTGCACACGTCGGTGATTACGGAGGACGGGACGCCGTTTGAGATCCAGATCCGCACCGAAGAAATGCACAAGATGGCGGAAGAAGGAATCGCCGCTCACTGGAAATATAAAGATGGGCCCGTCTCGGCCCAGGATGAGCAGCGGCTCGCATGGCTGCGACAGGTAGTGGAGTGGCAGCGTGACGTCAGCGATCCCAACGAATTTCTCTCGACGCTCAAGGTTGATCTCTATCCCGAAGAAGTTTACACATTCACGCCGAAGGGAAAAGTTGTCGTTCTGCCGCGCGATGCGACGCCGATCGACTTTGCTTACACGATTCATACGGAAGTGGGACACAGTTGCATCGGCGCTAAAGTTAACGGACGGATGGTCCCGCTGCGCCACAAATTGCATTCGGGAGATATCGTCGAAATTCTCACGCAGCCAGGACATAAGCCCAGCCGTGATTGGCTTGGACTGGTCAAGTCGTCGCGCTCGCGAAACAAGATCAAGCACTGGCTCAACGTGCATCAGCGCGAGCGGGCTATTGAAATCGGGCGCAAGCTGATCGAAAAAGAAGCTCGCAAATATCGCATCGCGCTGAAAGAGATCAAAGACGAAGAACTGCTAAAGGTCGCATCGGCCTACGGTCTTGGTAAAGCCGAAGACTTGATGTCTGGCATCGGCTACGGAAAATATTCCGCGCGCCAAGTTCTAGCCCGGCTGCTTCCTGCCGGTGCGACGCATTCCATCGCCGGGGATATTGAGTCTGAAGGCCTGACGTCGCAACCCGGCGGTATAGCCAGCGTCGTCCGCCGTGTCTTTGGAGATCACAATGCGATTACAGTGCGCGGGCAGGGCGACATGCTGGTCTACCGCGCCCGCTGTTGTAATCCGATCCGTGGTGAAAGCATCGTCGGATATATCACGCGAGGCAAAGGCGTGGCTGTGCACTCGGTGCATTGTCCGAATGTGACGAATCTTTTGTACGAACCGGAACGCAAGATTGATGTCGAATGGGCGCGTGATGAGAGCACGCCGACGGCTTATCCGGTGAAACTGACCGTCTTCTGCGACGACCGCTTCGGCATGTTGAAGAGCATCACGGGCGTCATCGGCGATGCCAAGAGCAACATCCGCAACATCGGAGCACACACCGCGAATAGCCAGGCCAGTGTCGAAGTCGTGCTGGATATTTCAGACTTGAAGCATCTGGAAACGATCATCGCCGGACTGCGGAAAATTCCCGGCGTGCATGAAGTGCAGCGGCTTCAGAAAATTTGAAACCGGCCTTTCAAGAGCCTTCTTTCCCTCCGACAACCTGCGCGTGATTCAGAGCGGCGACCAGAGAAAGCCCACCGGCAACATTCCCTAGCAAAGTAGGAAGGAAAAACCGGACAAGGTACGTTTCGATAGATATCGAGTGATTCGCTATAAGAAAAAACATTGTGGTCGAGCCTGCGATGATGTGGTTGAGTCCGCCGATTCCGACAAGGTAGGTGATGATGATGATCACACTCACGCGGGCTGAATCTGCGGCTGGCAAGAGCCATACCATCAACGCGATCAACCATCCCGCAAAGATGGAGCGCATCAATGTAATCCCGAAGCCCGCGCCCAGATGTGCATTCCCGATTTCTGCCAGACTTTGTTGAGTCTGGACATCGAACAAGCCGATCCGGGCAACGCAGAGAGCGAAGAGAAATGTTCCAACCAGATTCGCTGTTAGTACGACCGCCCACAAGCGAAGCATCCGCCCCAGGGTGGACAAGTTCTTGTGCTGGAGTAGAGGCAGAACAACGGTTAAAGTATTTTCCGTGAATAGTTGCTGGCGTCCAAGGATTACGATCAAGAAGCCGACCGGGTAGCCCAGTCCGGAAATAAGAGCTCTCCATGGTTGATTCGGCAAACGGGCCATTAAGAGGCCTTCGGCGATAAAGGAAAAACCCATCGACAGGCCGGCGGCAAGAGCTGACCAAGCGAGGGCAGACACTGTGCGGTTTAGTTCGTCTTCGCCCTCGCGACGGACCGTCTCGTAAACTACGTTGGCGCCGATCGCCAATCGTTCTTCGACCTGCTTCTTCTCAACGGCAGTCGAAATCGTTCCCTCGACGGGCTCGGGAGCCACTTTCGTCTTTCTCATGGTCGATGTCAGTTGCCCAACGCAGGGTATCAGTTGCCGCGAAAGGTAGAGGAATTTGACCCCCGGCCATCCAATCTGCATTAATTACCGAGGACTCGGTCGAAGCTGCTAATTTTCGATCCCACAAACGACATGCGAGAAGTCATTTCCACGAAAAATGCCCCCCAAGCGATTGGTCCTTATTCCCAAGCCATCAAGGCCAACGGATTCGTCTTTGTCTCCGGCCAGGTACCCATTGATCCCGCGACCCAACAAATCATCACGGGAGACGTCGCAGCGCAGACCGACCGCATCCTGCGCAACCTGACGCAGATTCTCGAGGCCGCCGGAAGCAGCATGGCGAAGGTCGTCCGCTCGGGCGTGTTTCTCAAGAACATGAACGACTTTGCCGCGATGAACGAAGCTTACGGAAAGTACTTTTCGTCATCGCCTCCGGCACGCACCACGGTCGAAGTCGCCCGCCTGCCGAAGGATGTCTTGGTTGAAATCGACGTCATTGCACTGGAATAAATCTGTTTTATTTTTTGCGAACGGAGAGTTCCATGAAGAACGGAATCGTCATCGCAGCCGTAGTTCTGATAACCGCGACCGTATTAGCGCAAACAGCCACGCACAAAGCTCAAGTCGTCCCGAACACCAATGCGCCGACGAAAGTCACGGGCGACGGAGTCAAGACGGACTCCGGCCTGCAGTATTGGGATATCAGGGTTGGGACTGGGGTAGTCGCGAAAGACGGCGACCACGTGAAGGTGCACTACACGGGCTGGCTCACGAACGGAAAGAAATTCGACAGCTCAGTCGACGCCCATCAGCCCTTCGATTTCACGATTGGCAAAGGTGACGTCATCAAAGGGTGGGAGGAAGGTGTTACCGGAATGAAGGTCGGCGGCAAGCGTCAACTCCGAATTCCTCCACAACTTGCGTACGGCGACCAGGGCTACTCCGGAGTCATTCCGAAGAACGCGACGTTGATCTTCGACATACGGCTGCTCGCCATTCTGCCAGCCGCCAAGCAGTAGTCAACCGCCGAGTACGCGCGTTGTTCCACGTTCAAGGGAACTCTCTTCAGTAATTTGACTCCGCCCGAAATGAGCCTATAATCCACTGTTTTCTGAAAACTTCATCCGTCCCAGATGAACGTTCGATCATCCCGAAGAGTTGGAGACAAATCGATGCTACCCGCTAAGGGGCTGACGCGGCTCTCCGTCGTGGCGGCCGCGTGTGCGACTGTTTTGGGCGCGTTCGCTGAGACGCCAGCAAGCGAGCTTCGGAGCAAGCTCGAAGCTGTGCAACAAGGTCCGCGTGCCTTACACCAAGAATTTGAAGTGATGCGGCATGTTAGATCGGGATATGTCGATGAGGTATCCCGTTTCCAGATCGCCATCGATTTCTCCCAAGGTAAGTGGCGCGAACAACCGGTAGGCGGAGAGGGCGAACGTATCCGCGTCTTCGATGGCCACGAACTGTTTGTGTTCGAATCCGGAGGCACGGATTACGCTCGTCCAAAGCAGACGATCGACAAGGACAAACCCCTGCCCGATCCCTACGACACCAAACTGGACTGGAACAAAGTGAAAGAGGTGCAACAGCTGCCTTGCGGGTTTTCTGGCAAGGACCACGTATGCGTCATCATCGAAGCGCCGATCAAACCGTGGGTGCGTCCCAATGGGCCCGGATCTGTAATCAAGATGACGGGCGGAGTGATCCGTGTTATGGCCGACACCGAAACCGGAATCTGGCTGCGCGCCCACATCTCAGCCTCCGTTGAAGGCGATATGGGTGGGAATCAGTGGGAAGTGAATTACAACATCAAGCAGATGAGTTACGGTGCTTCTCCTGATATCGCTCTCTTCCGACTACCCGAAGGATTGCACGAGGTCAACGAACTCAGTCGATGGAATGAAGACCGCTTCAAGAAAGAGCTGGCAGGCAAACCAGCGCCGGGCCTGCAAGCCACCGACCTTCACGGCGGCCCCGTTTCGCTCGCGGAATTGAAAGGTAAAACCGTGTTGCTTGATTTTTGGACGACTTGGTGTCCACCCTGCCAGTCGGATGCTTCTTCGATTGAAAAGCTGAACCAGAAATACGGAAGCAAGAACCTGGCGATCATCGGCGTTTCCGTGGACGAGGACCGCGCCACTGTCGAGAACTACTTGAAGAAGCACCCTCACAGTTACCCAGTTGTCTTGTCGACTGAAAACCGCTTGCCGCCTCCTTATCAGATCGGGATATTTCCCACGTACCTGATCATCAGCCCAGAGGGCACACTGGTGACCGCGGAACAAGGCGACAAAGGTTTCGCGAAATTACTGAGAGATCTCGAAAAGGCCGGAATGAACGCCGAGTGAGTTTTGAGCAGCCGAACGAGCACGCAACCTAGAGCACGTCGAGGTGGCGCGCATACGCCCTCAGGAGAATGAGATTTTCTCGGCGAAGTCAGCGGCCCAGCGAAGAAGCGGCTATGCTTTGACGACTTTGCCGCTGCGCAGGCAGGACGTGCAAACGCGGATGCGCTTCCCCTGGCCGGCGACCTTGGCGTGCACCGGACGCAAGTTGATGTTCCAGCGCCGCTTGGTGACGTTGTGGGCGTGGCTGATGCGGTTTCCCGCTTGCGGCTTCTTGCCGCAGATATCACATTGTTGTGCCATGACTGCTGCTCCCGAAAGGTTCAGATCTTGTAGGGCAAACCTAGATTTTACAGGAACTTGATCGAATTGGGCAATGGTCGCACCTCCGTCGGCTGGCCACCGCGGCGAAATTGCCCGGCCGAACACGCGTCAATGCCCCTATGCGATACTGATCTCATGCAGTCCCCGCTTCAATCGCCATCCGCGTCGACCGATCCCAAGTCGGTGAAGGTGAATCTGACCTCCGGCACGGGCGTGGACATCGAATGGAACGACGGCCACGTTTCGCATTACAACTTCGTTTACCTGCGCGATGCTTGTCCGTGCGCCATGTGCGAGGACGAGCGCGGCAAAGCCGGACGCCGTCCCGGAGAGCCCGCTACCGCCGCGCCGGGAGCGTTGCTGATCTTTAAGCCCCACGCCAAGCCGCTCTCCGCCGAAGGGGTGGGCAAGTACGCCATCAAGTTCTCCTGGAACGATAATCACGATCTCGGCATTTATTCCTGGAAGTTCCTGCGCGAAGTCTGTCCCTGCGAGGAGTGCAAGGCATCCCGGGCTACGGGTTAGCGGCTCATACTGTAAGTGATTGCGCGGGCTCTTGGCCGGAATCGATAAAGACTCAAGCACGGTACAGCTTCTGAATACTTGAACGTCGGCGGGAAAGCGGGATAATTCATTCACGCAATGACTTCGACGAAGCCCATGCCGGCCATGCAGTCAATCGTGAACGACTTGCTGGCCGAGCTCCATGCGAAGGGCGATTGCGCAAAGATCGGGCTTTCGCGCGAGGCATTCGCGGAAATACTCTGCGAAGTTGGAACCACGCAGGCTCCGCCATCCGCATCCGATTCCGAACTTCGCACCTTTTTTCTGAGCCTCCGCGTTGATGAATTAGCGTTGGCTCGATCTTGCGCTGCCGGAAGCGATCCCGCTTGGGTCATCTTCATGGCGCGCTACCGAGAGAAACTCTATCTCTCGGCTTTGCGCATTGCCCGCGAAGACTCGGCCGCCAGAGATCTTGCCGACACTCTTTACGCCGATCTCTACGGCACCACCACTCGTGACGGCAAGCGAGTTTCGAAGCTGGCTTCTTACACTGGCCGGGGATCGTTGGAAGGATGGCTTCGTACCGTCCTCGCGCAAGAGTACGTAAACCGCTACCGGCGCACGAAGCGGCTGGTCAGTCTCGAAGAAGAATCGGAGGAAGGGATACAATTCCGCGCTCCCGATCCCGAACCTGCAGCCCCCGCCGACAACCGCCTGGCTCAGGCCACCGACGAAGCCCTTGGGTTCCTTTCTGGCGAGGATCGGATGATCCTGAGCGCGTATTATCTGGACGGACGCACTCTGGCCGAGATCGCCCGCATGCTGGGAGTTCACGAATCCACCATCAGCCGCAAACTCGACAAACTGGCGAAATCGCTGCGAAAACAGATCGTGGCGGCGCTGGGTCGGCGTGGGATGTCGCGCCGTCAGGCCGAGGAAGCTTTGGAGGTTGATGTGCGCGATTTGCAGGTGGATATTCGTCGCGGTCTCGCGCAAGAATCGCCGCCGGCCGCGTTCTCTAAGAAGACAGTGGAGGCCAGAGTCCGCGAGGGCGAGAGTTGATAGCGCTGTGCTCTCAAGAAGGTCTAAGTGCTTTAGCTAGAGGCTAGTAGCCAGAAGCTGATTTTATGCGCGATGTCCCAAAAATCGTTCGCGAGCGGCTGCAGGTGGCAACGCCTGCCCTGAATCATCCGGATCCGGACGTGCTGACCGCCTTCTCCGAGCGAGCGTTGCCCGAAGTCGAACGCGACATTGTGATCGAACACCTGGCCCGATGCGGGGAGTGCCGCGAAGTGGTTGCCCTCGCTCTGCCCGAAACCGAAGCGGTTCAGACGGCTTTCCGGCCTGCATCCGGCGGGTGGCTCGCTTGGCCAGTGCTGCGCTGGGGATTCGTATCTGCTGGATTCATCCTTGTTGCTTCGTTGGGCATTGTCCTCTATCAGCGGCAGACTCATTCGGCGACCATGGCGTCTCGGGCGGATATGCCCGCGACGGTGTCGTCCGACTCGGGAAGCAATTCAGCTCCTGCGCCTTCCGCGGCGCCCTCTGAGCGAGATCAGATCCAATCGTCCGCACCTGCTGAGACAAGCGCGGCCGCTGGTGAGGCGAAGCAGGGCGAAGATAAGAAAGTCGTTGAAAACGCGAAAAAAGAGGTCGCAGTTTTCAGCAAGCCGATTGCCCAGGCCAATGAGCCCGCAGCCGCTCCTGGTTCTCAAGTCGGGAGCCTCGCGGGAGCGAACGCAATTCATGGACAGCTTACCCATGGGCCGCGGCTGGCGAACCAGACAGCGCAGCAGAATGCATACGCATTCCAGAATCAGGCCCAGAACGCGGCGCCATCGGCGTCACCGTCGGCCAAGCAGTCGTTTGGCAGTGCAACTGGAGGGAGCGCCGGAGCGACATCCCCTCCCTCTCCGAGCGTGGAGGTTTCAAGTCAGTCGGCGGCGCTCGATTCGACCCAACAAGCGCAAAATACGATGGTGCTCCGCAGCGAGTCGATTCCGTTGCAGCCATCCCCGGGCGGCACCGGCGGGGTCGTTGTCAACCGGGCCAAAGAGCCTGGAACTTTGATCGTGGGTAGCGTCCAGGTTCCGGGAGGCTCGATGCCTCAGTCTGCTCCAACGGGCGCGGTCGGCAGTCCAATGTCGGTGCCCAGTGCCCGCTGGAACATTAACTCGACCGGATCTCTGCAGCGTTCGCTCGATCAAGGCAACACTTGGGAAGATGTGAATGTGAATGCACCATCAGCGCCAGCCTCCGGGATGAGCTACGCAGTCGCGAAGGCTGCTCCGATGAAAGAGAAAGATTCTTCTAAGATACTGAAGCGCGAATTGATCGCCCCGACCTTCCGTGCCGTTGCTGCAAACGGGGCAGATGTTTGGGCAGGTGGATCGGGAGGAATGTTGTATCACTCCACGGACTCCGGCGCCAATTGGACACGGGTCATACCGTCGTCTTCGGGCGCAACGCTGACCGGAGATGTCATTGCACTCGAGTTTCCCGATTTCATCCACGGCAAGATCTCCACGTCGACTCCAGAAGTCTGGATCACCACCGACGCCGGCCTGACGTGGCAGAAGCAATAGCTGCTCTGTTTACTCTTTAGCTTTCCGCTAATTGGTTATTACCAAAGTGACATTTACAGAAAAGTAAGCGACCCCTAGTATCGCTCCTGTGGTTGGCAGTTCTGGGGGAGGGCTGCCGAGGCGTCCGTGACTGAATAAGTCAGGGCGCTTTTCTATTTGTTGCCGAATTCTGCCTGGGTTTATTTGCTGGAAAAATGTTCAAGGCGCAGCACCATGTATTGCTCATCGATATACTTCCCGCCGACGAGAAGCGCCCGCGGTTCGCATCCAAACATTTCAAAACCGAGAGAGCGATAGAGACTAGCGGCTACTGTCTGTGTAGCTGCCACGGAGATCAGGACCATCTCGATTCCATCGAGCGCGCTGCCGCGTTCCAACACCATCTGTAGCAATTTTCGCCCAACAGCTTGTCCGCGCTTTTCCGGCGTGACATAAACACCCCAGATACGTCCCTTGTGTCGCGTCTTCAGTCCCTTTTCGCGAACGAAGCCCGCCATGCCCGCAAGATGGCCTGCATCGAATGCCCCGGCTACAAACGAGTCTGACATGCCGGCTCCCAGACGGGACTCGACATCTTTCATGCTAAGCGTCAAGTGGTCTTCCGTGGATGAGCTGAACGCCTCCGGATCGCCCTTGAGCGCTTCCAGTCGGAGCCTCCACCATTCGCTTGCGTCGTTGGCGGTAAGAAAACGAAATTCCATCACGAGTTTGATTTTCTAGTGTGATCCGCGGCAGGTCGCGCAGTAGCCGCCGATCTCGAGTCGCGAAACCAGAATCCGGAAGCGGCAATCTTTCTCCACCTGTTGCTTGAGTTTTTCAAAGCTGTCGCTAAGAAACTCGGTGATCTTTCCGCAACGCAGGCATGCCATGTGAATGTGATCGCGCTCGAGCTTGCGCTCGTAATAGTGTCCCTCGCCGTTGATGTGCATCAGGTCGAGTTCGTCGATCAGGCCCTGCCGCTTCAATAAGCGCAAGGTGCGATATACCGTGCTGCGATCGACGCTGGGGTCGATCTTCTGTGCTTTGCGCAGAATCTGGCTGGCGTCGAGGTGCTTGGTCGCGGTTTCGATCACGCTCAGAATGGCGCGACGCTGCTGCGTCATGCGAATTCCGCGCTCGGCAAAGTGCGCCTGCAACCGGCCCGGCATTTCCGTTTGGGGAAGTGGCATGCGAGTTCTCGTTTCGCTGGGTCGCAACTGGTCGCAATCAGCGTGCGACGGTTTCTTCGCCGGAATCTTGACTCATCTATACGCCCCGGCTGTAGGATGAATATATCCTAGATGCGACTGAGTTGCAACTAGTACAGATAGTAGTTGGAAACTGAGTTTTCATTAAATGCGACTCAGTCGCAAATAATCGAAAGGAATTATCTCCGCTTGAACTCTATTGTCTTTGCATTTTCATGCCCGCGGCCACGGCCCCACGATGCGCCACGGCGGGTCACGCGTCCGCGACTCCTGCAGCTGCTCTTTGCCGCGCTGCTCGCTCTGGCTGGGTTTTCTCCTCCGGCAGCCGGGCAGGAAAGTCCCTACATCGTCACCTATGACCATTATTTGGAGGAGCCGGGCAGCCTTGAGGTCGAATACTTCTCCACTTTTGGTACGCAGCGGGGAGGAAACGATTTCCACGCGTTCTGGGCCGAGTTCGAATACGGAGCCACAGCCTGGTGGACGACCGAGCTCTACTTCGACGGCCAAACGACATTCAATGACAGCACTATCTTCACCGGCTTTCGCTGGGAGAACCGTTTTCGCCTTCTGCAGCGCGAGCATTTCATCAATCCAGTGCTTTATATCGAGTACGAGCAGACCAGCGGCGCCGACAAGATCCTGAAAGAAGTTGAAGGACACGATGTCGAAGCCGACTATGCGGACCCTAACGCCATCGCGCGGCAAGAACACGATCACGAAATCGAAACCAAACTGCTGCTCTCGAAAACCTTCAACGGATGGAATATCGCCGAAAATACGATCGCTACGAAGAACGTCACCGGCGGAAATCCATGGGAATTCGGCTACGCGATCGGCGCGAGCCGCCCGCTAGCGCTGAAGGCATCGGCACATCGGTGCAGTTTCTGTCCCGAGAATTTCATCGCTGGAATTGAGATGTACGGCGGCCTCGGCGACCGCTATAGTTTTGGCTTGCACGAGACTTCTCACTACCTCGCGCCGGTCGTCGCCTGGAATTTGCCATCCGACTGGACTCTGCGTCTTTCTCCGGGATTTGGCCTCAACGACAATAGCCATCGTTTCTTGTTGCGCTGGGGAGTCTCCCGTGAATTCTCCGGCTTCGGCTCGGCGATCAGCCGCTTGTTCGGAGGCCGCCAATGACGAAGACAAGACCGAAGCCGCAACTTTTTTTCGCATTCACCACCGCAGTTCTGCTTGCGGCGTGCGTCGGCACGGTGGCAGCACAGAGAGATCACTCTGAGCATGAAAAATACAAATACAAGAATGACGCGCTCGTGTATGCCGAACTGGCGAAAGCTCCGAAGAAAGCGGTCGCCCGCCGCAATCCTCTGGAATCCGATCCCGATGCCATTCTGGCCGGCGGCAAACTTTTCGACCAGCACTGCACGGAGTGCCACGGAGAACTAGCGGATGGCACGAAGAAAGGCCCGAGCCTACGCGCCGATCCGGTATATCAAGCGACTCCGGGAGCGTTGTTTTGGCTGCTGACCAATGGCGTCGTCCGGCGCGGGATGCCGGTCTGGTCTAAGCTGCCCGAACCGCAACGGTGGCAACTGGTGAGCTATATCAAGTCGCTGACCCCGCCCAAGCCAGAGGCTGCGGTGGAGCAAGCACCGCAGCATTAGGCGATCGTTCTATCCTTCTCAAGGAGAGGGGCTTAAGGGGCACACCGCGGAATCCCGAGGTTTGCGGGGCGTATGATTGTCCGTCGGACCTTTGCGACTTTCCGGCCCCCACCTGCATCGAATTGGAGTGCTAAGATAGAAAGTTCGGCTCCCTTGCGGGAAGCACTTATACCGATCGCCCGGCAGCGCAGCCCGATGGAGCGTCCGCCGAAAGCGCGACGTTTACAACGAGGAGAAAGCAAATGGCAGGCAACGGAATCGTCGAAGTCACCGATGCGAACTTCGACCAGGATGTTTTGAAATCTGACAAGCCCGTTCTGGTGGACTTCTGGGCAACCTGGTGCGGCCCCTGCCGCGCTATCGCCCCGATCGTCGAAGAACTGGCGACCGAATACCAGGGCAAAATCAAAATCGGCAAGATGGATGTCGACTCCAACAGCGCGACCCCGATGCGCTACAAAGTCACTGGCATTCCCACCCTGCTGGTTTTCAAAGGCGGACAGGTCGTCGAACAACTGGTCGGCTACAAGCCGAAAGACGCCATCGCCCAAGCCCTGAACAAGCACATCGGCTGAGCCAAAGTATTGGCAAAGATCAAACGCCTCGGTGAATTCCGAGGCGTTTTCTCTGCCCAAGATGCTTTTCTTAAAAACTGAGAACTGCTAGTACTTCCTAAGCACTCCAATCACTCTGCCCTGCACATCGACCGATGCGGCGGGCACGATGATCGGCTTCATGGTCGCATTGGACGGCTGGAGTCGAATGCTGTCGCCTTCGCGGTAGAAGCGCTTCAACGTGGCATCGCTCGAATCCACCAAGGCAACCACAATGTCTCCGTTGTGCGCGGTCTTGGCCTTCTCGACCAGAACGTAATCGCCATTGAGAATGGCTTCATCCTGCATTGAGTCACCGCGTACTTCGAGCACGAAGACTTCCTTCGAGCGCACGAAATCCGCCAGAGAAATCGTCTCCGGATTTTCCACGGCTTCAATCGGCTGGCCGGCGGCAATGCGCCCGAGCAACGGCAACACGACTCCGGTATTCACACTCATCGACTGCTTCAGCTTGCCTTTCGGAGG
>Ga0181528_10001594_pt1 | contig 14065 bp, 7 predicted proteins | sample PEATcosm2014_Bin_47_FD_119742 | JGI IMG/M metagenome (GOLD analysis project Ga0181528, IMG submission 119742) | Peatland microbial communities from MTU Mesocosm Facility, Houghton, MI, USA - PEATcosm2014_Bin10_10_metaG | ecosystem: Environmental > Terrestrial > Soil > Wetlands > Peat | place...
AATGGAGCACAGGCGCCCTCGCCTGTGCCCCTGACCGCGCCGGGCACCGCGCCGCGCACAGGCGAGGGCGCCTGTGCTCCAAGGTTGGGCGAGGGCGGTCGTGCTCCCGAGCTGCGTTTCACCACGGCGTTCGGCCCGCAAGCTGACACCGTGCGGCTGCGCCTCGACGGCCAGTGGAACCTCGAGCCCTTCGGCGCCTTGAGGTTCCGCTTCGAGGGCACGGGCAGCCGCCACGTGGCCGCGCTGCGGCTGGTGGATGCCAAGGGCGACGAGAAGCAGCTCTGGCTGGCGCGCGACACGACGGCCCAGCCGCGCGAGGTGACGGCGCCGTTTTCGTTCGAGGGCAACGACGTGTTCGTCGGCGAGCACGTCGTCGCGGTCTGCCTGGACCTCGATGAAGGGAATGTCGACGCGGCGCAGCCGAGCCCCTTCGCCGGGACGCTCGCGGCGCTCCGGTTCGTGCGGCGCGACGCGATGGTTGCGCCGGACGGCTACGCCGAGCGGCTCGCGGCGGCTCACAGGGCACTGGCGGTATGGCCCCGTAGTGCATCGACCTTGACTGCCCCCGCCTTCCGCCCCTGGACTCGGCCCGTGGTGCCCGAGCAGTACCCGTCCTTCGCGGCCGCCGATCCCAAGCCCGTGACGCGGGCCACGCTCGGCTACGGCTTCCACACCACCGGCGCCCGCGGCATCGATCCCAAGACCCTCGATGACTTCCATCGCTTCTACGATTTCGGCGACATCTGCTGGCCGCACATCAGCATCTGCCCCTTGCGCAGCCAGTTCCCCGATGACGCCGCTTATCAGGCGGCGATGCGCGAACTCGAGAAGAAGCTGCTGGCGGTGCGCGACCGCGGGCTGTTTCTGTTCGACATCTGGGGCTACGTGCCCGACGAGGCAGGCTACCCGTGGACCGTGGCGCCCGAGCACAAGGCCCTCCTGCTGAAGGTCTTCGGCGATCGTTTCCTGGGCTTCGATGACGGCGAACAGGACGGCCGCTACATCGGCTCCTACGCCGACCGCGGCAAGTTCACGGATCGCGCCGGCGGCTGGGGAGACTTCGTGGCCTGGGACAAGCGCGTCTGCGGCGACAACCAGGATTACGTGGACGCCACCGGCTCGCTCAACTTCAGCCATTACTACGGCGAGCGCGGGGCGCGCCTGCTGGGTCTCGAAACCGCTCAGGGCCTGCCCAGCGACACCCTCATGTTCGCCTTCCTGCGCGGCGCCTCGAAGCAGTACGGGCGCCTCACCTATCAGGCCACCAGCATCTGGAACCGCTTCGGCTACAACATGTATTCCGGCCGCAAGACCGACGGCGCTCAGGGTTACGGCTTTGGCCCCCACAAGGGCACCTCGCTCAGCCTGCACCGGCGCCTCTTCCTGGCCGGCTTCCTGGGCGGACAGAGCATCGCCGGCACCGAGACCAGCCAGTTCACCGCGGACCGCCTGGAGAACGGCGCGCCGGAGCTGAGCCCGCTCGGCAAGCAGCATCTCGACCTCGCCAAATGGACAAAGGAACATCCCGATCGCGGCGTGCAGTACACGCCCGTGGCGTTCATGCTGGACTTCCACAACGGCTGGAACCCGCCGCGCCACCTCTATCGCGGCGACCGCTACAAGGTGTGGGGCAAGCTGCCCTACCAGAAGGGCGACTACGCCATCGACAGCGTCTTCCGCCTCGTGTGGCCCGGCTACGAGGACGCCAGCTACCGGCGCAGCGAGCGCGGCTTCCTCACCCCCACGCCCTATGGCGACGTGTTCGACGTCATCACCAACCGCTGCCCGAGCGCGGTGCTGAAGCAGTACACCAGTGTCATGCTGCTGGGCGACGTGGCGCTGACGCCCGACGTGGTGGCCAACCTGACGGCCTTTGTCGAAGGTGGCGGCGACCTGCTGCTGGACGGGCGCCACGCCGCGCAACTGCCGGCCGCGCTCACCGGCGTCAGCCTCGGCGGCGATGCTCACGGTGTGCTGTCGCACGACTTGGCCACCGGCCAGACCTACGACGAGCTGCCCTACACCTACACCGTGCTGACGCCGGCCGGCGGCGTGCCGCTGCTGGTCAGCGAGCAGGGCCATCCGTTGCTGACCCTGGCGACGAGCAGCAAGGGCCGCGTCATCGTCTGCGCCGTGGACCACTGGCTGACCGACGCCATCAAGTACCAGGAGCCGGGCCTCGTCAACATGGAGTCGCCGTACCGCCTGCTGGGCGGGGTGCGGACCGTGCTGGACGGCTATTTCGCTTCGTTCGGGCCGGTGACGGTCGAGCCCGCCGGGCTGGGCGTGCAGACCTGCTGCTTCACGGATGGCGGGCGGCTGCTGGTGGGGCTGTTCAACCAGAATCTGTTCGCCGACTGGCAGGGCACCTTGAAGGTGCGGCGCGGCGAAGTGGCCGGGGCGCGCGAGCTGTGGCACGGCCAGGCGTTGACGGCGGGCGCCGCCATCCCGCTGCGCATCGCGGCCGGTGATGTCGCGGTGGTGGATCTCCGGCTGCGGCCCGCGGCGGGGCGATGAAAGGCGAGCCGATCACGCCCCGGGCTTGACGAACAGCGCCGCCGGTCCCTGGCATTCGCCGGCATCGAAGCACGCCGCGGCGGCCGGGATGTCGGACAGCGCGACGTGGCCCGGATCGGGCGCCGGCAGCGCGAAACCCAGCAGCTCGACCCATTCCGTGCGGCCCAGGAACGGCTTGTAGACGGTGCGATGCTCATACCTGGCGAAGCCCGCGGCACCAGGCGCGAAGGGGTTGACGAACGGCTCGCGCGCGCAGCGGGCGTACGGGTCGCTGCTGACGAAGCAGCGCCTGGTACTCGCCTCGCGGATGACGAACAACGGGCGCGAGCCCTGCACGGGCCAGGCATAAACACGGCATACCGGCGCCGCGGCGGCCGACGGCGGCGTACGCGTGAGGACGGCCGGTCCATCGGCCGCCGGTTTGGCGAAGACGGGGACCAGGGGCGTGTTGCCGGTCGTGAGGTCCAACGGCTGGTAGGTGGCATACGAGGCGAGCTGGTTGGCCTTGGCGGCCGCCTTGTCGAGGGTGTCGAGCACGAAGTACATGCGCAGCAGATGGGGCGTGCCGGGCTGGTCCTTGATCTGGATGAGCGTGGCCTGCACCGTGTAGTCGCGTTGGCCGTGGCGTGAGTTGCCTGTGTCGTAGCGCGGTTTGCCGTAATGCCGGCCGATCTTGTCGAGCTCCCGGCCGAAGACCACGGCGATGGCGAAGCTGTGCGGGTCGGCGGCGTTCTGCGTGACGGCTGCCCAGCCGCCCGTCTTCTCGAAATCGATGCGACAGTCGCTCGATCCGTAGCTGAAAGGCGTCCAGAAACGGTAGCTGCCATCGGGGTTGGAGACGACCTGCTCGGGAAAGACGCTGGTGCGTACCCCGCCCCAGGGGCTGAGATTGGTGAGCGGCTGGCGTTCGAAGTTGTACACGACGTAAGTGACCTCGATCACGCCGTCGCCCAGGTCGCGGTACCGGGTGTAGACGAGCACGCCGCTGCGATTGACGCTGGCGTCGGGGATCTGCGCCCAGTTCAGCACGGAATAGGCGCGGCGCGCGGCGTCGCCGGCCTCGGCCAGCAGCGGCGAGTAGAAGGGACGCGAGTCCTTGTCGCGCGTGTAGACGCCCGACTGGTGGACGAAGGCGTTGCCGAACGTCTGCAGACGATCCGGCAGATCGCGGCCCAGCAGGGGCTCGTAGATGGTGGTCATCTGCCACGCTTCGTCCACCCAGCGCGCCAGCGGCGATTGCGGCGGCATAGCCTCGCCGAACGACGAGACCATGGAGTAGACCTGCCCGCCCTTGCCGATGCCCAGCTCCCAGCACCGTTCCGCCGAGGACTTGTGCATCAGCCGGACGTGGAAGACGTCGCGTTCGTCGACCTCCGGGTTCCAGTGGCTGTTGCGCTCCCAGGGCCGGTAGTCGCGGCACACTTCGAGCTCGCTGCGCGCCGCATCGGCCGCCGGCGCCCCCGAATCCGGAAAGAGCGTGAGCAGCGGCTCGCGCTCCTCGGCGCATGCCACCGCCAGCGACACGAGGCCGAGAATCAGGGCTGGAAAGCGCATGGCGGAATCCTGGCGCGGGAAACAGGTCACTCGCCGCGGTGCACGTCTCGGACGTGGGGCCCGATGGCCACGCGAAAAGCGTCCGGCGCCTGCAGCGGCGTGCCGTTGCAGCGCCAGCCGGCGCAGGTCACGCCGCTCACGTCGTGCTCGGCGTCGAACCCGTCCAGCGACGAGGCCGGCATGTGCGGGGCGGTGATGTCGATGTCGCGGAAGAGCACGTCGCGCACGCTGCCGCGCTCCTTGTCCTGTGAGTAGCCGGTGCCGCGAATGACGATCACCGCTAGCTGCGGCAGGTAGGCGCCGGCCGGCGGCGTGTATGGCTGGTCCGGTCGCTGTTGCATCATGGGCAGTGGATTGGGGTCGTCCATCTCGACGCGCACGTTCTGGAAGCGAATGTCATGCACTTGGGCGCGGTCGCCGTGCTGGATGTCCATGGCGATGTGCGTGGTGCGGACGACATCGCAGTCCTCGAAGACAACATCGGCGATCTCGGGGGCGCAGGTCTCGGCGCCGATCTCCATGGCGCGTCCCCAATCGCACCAGATCGTGCAGCGCCGGAAGGCGATGTGATGGTCGGGCCGGTCGTCGAACGACCCTTTCCCGAACTTCAAGCCCTTGACCACCAACGCGTCATCGAAGGCCCGCACGAAGCAGTCCTCGACGGTCACGTTCGAGCTGTTGCAGACGTCGATGCCGTCGGCGTTGTAGCGCCACAGGCCGACCAGCTTGAGGCCGCTGATGGTCACGTCGCGGCAGCCGAACAGGCTGCAGCACCACACGTCGGGGTCGCGCAGCACGAGGCCCTCGAGGTGGACGCCGGAGCAGTCCGAGAGCCGGATGGAGCCGCCGCCCCGGCCGCGCTCGAAGGGGCTCTGATCCAGGATGCCGCGCCCGGCGACGCGGACGTTGCTGACGCCCGTGCCGTGAATGCTGCCGTACACCACCGCGCCGGCCGCCAGGTAGACCGTCTCGCCGTTGGCCAGCTCGATGATGCCAGGCCGGTGCACGCCGGGTCCGAAGTAGCGCACCCCCGCCGCATCCGGCGCCGGCGCCGCCGTTTCGGGCGGGCTGGCGAAGAGGTGCAGCGCGTGGTGCGGGCCGTTCACCTCCACCACCAGCGGCTGCGGCGCTTTCAGCTCGAACCGGATGCGATGGCCTTGCACCTGGGGCGTCAATGCTAGGCGGCGCGGGCGGATGACCACCGACGCCACCGGCTGTGTCGACTCGATCTCGACCGTCACGGGCCGGCTCATGTCCCACGAGGCGAAGCCGGCCAGCTCCGTCTGATCCAGGGGCCGTTGGTAGCCGGGCCACACCTGATTGAAGGGCATGGCCGAGACGCGGCAGGCGTAGACCGTCACGGCGGCGCCGTCGACCGTCACGGCATACGCGTCGCACAGCGCCTCTCCGGCGGGCGCCGGGGCGATGGTCACTCCGGGCATGGGTGCGCCGGCTCCCTGCATTTCTCCCGCCAGCACCGCCGCCATCGACAGGCCGATCACCGAGCCGTTCATGGGGGTCATCCTGTTCGTGCCACGCGCATTCCCCGCGCGCGGGGGCAACCCACCCGAAGGGCGGGGTGAAGTACGTCCTGGGGGGGGCATTCCCCGCGCGCGGGGGCAACCCTGCGTGACGGCCATGTCCCGGGAGGTTCCCGCCCGAGCCCGTGGTGAGTCGATCAGTGTGATTTGGTATCATTCGCGGGACCGCGCTGTACCGCTGGTGGCCGGTAGTTGGCGCGCAAAGTCAACCATCATGGCACCGTACAAGCGTCCGGCACGGACGGCGCGACCGCGATTCTGCACTGCCGTCCAGCCCTGGTGGAAACGTTTTCCGGCTCCCGCCTCCGAACATCATGGCGGGCGCCGGAAGACGATTCCCGAACTGCCCGGTGTCGCGCCTACTGCGCGGCCGAGTACTGAAGATCCACCACCGTTGTCGTCCCAGCCATGGGTTGTTCGGTCTGGCGGACGCGCTGCAACTGGCCGCTGCCGGAGTCGTAGAGACAATCGATGACATGGCTCTGGCCGGTCTCGCGGATCTGCACGAGGTTGCCTTGCACCGCCGCCACGCTGGTTTGCGTGCCGATCAGCGGGTCGCTGTCGAGCACCTGGCCGGGCGTGAAGCGCGCCAAGGCGCCCGGCGCCATCCACAGCCCGCCAATCTGCGCCGGACCGGCCAGCATGGTGGCCGTCGTGGTTTGCGGCGGCAAGCCGTGCCCCCCGCCGGTAGTCGCGCTGCGGTGCCAGATGAACCAGTCGGCACCGCGTTCGTCAACCCCTGCGACCACTTGCAGCGGTGTCACCATGGGCGCCAGCCCGTTGGTCGTGAGGGTGTGGGTGCCTTGGGCGGTGAAGCGCTGCACCGTGTGCAGCCAGGTCGGGGCGGGCTCGTTGGCCCAACTGACGTCGCGCTGGCGCATGCCCTTGAAGCGAATGATCTGGAGCATCGTGCTTTCGGGCTCGCCGGCCGTGAGCTTCCGCACCGAGCTGGAGCTGGCCACCATGACGCCTGTCGCCTTGTCGTAGAAGGAGCACACGTAGGCGTTGTCCGTCTGATACTTGAAGGCCACCGTGTCGTAGGTTTGCCCGTCGAGCTGGTAGGGCATGGGCAGGATCGCCACCTGGTCATTGTGGCTGGCCTTCAGGCCGGCCAGCGTGGCGGGGTTGACGTACCAGTCGTCGCACGATGCCACCGGTCCCACGGCGACCGTCGTGCCCATGGGCCGCAGGCGCTTGCCGCCGAAATCCTGAGTGGCCAAGAGGAACGTGCGCATCGAGAAAAGGGCGCGCTCGGAGCCCACCACGGAGGCGTCGAGCTGCGAGATGCCCTCACCGGCTGAGCCGTAGTTTTTCTCGCGGTCGAAGCGCTCGCCCGTCTCTTTGTCGACCCAGGCACCGTTCTCATCGGGCACGTAGCGGCTGTAGGTGTGGGGCAGCGTGGCCGAGGCGCCGTAGAAGGACAGGCGCACCCCAGGCTTCAACCAGGCGGGTGGACCCATCGTCTTGAGCTGTGGCAAACGCTCCGCCAGCGCACTCGCGGCCCCCGCTCCAGGCATCGCGGCCAAGCCCATCGCCACCGCCAGCCCCAGTTTGACACCGAGTACCCAACGCATCCGTGTTCTCCCTCCGACGGCTGCTACTATCTTCGCGCTCGGCGCCACGTGCACACGCCGCCTTTAGCGTGATGCTACCGGGCGATTGCGATCCTGCAACGCGCGTCCGGACGACAGCGGCCGGCGGTAGACAAAACGCCCCAGCTCGACACCGGCCGGCGTCGAGCTGGGGCGCGATATGGACGCACCGCCTACTTGAAGGCGTACACCTTCCCGTCGTTGGAGCCGATGTAGACCGTGCCGTCGGCGCCGATGGCCGGCGAGGCGGTCACCTGGGCTCCGGTGGTGAAGCTCCAGACCGAGCTGCCACCCTTCACCGCGTAGACTTTGTGATCCGTGGAGCCGATGTAGACCGTGCCGTCGGCGCCGATGGCCGGCGAGCCGTCCACATTGCCGCCGGTGGGGAAGCTCCACACCGTCGTCGCCCCGGTGCCGTTGGGTTGAAACGCGACCACCGAGTTGGGTTGCTGCGAGTTGGCAGTTAAGCCCACATAGACCGTGCCATCGGCACCGACAGCCGGAGTGGATCCCACGGCGTCGCCGGTGGCCGCGCTCCACACCACGGTCGGCGTCGCGGTGCCGTTGCCCTGTAGTGCCACGACGCCGCCTCCAGCCGGATCGGTCAGTCCCAGGTAGACCGTATTGCCGCCGCCGATGGCCGGCGGCGTCGCGGACGTCGGGCCCGACGTGACGCCCGTGTTGTAGCTCCACTCTACGGTCGGGGTAGCGGTGCCGTTGGGCTGCAAGGCGTAGAGCACGGTGGCCCCCGCGAATCCAGATCCGGTGGGGTCCGAGGCCCCCGCGGTCACGTAGACCGTGCCATCGAGGCCGATAGCCGGCGTGCCCACGCACGAAGAGCCGGGCGCCTGCGGGCTTCCGGCGGTAGCGAAGCTCCACACCATCGTGGGCGTCGTGCTGCCGTTGCTCTTCAGCGCGTAGAGCACGTTGTTGCCTGAGACCACGTAGACCGTGCCGTCGGCGCCGATGGCCGGCGGGTAGTTCGTTGGCAGTGGGCTGGCTTTGAAAGTCCACACGACCGTCGGTGTGGTGGTGCCATTGGCCTTCAGCGCGTAGAAGCCGCTCTGGTCGCCCGTGTAGATCGTGCCATCGGGGCCTATCGCTGGTGGGTTCGTATTGCTATTGCCATTCGTGGAGGTGAAGCTCCACACCACGGTCGGCGTTGTGGTGCCGTTAGCCTTCAGGGCATAGAGCGTCTCATTGGAGTAGCCGTAAACAATGCCGCCGCCGTCGACCACACACGAACCTTCGCTGAACAGGCCGCCAGCCGGCTGGCTGCTGAAGCTCCAGGAAACCCTGCCCGCAGAGCCTTGACCCACGCCCAGGCCGGTGTGCTGGGCATTGGCGCCGAACTGGGGCCAAGGGCTGGCGGCGGTCGTACCCGTGCCGGAAGTCACGGCGGCGCTGCTCGTGCCCGTGGCGTTGACTGTCGTGCCGTGGAACGTGGCCGAGCCGGTGAAGGTGCCGGTGCCGCTGGCGCCCGCCGGCGGTGTCACGGTGTAGGTGAAGGTGCGCGCCGTGTGGTCGCTGAACGGGCCCCACGTGATGCTGCCAGCCGCGGCTTGGCGATTGAGCACGCCGCCCGAGCTGATGTTGGACACGGCCCAACCCGTCGGCGGCGTCTCGCTGACCGACCAACTGGTGACCGTGGACAGCGGCGTCACCGTCAACGTGACGTTGTCCGCCGTTCCCGGCGTCGCCGAAGCGGAACCCAGGGTCCGCACGATGGTGTTTGTCGTCGCGCCCGTGGTCGACGTCGAGGAACTGGAGCCGCCGCAGCCGCCCATTACCGCCCCCAGGAACATCGCCGCGACTCCGGCGACAACACCGAACCGGCAGTTTGCTCTCATCACGTTCTCCCTCCCTCCGACCACGCCAATGCGCGCGTTACACGCCTACGAGGATCCGCGTCGGCGTGAAATCGCACGGACCTGCCGCGGCGAGGGCGCTACGGCTAAGTCGCCTTGGAAATCGCCAGATTCATCCCTGCGAGCACCCCCGTTGGACGTCGCGGGCCGCACCCACGTCGCTTATAGTGACCGCGCTCCAGGCGGGCGGGCAACAGCGCATTCGCAACACCCGCAACTGTTTCGACGCATAGTTGACCGAACCGCGCTTGAGCGGCGATGAGTTGAATGACGCTCAACGGCAGCCATCCGGCACGGCTAAAGTAGGCGGCTGAGGCTCGCGCGCCGTCGCGAAGTTATTTGCGCGCCACCCAAACGCCGCGGCGGCTTGGGCCGTAGGGACATCAGCAAGCGAGCGCGGCACCAGGGGCCGAGAGGATTGAACCAACCGCCCGCGAACCGTGCCGGCCTTCGGGGATCCGGGTCGTCGGCGGTCTGGGACCGGGGAAGGGATGCAGGAGGAGCACCATGCGAACGTCTCGGGGCCGCGTCACCGGTGGATTGTTGGTGCTGTCGCTGGTGGTGGCCGGCTCGGCGCAGGAGCCGACGGAGTGGCCGAAGCGCATCACGATTCCCACCCAGACGCTGCCCGGTGTGGCGAGCAAGGGCGATGCGGCGCTGGACAAGCTGGATTTGACGCTGCGGCTGTTCTACCAGCGCGTCACCGCGGCGCGCCGGAACGGCACCGGCGCCGCCCTGCGCAGCCCGGAGGTGCTGGCCACGGTGCCGGGCGCCGTGGCGGGTCCGGCCGGCATCACCGTCGCGACGGCCATCAAGATGGAGGCGCCGGACGGCAATTACCGACCCTTGCAGGCGGCGGGGGCCGTGATCGACGGGGTGGTGGGCACCACGGTGTACGCCACGGTGCGGGTGGAAGACCTTCCCAACGTGGCGGCGTTGCCGGAGGTGACGGACATCCATTGCGCGGCGCCGGCCGGCCCGCCCGAGCCGCCGGGCTTCGGCATTCCTCGGATGCACGGCCTGGTGGCCAAGGGCGGCGTGCCGGAGGAGACCTTCGACCACCAGGGCTTATCCGGCAAGGGGGTGGTGGTGGGGGTGTTCGACAGTGGCATCGACTTCCGCCACGCCGATTTCCGCAACGCCGACGGCACCACGCGCCTCCTGGCGCTGTGGGATCAGACCGATGATTCGTGGCACACCTCGGGCGGCAAGGTGGGCCATCGTCCGCCGCATTTCGACGACAACACGCCGCCGGTGGGCACGCTGTATCTGCGCGAAGACCTGGATGCCGCCTTGCGGGGCGACGGCCAGGTGCACAGCGTCGACACCATCGGCCACGGCACGGCGTGCGCCGGTGTGGCGGCGGGCAACGGGCGCGCCGCGGCCGGCGGACCGGATGCCGGCGTCGGGGTGGGCGTGGCGCCGCGGGCCGACCTGCTGGTGGTCAAGTGGGACAAGGACAAGGAGCGGCCGGAGGCGCCGGCCATCGGCTGGATGCGCGACTATGCCCGCTCTCTGGGCAAGCCGTGCGTGGTGAACTGCAGCTTCGGGGGCCATTTCGGGCCCCACGACGGCTCGACGGACCAGGAGAAGGACATCGACGGCCTGCTGGGCGCCAACGCCCCGGGCTTCGCGGTGGTGGCGGCGGCGGGCAACAACGGCCAGCACAACATGCACGCCACGCTGCACTTCGGACCGAAGACGCAGTTCGAGCCCGACGTGGAAAGCGACCTCATGGAGTTCGTGGTGCTGCGCAAGCAAGGGGTGCTGACCTGCTGGTTCAACCACGAAGACAGTTGGTCGCTGCTGGTGACGGGCCTCCAGGAGCCTTTTCTCGATGGCGCCGGCAAGCGCTACGTGGTCGGCCTGCGGCGGCACGACGACCGTTTCCAGGCCGCCTATGGCGGGATCGAGGGCGGGGACATCTCCCAGGCGCGCATCGAGCGCCTGGCGCACGTCGTCGGCTCGGACAACGCCAGGTGCTACGACGGCCGCCTGGACGAATGTGCGTTCGTCCTGCCGGCCGGCCGGTATGCGGTGCAGGTGAACGGCGACGGTCCGCACGTGCCGGACGGCAAGGCCGATTTCTATTTCCTCGACGGCCACATGGGCACCTTCGCCGTGGGCAGCGCGCAGCGCGAACTGGTCAGCGCGCCGGCCACCGCGGCTCACGTCATCGCGGTGGGGTCGTACGACTATCGCGCCTCGTGGGACAATGCCGCCGACGCCGTGACCACCTTCAAGCTCGTGTTGGGGCAGATCTCGGACTACAGTTGCCCCGGCTATCGGCGCGACGGCGTGGTCAAGCCGGATGTGCTGGCGCCCGGCCAGTTCGCGCTGGCGGCCCTGGCGCGCCACGACGGCACCCCGGCGGAACTGGCCGGCGAGGACGAGGAGGGTCGCCACCGGCTCATCACGCGCGACAAGCAGCACGTCGCCTTCAGCGGCACCAGCGCCGCGGCGCCGTTTGTGACGGGGGTGGTGGCGCTGATGCTGGAGAAGAACCCGACGCTCGACGCCGACGCCATCCGCGGCATCCTGACCAGCACGGCGCACCAGGACGACGCCACCGGCGCGGTGCCCAACGCCCGGGCCGGGTACGGCAAAGTCGAGCCCGAGGCGGCGCTGGCGAAGACGCCGGCAAAGAGCGCCGGCTGAGGAGCAAGCCATCATGAACAGCACCGGCATCGCTCCACCCCGCAGCGACGAGTCGCAACTCGCGCGGCAGGCGCAGCGTGGGGACCAGGAGGCCTTCAACGCCTTGGTGCGACTCCACGTGCGGGCCGTCTACCGCTACGTGCGGCGGCTGACCAGCGATGACGAGGCCGCCTACGACGTGGTGCAGGTGGCGTTCATCAAGACGTGGCAGGCCATGCCGCGCTTCGATGCCCAGCGCCCGCTACTGCCATGGCTGCTGCGCATCGCGGACCACGCCCTCAAGGATCGCTGGCAAGCGGAGCAGCGCCGCCGCACCGAAGCCCTCGAGACGCTCGCCGGCGAGCCGCAGGACCCGCGCGGCGGACCCTTCGAGGCGCTCGCCGCGGCCGAGTTGCAACGCGCCGTGCAGGAGGCCGTGGCGGCCCTGTCGCCGCAGCAACGGCGCGCTTTCATCCTGGTGAAGCTCGAGGAGATGTCGTCGGCCGAGGCCGGCGCTCAGATGGGCCTGGATGCAGGCACGGTGCGCGGGCATGTCATGGAGGCGCTGCGGCGCATCCATCGTTTCGTCCGGGAGCGTGGTCTGCTCGACGAGGAGTGACGCCATGGACCGCCAGACGATTCGCGAATGGATGGTGGATTTCCTGTTCGACGGCATCGACCCGCACCGCCGCGCCGATTTCGAGGCGGCCCTGGCGGCCGATGCCACCCTGGCCGCGGAATGGGCGGAGCTGCGGCAGGCTGACCGCCTCGCCGACTACCTCACCGAGCACGTGGCGCCGGCCGGGCAGTTGGACGCCCTGGCGACGCGCATCGGCGCCGCCGTCGCCGCGGACGCCATCGCCTGGGCGCCGCTCACGGACGACACGGTGGGCGACTGGATGGCGGAGTTCGCCGCCGACGGCCTGGACGAAGCCCGTGAGCCGGCCTTCCTCGACTACCTTGCCGGCCATCCCGCGGCGGCCGCGCAATGGGCCGCGGTGTGCGGTGGTGAAGCGCTGGTCACCGCGCTGCCCGCGCCCCAGGACGACCGGGCCGCGCTGACGTCCCTGGCGACGCGCATCGAGACGGCCGTGGCGGCCGAGGAAGCGGCCGTGGCGGCGGCGCCGGTGGTCCGTCGCCGCACCTTGCGCGCCTGGATGGCCGAGTTCGCGGCGGACGGCGTCGACGCCGCCCGCGAGCCGGCCTTCCGAGCCGCCTTGCGGCGGCATCCCGCCGAGGCCGAGCAGTGGGCGGAAGTGGAAGGCGGCCTGGCCGTGCTGCCGGCCTTCCCGCGCGCCGAGATTTCGGCGGAAGCACTGGACCGGCTCCGAGACCGCATTCGACGCTCCGTGGCGGCCGAGCCGGCGGTGGTGGCGCCGCTGGCCTTCCTGTGGCGCCACCCCATACGATGGGCCGCCGCCACGGCGGCGTGCGCGTTCCTGGTGGCCTGGCCGGCCTCGCACCGTGCCGCGAGCACCACGCCCGCCGCGCCGTCCACCCCGATGGCGGCCCGTCCGACACGCTCGACGCCGGAGGTGACCAGCCAGGGGCAAGTGACCACACCCAGGCCGCAAGCGGTGGCGGCGCCCGATTACCATCATCCCGCCGTACCGAAGCCAATCCCGCCGGAGCCGAAGAAGAAGCCTCTAAGCCGCCACGGCGCCCCGAACGCCACGACGAAACCGCGGTCCGGGGTGATCCCGCCCGAAGCCCTGGCCGGCGACACGCACTTCACGAATCGCGAGCGGCCGACGCACCTCGGCACCGGCCCCAAGAAGTGGCAGAACGCGCCGTCCGGCGCCGGCCAGTCGGGCGAGCCGAAGGCCAGGGACGACGGCGCGTCGCACGCGGCTCCGGACAAGGGCGCCAAGGACAGCACCACCCCGCCGTCGCCGCGCGTGGATACAAGCTGGCCATGAACCCGCGTCGCCGGGTGGTTGTGGTACGGGTCAATCGGCGGTGGGTATGACCACCGCCGCCGTTGGGTCCGTTTCCCGGCCGTGAATGGCGCGCCATCATACCAAATGGCGATTGACCCGCAACACGCGACGGCCAGGTTGTGGTGCAGGCGTCCCGCCTGCAGGCAGCCGAGACGGCTGCACCACAACCTCGCACCGTCGGCCGGATCGAAGCACCCAACGCGAGGCGCGGGCGGACATCCGTGCCCGCCCGCGCACGCGCCCCCGCGCCTCTTCGTCCGTCAATCCGAACGCCGCGCCACATGCCATACGGTGCCAAGGATGGAGATGTTTGGGGTGGCATTGATGTTCATGGAGAATGAGCGGTGGCGCGGCTCCGCGGAGGTAGCGGCGGCGCGGCCGGGAAAGCACGGACTATGGGACGGCTGGAACATCAC